>Ga0070671_100003545_pt1 | contig 12193 bp, 15 predicted proteins | sample KBSS73metaG_FD_65341 | JGI IMG/M metagenome (GOLD analysis project Ga0070671, IMG submission 65341) | Switchgrass rhizosphere microbial communities from Kellogg Biological Station, Michigan, USA - KBS S7-3 metaG | ecosystem: Host-associated > Plants > Roots > Rhizosphere > Soil ...
GGACGATTAAAGGAGGGTTAGTCATGCTTTGGACAATTTTCGTGATCTTGTTAGTTCTGTGGCTTCTCGGTATGGTGAGCAGCTACACGGTTGGTGGGTTCATCCACATTCTGCTCGTGTTAGCACTCGTAGTGCTGCTTATCAACATAATCTCCGGCCGTCGAACGGCCATCTAGGCAAACTCGCACACTGTTTGCCCTGCACTGACGCCCGACGCATTGCCTGATCAGCGATGACCTTCGGGCGTCACTGATTCGTCAATGAACTAGAGCAAAGAATTAGCGCGAATGATTCGCCCTACTGGATACAGATTCATTTGTGAATCCCAGTAGGGTGAACGTTTGTAGAAAAATCGCAAACGTTCGCCAGGGTTGGAAGCAAACTCAGGATCGTTAGCGAGACGTTCCTCAAACTCGTCCTTCAGTTGGGTTTCGCGGGCCAACATTTCTCTTGCCAAAGCTTCTAGAACATAGTGCTCGCCGTATTCTTTTTCCTCAAAGATCGCATTAAAGAATCCCCAGCGAACAAATGAATCCGGAGCTTTCGGCTCAAGCAAATTCATTGCAAGCTTTGCCAGCGGCTGGGCCATGGGTACAAGAACCGACCCTGCTGGAAAAACGCTAATCTCAATGATTAGCTCCGTATCTACGCGCGGCATAAAACGTCCCTCGAATGGAGCCTCCGCCCACCGTACGTTCGTCAATCGATATTTTTCAACTTCGATCGACTCATCGGAAGAAATGATGGAGGTTTTCAGGCCGTGAGCTTTGATTACTTCAATCACATCTTGCCATTGCACCGGAATGATGTAGGCGAGTGGTGGAGTGATCGAGGCCGTGACCCGAAACGTTTGATACATCGGAATTGTTAGATCAACAGGATCGGCACCGAATACCACTCTCTGATCGCCAGAGACTTCGCTGTAATCGACCTTAGACGAGAATGCTTTAAGCTCAAATGGCGTTACATCGTTAGTCAGTTCAAAATCGAGCGGATAAATATTCGTAAAGTCGTAAACAGATCCTCGTTCGGTTGAAACCTGGTCGGCGGCCCTTCCCACATTGAGCAAACGGTTGGGATCTTGATGGACCTCGTGAAGCGCAGAACGCAGGAAGTCATACGTTCCGATCACTCGCGACCGATAATCCTTAAGCATATGAGTTTCAATGAGGATGGCTGGACGATTTCTCAGCGGAACGTAACCGGTCGAGAAACGAGGAGAACCATTGAAGTCGCGCGTACCAAGGTTCAGGTTTCTATTGTCAATAAACTCCAGGTACCACGAAATGACATTACCTGCAGCCTCCGTCGCCGGCGCCACTTTGCCGCCAAACACGTCCCGTTCCCATTCAAGCACTCCCGCATCGATTCCAGCATGGTGTTCATGGTGATAAGTAATATTGCAGCGATAGTCCGCTCCATCGGTAACGTGACAATCAATAAATAAATCCGGACTCCATTCGTTCCAGAGACTCAGCCATGCTCGCGTCTCCGGAGTATCGGCTTTCATATAGTCACGATTTAGGTTTTGGTAGGTCGCTGTAGTACGCCAACCCATGCTCGTTGGTCCATTCTGGTTGATCCGATTGTAAGGACTTGATCGCTCGTGACCGTCTGTGTTGTAGATGGGTATAAACAAGAGAACGACATTTTGCAGAAGACCTGCCGCAGTTTTGGTAATCGCGATATCGCGAAGCAGCGCAAATCCAGCGTCTTTGCCGTCTGGTTCACCAGCGTGTATACAGGCTTGAATTAAAACGACGGGAACATTTTTCTCCTTTGCCTCTTGAGGTGAGAACACCCCCGCCTCCGAGGCGATTAACAAAGGTAGTTCTCTTCTCTGACCGCTTAGCCCAAAGGTGCGAAAATCAATCGCAGAAGACGAAGCGGCAAGACGTTTAGAAAACGAGATCGTCTCTGCATAACTGGGAGTCTCTCGATAATTAGTTTTTTCGGCGTGTGTTTGCCACTCGGAAGGAATGGAGTCGTCTGTCATGTTAGTGATGAAGTTTAAGAGTGCTTTGGCAGGAACGGCACTCCAAACGCCTCCGAGCATTCAAAGTGCCGCACCCCAAACAACGGACGTACATAGTCCGTGCAAACCAACTTGTAATGAACGCGCTGCCGCCGAGAATACCAATTAAGACTGCCGCGTTCAGAAGGAAATCTCTCAAGCGTGATTACCTTTAGTTAATCCGGATTGATGCCTAATGCCGCTCTCATAACCACGACGAAACGCCCCGTTCAAATCTTGATCGCCGTACGTCTCACGCAGGTTCGATTCAGCTTCTGAATAAGACTTACCGCGTCTTACTGGATGCTGAGCTGCCTGAAATCCTTGTCGATAGCTTAGCTCATCCTCCTGGAAGTCCCTACCAGTGGCCCGATAGGTCTCTTGCTCGCGATCGCGGAGCCGCTGCCACCAGTCCTCCCTCATCGAACTCAGATTCAACGAGCCTCCCTGGTCCATTATGTCGCGCACGTCGTCCGCCTGCTTTCCTTCATCCGCGTAGACAACGACAATTGATTTGCCCTGCCTTAACGCATCTTCATAAAGGTAGACGTCCTCATGAGTGAACCCTTCACCTAACTCCTCTTCAATTGAATTGCCAACCGTAGCGCCCACTGCCGCGCCTGTTCCACCCAACAAAGCAGCGCCGATCAAACCAAAAGCCAACACAGGGCCAACACCGGGGACCATCAAGGAAGCCGCCGCGAGACCAAGTGTCGCACCGCCAGCTGCGCCCATACCGGCTCCCACAGCGGCTCCCATCGCCTTTCCCATACCGGGGTCCTCAGTGTCACTAATCGGAACCGCCCTTTCCATCCGTTTCGGATCCGAATTTGGCGCAAGTAACGCCATGCGTCGTTCACTAATGCCGAGCTGCCTGACTCGCTGGACTGCTTCGGTAGCTTTATCCTGAGTATCGAAAACTCTGGTGATTACTTCCATTCCATTCCTCCTTGTATCTTTTCACTTCCAGGTGAAACCGCATCAAGCGTCACGCCACAAAGTCTTCTGACACAAATCGTTGAGGAATTTTGCAGAGCTATGTTAGAGTCCAACTACGATCTAATCAGGTCACCAATCAGAGGATCAAGACGGATGTTCGACATCGTAGATAAACATTGGCCGATGTCTGAGGGCGACGGTAAAGCTGCACGGAAAAAACGCCCACGTATTCTTGCCATTACAACTGACTGTTGTACGGGCTGCTCAGGCTCGCCTGCATGCATTGAGTACTGTCCGATCGAAGCGTGCATGTTTTGGGTTCCAGATGAAGATCATCCACCGTTCGGCCGCATCGAAGTAGATCCTTACCTCTGTATCGGTTGTCAAAAATGCACCAGCAAAGGTCCAGACGGAGCTTTTCTGGACGGTTGCCCCTGGGACGCGATCGAAATGGTTCCTACAGATGAATGGGAATCGCTACACGGTATTGTGTTACCTGATCTACCGCCGCCTTCTCCAACCGCTTAGCTCGTTTGTCTTACTTTTTATTTTCGATTGCAGCAATCGTTAGCTTTGCTTGTTGCTGAACTCTCGGAGCTGCGGTAGTTGAATTTGCATAAGGTTTTATCAAGTCGAGATCCGCACTCGTTCCTATCAGAGCCAACCCGCGCAGAGTTTCCCACACACTTTCTTCATCTGAGTTGATTGTGAGTATTTGATCGGTGGTGGTCACTTGCGCACCATTCGGTTTTGAAACCTCATTGATGCGGCCCTGTAGCGGCGAACGCAGCTCAATTACTTTTCCGTCAGTCTGTTGGACTCTTGCCAACAAGGTTCCTCGCGACACATCGGATCCGACGTGAAGCGTGCTTGAAACAATGCCGTTTGTCGGAGCTTTTACTGCATAGGGACTCAACACTGAAACCAACTCCTGCCGACCAGCACTGTCGTTGAAGCGCACCAGCGCCAACGCAGCGTTCCGTCGAACGATTGGTTCATCGTCGTGCACGAGTTTTAGCAATGCCGCATGAAACGCTTCTGACTGGCCGTCGAAGCCCATCAGCCATGCTGTAGTCAAGCGAAACTCAGTTTCAGGACTCGTGCTCAACGCTTCAATCTGCGGGTACCAATACTTCGCTGACGAATCATGACCTTCTATGCGTTGTTGAACTTGGAGGAGTGCATGCTGAACGTGCCGGGGACTTTTTGTATCCGACAGATATCTCGTTATGTCTGCATCGGAGAGTCCGCGGCCGAACCAGGTGAAGTACCAGGCCAGAAAAGTTGCGGCAACAAACAACACTGCCAGTATGAGAATTGGGCCTGAGGCACGAACGCGTTTGCCAGCGTTCGACGGTCTCACTTTTAAATCGTCACTAGCCTCTTCCGACATTAGGAAACCATCGCTCTTAGACTCGATAGATTTGATAGAGCATAAGGTAAACGATAACTCCAGTGATTGATACGTACAGCCAGAGCGGCAGAGTTATACGAGCGATTTTTCGGTGACGAACGAAGTCGAGACGGAATGCACGATAAAACGTGATGATGATCAGCGGGACAATAACGACTGCAAGAATGGTATGGGTTGTCAGAATCGTAAGGTACAAAGGACGAGCGAATCCGGTTCCCGGGAACCGAGTCGTTCCGTGATAGTAGTGATAAGTGAGGTACGACGCTAAAAAGAGCGTTGAAACTATTAGCGCAGATATCTGAGAAGCACGATGAGCAGCAACCTTACCGCTCCGAATGGAAGCGTATCCGATGCAAAGGAGTACTGCGCTCGTTCCATTCAAACAGGCGTTAACGTGCGGAAGATAAAGAACAAAGTCAGGCATTCAACGGGATGAAACTATTCAGGACTTGGCTGCAGTTTTTCCTTTTTCAGTGAGCGAATAGAAGTCATTTCCCTCTTCGGTAAGTAATCCTTGCTTAACAAACCGCTCAACGATATCAAAGACTGCCGTTCTCGCTTCCGGATCATTGCCGCCGGCTTCGAATAACTCATGCAGATCGAGAGTGTCTTTCCGCCAGACGCTAAAACTTCGAAGGACTTTTTTCTCTAGTTCGACCACTTGAGGTTTGCTTTGCAGGTTCTTAATTCACGTTTGGAAACAGCAGCGGGGCGGGAATGTCTTAGTTCGATAGGAGCCAATGTTTAAGACTATTCCTTCTCTTTCTGTCCCAGCTGCAACATCAACGCGCTTACATCAGGCGGCAATGTACGCCCTTTCGAATCAACCAACTTCGGTTTTGGTTTAGGCTTCGCGACTTGTTGTGGGACGGCAGTAGTTGCACCCGCCAGCGCAGGTGTCCCGGCTTTAGCAGCGGGTGCTTTCTTGATAACGCCCATTTCTTCATAGCCGCATCTCTCACATTGCCAAATCGGAAAGGACTCGTCTGAATTTGTCGCTTGATAGACAGCCCTATTAGAGGGAATGATCTTTCCCCCGCAGCGCGGGCAGGCACGACCTCGCGTCGTTCGTCTCCCTACATCAATTTTTGCAAGCAGCTCTTCCGTCATAAGACAATCTACGGTTCCTCCACCGGTGCCGGAGCGACGGGCGGCGCTTCCTGGAATTTGTATCGAAGGTTTGACGAGCGGAAACTATCCGGGAAGAAGACAAATAACAGACAAATACAAATTACTAACATTGGTACCAAGGTCAGTATTAAGCTCACTCGCTCAAACTTCAAGTGCATAAAGTACGCGACGATCAGCGCCGCTTTAATGATCGACAGACCAAGCAATACCGTTAGCATGATGTGAATGGGCATCGTCAAATAGGCGAGGACGATCTCCACCAACGTCAGTGCAACCAGGGCAAGCCAAATCATAGTGAACAATTTATTGGTGCCCGCAAAATGCGTATCAACGTGCGGCGTTGCATGTCCAGCTACCGAATGTTTTGTACCGTCAGCTTCAGGCGCCGTTCTTTCAAGGGGCGCGGTTGACGCCTCAGCCGGTGCAGCGATTTGATTGGGAGACGTTGCGGAACTTGCAGCAAGTTTCTTCTTGCCGGGAAGCGGCAATTTGCCCTCAGAGTGCAGGTAAAGCAAAGGTCCTACCCCAAACATCACTGCCATTACCAGACACACCACCATAATGAAGAGTGTGTCGGTAGTCAGAATGTCTCCACTAGTTACCGCAGTAACCACGATCATTACGAGAAAACCGAATGAAGCAAGAATGCAAATGAGGTTCAAAAAGCGGAGTTGTTTACTCATTGCTTGTTCAGGGTTAGTCATTCCTGGTCTCTAAGTTGGATGCGGGGTTGGATTCGGGCTGGCCTACTTCATCAGGTGCATTCTCGCCGAGGTGGCGACGCAGGATGATAAATATCGAACAGAAGATTGAAACGGGAGGAAGCAACAACACAAGTACGCCCATGTTGAGGTTCCGCATGAATTTTCCATTGTTTGAGCCCGATATGACGGCCCTGCACATCGCACACTGTGCGTTCACATCAAGACTTGCTACAAACAGAATTGCAAACGCGAGAACCAAAAATAAAATCGGGCGACGATATTCTTTCATCACGGCTCCTCTGCAGGCGCAGGCGCAACTGGCGGCGATTCTTGAAATTTATACCGCAAGCCAGACGACCGGAAACCATCAGGGAAAAATACGGATAATAGACAGATACAAATGACCAGCATTGGGACCAACGTCAGGATAAGACTGAGCCGCTCAAACTTCAGGTGCATGAAGTAAGCGACAATCAGCGCTGCCTTAACGATCGACAGTCCGAGAAGGATCGTTAGCATGATGTTAATCGGCATGGTCTTGTACGCCAGGAGGATTTCGACCAGCGTCAAAACAACCAAGACCACCCAAACTGACGTGAATAGTTTGTTACTGCCGGCAAAATGCTCATCAGCGTGTTCGCTCATTCAGTAACCGTCCCTTCTCAATTTAGTGGTTGAGAGCTCCGTGCATATCGACCGACATGATGTAGATGAGCGGAAACACAAACATCCATACCAAGTCGACAAAGTGCCAATACAACCCGCTGATCTCGATATCTTCGTGGTTGATCTTATTCACTCGAGCAGCGACGACCAGCAAATAAATTATTCCCGTCGCCACGTGGAACATGTGTAGACCGGTAATTGTAAAAAAGGTTGCGCCAAACAGAGCAGTCGGAGGTGTGCCGTCGGAGAGGGTGAAAACCCTGGCCCAATGTTCAGGCAGATAGAAGGGTCGTAGGCCTTCGCCAATGAGATGGTTCCATTCGATTAAGTGGAGGACGACAAACGCGGCGCCGAAAAAAATGGTTCCAAGAATCCAGCGTCGAGCGCCCGCCTTGTCTCCTCTGCTGGACGCTGATACGCCAAAAACCATGGTCAGACTTGACGACAACAAACAGAACGTCATCACTGATGAGAAGACGATGCTGGGATAGAACGGAAATGGCGTGGGCCAATTGTTCGATGCCCGCAAATAGGCATAACCCATCAGCAAAGCAGAAAACGTTAATGAGTCGGAGATGATAAATAGCCACATCCCCAGCTTGCGATGGCCCACACGATATGGAAACGCACCACCATTCCAATCTATTGCCGGAAAATGTCCTGCACGTGCTTCAGTGCTCACCTGTCACCTCCAAAGGAATAGGAGTAGAAATAGGTAGATCCAAAGAGCGTCCATGAAATGCCAGTAGATCGTGACTGCATCCGCCGCAGCCTGACGTCGTGGCGCAACCTTGCCAGCAGACATCATCGTTGAGCGAACCCACAGAAAAATTAGAGCTAGTAAGCCACAACCTAAGTGCAGCGCATGAACAGCAGTTAACAAATAAAAGAAAGAACTATGCGGATTGCTGGAGAGATAAACTCCTTGCCTGGCCAGGTGCTTCCACGCGACGAGTTGAGAAGCCAAAAAACCCAAACCCAGGACGGTTGTTATCAGTAACCAGCGACTGTAGCCCGATACCAAAGATGCTTTCAGGTTCCGTCGAGCGATCTCCATGGTGTAGCTACTGATCAGTATCAAAGCCGTGCTCAACAAGAGCACTTTCGGCATTGCGATTGATACCCAATCGTCCGAGGAACCCGCACGAACGATATAAGCACTGCTGAGCGCGGTAAACAGCATCGCGATCGACGCGAGTGCCACCCACATTCCAATACGATATCGATTGGCGTTTGAGTCAGGCTCGAAGAAGTGATGACCATTTCTACCGTTACCATTCGGTCCCGGCGCTTTTGATCCGCTTCCCGAGCTCTTCTTTGTAACTGGCTTAGTGCCCGTGACCATTGTGGCCATTACCGCTTGTCACCTCGACTCCGACATCAGTTTGCATAACGTAATCATTCGGAGCACCAGGTACTGCGAATTCATAGGGTCCGTGATAGACCACCGGCAGGACACCAGCAAAGTTGTCGTGCGGCGGCGGCGATGAAGTAATCCACTCAAGTGTTGTTGCTTCCCACGGATTGTCTGTCGCCTTCTGTCCCTTGAACATGCTCCATATAACGTTGAAGTAGAAAACGATCTGAACAGTGATCGTTATGATCGCCGAGATAGAAACAAACAAAACCAACGGGTGAAGTTTGTCGAGGAAGCCGTATTCCGTGAATTGAGAATAGCGACGTGGCATTCCGACTAATCCCATTACGTGCATTGGAATGAAGATGCAATAGACCCCAATAAAGGTCACCCAGAAGTGAAACTTCCCGATGCTTTCATTCATGTGTCGACCAAACATCTTCGGAAACCAAAAATACAAAGCCGCAAACATTCCGAAGATTGAGGCAACGCCCATTACAAGATGAAAATGGCCAGGCACGATGTAAGTATCGTGCATCGCAAGGTCAAGGGAGCTCTGTCCGAGTATCAGACCGCTAATACCGCCCGCAACGAACAGTGACACAAAGCCGAGTGCGAAAAGCATCGCAGTGGTGAAACGAATGCGGCCACCCCAAAGTGTGCCCAGCCAGTTGAATGTCTTAACTGCAGACGGAACGCCGATAGACAGCGTCAACACGGAAAACGCAATCGCGGAATAAGGGCTCATGCCGCTGATGAACATGTGATGGCCCCAAACAAAGAAGCCCAATAGTCCGATTGCGAAGATGGCAAAGACCATCGCGCGATAACCAAATACCGGCTTGCGAGCGAATGTCGCCAGAATGTGAGATGTGGCACCCATGCCCGGAAGAATCGCAATGTAAACTTCCGGATGTCCGAAGAACCAAAACAGGTGCTGCCACAGAATCGGCGAGCCACCGGTGTGTAATGGGAAATTAGGATTTTGTCCCGAGAGAACACCGCTCACGTAAAGTCCGCCCGGAATGAAGAAGCTCGTCCCTGCTACTCGATCGAGTAACAGCAGGATTCCACCACCAAGCAAGACTGGAAACGAAAGAAGAGCTAACACAGCGGTTGTGAACCAGGCCCAACAAGTCAATGGCATCCGCATGAGCGACATGCCCTTCGTGCGCATGTTCAGTAGAGTGGTAATAAAGTTTAGAGCCCCTAGCAGTGAACCTACGCAGAAGATCGCAATACTTATGATCCACAGGTTCATCCCCATGCCTTGGCCTGGACCAGCGATGGCTCCGAGCGCGCTAAGCGGTGCATATCCGGTCCAACCACCAATAGGACCTACAGTCGATTCAGCACCTGAAAAGAAAATCGCGGCTAGGATAACGACAAAACCCACGAGGGTGACCCAGAACGACATCATGTTTAGCAACGGAAACGCCATGTCTTCTGCGCCTATTTGAATAGGCAGGAAGTAGTTGCCGAATCCGCCCTGGGGCGCGGTCGTCAGCACGAAAAAAACCATAATCGTTCCGTGCATTGTTACCAGCGAGAGATAGAACTCCGGATTCATCACACCATTCGGTGCACCGCCCGGAAACAGCGCGGCGAGCAGTGACCAGCTGTGATCCGGCCAGGAAAGCTTCAGGCGCATCAGGAGCGACATGGTCATGCCGACAAGCACTGCCGCTAAAGCGAGCAGGATGTACTGAATTCCGATCACCTTATGATCAAGGCTAAAGATGTACTTACGGATAAAGCCCGTTGGGGCTGGGTGCCGGTGCACGCCATCGTGAGTCTCATCTGACATCTGTCGTCTCCTAGTGTTATGCTCTAAGATTGTTGCATCGAATCAATCAATGATCGTTGGATACTTCGCCAGTAGCTCGCCCATCTTTGCTTGAAATTGTTCCTGGGACAAAGCTCGCAGGGCATTAAGTTCATCGTCGGGAAGCACCAACATATAACTCTTCATCTTAAAGTGGAGTTGTCCACACAATTCGGCGCACGCCAACTCGTACTTACCTACTTTGGTGGCAGTGAAGTGAACCTTGATCTCCATTCCGGGAACGAGATCTTGTTTGAACCTGAGCGGTGGAACCCAAAAACTATGAATCACGTCTTTCGAACGCAATCGTAGTTCGACTGGTTTATTTACTGGGATGGCAAGAGCTGCTGTGACAGCATCATCTGCAGCATTGGGATCCGACGGATCGAGACCTATAAAGTTCAACGCTCCGTCGTCGATGAGTTTTGGATCCGTCTTACCGAAGACATTGTCTTTGCCGGCGTAGTGGAAGTTCCATTGAAACTGTTGGGCAACGACTTCCACCGAATACGATCCTGGAGGAACGTCGTGAAGCCTCAACGAAGCCCACACTGATTGGCCCATGATACCGAGTGAAATGAACACGACTGCAGTGATCACTGTCCATACGACTTCGAGACGATTGCTGCCGTGTGTATAGATGCCGCGATCGCCGGGCTTACCAGTATCGCGGTACTTCCACACCATCCAGCCCAGAACAATTTGTGCCGCGGTAAAAGAAATACCGACAACGATAATCGTAATTAGGAACTGGCGGTCGAGCGCAGGACCGTGTTCAGAGATGGCGTTTGGAAACCACCATTTCTTACTTACAAAAAGGAGCACTGACAAAGCTGTCAGGATCCAGATAATAACCGCAAGAGCACGTCCCATCGGTTACATCTCCTTTGTCGACAAACATTGGTTTGTCGATACTCTTTGTTTGGTGACTGCTAAAGGCGCGAAAAACGCAAACAACAAAAACTTGTCGGACTTACTTGTTAACCACCATCAAGATAAAGAGCAGTGGCAAATACAGAACTGACGCTAATAATAAACGTCGCGCTTGTTGTCGCGACATGGAGAATGCCGCTCTAATGCTGCTGTAGAGAAAGAGAAGACCCAGTGCTAGTGCACCGAAAAAGTAAATCCTGCCTGACATACCCAGGACAGTTGGTAACAAGCTAACGGGAATAAGCATGAGCGTGTAGACGACAATCTGCTGGGCGGTCACGCGACCGTCAGGCTCAACTACCGGAAGCATCAAGATTCCAGCACGACTGTAGTCCTCGCGATACATCCACGCGATTGCGAGAAAGTGCGGAAACTGCCACAGGAACAAGATCGCGAACAGCACCCACGCCTCAACGCTTAGAGTCCCCGTCGCAGCAGTCCAGCCAATCAATGGAGGAACTGCTCCTGGAAACGCGCCGACGACGGTTGATAGCGAACTACGAGTCTTCAGAGGTGTGTAGGCAAACAGGTAACCGGCAATGACGGTCAAGCCGAGCAGAGCACTCAAAGGATTTACTAAAACCAACAAGTAAATCTCAGCCAGGACGGTTAGGACTGCACCGAAAGCAAGTGCTTCCCACGGCGCCAATTTTCCTGATGGCAGCGGTCGGCTGGCGGTGCGCCGCATCAGGCCATCCAAATCACGTTCGGCGTATTGATTAAGCGTTGCAATTCCGGAAGACAGCAGTGCAATTCCAAACAACGAATTAAGCAACGCTACATAATCAATTCTGCCTCGCGACCCCAATCCAAACCCTGCCGCTGAAGTAAGTACGATCAGAAACGTGATGCGCGGTTTGGTTAGTTCCCAAAAAGCACTGGCGCGTTCACGAGCAGATAGCCTGGGTCGCTCAATCGCGACACCGGAGGCTGGTAAATTGATAGCAAACTCTTCCATTTGAAACTTATAACTCCTGCGGTCTTGCAGCTAACTTCATAGACATATCTGGAGCAGGCAAAACTTTGTAAGTCCTTAATGTCAAAACGATCGTGGTCGCGAAAACAAGAGCACCGCAAGCGACGTGCGACACTGTTATTCCAACCATCGGATTCAACGGCTGCGGGTCAAACGGAGAAGCGGCCCTGGCCAAGTAAGCGGCTAACCCAAGAAATAGTTGAACGACTAACAGTGATAAGGCGAGCAGTGCCG
>Ga0070671_100003548_pt1 | contig 12192 bp, 7 predicted proteins | sample KBSS73metaG_FD_65341 | JGI IMG/M metagenome (GOLD analysis project Ga0070671, IMG submission 65341) | Switchgrass rhizosphere microbial communities from Kellogg Biological Station, Michigan, USA - KBS S7-3 metaG | ecosystem: Host-associated > Plants > Roots > Rhizosphere > Soil ...
GTGAACGACCCGGATGTTACCGTACGGGTATTGACCGGTGCCGACAGCCTGGTGCGGGATGGAAGCGGCAAGCCCCTGGCGCGGGCCAGCTTCTCGCTCGATCCCGACCCTGCTCTCGTCAATGTCACGCATGGCCGGATCGTGAATGGTGTTTTGACGACCGATCCCATCGACCTTCGCTTCGTCTTTCGCGAACAGATCGTCGACAACACCCGCCTGGTGCGAGGCGCGGTGATCAAGGCGACGTTCACACCTGATGGCAACCTCGATGGCGGGGTCTTTGGCTACACCACCTTGACCAGCTTTTACGACATGATCGAGCAGATGACACAGGATGGCGCCGACAATGTGGGCATGTCCTGCGTGGGCGTGCGCATGGCCATCGACCGGTTCGCCGATGGGTACCGCGATCCAAAGACCGGGCGCTTCACCGCCATTTCCAGCGCCATGAAGTTCCATGCGGTTCCTGCATTCGTGATCGACCCGGCCATGCGAACGGCCAACAGCAATTCCAGCCAGATGGAGGCCGCACGATGAAGCGCTGCCTATCGCGAATGGTGCTCGTCACGGCTGCTGGCGTTGCCGGCCTGAGCATCCTGTTTTCCTCTGCTTCTCCCGGCAAGCCGAGCCCCGCCACGGCGCAATCGAGCGTCCGCCGCTTGACCGAGGCGCAGTATCGCAACGTGATCGCCGATGTTTTCGGCCGCAACGTGGAGGTTGTCGGCCGGTTCGAGCCGGACCTGCGCGTCGACGGCTTGGCCGCGGTGGGCTCCAGCGCCGTTTCGATCACGCCGGCCGGGCTGGAGCAATACGATGCGATTGCCCGCCATATCGTGGCGCAGGTGTTCTCGTCCGACAACCGGGCGCGGCTGGTGGGCTGCGCTCCCGGTCCGGGCGACCCGGATGGAGCGACTTGCGCCGCCACGTTTATCCAGCAAACCGGCCTGCGCCTTTTCCGCCGGCCGCTGGCCCCGTGGGAAGTGCGCGACGACGTTGCCCAGACCCTGGGTTCGGCACGCACGCTGGGCAGTTTCGATGAAGGATTGGCGGCCACGCTTGTCGGCATGTTGACCAGCCCGAGCTTCCTCTTCCGCATCGATACGCCTGCCCGCACCGGTCCCTCGGGCATGGTCGACGGCTATTCCAAGGCGTCGCGCCTCAGCTTCCTGCTGTGGAACACAACGCCCGACGATGCGCTGCTCGCAGCAGCCGCGTCGGGTGCGCTGGACCGCCCGGAAGGCCTGCAGGCCCAGGTCGACCGCATGCTCGCCTCGCCCCGCTTTACCGATGGCACAAGGGCGTTCTTCGATGATTTCCTGCAGTTGAGCGAGATAGACCATCTGTCCAAGGATGCGTTGATCTATCCTGCCTTCTCCACCTCGGTCGCAACTGCCACGCGCGAGCAGACACTGCGCACGATCACCGATCTGCTGATCGACCACCGGGGCGATTACCGCGACCTGTTCACGACGCGGCGTTTTGCCATGACGCGGGCGCTCGGCCCGATCTATGACGTGCCAGTGTCCAAGCCGGGCTGGTCGATCTACGAATTCCCCGAAGGCGACCCGCGAGTGGGCATCCTGACGCAAGCCAGCTTGCTGGCCCTGCACGCCCACCCAGGGCGGACCTCGCCCACCCTGCGCGGCAAGGCCATTCGCGAAGCCCTGCTCTGCCAGCAAATCCCCGCGCCGCCGGCCAACGTCAATTTCGCGGTGGTCCAGGACGTAAACAACCCCACGCTGAAAACCACGCGACAGCGGCTTGAAGCCCACCTCGACGACGAGGAATGCGCAAGCTGCCACAAGGCGACCGACGGCATCGGCCTGAGCCTGGAACAATTCGATGGCGCCGGGCAATTCCGCCGCACCGAGCATGGCATTCCCATCGATGTCACCGGCAAGTTCGACAAGGTGGCATTCGACGGCGTCGCCAAACTCGGGCAGTTGTTCCACGACAGCCCCAGGGTCAGCGAATGCCTGGTCAGTGCCGTATGGCGCTATGGCAACGGGCGCAATGTCCAGGCCGGCGACCAGAGCGCCGTCGACGATCTCCACCGCAGCTTTGCCGCCCACGGCTACCGCTTCGTCGACCTGGTGCGCATGATCGCGCTCGACCCTGCCTTCTACACCATGGGCGCACCCGCCGCGCGCTCACTCACAGCAGCGCGTACCGCGATGAGCAAAGGGAAAGCATCATGACGAACCCGATTTCACGGCGTGGTGTCATGCTGCGCGGTGCCCTTGGCGGCGCAAGCGTGGCCGTGGGCATTCCGATCCTCGATGCCTTTCTCGATACCAACGGCACGGCATTTGCCGCCACGGTGGGCGGCGGGCGCCTGCCCGTCCGCTTCGGCACATGGTTCTGGGGCTGCGGCATGATCCCGGAACGATGGGTGCCGCAAAAGGCCGGCGCGGACTACGACCTCCCGCCGCAACTCGCGCCGATCAAGGCGGTGCAACAGCACGTCTGCGTGCTGTCGGGCTTCGATGTCATGCTCGATGGCAAGGCCAACCTGCCGCATATTTCCGGCAATACCGCCGTGCGCACGGGCGAATCCGCCGAGGCATGGCAGGGCATCAAGGCACCCACGTTCGACGTGCTGATTTCCGACGCCATCGGCTCGGGCTCCTACTTCCGCGCCCTCGACCTCAGCCTCGATGGCAATCCGCAGACCAGCTATTCCTACCGCAACGGCTCCTCGCTCAATGCCTCGGTGCCCAGCCCGCTGGAGCTTTACGAGAAAGTCTTCGGCAGCGATTTCCACGACCCCAACAACGCGGATTTCAAGCCCGATCCCAAGTTCATGGTCCGCAAGAGCGTGCTCTCGGGCGTGGGAGAGCAGCGCCGCGCCCTGCTGGCGAAAGTGGGCGCGGCCGATCGCGCGCGCCTCGACCAATATTTCACTTCAGTCAGGGAAATGGAGGACAAGCTCGCCCTCCAGCTGCAAAAGCCACCGCCAGCACAAGCCTGCCTGCGCCCCGATGCGCCCGTGCCGGTCAGGGGAGACATAACCGACATCGATGTGCGCAAGGCCAATCACAAGCTGATGACGCGGCTTTTGGGCATGGCGCTGGCCTGCAACCAGACACGCGTGTTCAACATGAATTTCGACACCGCCGCCGCTGAATTGCGCCGTGCGGGCGATACGACGGGATATCACCAGAGCACGCACGAGGAACTGGTCGACCGCACTCTCGGCTACCAGCCCACCGTCGACAAGTTTGCCCTTGGCAGCATGGAAGCCTGGGCCGATTTCGTGCAGACCCTTTCCGAAATACCGGAAGGCGCGGGCACCTTGCTCGATAACATGCTGGTCTTGGCCCATTCGGAAGTGTCACTCGCCAAAAACCATGACGTTTCGGGAATACCGGTCATGCTGGCCGGACGGGCAGGAGGTCGCGTCAAGCCAGGTCTCCACGTCAAGGGATCGGGCGAGCCGGTATCGCGGATCGGGCTGACTGCCCAACAGGTCATGGGCGTTCCGGTCGACACCTGGGGCGCCGGCGCAATGCGCAGCAATCGTGCGGTGGACGAGATACTTGTATGATTTGCCAATGGAGGCTTGGAATGAGATTCAAACAGCAAATGGCCGCAGCCGCAATGGCCTGCGCGATCGGAGGCGGCGCACTGGCCTATGCCGCGACACCGGCAATCGTCTCCGCGATCAAGGCACGCCAGGCAAACTTCAAGGAAATCGGTGGCGACTTCAAGGCGGTGAACGACGAAATCAAGTCGGGGGCGCCCAATTTCGGTGCGGTCCGCAGCGCGGCCCACGATCTCAGCCAACGCGCCAGTGGCCAAGCCAAGTACTTCGTGCGCGGCAGCGGCCCAGAATCAGGCGTGAAAACACGCGCCCTCCCCGCAATCTGGACCGACAGCGCCGGCTTTGCCAAGCTCAATGGCGATTTCGTCCGGGCCTCGGCCAGCCTGGAAGCAGCCGCCCAGAGAAGCGACGTGGCCGGACTGGCGGCAGCGCGAACGGCGCTGGGGACCACCTGCAAGGCCTGCCACGACAAGTATAGGGCGCAGGAAGACTGATCCCCACATCGCCCGCGCGGCCAGGAATGGCTGCGCACCGGGCCACCGGCCAGGCTCGAACGCGGCGACCGTAAAGCGCAGCCAAGCAATGCGCGCCAACCTCCGCCTTGCGCCACCCCAACCGCGAGATATCCACAAAAAGCCGCAAAGGTTCGCAAAAGCCATTGCTTTCCCCAGCGGGCAAAGCTAATCGCCCGCCAGCCCACAGGGCATCGCCGCTTTAGCTCAGTTGGTAGAGCATCGCATTCGTAATGCGGGGGTCACAGGTTCGAGTCCTGTAAGCGGCACCACGGGTTTCTTCCCAAAACGTCTCAACGCATTGATTTGGCTAGATTTTCGGTCGATTTTGTCTTCCGGATGTTCTCGCTTTGTCCCAGGATTTCTCACCACTTTTCACGCCAGGTGGGGGCATTTCTGGGGGAAACGGGAGCCTAGCAAAAGGCGTTGCCCCCAAATGTCGCTTAAAGCTCTGCAAATAAACGGGTTTTCGGCTTCAAACTCCCCCTACCGCAAGCCCGACGAAAAAGGCCTCTATCTTGAGGTCCGACCCTCTGGCGCGAAGATCTGGTACTTCAAATATCGCCTCCACGGCGTCGAGAAGCGCCTGTCGCTCGGCCAATGGCCGGACGTCGGGCTGAAAGAGGCTCGCGCCCTGCGTGACAAGGCTCGCGATTTGATTCGCGATGGCGGCGATCCAGCTGTCGAGCGCCGCAAGAAGAAGATCGAGGCCCGCCTGCACGCCAGCAACACGTTCCGCGCCGTGGCCGAGGATTTCATCAGCGTGCGGCTGGAACGCAGCGGCAAGGCGCCCGCAACTATCACCAAGGCGCACTGGTTCCTCTCTCACCTAGCCCATACTGTCGGGCATCTACCGATCGCCGACATCACGCCACCGGACTTGTTGAACGTCCTGCGCAAGGTGGAAAGCGAAGGCAAGCGCGAGACGGCCCGCCGCACCCGCGCCTTCGCCAGTCGCGTGTTCCGCCATGGCGCCGTTCTGGGGCTCTGCAAAAGCGATCCAGCCGCCCTCCTCGACGACGCCCTCGCCGCTCCCCTCGTCAAGCACCGTGCTGCCGTCCTCGAGCCGCGCAAGCTCGGCGTGCTGCTGCGTGCCATCGATGAGTTTACCGGAACCGAAGTGGTCAAACTGGCCATGCAGATTCTACCGCATGTGTTCCTGCGGCCGGGGGAATTGCGCTTTGGCAAATGGGATGAGATCGACTGGGAGGGTGCCGTCTGGCGCGTACCAGCCGAGCGCACCAAGCTTCGCCGGCCGCACTCCGTGCCACTTTCGCGCCAGTCTTTGGAATTGCTGCGTACCCTGCAGGAGCGCACCGGACAATTGCCCTACATGTTCCCCGGCCAGCGCAAATTTACGGTGCCGATGTGCGAGAACGCGATCAACCTGGCGTTCCGCCGCATGGGCTTCGATCACGATACCGTCACGGCCCACGGTTGGCGGGCGACGGCCAGCACGCTGCTCAACGAAAGCGGACTATGGCATTTCGACGCGATTGAGCGGGCCTTGGCTCACGGGCATTCCAACGCCGTGCGCGGCACTTACGCCAGAGGGCAGCACTGGGACGAGCGCGTGAAGATGGCGCAGTGGTGGAGCGATTACCTGGACACGCTGAAAGCTGCTGCTCAGCCAACGCCGCCGTAACTATGTCGGGCGGTTTCAAAACAGGCGCGCCTGCGGATGCGGCGGGCTATTTGCCGGAGACAGTTGCACTGCCGGTGGTGGCGAGCAGCCTCCACCAACGAAATGCATGGTGACGGTCGCGGCAATCTTGCTGGCAAGGTGGTGAAAATCCATTGGCATGATCCGGATCAGGTGGTTCCCGCTTGGTCGATGTTCTGCCATGAACACCGAACGTACCCAGGCGCAGGAACCTTAAGTGGCTATCGATCTCAAAGACCTCTCCGCCCGTCTTCTCAAGGCGGCGAACCAGTTGTGGACCAACACGACCCTGCGCCCCAGCCAATATGCCCAGCCGGTTCTGGCCCTGATTGCCCTGCGCCAGATGGAGGCCAAGTTCGACGCGGTGCATGGCCAGCACTTTGCCAACGCCACGGGCCGCATGAAGCCCGAGCCCAGCGACTATCACGCCCATGGCGCGGTCTTCCTGCCCGACAACACCCGCTTTTCCTACCTCCTGTCGCTGCCCGAGGCGGAGGATATGGGCAAGGCGCTCAACACCGCCATGGAGGTGATTGCCGAGGTCAACCCCGACCTTGCAGGCATTCTGCCCAACGCCTATGGCGCGCTGCCTGACAGCGTACTGCGCGAACTGCTGCGCCTGCTGGAGCCGATCAAGCTGTCCGGCGATGCCTACGGGCTGATCTTCGAGTATTTCATGGACGCCTTCGCCTCCTCCTTCATGGAGAAGGGCGGCGAGTATTTCACCCCCAGTTCCATCGTGAAACTGATCGTGGAAATCATCGAGCCCTACCACGGCAAGATCTTTGACCCCGCCTGCGGCTCTGGCGGCATGTTCGTCCATTCGGCGGAGTTCGTGCGTCGCCACCACAAGACGCCCAGCCGCGAGATCAGCGTCTATGGCACCGAGAAGATGGCCGACACGCGCAAGCTGGCGCGGCTCAACCTGGCGGTGCATGGCCTTTCGGGCGACATCCGCGAGGCCAACTCCTATTACGAAGACCCGCATGGTCTGGTCGGCAAGTTCGACTATGTGATGGCCAATCCGCCGTTCAACCAGTCCGAGGTGGACCGTTCGCGGCTGGTCAATGAGGCGGGCGTGGTCGATGCGCGCTTCCCGCTGGGCATCCCCACCACCAACAACGCCAACTATCTGTGGATCGGCCTGTTCACCGCCGCGCTCAATGAACGGGGCCGCGCAGGCTTCGTCATGGCCAACTCCGCCTCGGATGCGGGCGGCAGTGAGCGGGAGATGCGCCGCAAGCTGGTGGAAAGCGGCGTGGTCGATTGCATCGTGGCCACCTCGCCCAATATGTTCCTGACGGTTACCCTGCCGGTCACGCTTTGGTTCCTTGACAAGGGCAAGGGCGGCACGCCCCGCGCTGACGAGGTGCTGTTCATTGATGCGCGGCATATCTACCGACAGGTGACGCGGGCGCATCGGGACTTCACGCCGGACCAGATCGAGTTTCTGGCCAACATCGTCCGCCTGTGGCGGGGCCAAGAGGAAGAGGTCGATCAGGGCAGCGCGCCCTTGATGACGCAGCATTTCGGCGATGATGGTTATCAAGACATCCGCGGCCTGTGCCGCGTGGCCAGCCGCGCCGAGATTGCCGCACAGGACTGGAGCCTCAATCCGGGCCGCTATGTTGGCGTGGCGGCGGGGGCACAGCCCGATGATGAAGACTTTCGCCTGAAGCTGGAGGCTTTGCAGGAGGAGCTGGAAGGGCTGAACGCCGAGGCGGCGCGCTTGCAGGCGGTGATCGCGCAGAATGTGGCTGAGGTGTTGGCGTGAGCGAGTGGGGCTCTCATAGACTGAGCGAAGTTGCAGATCTCTGTTTGGGCAAGATGCTTGACCAGAAGAAGAACAAAGGCGAACTCCGCCCGTACCTTGGCAACTTGAACGTCCGGTGGGGCACGATCGAACTGGATGATCTCAAAGAGATGCGGTTCGAGGATCGGGAACTCGATCGATATGGCCTGCGGAATGGCGATATAGTCATGTGCGAAGGCGGGGAGCCGGGGCGCTGCGCATTGTGGACGGGGCAAGCTCCGACCATGATGATCCAGAAGGCATTGCACCGCATTCGGCCTTTTGAAAGTGTCGATAGTCAGTTCTTGTTTTACGCCTTGTTCCACAAGGGGCGCGCTGGCGGATTTGATGCCTACTTCACTGGAGCCACCATCAAGCACCTGCCGGGGGAGCAGCTTGCGAAAATCGAGGTGCAACTTCCCCCCACCGAGACGCAGCGGCGGATTGCGGGGATTCTTGGGGCGTATGATGATCTGATCGAGGTGAACCGGCGGCGGGTGGCGGTGTTGGAGGATATGGCGCGGGGCCTGTTCGAGGAGTGGTTCGTCCGCCTCCGCTTCCCCGGCCACGAATCCGTCCCCCTCCACAACACCCCAGACGGCCCCCTGCCTGAGGGGTGGCGCTGGGGCGCGTTTGGCGATTTGGTGACCGAACTTCGTGTTTCGGTGCAGCCAGCCGACATCGAGCCTGATGCAGTCTATCTTGGACTTGAGCATTTGCCCCGCCGCTCAACGACTTTGGCTGACAAGGGCGCGGCTGGCGATGTATCGAGCATGAAGCTTCGCTTTCAGCGGGGTGACATTCTGTTCGGCAAGATCCGCCCCTACTTCCACAAGGTTGTTTGGGCACCGTTCGACGGGGTTTGCTCGTCCGACGCGATTGTGTGGCGACCAGTTGCTCGACATCAAGCGCAGGCATTGGCCATCGCGTCGAGTGATGTCTTCGTGAACCATTCGGTGCAGACCTCGAACGGCACAAAGATGCCCCGTGCCAATCCCAAGGTTCTCTCGCAGTTCAAATGCGCGATGGCACCGGCGGTTCTTAGTGATCAGTTTGAACGCCTTTGTCTGCCATTGGTTGAGGCTGCGGCAGCGTATCAGGCGGCCAACCAACGCCTAACCGCCTCCCGCGACCTGCTCTTGCCGCGCCTGATGTCGGGTGGGCTGTCTGTGGCCGAGGCCCAAAAGGAACTGGAGATCGCCTGAGATGGCCCCTTCGTTAAGCGGTGTTGTGGCGTCCGAAACAAGCGCGGTGGAAAAGCCCGCGCTGGCCCTGCTCGAAGAGTTGGGCTGGACGCCGATCAACCTGATGAACGAAGCGCCGGGGCCAGCCAACCCCACAGGCCGCACCAGCCTTGCCCAGCCGCACCTGCCCGCTCGCCTGCGCGCCGCCTTGCTCAAGCTCAACCCCGACCTGCCGCTCTCCGCCATAGAGACGGCAGAAGCGCGCCTGACGCAAGACCGCTCCGCCCTGTCCCCCGTGGCCGCCAACCGTGAGGTGATCACGCTGGTGGTAGATGGCGTGCAGGTGCAGGTGAAGAACGACCAAGGCGGCACTGACGACCACCGCGTGCGCGTGATCGACTGGAAGAATGCGCGCAACAATGATTTCGTGATCGCCAATCAGGTGTGGGTGCATGGGCTTCTGCACAAGCGCCGCCCCGATACCATTGGCTTCGTCAATGGCCTGCCGCTGCTGCTGGCCGAATGGAAGGCCCCGACCAAATCGCTGGCCAGCGCCTATGACGACAACATCCGCGATTACCGCGACACGATCCCGCAGATATTCCACGGCAATGGCTTTGTGATCCTGTCGAACGGGCTGGAAACGGTGATGGGGGCGGCGCACGCCCCGTTTGATATCTATGCTCCGTGGAAGAAGCTGGACGAGGACGGGCCGGAAGACCTCTCCCTCGAAACCCTGCTGCGCGCCACTTGCCAGCCGGAACGCTTCCTCGACCTGATCGAGAACTTCCTGCTGTTTGACGAGGCCCGCGATGGGCTGCGCAAGGTGGTGGGCAAATACCATCAGGTGCTGGGCGTGAACCGCGCCATTGAGGCGGTGCGCCATATCGAGGCCAACAAGGGCAAGCTGGGCGTGTTCTGGCACACGCAGGGGTCGGGCAAGAGCCTGTCGATGGTGATGTTCGCCGAGAAGGTGTTGCGGCGACTGGGGGGTAACTACACTTTCGTGGTGGTGACCGACCGGACGGAGTTGGACGACCAGATCGCGGGGCAGTTCAAGTCGGCGGGCGCGTTGACCAAGGACATCCAGAATGCGCAGGCCGGCAGCCGCGATCACCTCCGCGAGTTGCTGGCGGGCAATGAACGCTATGTCTTCACGCTGATCCAGAAGTTTTCCATCGCAGACCATGAGCCCATGCCGGTGCTGTCGGACCGGTCGGATATTATCGTCATTACCGATGAGGCCCACCGCAGCCAGTATGATACGCTGGCGCTGAATATGCGCACGGCCCTGCCCAACGCCGCCTTCATCGGGTTTACCGGCACGCCGTTGATCAAGGGGGCCGATAGCCGCACGCGCGAGGTTTTCGGCGATTACGTGTCGATCTATGACTTCGCCCAGTCGGTCAGGGATGGGGCCACGGTTCCGCTCTATTACGAGGCGCGCAAGCCTGAGTTGCAGCTCGACAAGGAGGCCCTGCAGGATGAGCTGGACGCTTTGCTGGAGGATGCCGATCTGGACGATGCGCAGGCGGCGCGGCTGGATCGTGAGTTTGCCCGTCAATATACGCTGATCACCAATCCCGACCGGCTGGATAAGGTGGCGGATGATGTGGCGCTACATTTCGCCCAGCGGGGCTATCGCGGCAAGGCCATGTTCGTGGCCATCGACAAGGCGACTGCGGTGGCCATGTATGACCGCGTAAAGGCATCGGTGGCGCGGCTGATCGCCGAGGATGAGGTCAAGCTGAAGACCGCCCATGAGGCCGAGGGCGCGGCGATTGCCGAGCGGTTGGCATGGCTGCGAGAACTCGACATGGCAGTGGTGGTCAGCCAGAGCCAGAACGAGATTGACGACTTGCGCAAGAAGGGGCTGGACATCGAGCCCCACCGCAAGCGGATGCAGACCGAGGACATCGAGACCAAGTTCAAGGATGCCAAGGATCCGCTGCGGCTGGTGTTCGTCTGCGCCATGTGGATCACCGGCTTTGACGTTCCTTCCATCGGCACGGTCTATCTCGACAAGCCGATGAAGAACCACACGCTGATGCAGACCATCGCCCGCGCCAACCGCAAGGCGGCGGGCAAGACATCGGGCGTGATCGTGGATTACGTGGGGGTCTTCAACAACCTGCAGAAGGCACTGGCGGTCTATGCGGGCGGGGGCAAGCCGGGTGGGCCGGGTGACGGTGACGGCAAGAAGCCTATCGAGGACAAGGCGGCCCTGGTCGAGGCGTTGAATATCGCACTGGGGGCTGCGCATGACTTCGCCCTGGCGCAGAAGGTGGACACGTTGGCAATGCTGGCGGCAGAGCCTTTGGCGCGGCTCAAGCTGATTAGTGCGGGCGTCGAGGCGCTTGTCAGCCCCGATGAGGTGCGCGGCGAGTTCTTCCGTCGAACCGCTGAAGTAACCAAAGCCTACAAGGCGCTGCTGCCCGACGAGCGCGCCGCGCCCTTCCTGAAGCCGGTCGCCATTATGCATACGCTTGCCGAGGCGGTGCGGGCCAAGCTGGGGCCGGTGGACATCTCCGCCATTCAGGCGCGCATTGCCGAACTATTGGACGAGAAGATCGAAGGCGTCGCCATCCTGGCCCCAATCGTCACGGGCGATACGCCAGACGGCCGGGTGGACCTGTCGGGGATCGATTTTGACAAGCTTGCCAAGCTCTTCGAGGTGAGCCCCAAGGTCGCCACGGAGAAGTTGCGGGAAGAAGCCGAGGAACACGCACGTCAACTGGCCGAGGAAAACCCGACCCGCGTGCATCTGGTGGAACGGCTGGAGAAGCTGATCGAACTTTACAACACCGGGGCCATCGACGTTGAGCGCCTGTTCGACCAGCTCAAGGCCTTCATCGGTGAGATGACCGAGGAAGAGCATCGCGCTGCTCGCTTGGGACTGACGGGGGCGGAACTAGCGCTCTACGACCTTCTGACCACGCCAGAGCCAAAGCTGACCGATGCCCAGGAAGTTGAGGTCAAGAAGATCGCCAAGCAGTTGCTGGCCAAGCTGACCGAGGCGGTGGCGTCCGTCGATTGGCTGCGCAGTCAGGAAACGCGAGGGCAGGTGAAGCGTGAAATCAAGCTGGCGCTCAACCATCTGCCGCAGGATCCCTACCCCGACGATTTGTGGCAGACTAAGGTCGATCGGGTTTGGGAATTTGTCACGCAACGCTACCCTGCGGGTCTCAACTGACAATTCTTTTGGGGGCGATCGGTCTTGGTTAGTAAGCAAGCCCCTTTGACGTGGCATTTGCAAAGTTGGCGAGATTGGGATGTCAGCGATCAGACGGACGGTCTGCGCATGTAACACCATCGTCGGGATTTGGCACTTCATAGAACATGGGATTGCGCATCCATTCACGGATGGCGGATTCGCGCCAGCCGGTGCAGCGCGTGGCGATCCGGACCTGCTTCGGAAACGTCCCCGCCTGGATCTTGCGATAGAGAGTAGCCCGGGTCAGGCCGGTGCGATCGAGCACGGCGTTGAGGCGCAGAAT
>Ga0070671_100003551_pt1 | contig 12191 bp, 7 predicted proteins | sample KBSS73metaG_FD_65341 | JGI IMG/M metagenome (GOLD analysis project Ga0070671, IMG submission 65341) | Switchgrass rhizosphere microbial communities from Kellogg Biological Station, Michigan, USA - KBS S7-3 metaG | ecosystem: Host-associated > Plants > Roots > Rhizosphere > Soil ...
GAAGACGGGCGTCTTCCAAGGTTTCGATGTGTGACATGGTTCTCCGCGTTTCAGGACGTTCCTCAGCCTCGGCCTTCGATCTGATTCGGTTTCCACCGAACTAAGCTTTCGGCCGCCGGGGTCGTGCGGGGTTTGCCGGCACGTATCCCGCTCTCAATTGGTGCAGAAAGATTAGACGTCGCTCAGCCGCCGGTACATGGCAATCCGCCGCACGCATTTGCACTTTTGACGCACCGAGCGATCGACCTAGGGGCGTGAATCGGGCCGTCTACGACATCTCGTCCAAGCCGCCAGAAACGATCGAGTGGGAGTAGGCTGACGCTAAAAGTCCCCATTGCCTGCATTGTTTGCTTCGACCGATCTAAGCGAGCGATCGGGCCGGCGATCTTCGCGGCATGCACCGGTGGCTTAGCCATGGCAGAAACACCGGCTGAGTTACGCCCCTCCGTCGTGTCCGGTTGCCGTCTATCACTGTCGCCAGACGCCATATCTCCGTGGCGTATCTTTCCGTTTCAAGACAGGTTCGGATGGCTCTAGAGGTGATTATGCCGTTTTAATAGCGGTTTTTCGCTGTTAATCCGCGTTCTGGCAGCTAACGCATGCGTCTTTCTGGAAAAGCAGATGACGCAAAATGTCCAAGTTTGCGCCGCAAAACAGCATGGCACGCGGCCGCGGCAATGAGCAAATTGTCTATCGGTGGTCGGAGGTTCCTGTGAACCACTACCTGATCTGAGCCGAATACAAGCCGACATTCCGACCGGTCGGACGACGGAGGAAACATGCGCATGCCGATGGGTCAATTTCAATTAAGGGCGTCCCGACTTCTTGGAAGGGACTTTCGTGCCCGGGGAGCCCGCTACGGGCTCGTTCTGGCCGCCGCGGCAGTGATCGGGGCCGCTTCCCGCGATGCGAATGCGGCCGTGGTGGACACCTGGACTGGCGCTGCGAACGGCAACTGGGATACCGCCAGTGTCAACTGGTCCAACGGCGGAAGCGGACTCTACACCGACGGCGACACCGTAATCTTCAGCGGCGGATCGAACACGGCAATTACGGTCCAGGCCGCCGGCGTGAGCCCGGCCTCTACCACGTTCCAAAGCACCAGCAATAACTACAGCTTCACCAATGCCAGCGGCACGACCGGCCTCAATGGCGCCGGCACGTTGACCCTGGCCAGCACCTACACCGGTGCAGTGACGCTCAACTCCGCCAACGCCTTCACCGGTGCAACCACAATCAACGGTGGCAAACTCGAATTGCGCAATGCTTCCGCGATCGCGGGCTCGGCATTGTCGATTAACAGCGGCGGAACGCTCAGTCTGCGCGCCGATGCCGATACCACGTTCAACTCCGCCAGCCTCGCCGGCCTGACGACGAACGGCACCAGCCGTACGATCCAGGTCAACAGCCTTAATTCCCCCAGCGGCGACGGAAAGACGCTCACGCTCACCGCAAGCGGAACGCTCGCGGGTACGACGGGAACCTCGGCGTCTCCTGTTGCATTGAACGTCAGCAGCACGACCGGCGACACGCTGTCGTTCGGCAAGGCGTTTACCCTGACGGGCACCGGGGGCGGCTCCTGGGCAAGTGACGCATTCAACTTCAACCTGCAAGGTGCCAACATGGTCCTGAACGGGTTGGCCCAGAGTGGCGTAAACGGGGGCATTACAGTCAGCAGCTCGACGGGCAACAGCCTGACTATTAACGGCGTTGTTTCCAGCAGTACCAATCGAACGATTTACGGGCAGGTGAACAGCGGCGCTACGCTTGTTCTGAATAACACCGTAACGCGGTCGGGATCCAACCAGGGGTTCTTCGTCTATCTGAATGGCGGAACGTTGGACGTGAACAATGCCGGGGCGATTGCCAACAACTCTGGCATCTCCGGCACGCGGGCCGGCCTGGCCATCAACGGCGGGGTCTTGGACAACACCAGCGGCTCGGCCAAGACGCTTTCGGCGAGCCCGACGGTTTTGCTGAATGGCGATTTTACCTTCAGCACGTCGGGCGCGACGACTGCAAATGATCTCAACCTTGGCACCGGCGCCGCTTCGCTCGGGCCCGCGGCCGGCACGGCCCGCACGATCACGGTGAATGGATCGTCGACGCTCACGATTGGCGGGGCAATTGCCGATGGCACCACGGCGACTGGGATCACTAAGGCCGGCACCGGCACGCTCGCGCTGGCCGGGACCAACACGTTTTCGGGTGCGACGACCGTTCAGAACGGAACACTTTCGCTCGGCGCAAGCGGCACCATTGCGAGCAACCTCATCCTCGGCGTCAGCGGCGGCACCAGCGGCACGCTCGATGTCACCTCCAAGACCTCTTACAGCCAAGCCAATGTGTCGGGCAACGGGACGATCAATATCGGGTCGAGCAAAACGGTCACGGTGACCGGCTCGCTCGCACCCGGCTTCAGCACCGGCCAAATCAACGTGACGGGCAATCTTGGGCTCGGCACGTCGACGACGATGGAAGTCGCCGGCACCGGCGGAGTTGCTGGGACGAGCTTCGATTACGTCAATGCCACAGGCGGCCTCGCCTACGGTGGGGCTCTGACGATCAGCAATTCTGGCGCATTTGTCGTGACGGCGCAAAACGGCAGTTACAACCTGTTCGATTTTACCTCGCAATCCGGCAGCTTCGGCAGCGTTTCAGTCGCGGGAACGGCGTTGTCGCAAAGTGGCAGCACCTGGACCGGTCACAGCGGGGCGGCGCTTCTGACATTCGACCAGAGCAACGGCGTGCTGACCGTGAACGTCCCGGAGCCGGCCACCGCGGGAGCGATGCTATTGGCGGGCGCGAGTCTCATCCGCCGCCGGCGGCGCTCGGCTTAAACCGACGGCCGGCGAAGTTCTGATGATGGGCACGAGCAGACGGCAGCGGCCGTTCGGCTCGTGCCCATCGCTGTTTTGGATTCATAGCATCGACGCGGTTGAGCGGCCGCGCAGCGCGATTACACATCGCAGACGAGACCGTTTCTCGTCGCATTACTTGCCGAAGTCGCGCTGCGCCGCCTGTCGGTAGGCGGCCGGGGTGCTGCCGGTAAGCTGGGTGAAGGTGCGGTAAAAGCTTCGAAGATCTCGAAAGCCACAGCGCCCGGCGATGTCCAGCACCTTGAACTCCGACTTGCGCAGCAGGCGCTCTGCTGCTTCGATCCGGACACGAAGAATCTCGTCATGAGGAGACCGGCCGAGCCGGGCAGCGAATTGGCGTTCCAGCCATCGTCGGCCGACCGGCACCGCCCGCAACACATCGTTGATGGAACAGGGCGCGCAAGCATGCTCCCGAATGAACCGCAACGCGGCCGCCAGATCGGGATCATCGATTGCCAGAGTGTTCGTGCTCTGACGTTGGACAACGCTTTGCGGCTGAAGAAGAACGAGTCGCTCTTCGTCCGGCAACACCTCGCCGGCCAGCAGCCGCTCAATGAGACCGGCCGCCAGATATCCTAGCCGGCTAAAGTCCGCATCCACGCTCGACAGCGGCGGCCAGGCGCTTTCGCATAAGAGATGATCGTTGTTGATGCCGACGATCGCCACCTGGTTTGGCACATCGATTCCGGCTTCGAGGCACGCTTCCGCGAGATCGTGCGCATGGGTGTCGTCGAACCCCAGCACGCCGACCGGCTTCGGGAGCTCGCGGAGCCATTGAATCACTTCCGGGCGATGCTCATGCGAAGCGCGCTCCGCGCTGGACGTAGGGCGAGCCGGGCAGAGATGGCATGAAAACCCCGCCTGCTTCAAAACCTCCTCAAAGCCGGTCAAACGCGCTTTTGATACGGAATAGTCGGGAAAATGGCCATAAAATCCGAAGTGTTCCAGGCGGCATTCCAGCAAATGCTCCGCGGCGGCGCGGCCGACCGAGACGGCGTCTACCGCCACCACTGGGGAAATTGTCGGATCGCCACCACCTGAACATACAACAACCCGCCCCTCGCACTGTCGCATGGCCGCGTCCACCATCTTCATCGCCGACCCGGCGAAAATGACAGCGTCAAGCGGCGGCAATTCGGCGCGGTTCGCCAGGACCATCTCCATGTCTTTAAACAGCAGCCATTTGCGCTGAAGATTGGCGTAGTTTGTCGCGCCTTGAAGGATGTCCCTTCCATAACGATCGAGGCAGTTCGCGATGATCCCCACCAGCGGACGACGCGTTCCTCCGAAGTGATCGTTTGTTTGTCGCAAGATGCCCATACTTTAACACGTAATCACCCAGCAGTGAGCGTGTTGGCGGGGGATAATAACAGTGTCGAAAGCGAGGCTGCCGTCGTTGCCTCGCGTGGTGTGACACGAGCCAACTCGACGGGTCGCAGTCATTCGTGGTTTCAGAGTTCGGTGACGTAATGGCGAAACGCGCTGGCTTATTCATCCTCGACGAAGCGACACGCGGGGCGGTGTACGGGTCCGACCAGCGGCGGGCGATTGAGCAATATGTCGAATGGGTCGGGCCTGCGCAGACGCGTGAATCGATTCAAGGGCAATCGCATTTGCTGCGCGACGTTGAGCTGATTTTCAGCGGTTGGACGCCGCCAGCCTTTGATGATGCCTTTCTCGATCGGGCGCCAAAGCTGCAGGCGATCTTCTACGCCGCCGGCGCGATGGATGCGTCGGCGGCCACGCGGCGGGGCATCGTCGTCACCACAGCCCATCAGGCTAATTCAAAGCCCGTTGCCGAATACGCGTTAGCCACGATTCTGTTCTCGCTGAAGCATGGCTGGCGGCTGGCGCGGGAGGCACGCGAGAATCACACCTATAGGGCAACGGATCGCGACGCCGTGCCGGGAACGTTCTGCACGACCGTTGGCCTTATCGGCATGGGGGCGGTGTCGCGACTGCTTCTCTCGCTTCTCAAGCCGTTCGACCTTGATATCGTCGCCTACGATCCGACCCTCTCTGATTCGGAGGCGGTAAGGCTTGGCGTTCAGCGCGTCTCCCTGGCTGAGTTGTTCGATCGTAGCCATGTGGTTTCGTTACACGCCGCTCAATGCCGCGATACACAGGGCATGATTGGGGTGGAGCACTTCGCACTCATGCGTGAAGGCGCGACGTTCATCAATACCGCACGTGGCGCCATCGTGCGGGAAAACGAGCTCATCGCGGTGGCGACGCGTCGACCTGACTTGCAATTCATTCTTGATGTCACCGATCCGGTAGAGCCGCCAGTGCGCGATTCGCCGTTGTACACGCTGCCGAACGTTCTTCTCACCCCGCACCTGGCCGGATCCGCAGGCGGCGAGTGCCGCCGGCTCGGCCAGTGCATGGTTGAGGAATTGCACAGGTATATGACCGGGCAGCCGTTGAAATGGGCAGTACCGGCCGAACGGCCACAGGTCTCCCCAAGGAACGCGCCGAATAATCCGCGCGAGGTGCCGAGAAGCCGACCCCAGGATCACGCAGCCCGGATCGGGGTAAATGTCTGAGCGTCTGGCGGTGGCGGATCAGTTCAGCAGGACATCCCGCGATAGCTCGAATTCCCAACCGATTGACTCAGCGCCGGCAGACCCGCGTGCATGCAGGTCCGCCGCAACTATCGAACGAAAATAGGCTTAGGATGTTGACGCGAAGTTTTGGCTGGCCGTATTGCGACGCTCGCCCGCTCGCCCGATAAATGATTGTGGGCGCGGCCGGGGGCTGAGTATCATGATGCGCTTATAAAGCAGTTCGATCATTGCGTTTTCAGCACCGTCGGCTGACTGCCGTTCACGAAATCGGCACCGATAGACGCGGAGGGGTGGCCAATGCAAACTTCAATCGCAGAACAACAAACGGATATGCGCTCGCGCCGCGGCCCGATCGAGACGCGGCCTTTGCTTGAGGCACTTGAAGGGCGTCGCATGCTGTCGACGGTCCAATTGAACGTCGACGGCGTGTCGCCATTCAATGCGTTCACTGGCGTCGGTTTTCGGTACGACCCGGTGGCCTCGCTTACGCCGGTGGTTGATGGAAAAATCGATACCGACGCCACGCATTACACGGCCAGCATTGATTGGGGCGATGGGCATTCAAGCACCGGCTATATCGCCAAGACCGGAAATGCGAGCCATCCGTTTCTGGTAAAGGGCATTCACACCTACACCAGCAGCGCGCAATACACCGTCAAAGTCACCGTCACCGGCCCGCAGAGCGTGAAGAAGACGGCCACCACGATGACGCTTAACCCCGTCGCGATGCCGGATAGCCGCTCGAATCCGATCACCGAGCCGTACTCGTACAGCGGCGCGGTGGCGCTTTCGGATGTGCAGATGAGCATTCAACAGGTGCCGTCGTTCGCGTCATACACCGGGATCGGCTTCCAGAGGAATCCGATCGCGTTGCTGTATTGCACTGTGAACGGCACGGTCGACAAAACGCTCTCGCATTACCACGCGCAAGTGAACTGGGGCGACGGCAATCTGTGGTACCCGGCCGATCTTGGGCTGGTGACGAGCAACACGTCTTACCCGCTGATCGTCAAAGGCAATCACATCTACAACACGGCGGGGCAGTACAAGGTGACGACGTACATCACCGGGCCGGATGGCCAAACCGGCAACGTGTATACGGCGATCGCCTCGGTGAATGATCTGCCCGCACCCGCGTCAAAGCCGCCGCAGGCGCCGCCGTCGCTCGGTTCGGTCAAACCTGTGACGGCCGAGACATTGGATGTTCAGCAGGTTAATACGATCAATGGGTCGCGGAACGTTTATACGAATGCAACCGTCGCGCTGCTTTATGGAACGTATGACGGCAAAGCTGATTCCACGACTGGCGATTACAAAGTGCAGGTGAACTGGGGCGATAGCCCCGCGTGGTCGACCGGGACGATTGTCGCCAGCGGAAACTCCTCCTATCCGCTGGCGCTGCGCGGTTCGCATACCTACAACCATACTGGCGTGTATCAAATCGTCGTTCGGCTCACCGCACCGGATGGGCAAACGGTCGATAAGCAGACCGCGGTGGCGGACGTGTACGGGCCTGACCTGGTCGGCACGGCGTTTACGTTCAAGGTGCCTTCGGACAAAACCGGCGCTACCAACGGCCCACTGCCCGACAACGTGGCGTTCACCGCCAGTGGCTATGTGCAAAATGTCGGCACGGCCACCGCGGCAATCTCGTACACGCGGCTGTATCTATCGAAAGACCGCGACATCGATCCGTCGAAGGATCTTCTTCTCGCCTCCGTAGCGACGCCGGCGATCGCCAGCGGCGGATCGACCCAGGTGAAATGGTCGATTTCGCGCCTGCCTGCGGGATTATCGCACACGTACTATGGCGGCTGCTACCTGGGTATGGTGGTCGACGCCCTGAAAATGGTGACCGAGGCTGTCGAAACCAACAACCGCAACCGCGGCGATGCAATCGATCGCCGGCCGGTGACGCTGTGGGATACGCAAGCGAATATCTGGACAACCCCGCAAACATGGGCCACTCAATCGGCCGCCCAATCATGGCTGACCAGCCAGGGGTTCAGCGCGCCGGTCGCGAATGTCGACACGTACTGGTCGCGGTCGATCAACAGCACCGTGTGGTCGCGATTCAACAATCAATTCATGTCGGCCGGTTCCTTCCGAATCCTTGCCAGCGTGATCTACGACAGCGCGGCCGGGGCATACAGAGTCCGTGGGCAGGGGGCCGATTCGACTTACAACCCGTACGGCCTGCCGCTCGTCGGCGTGCCGAATCCCCGCGCGGCGGCGCAATGGGGAGGTAATCTCTCATACGCCCAGCAATACAGCGCGCATTTCTGATCTTGCTCACCCGCGGATGTTCAGAACAACATCGCGCAGCGTCTGAAAGTTGATCGGCTTGATCAGATGCTCGGTGAACCCGGCCTCGCGGCTACGCCGCAGATCTTCATCCTGACCGAACCCGCTGAGGGCGATGCCTGGGATGTTCTGTCGCTGACGGACCTGGCGGATGACATCCAGCCCGCTGCCGTCGGGCAGGCCGATGTCGCTGACGAGCAGGTCGAAATCCTGCTCCTCGGAAAGCCGCGACGCCTCCTTCGCCGATTGGGCGGCCGTCACCTTGCAGCCGAAACTCGTCAGCAGGCGGATAAGCATCCGCCGCGTATCCTCGTGATCTTCCACCAGCAGCACCCGCAGGTCGGCCGGTTTGGTTTCAGAGCGCGATTGATCGCCGCCGGCCGGTCTTGCCGACTCTTTCCGAGCGGCGAGCGGAAATCGCAGCGTGAAGGTTGCGCCTGTGCCGACGCCTTCGCTGAACGCCGAGATCGACCCGCCGTGCAGTTCGGTGAGGGATCGAACAATCGACAGGCCCAGCCCCAGGCCGCCGAATTGCCGCGTGACCGTCTGTTCGCCTTGCTCGAAAGGCTTGAAAATGCGTGGCAGCGTGGCCGAATCAATGCCGATGCCGGCGTCCTGAATCTGAATAACGAGCGATCCATCTGCCGCGGAATCTTCAAACGTTTTGATTGTGATCTCACGCTGCTCGGGCGTGAATTTCACCGCGTTGGAAATCAGGTTGAGCAGGATTTGCTGAAACCGCCCCGGGTCAGCCTTCAAGTGATGATGCGGGGCGCGCAGCGCGAGCGTCACGGCCAGCAGTTTGCGATCGATTTCGCTTTGCATCATCGCCACCACGTTGCGAATCGCAGTGTGGGCATCGAGCAACTCGGGATGAATCTCGATCTTGCCCTGGGCGATGCGGGTGATATCGAGAAGATCGTCCACCAGACGCGCTTCGGTCTCAATGTTGCGGCGAATCATCGCCACCTGCTCATGCAGATCGTCGGCCGACAAATCGTGCACGGTTTCCAGCAGACTGACCGCCGCCAGCACTGGCGTCAGCGGCGTGCGCAGCTCGTGCGACAGGATGCTTAGGAAATGATCCTTCGCTTTGTTCGCCGCCTCGGCCTCGCGCCGCGCGGCTTCGGCGGCGGCGTGGGCAATCCGCAGTTCACGTTCTGCCTGCTTCTGCGGCGTGATATCGCGCGCGATTTTTGACGCGCCGACGATGACGCCGTTCGAATTACGAATCGGCGAAATCGTGACCGAGATATCCAATAGCCGGCCGTCTTTGGTGACGCGAACAGTCTGGAAGTGATCGACGCGCTCGCCGCGGGAAATGCGGGCCAGAATGTGCGCTTCCTCTTCCAGCCGGTCGGCGGGAAAGATCGTGGTCATCGGCTTGCCAATGATCTCCTCGGCCGTGTAGCCAAAGATGCGCTCGGCCCCTTTGTTCCAACTGGTGATAATGCCATCCAATGTCTTCGAGACGACACCGTCGTCCGACGATTCGACAATAGCCGCCAGCCATGAGCGCGGTTCAAGATGATTGGTCGTGGGAAGCACATCGGTCATTCAGCAAGTTCCTCGACACTATTCGCTCTTAATAGTTGTACGTGTTTCAAACGGGGCTAGTTTCATTCTCGAGAGCGCGAAATCACCTATACCGGAGTCTAGCGCCTTCGAACTGGAATGCAGTGCCGTTAGCGAAATTCGCGGGCATTGCCTGATCGGGATTTTCCCTCGAATTCGGCCAAGTTCGTGGGCGGCGTGAATGTTTATTTCGCGGCTTCAGGTGAGGCAGTTCAGGGTGCGCTTCAGCGGGGAGTTTTGACATCTTCAACGGACTCCGGCCGATTTTTTGGCCGACTTTTCGCCGCGGCCGCGATAGAAATGAGATCGTGCGGCGTCGAGGCCGTGGGCTCTTTGGAAAGTGAAGAATGTGTCGAGGCGGAGGCGCAGCACGACGCCGGGAAATCGCGGACGTGAAGCTGGGCCATTTGCTGCGCGCCGGGGCGCGCAGCGCGATTGGCCGAAGGCGTGGCCGGGGCCAGGGTTGCGACGGAAATGCGTCGAAAATGAAAGTAAAAATGGCAGGAACGGGCGCTGCGCGGTTTTCGTTTCGTGGCGCCCTGAAGGTTCCACGATTGGCGCTCACTTCCGTTCGCGGCGATTCGCCGCGAACGGAAGTGAGCGCCAATCCATGCTGCTATGCAAATCTGGAGGTCCGCTTAGGTGTATGAACTCTGCTCGAGACCTTGCTGATAATTCTGCGCAATCGGCACCCGTCGCCCGACGCCGAAGGCGCGGCTGGTGACTTTCAGGCCCGGGGCCATCTGGCGGCGCTTGTATTCGCTGCGGTCGACCAGTTTTGTCACACGCAGCACGGTTGCGGGCTCGAAACCCTGGGCGACGATCTCGGCGACGCTGCGGTCTTCCTCGATCAATTGATAGAGAATCGCATCGAGCACTTCGTACGGCGGCAGCGAATCCTGATCGACTTGGCCGGGGCGAAGCTCGGCGCTGGGGGGCTTGGTGATGCTGTTGACGGGGATCAATTCTCGCCCGGCGCGCTCGTTGATGTAGCGGCTGAGCGCCCAGACGGTGGTCTTCGGCACATCGCTGATCACCGCCAGGCCGCCGCACATGTCGCCGTAGAGGGTGCAGTAGCCGACGGCGACTTCGCTCTTGTTGCCGGTGGTCAGCAGCAGGCTGCCGAACTTGTTGCTGAAGCTCATCAGGATGTTGCCGCGCAAACGGGCCTGCATGTTTTCTTCGGTGAGATCGGGCGCGCGGCCGGCGAAGATGGGCTGGAGCGTCTGCTCGAGGCAATCGTGGGCCGGGCCGATGGGGACGATGTGGAACGCGATGCCGAGATTCTCCGCAAGCGCCTTCGCGTCGGCGACGCTGTGATCTGAACTATAGCGCGACGGCATGGCAACGCCGGTGACGTTCTCCTTGCCCACCGCCGCGACGGCGAGGGCGCAGACGAGTGCGCTGTCGATGCCACCACTCAAGCCGAGGACGATTTTCTTGAAGCCGCACTTGCGGACGTAATCTTTCAAGCCGAGGACCAGTGCGAGATAGATCGATTCGAGATCGCCCAGCAAGGGGGGAATCGGGCCGATCGGCTTGTGCGGCCCCGCCTTGAGTTGTTGGGGCGGGAGATCGACGACCAGCAAATCCTCTTCGAACGCCTTGGCCTGCGCGAGTAGTTCGCCGCCGCTGCCGAAGACCATGGAGCAGCCGTCGAAGACCAGCTCGTCGTTGCCGCCGACCTGGTTCACGTAGATCAGCGGCGTGCCGGCATCCTTCGCCTGTGCGCCGAACAGTTCGATGCGGAACTTCTGCTTGCCGGCCACGAAGGGGGAGGCGCTGCAGTTGACCATCACCTTCGCGCCGGCGGCGCCGAGTTCCTTGATGGGGTTCTGGTGATACAGCCGGCGCGGGATCAGGCGTTCGTCGTTCCACAGGTCTTCGCAGATGGAAAGGCCGACGGGCGTGTGGCAGAGCTCGACGAGTTGGTTCCGATCGCGGGCCGGCTCGAAGTAGCGGCTTTCGTCGAACACGTCGTACGTCGGCAGGAGGCTCTTGTAATGTTTCTGCGCGACCCGGCCATCGCGAATGACAGCGGCCGCGTTATAGAGCGATCGGCCGACGGGGTGGTGGTTGCGCTCAGCGTAGCCGACGACGGCCTCGATGCCGTTCGTTCGCGCGGCGATGCGATCGAGGGTCGCCAGGTTGTCGGCGATGAAGCTGGGCTTCATCAGCAGGTCTTTGGGCGGATAGCCGGTGATAGCCAACTCGGGGAAGACGACGACTTCGGCGCCGGCGTCTTTCGCGCGGTCGATGGCGTTGTTGATGAGTTTTTCGTTGTACGGCAGATCGCCGACGGTGGGATTGATCTGAGCGAGTGCGACCTTCATAAGTCGCATTCTAGGGCAGGGCGATGCGACGTGAAGGAGGCGTGCGCGGCGGGAGTGTTCCAAGCCTTGTCGGAGGTGGCGAATGCGCCGCGAATTACTTGATCGGCAGCACTGCCCGCGGCTGGGGAGCGGCGGGGGCTTGCTTCACGGGTCGCACGCGCGGGTCGCCGCGGCGGCGCATGTCGGCGAGCTTGGCGTTGGTGTCGGTGCGGTCGGCCTTCACGTGCCGTTGCAGCACCCAGTTGAATTTTTCGTAATGCGATTGGTAGATCAACCCCATCCACGCCGCGGCAAGGTGCATCACATAGATGGCCGCCGCCTGGAGAGCGATGGCGATGCCGAAATCGATGAAAAAGCCGTTCAGCTTCACGGTGCCCGTGGCACGCGACAAGACCGACGCGGGCGCCACGGTGTAATGCTGCAACGCCATGATGTAGGCGACGATCGCTCCCACGAAAGCGGTGGCCGCCCACAGGTAGCGCATCGGCGCAACGCGAATCACCGACAGGATTCGGCGGGGCGTGAGGTTTTCG
>Ga0070671_100003553_pt1 | contig 12187 bp, 12 predicted proteins | sample KBSS73metaG_FD_65341 | JGI IMG/M metagenome (GOLD analysis project Ga0070671, IMG submission 65341) | Switchgrass rhizosphere microbial communities from Kellogg Biological Station, Michigan, USA - KBS S7-3 metaG | ecosystem: Host-associated > Plants > Roots > Rhizosphere > Soil ...
GCCCAGCTCCATGATGCGCGCCAGCATGGTCGGATCGTCCACCTGCAGCTTCGTGGCCAGCGCCTTCGACACTTCCTCCAGGTGCGCGCGTTCGCGCAGCTTCCGGATCAGCTCCTCGTCCAGGCGGCGGAAGTACTGCGCCTCGTCACCGCGCTGCTTCTCCCGCAGGATGTCCAGGCCGTCTCGTTCCATCGTGCCCTCCGTTGGGGAGAACGCCCCGCGCCGCCGCGCACACGCGTGCCGACGCCAATGGGTCGCCGTGGTGGTGATGGAAGGTTGAGCCGCGGGTGCGCCCGGTCAACCGCCAACGCGCCAGCGCTTGAGCGAGGCCGCCGGTTCGCGCCAGGGCAGGGGTCGATCGCGCCCGGGCCAGTACACCAGGGGCTCCGGCGGCAGGCCGAAGTGCTCATCGGCCGCGCCGATCAGGCGCTTCGCGCGCTGATGGGTGCCTTCCATCAGCACGCGCCGGCGGAGCACCTTCGCCGTGTGCAGCGGCCGCTCGCCGGAAGGATCGAAGCGACGCGGCGCTGCCTGCTCGTTCGAGAGCAGCTGCACCATGTAGTCGTAGGACAGCGCCAGGTGGCGCTCCACCTCGGCGTCGGTCAGGGGCCAGCGGCTGCGCTCCACCGACACCTTGAGCGCGCGCTGCCAGCCCCGATTCTCGGTGAGGTGCACCATGCCGCGAAAGAGCCGCCGGTTGGTGCGCACGCTGAAGATGGTCGGGGAGATGATCGTGTCGAGGTGCGCATCCGCGGCGGCGGTGTCCATCAGGATGAGGTCCTTCGCCGCCCGTGGGTAGCGCCCACCGAGATGCGTGTCGATCCGGCTCTCCCAGTACGAGTGTCCCATGCCGGCCGTGCCCGCCGTGAGCACCAGCTGGCGCGGCACGAAGTAGTTGTGCGCCACCACGTCGGCGGCGAGGTGGCAGAGGTAGCCGAGGCCGAATGCGCGCAGGGAGTCGGAGGGTGCGGCGTCGTGGATCTCCTGGCCCACGTGCCAGAAATGACAGTGGCGCCCGAGTGGTGCGTACTTCTTCGCGATCGAGGAATCGGCGGCGATGTTGCCGTACAGGAAGTCGTACGGGTAGGCCCGCAGCAACTCGGACACCACGGCGGGCAGCACCTGCAGGTTGGCGAGCAGCGACTCGCCGAGATAGACGTGTGTGCCCGGTGTCCACGCCCAGGCCGGCTCGGGCAGGGCGAGCAGCGCGATCCCGACAACGACGAGGCTGCAGAGAACGCGCGCGGGGGTCACCGCCTGGCGGCCACCCCGAGGAAGCGCTTCGCCACCCGCATGACGGGGCTCCGGCGGAGGGTGCGGACCGACGTGGCGACGTCGAGGGCCGCCTCCTCCACTTCGCCCGCCACGACCTCGTAGAGCGCGTCCATCTCGCCCACCCGCTGGTGCACGAGCTCGCTCACGTCGTCGAGCCGGGCCCGCACCCGCTTGCCCGTGCGAGCGAAGTGATAGGCCTGCTCCTTCAGCACCTGGCTCGCTTCCGCCGTGTTGCGCGTGGCGCGCCGGACGCTCTTCATGGCGCGGCGCGCGTCGTCCTCGAACGTCGCCATGTGCTCGCGCAGCTTCTTCGCCTGTCGCGAGACCGCGAGCGCGCCGAGGAGCACCGCGCCGGCGATCGTGAGGAAGGACAGCGCGATGACCACGAGCGAGATCGCCATGGTCGGCCCCACCCACCCCTGAACTGCCTGCAGTATGAGCAGCATAGTTCCCCAAACATCGCTCTAGGATGTCCAACCGCAAGCCCCGCACCTGCTTGACGCTACCCGGGGCACGCAACGATGTTCGGTGCCATGGCGCCCCGATTCCGCGTCCGCGGTGGCCGAACCCTCAACGGGACGGTCAAGCCGGCGGGCAACAAGAACGCAGCACTGCCCATCCTCGCCGCGACATTGCTCGGCGATGGCCCCTCCGACCTGGACAACATCCCCCGCATCCGCGACGTGGAGACGATGCTCGAGCTCCTCGTCGACCTCGGCTGCGCGGTGCAGTGGACCGGTCCCAACTCCGTGCAGGTGGATCCGCGCGGCGCCCGGCCCAAGCCGCTCGACCCGAAGCTCTGCGCGCGCATCCGGGCCTCGATCCTGCTCGCGGGACCGATGCTGGCGCGCTTCGGCAAGGTCACGCTGCCGCCGCCCGGCGGCGACGTCATCGGGCGTCGCCGGGTCGACACCCACTTCCTCGCGCTCGAGGCCCTGGGCGCCGAGGTGGACGTGGGCGGCGACTACAGTCTGGAGGCGAAGCACCTCGTCGGCGCGGAAATCTTCCTCGACGAGCCGAGCGTCACGGGCACCGAGAACGCGCTGATGGCGGCCGTCGCGGCGAGGGGACGCACCGTGTTCCGCAACGCCGCCGCCGAGCCGCACGTGCAGGACCTCGCCCGCTTCCTCGTGGCGATGGGCGCCTGCATCGAGGGCATCGGGTCCAACATGTACGTGATCGAGGGCGGCGTGCCATTGCGCGGCGCGCAGCATACCATCGGCCCCGATCACATCGAGATCGGCAGCTTCATCGGGCTGGCCGCGGTCACCGGCGGCAACATGGTCATCGATGGCGTGCGGGGCGAGGACCTCCGCGCCACGCTGCTCGGTTTCGACCGCCTCGGCATCCGGCCGCGACTCGACGGCCACAAGCTCTTCGTCGACGCGCACCAGGAGCGGCGCATCCGTGCCGACCTCGGCGGACACGTGCCGAAGCTCGAGGACGGGCCGTGGCCCGCGTTCCCTGCGGACGTCATGTCCACGACCATCGTGGCCGCCACGCAGTGCGAGGGCATGATCCTCGTGTTCGAGAAGATGTTCGAGTCGCGGCTCTTCTTCGTCGACAAGCTGATCGGCATGGGCGCCCGCATCGTGCTGTGCGATCCGCACCGCGCGGTGATCTCGGGGCCCTCGCCGCTCAAGGGCGGCGTGGTGGAGTCGCCCGACATCCGCGCCGGCATGGCCATGCTGCTGGCGGCACTCGCCGCCGAAGGCACGAGCATCATCCACAACGTCGGGCAGATCGAGCGGGGCTACGAGCGGATCGACGAGCGGCTGCGCGCGCTCGGCGCCGACATCGAACGGCTGGACGACTGACCGTGACCGCCACTGTGCGCGAGACACCCCTCAGCGGGGAGATTCCGCGCTACGAGCTACCCGGCTGGCGTGAGAAGCACGGACTCATCGCCGGCATCACGGGCCGGGACTTCGATCTGGGCCTTTGGAGCGATCAGCCGGTGGGGCAGGTGATGCGCCGCTGGCGCGCGCTCCACGGCAGCGAGTCGTGCCTGCGCGCCTCCGTGCTCGGCACGCAGGTGCACGGCGACCGCGTGGCCTGGCACGAGGGCGGCATGGTGGGGTGGACGCAGCTCGACGGCGTGGACGGGCACGCTACGGATCGATCGGGCCTGATGCTCACCGTGACGGTGGCCGATTGCATCCCGGTATATCTCGCCGCGCCCTCGCACGGCGGCTTGGCGCTGCTCCACGCCGGCTGGCGCGGCACGGCGGCCGGCATCCTGGCGCGCGGGGTCGAGGCGCTCGGCCATCGCGTTCGGGTCGAGCCATTCGAGATGATAATGCATTGCGGTGTGGGCATTTGTGGCGATTGCTATGAAGTGGGACGTGAGGTCATGGATGGCCTCGGCCAGCGTGCCGAGGGGGCGGGTCCGTGGCATGTCGACCTGCGCGAGGTGCTGGCGGAGCAGGGGCGCCGGCTCGGCATCTCCGAGATCACGGTCTCCGAGTGGTGCTCGGCCCACGACGCCGACCGCTTCTACAGCCATCGCCGTTCGGGCGGTGCGGACGGGCGCATGGCGGCCTATCTGGGAGCGAGGCCGTGAGCGAACGAACGTCCATTGTCGGTTGACGTTGGCCAAGTGCCGCGCTAGTTTGGAGTTCTGCGTGGAGGCTGGGATGTCGAAGGGCCGTCGTTCCGTCCGCCGACGTGGGGTGTTCCCCCACGTTTTTTGTTAGCCGCTCATGACCCACGATCCACTTCTTGTGCTGGTCCGGGCCGAAGTCGAGCGGCAGGGATTCGAGCTCGTCGAATTCCGGCGGACGGGCACGGCGGCGCGACCGGTGCTCAAGGTGCGCGCGGACCGGCCCGACAGCCGGCCGGGTGCGGGCATCACGACGCAGGAGTGCGCAACGCTGAGCCGCGCCATCGAGCGGCTGCTGGAGGCGGGCGGTCACGTCGGCACGCAGTACGTGCTCGAGGTGTCGTCGCCCGGCATCGAGCGGCCACTGGCGTTCGTGGCGCAGTGGCGAAGGGCGGTGGGGCAGCGCGCGAAGGTGCGCGCCGCGGGCATCAGGGGACACCCGGAGGTCGAGGTGGTCTCGGTGCCCGACGACGTGTCGGTGGAGCTGAGGCTGCCCGACGGGCAGGTGCAGCGCGTGGCGATCGACGACGTGCGCGAGGCGCACCTCGTGGTGGACTGGAAGACACTTGGGCGACGCAAGCCCGCGTGACGAGGGGCGCCGACGCGCCCGGCATCAACAACAGAGGGACGACGATGGCTGGATCGGGTGAGGTCCTCGCCGCATTCCGCGAGCTGACGACGGCCAAGCAGCTCGACCGCTCCGAGCTGCTGGACCTGCTGCGCGACGGCATCCAGGCGGCGCTGGTGCGCCGCTTCGGGCCGAACGTGCGTTTCGAGATGACCGTGGACGAGCTCAGCGGGCAGATCCGCATCATCCGCCTGCGCCAGGTCGTGGAGTCCGTCGAGGACGCGAGTGCCCAGATCGCCCTCGAGGAAGCGCAGTACGAGGACCCGGACTTCGCCGTCGGCGACATGCTCGAGGAGGAGGTTCCCTTCGAGGCGTTCGGCCGGCTGGCGGTGCAGGCCGCGAAGCAGCGCATCATCCAGCGCGTGCGCGAGGGCGAGCGCACCCGGATCCGCGACGAGTTCGCCAGCAAGGTCGGCGAGCTGCTCTCGGGCGAGATCCAGCAGATCGAGCGCGGCAAGCTGGTGGTCATGCTCAACAAGTTCCGCGAGGCGGAGGCGATCATTCCCTACCGCGAGCAGAACCACCGCGAGCACTTCCACCAGGGCGACACCATCCGCGCGGTGCTCAAGCGCCTCGAGGAGACGCCGAAGGGACCGCGGCTCATCCTCTCGCGCGGCGACCCGCTGTTCGTGAAGGCGCTGTTCAAGCTCGAGGTGCCGGAGATCCAGCAGCAGATCGTCGAGATCCGCGCCATCGCGCGCGAGGTGGGCAGCCGCACCAAGGTCGCCGTCATCTCCCGCGACGACGCCATCGATCCCGTCGGCGCCTGCGTGGGCCTCAAGGGCTCCCGCGTGCAGGCCGTCGTGAACGAGCTCGGCGGCGAGCGCATCGACATCGTGCCGTGGTCGCCCGACCCCGAGCGCTTCGCGCGGCTCGCGCTGGCGCCGGCGCGCGTCGCGAAGGTGTTCGCAGTGCCCGAGGCGAAGACCATCCAGGCCGTCGTGGACGAGGACCAGCTCTCGCTGGCCATCGGCCGCAACGGGCAGAACGTGCGGCTCGCGTCCGAGCTCACCGGCTGGAAGATCGACCTCTACTCGAGCCGCGAGTGGCTGGAGCGTGGCGGCGAAGGTCCGCTGTTCGCGCCGCTGCCCACGGATGACGAGGCGGTCGGCAACGTCGCGCTCAACTCGCTCGAGGGCCTGAGCCCGGACCTGGTCGCGCTGCTCGAGGGCGCCGGCTACACGAAGTTGAGCGATGTGCTGGACCTGGAGCGCGAGGATGTCGAGCGGGTCACGGGCATGACGCCCGAGCTGGCGGACCACATGATGTCCTTCCTCGCCGAGCTGACGGGCGACGAGGTCGGTGACGAGGAAGCCCCGACGGCGTGAGCCGCGTCCTCGGCCTGATCGGGCTGGGTCTCCGGGCCGGGCACGTGGTGGTCGGTGTCGACGCGGTGCGGTCGTCGCTGCAGGCAGGGAAGTGCGAGTGCGTGGTGGTGGCGCGTGACGCCACGCCGCGCGCGAACGACAAGGTGATCCGGCTCGCCAAGGCGAAGGGCGTGCCGTTGGTTGAAGGGCCCGATGCCGTGCTCCTGGGGGAGCGGCTCGGGCGCCCGCCGGTGATGGTGGTGGGCATTCGCGATCGAGCGTTGGCTGCGGGCGTGCAAGGTGCCGCCGCGGCGCGCCAGTAACGGAGGCGTTGAGTGGTCAAGACCAGAGTGCACGAACTTGCTGCGGAATTCGGCGTCCCGGCCGAGCAACTGCTCGCGATGCTGAAGGAGATGAACATCTTCGTCCGCAGTCACCTGTCGCCCCTCGAGAGCGAGCAGGTGGCGGCCGTGCGTGTGCGATGGGAGCGCGAGAAGCGGAAGGCGCACGAGGAGGAGAAGCCGAAGAAGGCGCGCCGCAAGGCGGCCGCCGCTCCCGCGCCGGAACCCCCGCCTCCCGCGTCCGATGCCGGCCGTCCGTCGAAGCGCCGGCGCACCGCCGCCGAAGTCGCGGAGGTAGAGGCGAAGCAGGCACTCGAGCGCGAGGCCGAGGAGAAGGCCGCCGCGGCATTCGAGCTCGAGCGCCCCATCACCCTCGAGCCCGCCGAGCCGATCACCTCGGCGACGATCGAGGAGCGCGCCCGGCAGCTCTTCCGTGACCTTCCGCCGGCGCCCGTCGAGCAGGAGCAGGAGCAGCCGACCACCAGGACGGCCCCGCTCTTCCGGGAGCCGCCGCGCGCGCCGCCCGCCGCCCCGCCCGCGGAGCCGCTCGCGCCTGCCGCATCGGGAACGCCGGCCGCGCCCGGCAACGCCGCGCCATCGACGCCCGGGCGCTCGCCGTTCATCCCGCCGCGCATCCAGCGGCCGCCGGCCGCGGGTCCGCCGCCGCGGCAGGGCGGTCCGCCGCAGCGCGGTGGTCCGCGGCCGGTCTTCTCGAGCAGCTTCAGTCCGGACCGGCCGGCTGCCGGTGCACGTGGCGGCGCGCCGGGTGCTGCCGCGGGCGGGACGGGCACGGGCACGACCGAGGCCGAGCGCAGCGGCGGTGCCGGCGGTCGGCCCGGCAAGAAGGGCAAGAAGGGCCGTCGCTCGTCGGTGGATCAGGACGCAGTGGCCGCGAACATCGAGCGCACGCTTGCCGGCATGAAGGGCGGTGTGGCTAGGAAGTCGCGCCGCTCGGACGGCCCGAGCTATCGCGACCTCGTGCAGGGCGAGATGGCCGCGGAACGCGAGCGCGAGAAGACGCTCGTGCGCGTGAACGAGTTCATCTCCGTCAGCGAGCTCGCCGCGCTGATGAAGATCCCCGCGACCCAGATCGTCCAGTTCGCGTTCAAGGAACTCGGGCTGATGGTCACGGTGAACCAGCGCCTCGACTTCGACCAGATCGACCTCATCGCCTCCGAATTCGGTTTCCAGGCCATCCGCGAGCAGGAATACGCGGCGGAGGAAACCCAGGTGGAGGAGGTCGACGAAGCGGGCGAGCTGCAGCCGCGGCCGCCGGTCGTCACCATCATGGGCCACGTCGACCACGGCAAGACCTCGCTGCTCGACTTCATCCGCAAGGCCAATGTCGTGGCCGGCGAGGCGGGCGGCATCACGCAGCACATCGGCGCCTACAATGTCGGGCTGCCCGATGGCCGCAGCATCACCTTCCTCGACACGCCGGGCCACCAGGCATTCACCGCCATGCGCGCCCGCGGCGCGCAGGTCACGGACATCGTCGTGCTCGTCGTCGCGGCCGACGACCAGGTCATGCCGCAGACGGTGGAGGCCATCAGCCACGCCAGGAACGCCGGCGTGCCGATGATCGTCGCCATCAACAAGATCGACCTCCCGGCGGCCAACGTGCCGAAGGTGAAGCAGGACCTGCTGCAGCACAGCGTCGTGCTCGAGGAGTTCGGCGGCAACGTGCTGAGCGCCGAGATCTCGGCGAAGAAGGGCACCGGCATCCAGGGCCTGCTCGACCAGATCCTGCTGCAGGCGGAAATCCTGGACCTGAAGTCCAACCCGATGGCCCGCCCGCACGCCACCGTGCTCGAGGCCACGCTCGATCCGGGCAAGGGCCCGCTCGCGACGCTGCTGGTGCAGCGTGGCACGCTCCGGGTCAGCGACAACTTCATCTGCGGCCGCTACTCGGGCCGCGTGCGCGCGCTGTTCGACGAGCGCGGCAAGACGGTGAAGGAGGCGGGGCCGTCGATCCCGGTGCAGGTGCTCGGGTTCGAGGGCGTCCCGGCGGCGGGCGACGCATTCATCTCCGTCGCCGACGCGGTCGAGGCGCGCGACATCGCGCAGAAGCGCCAGCGCCTCGAGCGCGAGGCGCAGAGCCGCCGCAGCCAGAAGGCCACGAGCCTCGAGGACTTCTCGCGCCAGCTCAAGGAAGGCGCGGTCTCGCAGCTCAGGATCATCATCAAGGCCGACCAGGGCGGTCCGGCCGAGGCGCTCGCGGACGCGCTCGCACAGCTCTCCACGGGCGAGGTGCGCGTGGACGTGGTGCATCGCGGCGTCGGTGCCATCACGGAGAGCGACGTGCTGCTCGCGAAGGCGTCGGGGGCCATCATCCTCGGCTTCCACGTGCGGCCCGACTCCAACGCGCGCGTCGCGGCGGAGCGCGAGAGCGTGGACGTGCGGACCTACCGCATCATCTACGAGGCGGTCGAGGACGTGCGCAACGCCCTCGAGGGCCTGCTGAAGCCCGAGGAGAAGGAGACGCTCCTGGGCGAGGCCGAGGTGCTGCAGCTGTTCAAGGTGAGCAAGGTGGGCACCATCGCGGGCTGCATGGTCCGCAGCGGGCTCATCCAGCGCACCGCCAAGGCGCGCGTGACGCGCGACGGGAAGACGGTCTACACCGGCAACCTGTCGAGCCTCAAGCGCTTCAAGGACGACGCGAAGGAGGTCCGCGAGGGCCTCGAGTGCGGCATCGGCATCGAGAACTTCAACGACCTCAAGGTGGGCGACCGCATCGAGTCGTTCCGGGTCGAGGAAGTGAAGCGCACGCTGCAGCCGTCCGCGGAGACCGGCGCGGCCTAGGTGGTCGTCGGCATCCGCGTCTGGGAGCTGCACCTCGAGGGGTGCCGGTCCCTGAAGGAGAAGCGGAGCGTGCTGAAGCCGCTCGTGAGCGCGCTCAGGCGCACGAACATTTCGGTGGCCGAGACCGGCCATCAGGACCTGTGGCAGCGGGCGGAAGTCGCCTGTGCCGCGGTGGGCAGTGACCGGGGCGTCGTCGAGGCGGAGCTCCGGTCGGCCGACCGCACGATCGAGGAGGCGGACGGCGTGCGCATCATCGACGTCGTCACGCAGTGGCGATGAAGGGAAGTTCCCGAAGGCCCGAGCAGGTCGGCGAGACGGTGCGGCAGGTCGTCACGGACGCGCTGCTGCGCGAGATCCGCGACCCGCGCGTCGGGCTCGTGACGGTCACGCACGTGCAGGTGAGCGGCGACCTGTCGGTGGCCCGCGTGGCGGTGGCGGTGCCCGGCGAGGAGGCGGAGCGGCAGCGCGCGCTCGAGGGCCTGCAGAGCGCTGCCGGCTTCCTGCGGAGCCGGTTGGCGAAGGCGCTCAGCACGCGCACGATCCCCGAGCTCCGCTTCGAGCTCGATCGCGGCATCGAGCACGCCGCGCGGATCAATCAGCTGCTCGCCGAAGTGCGCGGCGATGTCCCGGCCGAGCCCACGGAGGGCAGCGACTGATTGGTGCCCTGCTGGTCGACAAGCCGGCCGGTGTCACCTCGCACGACGTGGTGAGCCGAGTGCGGCGGGCCGCGGGCACCCGCGCGGTGGGGCACACGGGCACGCTGGACCCGTTCGCGACGGGATTGCTGGTGCTGCTGGCAGGACGGGCCACGCGGCTGGCGCGGTTCACCGACGGCCTCGCCAAGACGTACCGCGCGACGCTGCAGCTCGGCGCCGCCACCGATACGGACGACGCCACCGGCAGCGTCGTCGAGGAGCGGCCGCTCCCGCAGTGGCCGGCCGAGTCGGTGGTGCGGGAGGCACTGGCCGGGATGACGGGACGGCAGTGGCAGCGGCCACCGGCTTATTCGGCGAAGAAGGTCGCCGGTCGACGGAGCTACGCGCTCGCGCGCCGGGGCGTCGACGTGGTGCTGCCCGAGGTCGAGGTGGAGGTGGTGTCGCTGGAGCTGCTGCGCTGGGCCGCGCCCACGCTCGAGTTCCGCGCCACGGTGGGCACCGGCACTTACGTGCGTTCGCTCGGTCGGGATCTCGCGGGGCGGCTCGGCACGGTCGGGCACCTGTCCGCGCTCCGGCGCGAACGGATCGGGCCCTTCGACGTCGCGGACGCGCTGCCGCTCGGCGAGGTGGTGCCCGGCATCACGCTGCGCTCGGCGGGCACGGTGGTGGCGCACCACCCGCGGCACGACCTGGACGAGCCCGCGTGGGCGGCGGTGCGACATGGGCGCACCATTCCGGCCGCCGGTGGCCCGGCCGATGGCACGGTGGCGCTCTGGTACGCCGGGGACGTGGTCGCGATGGCCGAGGTCCAGCCGGAAGGGTGGCACCCGATCGTCGTGCTCGAGGGCGCCTGAGGGATGGGAGACTTCGCCTTCGGCGCCTCGGGCGCCACGGTGACGGTCGGCACATTCGATGGCGTGCACCTCGCGCACCGGGCGGTGCTCGACGAGACGGTGCGGCGCGCGGCGGCGGCCCGGCAGCAGAGCGTGCTGGTCACGTTCGAACCGCATCCGCTCGAGGTGGTGCGCCCGGAGCGCGCGCCGGCGTTGCTGACGACACCGGTCGAACGGTGCGCGGCGCTGGCGGAGACGGGGATCGGGCACGTGCTGGTGCTGCGCTTCGACGCGGCGCTGGCGGCGCTGCCGCCCGAGCGGTTCGTGCGCGAGATCCTGCGCGACCGCGTGCAGATGCGGGAGCTCGTGATCGGCTACGATCACGGCCTCGGGCGGGGTCGGAGCGGCGACGTGGACACGTTGCGTCGCCTGGGCGAGACCGACGGGTTCAGCGTGACCGTGGTGGACCCGGTGGAGGTGGATGGAATGCGGGTGTCGAGCAGTGGCATCCGCGAAGCGGTCGCCGCGGGCGACCTCGCGCTTGCGGCGCGACTGCTCGGGCGGCCCTACCGCGTGACGGGACCGGTCGTTCGTGGGGAGCAGCGCGGCCGCGGACTTGGCGTGCCGACGGTGAACCTCGACGTGCCGTCGCGCAAGCTGCTGCCGCCCGATGGCGTGTATGCGGTGCGGGTGGAATGGCGTGACGGGGCGGCGGGGGGAATGCTGAACCAGGGCCCCAGGCCCACGTTCGGGGACGGACGCCGCGCGCTCGAGGCGCATCTGTTCGGGGTGGAGCGGGAGTTGTACGGGGAGTGCGTACGGATCGAATGGGTGGCCCGGCTCCGCGAGACGCGGCGGTTCGGCTCCCCGGCGGAACTCGCCGAGCAACTCGAGCGCGATCGCTCGGCCGCCACGGCGGCGCTCGGCCTCTGAATATCACCGCGTGCGGCAACGCGCGCCCAGCGAGACGGATCGATGTTCCTGAGCCTTCGCAACCGCCTGATTCTCATCGGCGTCGTCATCGTGACCGCCATCTTCGCCCTCATTCCGCGGCGGGTGACCCTGCGCGAGCGGGGTGACGACGGCATCATGCGCGACACGCAGGTCACGCGCACGCCGATCAAGTACGGCCTCGACCTGCAGGGCGGCATGCACCTCGCCCTCGAGCTCGACCAGTCGAAGCAGGTCTCGGCCGACGTCAAGAAGGACATCGGTCTCGCGCTCACCGTGCTGCGCAAGCGCGTCGACGAGTTCGGCGTGACCGAGCCCCTGATTCAGCAGGTGGGTGACGACCGCATCGTCGTCGAGCTCGCCGGCATCCGCGATCCCGGCCGCGCCAAGGCCATCGTGCAGCGGAGCGCCTTCCTCGAGTTCCGCATCACCGACAAGACCCAGGCGCTCGACCGCGCCCTGCCGTCGATGGACCGCCAGTTGCGCTCCATGGGCATCACCAACGCGGGCGCGACGCCCGCCAAGCAGTCGAGCGCCGTCGAGGCGCTGCTCGGCGGCGACACGGCGAAGAAGGCCGACAGCACGGGCGGCAAGGCGGCTGCGGGCGCGAAGGGCGCCAAGGCCGACAGCGCCAAGCCGGCGGTCGGCGACAGCACGCCGCTCGCGGGTGGCGTCCTGGCCTCGCTGATCAAGCCCACGGGCCTGCCGGGCGAGTACCTCGTGCCCGAGAACGCCTTCCCGCGGGTGGACAGCCTGATCAACCTTCCCGAGGTGAAGCGCCTCCTCCCGCGC
>Ga0070671_100003554_pt1 | contig 12186 bp, 6 predicted proteins | sample KBSS73metaG_FD_65341 | JGI IMG/M metagenome (GOLD analysis project Ga0070671, IMG submission 65341) | Switchgrass rhizosphere microbial communities from Kellogg Biological Station, Michigan, USA - KBS S7-3 metaG | ecosystem: Host-associated > Plants > Roots > Rhizosphere > Soil ...
ACGACGTGGTGGACCAGGTGTCCGAACTCGTGGAACAGCGTGCGGACCTCTCCGTACTCGATGAGCCCGCCGGGCTTCGGGAAGTTGCAGAGCAGAGCACCCTCGGGCAACCGGTGTCCGTCCTGCCCCGAGACGACGGTGAACTGCGCCGCGTGCTTGTACTTCCCCTCGCGCGGGTGGAGATCCAGGTAGACGCGGCCCAGCGACTTCCCCGCGCCGTCACCGAACGACGGGCCGGCGATGACGTCGTAGGTCCGAACGTCGGGGTGCCAGACCACGGCGTTCTCCACCGGGCGGTAGGAGACGTCGAACAGCTTTCCGGAGACGTCGAGCACGCCCTGGAACACCCGGCTCGCCTCGAAGTAGGGCCGGGCCTTCTGGGCATCGAAGTGGTACCGCTCGGCCTTGATCCGCTCGCCGTAGTAGTTGACGTCCCACGGGTCGAGCGCCGTGGCTCCCGGCAGGTCCTTCCGCTTCCGGTCGAGGAGAACCTGCTTCTCCTGGGCCGCCCGGTTCCCCGAGACCGCGGTGATGTGCTCGATGAAGTCCGAGGCGGCCTTGCCGCTGCGGATCATCTTGTTCTCCGTGACGTAGTCCGCCCAGTTGGCGTAGCCCAGCGTGCGTGACAGCTCCTGCCGCTTCACCAGCATCTTCTCCAGAAGCGCGATGTTCTGCGGCGCGGCCCGGCTGGTGAAGGCGCGCCACATCGCCTCGCGGGTGCTGGCCTTCTTCGCGTAGTTCCGCACCGGGAAGTAGTCCGGGTAGTCGGTGGTGAGGACGATCTTCCCGTCGGGTCCGGCTGGGTGCGCGGCGAGGAAGTCGGCGGGCATGCCGGCGAGATCGGCCGGGCTGAAGGCGACCTTCCTCACGTCGGCGGGAACGTTCCGGTCGAATTCCTGGCCGAGGGAGACCAGCTCGTCGGCGATCGCGCGCACCTTCTCCCGGGTGGCGTCGTCGCGGTCCACTCCGGCTCGGCGGAACTCGCGGAGGTCGCGGGTGATCCACCACTGGGTGGTCACGTCCTGCCCGGAGAGGTCCAGCGACGAGAGCACGTCGTACAGCGCGCGGTCCTGGTTGATGGCGGTGAACGTCGCCTGCAGCTTGCGGTCGCACTCCTCCGCCGCCTTGCGCATCGCGGGATCCGGGCTGCCCTGGCGAGCCAGCTCGGCCTGCGCGGCGGCGTCACTGATGGCGGCGTTCGCGTCGTCGTACGCGGTGAGCGTCGCGACCGTGTCCCGAGGAGCGGGCATGGCCTTGACGGCGTCCATTCCGGCCTTTGCACGGGCCATGGCGTCCTGGCAGGCGGCGGTGAAGCCGGCCGGCGGACCGGAGATGCGGGCCGCGGCGGTGCCGAGCGGTTCCTCCAGCGCAGGAGGAGCCGTCACCGGTGCGGGCGCGGGCGCCGGGGCGGCGGCCACCGGCTTCGACGGAGCGGGAGCAGGGGCCCCGGCACAGGCGAGGGCCGTCAGGGCGAGGAGGGCGAGGGAAGAGCGCATCCGTGACTTTCGGGAGAGGGCGACCGGTTCGGGGCAGGCCGTGAGAAAAGGGCGGCACTCTCGCACGGCCCGACCGGAACGGTCATCGAGTTGCAGCGAGAGGCCTGTTCCCCGGCGGACGGATCGTCCGAGCAGACGGAAGCGGAGCGTCGACCCACTCCGCTCGTTCCTCGCGAGTCCGCGGCACCCGCTAGTGGACCGTGCGGGCGGCGGCCGACGCGCCACCTCTCGAGGCTGGCGGCGCTGGCGAATTCCCCTCCTGGAGCCACGCCTCGTAGGCGCGGAAGTCGTAGGGGCGGCCGAGGAAGTCGGCGACCAGCTGCGCCGCGGGCTTTCCACCGCCCGGCTCGAGGATCTCCTTCCGGTATCGCTGCGCCGTCGCTGGATCGAACATCCCCGTCGCCTTGAACGCGGTGAAGAGATCCTTCGCAATGACCTTCGACCACATGTACGTGTAATAGACCGCGCTGTACCCGTTCAGGTGGCCGAACGCCGTGTAGAACGTGGTCCCGGGGATGTACGGGAACGGTGAATAGCGAGACTGGATTCCGGCGACGTACGGAGTCAGCTCCAGCCCACGCGGGTCACGGTCGTAGAGGTGGAGGCTCGTCGCGGCGTAGAACATCTGCTGCCGCACGTCGACGCCCTTGCCGAAGTCGTCCGCCGCGCGGAGCTGCTTCACCATCGTCGCCGGAATGGGCTTCCCGGTCTTCACCTCGCGCGCGAAGGTCTGCAGGACGCTGGCGTCGCGCATCCACTCCTCGAGCATCTGCGAGGGCGCCTCGACGAAGTCCTGCTCGTTGCGCACGCCGGAGTTCGCGGCCCACCGCGTGTTGCCACCGATGACGTGGTGAAGCAGGTGTCCGAACTCGTGGAACAGCGTCCGGACGTCGTCGTACTCCATCAGACCGCCGGAGCGCGGGAGGTTGCAGAGCAGCGCGCTCTCCGGAAGTCGATGGCCCGCCTGACCAGAGATCATCCCGTACTGCGCCGCGTGCTTGTACTTGTTCTCGCGCGGATGGAGGTCGAGGTAGATGCGCCCCAGCGACTGCCCGGCGCGAGCTCCGAAGGACGACCCGGCGATCACGTCGTAGACCAGCACGTCGGGGTGCCAGACCTTCTGCCCCGTCACAGGGCGGTACGAGAGATCGAGCAGCCGACCCGACACGTCGAGCACGCCCTGCAAGACGCGATCGAACTCGAAGTAGGGCCGCGCGGCCTTCGCGTCGAACCGGTACTGCTCGATCTTCACCCGGTCCGAGTAGTAGCCGTAGTCCCAGGGGGCGACCTGCTTCGCGCCGGGGATGTCCCTGCGCTCGCGCGCCAGGACCCGGGCCAGCTCCTGGGCGGAGCGCCCTCCGGACGCGGTCGTGATCCGGTCGATGAACTCGTCCGCCGCGCGCCCGGTCCCGATCATCTTGTTCTCGGTCGTGTAGTCCGCCCAGTTCGCGTACCCGAGCGTCGTGGCCAGCTCGTACCGCTTCGCCATCAGGCGCGAGAGCACCTCGACGTTCGCCGGTGAGGCACGGGTGTTGGAAGCGCGCCAGAGCTTCTCCCGTGCCTTCGAGCTGCGGGCGTAGGCCATGAACGGGTGGTAGTCCGGGTAGTCGGTGGTGAGCGCCACCTTCCCGTCCGCGCCCGGCGGATGCGCCTTCCGGAAGTCCTCGGGAACACCGGCGAGCTCTGCTGGAGCGAAGAAGACGGTCTTCGTGCCCTGACGGATGTTCCGGTCCCACTCCTGACCGATCGCGACGACCTCGTCGTTGAGGGCTCGAACCTTCTCCCGGGTGGCGTCGTCGCGATCCACACCGGTCCGCCGGAACTCGCGGAGGTCACGCTTCATCCACCACGCGGTGGAGCCATCCTGCCCCGCGAGGTCGAGGCCCGAGAGCGCGTCGTAGACCGCGCGGTCCTGATAGATGGCGGTCGCGAGCGCCTGGATCTCGCGGTCGCAGTCCTCGCCGGCCTTCCGCATGTCGCCGTCCGGGCTGGCCTGTCGCGCGAGCTCCGCCTGGAAGTCCAGGTCGTTGATCACGGCGTTCGCGTCGTCGTACCAGCCGAGGGCGGTGACCGTGTCCCGCGGTGCCGGCATCGCCTTCAGCGCATCCAGCCCGACCCGTGCCCGGGCGATCGCGTCCTTGCAGGCGGCGGTGAGCGCGGCGGCCGGCCCGGAGATGCGATCCGCGGCCCCACCGACGGGCAGCTCCTGGAGCGCCGGCGGCGCCTGGATGGAAGCGGTCGTTGGAGCGGGAGCGGGCTGGGCAGGTGCGGCGGCCGTGGGCGCCGGCGCGGGGGCGCCCGCGCAGGCCAGCACGGTCAGGGACGGAAGGACGAGGGCGAGGCGCATCGAGGCCTTTCGGGGAGAGGCAACCATTCGGCAGGGCTTGCGCAAGAACCCGGAGACTCTTGCATGCGCTGCCGCGAACGGTCGGCTCCGTGCAGGGAAGCCTCCCGGCTGCCCGCTCAGGCGCAGACCGCCAGCGCCCAGACCGGCATGAGCCGCAGGTAGATGTCGTAGTGGATCGCGCAGGTCCGGTTGAACACGCCGGTGATCGGCTGATCCGGCCAGCGACCGTCCTCACCCTGGTGCTCCTGCAGCCACGCGACCCCGCGTCGCGCCGGTCCCGAGCTTCTCCGACCGCAGGCCGCGAGGGAGAGCAGCGCCCACGACGTCTGCACCGCGTGACCGGTCTTGCCGTCCACCCAGCGCCGTTGCCGGTTGGACTCGAGCGTCTCGCTCCAGCTCCCGTCGGGCCGCTGTCGCGCCTCGAGGTAGTCAGCCGCGCGGCGAAGCGCCGGATCGTCCGGACGTGCCCCCGCCGCGATGAGGCCCGCGGTCCCGAACCACGCCCCATAGCTGAAGCACACGCCCCAGCTTCCCTCCCAGGACCCGTCCTCGCGCTGCACCTGCCGGATGAAGCGCTCGCCCCGCCGGATGGGGTCGCGCAGCCAGCCCGCGTCCTCGGGCGCGAAGGCGCTCCACGCCGCCAGCGCCTGCACGCAGGCCGAGGTGCACTCGACGTAGGAGACGTCCACCATGATGGTGGAGAACACGTCCGATGGGTTCAGCGCCTCGAGCCACCTCGGCCCGCGCTGCAGCTCGTAGGTCGCCCAGCCGCCGTCCTCGTTCTGCAGCGAGAGGATCTCCTCCACGGCCTCGCGCAGCCGCGGCCGCGGAACCTGGTTGAGGCCGACCTTCTCCAGCTGGAGGGATGCCTTGAGGCCCTCGGCCGTGCAGTCGCTGATGGGCCAGCCGTGAGCGCGGGTGGAGAACGGCCAGCCGCCGCGGCTGCGGTGCCGGTAGCCCTTCTCCATCTCGCGCACGTCCTCGAGGACCTGGTTGGACTCGATGTAGTGCGCCGCGCGCTCCAGCACCGGACGCATCCGCTCCACCTCTCCGGTGGCGAGGATGCCCTGCACCGCGAAGGCGGTGTCCCAGAGCTCGGAGGAGTTGTAGCCCTGCATCTTGAGGCCGTCGGCCGCGCGCCAGAGGTAGTCCGGCAGCCGCTTCACGTGCGCCTCCACCTCGGGTCCACCGGGGCGGGCGCTCTGCCACACCACGGTGTTCAGCACCTTGTTGATGGGCCCGATGCAGATGTGGTTCGTCGCCTCGTCCTCGCGTCGGATCTGGTCCAGCACCACGTCCAGCGCTCGCTCGCGCGTGCCCGCCGGGGCGAGCCGCTCCCAGAGCCCGAGCGCTCCGTTCGCAGCGCGGAGATACGAGGTCCTCGGCGTGTACGCATCGGTGTCCGCCACTCGCTCCCGCGCCGCCACCCAGTCCACCGTCTCGTAGGGCTCGGCGTAGATCTCCTCGCGGATGGCCGCGAGCAGCGGCGTCTCCTTCGCCCGCGCCCGCCGGGCGTAGAGCCAGCTCATCGGCAGGTACACCATCCGGCAGTGGCACCAGAGCTTCGAGGGATGCAGCGGCAGCGATTCGGGCAGCAGCCACAGCTCGGGCGGCACCGGGACCAGTCCCTCGTAGGAATAGAGCCCGAGCAGGGCGAGGATGAACTTCCCCCACGAGCCGCTGGAGAGCGGTCCGCCGTGGGGCAGGAACCAGGCCCGCGCGCGCTGCAGCTGGGCATCGTCAGCAGGGATGCCCAGCAGCCGCAGGGTCACGTAGACCAGGACCGAGGTGAAGACGTGGCTGTGCGACTCCACGTCCAGCCCCCAGCCTCCGTCCGGATTCTGGTGCCCACGCAGGAATTCGATGAAACCCTCGCGCGTCGCCGGGTCTGCGGGCCGTCCGAGCAGCTCGAGGCCGGCGACGTAGACCGGCACGAGGAACAGCGGACCTCCGTAGTCGCCCTTCCACGAGCCACCCTCGTCCTGGGTGGCGGCGAGCACCTCCAGCCCCCGCTCGATCGCGGAGGGGAGGGCGCTGCTCCGGGGAGCGGTCATGCCGTGCGACCCTCGGGGAGACCGCGCGCGCACTCGGTGTAGAGCGCCTCGAGCGCCCGGTCGTCGGTGACGCTCTCGCGGGTGAGGACCATGATCCGCATCACCGTGTCGCGGTCGATCTTCACCGGGGTGGGCTCGAAGACGGCCGGGTTGTTCGCGAGCATCGCGAGCGTCCGGAGCGCGAACAGCAGAGGCCAGAGACAGAACAGCCGCAGTCCCGGTTCCGAGCGAGGCAGGAGCAGCGAGTACTCGAAGGCCACGTCGCACTCGTTTCGCGCGACCGCCACCAGGTCGTCGAGGAGCGCCACCGCCGCGTCCCGCTTCTCGGGTGCGACGAGAGTCCCCGGCGACAGGCCGTGCTTCTCCATGTACGTCCGCGGGAGCCAGCAGAAGCCCCGGTCCAGGTCCTCGCGGACGTCCTTCAGGATGTTGGTCAGCTGGAGCGCGCGGCCGAACGCCGGGGCGCGCGGCACGAGGCCGGGACGGAGCGGGCGAACCGAGTCGAACCCGTCGACGAAGAGCCCGGTGAGCATCACGCCCACCGTTCCCGCGACGTAGTAGCAGTACTGGAGGGTGTCCCTGAGATCAGGCAGGCCCTGCGGGGCACCGCCGTCCAGCTCGGTCATCATCCGCGCCATGCCGTCGGTCATCTCGCCCACGCACGCAGCGATGTGCGGATGCGTCCACTCCGGCAGACCGCGCATGGCCTCCAGGACGAGGGGCGTGCCCTGGACCAGCTGAACCTCGGCCGTGGGCGCCGAGGGTCGGAGCGCGGCCACCGAGCGGCGCGCGAACTCGGCGCCGCGCTGCTCCCAGCCCGGCTCGAGCTTCACCAGGCGTCCGAGCGTGTGAAACAGCTCGGCGCGCTCCGACACCTGTCCGCGTGCCTCGTCCTCGAGCGTGTCGGCGATCCGGCAGAGCAGGTAGGCGACGGTCACCACCAGGTCCAGCGGCGAGGGCAGGACGGGGATGTTCAGCGCGAAGGTGCGAGACACCTCCGGCAGAGCGCGACGGCAGAAGTCTTCGGGTCCGTTCACGAGACACCTACGACGGAGAGGCGACGGAAGATGCGCCGAGGCGCGGCCCACTCTATAAGAAGCCCTGGAAGTTGGGCCGGGGAGGACGTTCTGCCTTGATGGAAGTCGATGTGCTCGTCGCCGGCGGGGGCCCCGCGGGGTGTACCACCGCCGCGGCCATGGCCCAGCTCGGCCTCCGCACCCTCCTCGCGGACGCGGGGCAGGACCGCCGGAAGCAGCTGGCGGGCGAGCTTCTCCATCCGGTGGGGGTCGAGGAGCTGACCGCGTTCGGCTTCTCGGAGGCGCTCCACTCCGGGGGCGTGCCCATCGTCGGCTTCGCGGTGGTGGACGGAGAGAAGACCGCGCTGCTCCCCTACGGGCCGGGCAACCGCGGGCTGGGCATCGAGCACCATGCGCTGATCGAGCCCTTGCTCGACATCCTCGAGAAGCGAGGCGACGTCGAGGTGCGCCGCCGGACGCGCGTCGCGCTGGTCTCCGACGGCGTCGAGGGCGTGGAGGTCACCCTGTCCCGCGACGGGCAGTCCGAGCGAGTGCGCGCCCGGATGCTGGTCGCCGCCGACGGCCGCGCCTCGCCGCTGCGGCGTGCGCTGGGCATCGCGGAAGGGCACGACCGGCTCTCGATGATGATCGGGGTGCTGGTGGACGCCGCTGCGCTTCCCCACGCCGGTCGTGGTCACCTGTTCATCGGCGGCCCGGCGCCGGTGCTCGCCTACCCCATCTCCGCGACGCGGGCCCGGGTGATGGTGGACCTGCCGCTCGGCTCGTCGCCCGACCGCGTGCGCACCGAGCCGGAGATCCTCTCCGGCGTTCCCGAACCGCTGCGCGAGGCCGTCCTCGATGCGCTTCGCCGCGAGCCGCCGCTCGTTGCGTCCAACGACACGCGCATCATGGAGCACGTCTCCAAGGGCAACGTGGTTCTGGTCGGAGACGCTGCGGGTTGCTGCCATCCACTCAGCGCCAGCGGCATGGCCTCGGCGGTCCGCGACGCTCACGTGCTCCACGGAGCCATGGTCAGCGCGTCCGGCGACGTTCCGAGCGCGCTCGCCGCCTACGCCCGAATCCGCCGGCCGGCGAACCGCACCCGCATCGCCCTCGCCTCGGCGCTGTACGAGGCGTTCTGCAGCGACGCGGGCGAGATGGCGGCGCTGCGGAGCGGCCTCTTCCGCTACTGGGAGCACTCCCCCACCGGCACGCGCATCTCCATGTCCCTGCTCTCGACGCGCGAGACCCGCATGTCGGTCATGGCGCGCGAGTACGCGCGCGTCGTCGTCCACGGGCTCCTGGCCCTGGGCTCGGGTGGTGTCCGCGCCGTGCGTGGCCCGGGACGGGCCGTACGCGCCGGAGCCATGCTGGTCGCCTCGGCGGTGCCGCACCTGCGCACGGCGATGGCGGGCGCGGTCGAGGACCGGATACTCGCGCTTCCCGCTCACGTCCCCGCCGCCGACGACGAGCCGCTCGCTCCGAGTCGCGCCTCGGCGTCGAGGTCGTAGCTCCGGCCCCGCCAGTCCACCCGGCGGTTCAGCTTCGCCGCGATCTGCACCAGCCCGCCGATGAGCGGGATGACCGCCGGCACCCAGAGCTGGTGAAGGCGGATGCGCGGGCCGTGGTACGCACGCTGGAGCGAGGCCTGGGTGTAGACGGAGAAGCCGATGGCGAGCAGCGCAGTGCCCGCCGCCGCGCCATTCCCCGTGGCGAGCGCCGCCGCGAGAACGGCCCAGGCCACCCAGCAGGAGACGCCGCGCACCCAGTTGGGCCAGGTGAACCGGAAGGAGAGGCCGCCCTCGCTGAAGAGGATCCAGCGACGGAATGTCCGGAAGAACTGGAGGAGACCCATGCCGCCGATGAAGATCCGCAGCGGGGACTCGATGACCACGTTCTTCCAGCCGGCGTTCCACAGCGCCCGGCCGATGTACATGTCGTCGACGAAGTGGCCCTGCGCCACGCCCACGCCGCCCACCGCATCGAGCGCCTGGCGCCGGCAGACCATGAGCTGGCCCATGATGAAGTCCAGCTCGCCGCGTGGCTCGGCGGCCCAGGACACCGTCGGTCCGTACCAGGCGTTCATCAGCAGCTCGTAACCGACGTCGCCCGCGGTGGGTCGGTCCGCGGCGGCGACCACCGGGGCGAAGGTGCAGCCGCAGTCGGGGCGGGCGAGCAGCTCCGAGACCAGGCGGCCCAGGAGGTCCTTCGCCGGGCGGCTGTCCGAATCGTTGAAGGCGAGCAGCTCGCCGGTCGCCGCGGCCACTCCGGCCAGCATCGCGTTCAGCTTTCCGGTGCGGTGGGGCGGCGGCGAGCCGGAGAAGAGGAGCTCGACCCGCTGCGCCGCCGTCCGGTGCTCGGCGATGAGCCGGCGAATCGCCGGGGCGGCCGGGTCCTCCTCCGAGTCCACGACGAAGAGCAGCTCCAGCCGGCCCGGGTACTCCATGTCCAGGAACGCGCGGATGTTGTCCTCGGCCCCGGTGTCCAGTCCTTTCACCGGGCGGATGACGGTCATCGAGGGCGCGCTCTTCGGGAAGGGCGGCGGGGCGGGCCGGCGGGCGAGGACGCGCCGGAGCCGCACGTGCCCCTCGATCAGGAGGAGCAGCGAGAGGCCGGCGAGCACGACGAGGACTGTGCTCATGAGGTGCTCTTCTCTCCGTGTGCCGCGAGCGCGAGTCGCCGCAGCACCCGCGGCGCCCACCAGTTCGCGCGCCCGAAGAGGCGCATGGTGGCAGGCACGATCAGGACCCTCACCAGGGTCGCGTCGAGAGCGACCGCGATCGCCATCCCCACGCCCATCGCCTTCACGACGAGGATCTTCGCCAGGGCAAAGGCGGCGAACACGGCCACCATGATCGCCGCGGCGCTGGTGATGAGGCTGCCGGTGCGCTCGAGGCCCTGGGCGACGGCGGCGCGGTTGTCGTGGGTGCGGGTCCACTCCTCGCGCATGCGGGAGAGCATGAGGACCTGGTAGTCCATCGAGAGCCCGAAGAGCGTGCAGAAGAGGAGGACCGGTAGCGCAGGCTCGAGCGGCCCCGGCTGGAAGTGGAGGAGCCAGCGGAGGTGACCCTCCTGGAAGATCCACACCAGGGCTCCGAAGCTGGCCGCCAGGGAGAGGAAGTTCATCACCACCGCCTCGAGCGGCAGCACCACCGAGCCGAGGAGGACGAACAGCGCGACCAGGGTGACCAGGACCACCAGACCCACCGCGAGCGGCGCGCGCTCGAGGACGAACGAGCTGGAGTCCACGTCGCTCGCGCTCTGACCGCCGACCAGCGCTCGTCCGTCGCCCACGGCGCGGTCCTTGCGGAGCAGGTCCACCAGCCGCCGTGCCTCGACGCTGGAGATCGGCGCGGAGGTGAGCACCTGGACGACGGCGACGTTGCCGTGGAGGTACGCCGCCTCGGCGAGCGCGAACTCGGGCGGCCGGAACGCCGCGGGGGCGGTGGTGAGCTGGACGTACTGCTCGCGGGTGACGCTCGGGTCGAGGTCGACGATGCTCTCCACGCCGACGACGCCGGGGAGCCGGGCCCAGCGCCGGGTGGCGTCGTACAGCGCGCCGATGCGCTCGGGGTCGAAGGGCTCTCCGGGAAACTCCACCGCGACGAGGATGCGGGTCGCGCTCTGCTCGGGAAACGCCCGGGCCAGCGCGGCGGCGCCCTGTCGTGAGGCGGCGGTCTCGGGGAGCGCCGTGATGTCGGTCCCGGCGGTCTGCAGCCGGAGGAACGGCCACCCGAGGAAGGCGATGAACGCCAGGGTGGGCACGAGCACGAGGAGCGGATGGGCCATCACCCATCCCGCGAGGCGCGTCCACAGACCTCCGCGCAGGCCGAAGGGAGGAACGGGCACCTTCAGCGCATCCACCCGCCGCCCGAGCCACCCGAGGATGACGGGGAGCAGAGTGAGGGCGAAGAGGACGGAGAAGCCGACGACGATGGCGCCGCCGAGCCCCATCGCCGCGAGGAACGAGCCCCGGTAGAAGAGCAGGCCAGACAGGCCGGCAGCGACCGCGATCCCGGAGAAGGCCACCGCGCGTCCGGCGGTGTCCATGGTGCGCTCGAGCGCGGCCTCGACGCTCGCGCCGTGCCCCAGCTCCGCGCGGAAGCGGCTGACGATGAACAGCGAGTAGTCGATGGCCACCCCGAGGCCGATGAGACTCACCACGTTCAGCGTGTACTGGGCCATGTCCAGATGGTGCGAGAGCGCGAGCACGGCCCCCACCCCGGCCAGCACCGCCAGGCCACCGACGACGATGGGGAGGACCGCCGCGACCAGCGTCCGGAAGACCCAGAGCAGCACCACCAGGGCGAGGGGGAAGGAGATCAGCTCGGCGCGGAGCAGGTCGTGCTCCAGCTCGGTGTTCAGATCGAAGAGGAACGCCGGCTTGCCGGTGATCGCCACCGTGAACGGGCCGTCGCGGAGGGCGGTGCTCAGCGCGGGGAAGGACTTCACGGCGGCCTTCTCGTCGCCCTTGAGGCGGACCAGCACCAGCGCGGTCCGTCCGTCGCGGGAGAGGAAGCGCGACCGGGCCTGCTGGGGCGCGTTGAGCATGGAGACGACGCTCTCCACCTCGGGGCGCCCGGTCACCTTCTCCAGCTGCAGGCCGAGCGCGCCCTGGAACACCGGATCGGTCGCGGGCAGCTCGCGGTGGCCGAAGAGAGCGACGATGCTGGTGTCGGTGTCCGCGCCCGCGGCACCTCGCACCAGCTCCGCGGCTCGTGCGGACTCGGTGCCCTCGATGGTGCCGCTGGTCAGGCTCCCGCCGCGCACGACCGACAGCACCGCCAGCACGAGGATGGCGAGCGCGCCGGCGAGGACGGCCGGACGATGCCGGGAAACGGCCCGGGCCAGGGCGATGAACATGAGGGGGTGTGCTCTGCCCGATCCTCGGGCCCGAGGCAACCCGATCGCTGGCGCTCAGCGGCTCCGGTGGACGGGCCCGGTCCGCGTCGTCCGGCGGTGAGTGCGCCCGCCGCGGCGCCCGGCACGAAGAGGACCGACGAGCACGTTCGAGGGCCGTTCCGATTCCCGTGCCGCTGCGGTCGTCACCTGTGCGCGGGGCGGTGTAACCCGTGCGCCCACAGGTCCCGGGGCGCGCGCGTGGCTGCTACCCTCACCGGGCCGCAGCTCTGGCCCACCACCACCATGACGTCTTCTCGCGACGCTGCCCGGCCTCCTCCTGCCGCGACCGCTCTGGCGCCCTCCGAGGTGGAGAGCCGGATGCCAGCGCTCCGGACGGAGAACCTGGCCATCGTCTTCACCGACATCGTCGG
>Ga0070671_100003557_pt1 | contig 12184 bp, 8 predicted proteins | sample KBSS73metaG_FD_65341 | JGI IMG/M metagenome (GOLD analysis project Ga0070671, IMG submission 65341) | Switchgrass rhizosphere microbial communities from Kellogg Biological Station, Michigan, USA - KBS S7-3 metaG | ecosystem: Host-associated > Plants > Roots > Rhizosphere > Soil ...
TTCTACAGCTACGGCGATGCGATGCTGATCCTGTGAGCCCCTCTTCGACAGCGGCGGGACGGTTTTCGTGGACGTGCGTGCGCGAGGATGCGACGGGCGCGCGCGCGGGCATCATGACGACGGCCCACGGCGAGGTCCCGACGCCCGTGTTCATGCCGGTCGGCACGCAGGGGACCGTGAAGGCGATGACCGGCGGGGAGCTGCGCGCGGCGGGCTGCGCGATCCTCCTCGGCAACACCTACCATCTGTCGGTGCGCCCCGGCGAAGCGCTGATCCAGCGGCTCGGCGGCCTTCACCGGTTCATGCACTGGGACGGGGCCATCCTCACGGACTCGGGCGGATTCCAGGTGTTCAGCCTCGGGGCGAACGCCAAGATCTCGGACGAAGGGGCCGTCTTCCGCTCGCACCTCGACGGCGCCCCCATCCTCCTCACGCCCGAGCGCAGCGTGCGCATCCAGGAGGCTCTCGGCTCGGACATCATGATGGTCCTCGACGAGTGCCCGGCGCTGCCGGCGACGCGCGCGCGGCTCCTCGAGGCCATGGACCGCACGACGCGCTGGGCGCGCCGCTCGCTCGAGGCGCGCCGCCCCGGCGGTGGAGCGCTCTTCGGCATCGTGCAGGGCGGCACCGACCCGGAGCTGCGGACGCGCCATGCGCGCGAGATCGCATCCCTGGGGTTCGACGGACATGCGATCGGAGGGGTGAGCGTCGGCGAGGACCGCGAGGCGGTGCGCGCCGTCGTCGCGCTGACCGCGCCTCTCCTTCCGGCGGAGCGCCCGCGCTACCTCATGGGGATGGGGCGGCCCGAGGAGATCGTGGAGTCGATCGGGCGCGGGATCGATCTCTTCGACTGCGTGATGCCGACGCGCAACGCGCGCAACGGACAGCTCTTCACGTCCGGGGGGATCGTCAACATCAAGAACGCGCTCTACGCGGAGGACCCGCGTCCGCTCGATCCCGAGTGCGACTGCGAGACGTGCCGAAACTACAGCCGCGCGTACCTGCGCCACCTCTTCAAGGCAGGGGAGATCCTCGCCAGCCGCCTGAATACGATCCACAACGTCCGCCACTTCGTGGGGGTCGCGCAGCGCGCGCGCGAGGCGGTGCTCGAGGGACGCTTCGCGGCGTTCCGCGACGCCTTCCTGGAGCGGGCCCTGGCCCTGCGCGCCGCCGAGGACCGCGAGGACTCCGTCGAGGGAGACGCGCCGTGAGCGACCTGGTGGTCGTCGCGGACACGCACCTGATCCGGCACGACGACGAGCTCTCGCGCTTCATCGCCTTTCTCGAATCGCTCACCGGGAGGACCGAGGTGCTCTATCACCTCGGGGACGTCTTCAACATCTGGCTCGGGAACCGGCGCTTCGAGATGGAGCACATGACCCCGGTGCTGGAGGCGATGCGCCGCCTGGCAGCGTCAGGGACGCGGCTGCGCCTGGTCGAGGGCAACAGGGACTTCCACGTCGAGGACGGCTACGACCGGGACCCCTTCGAGAAGATCGAGCCCGACGGCGAGGAGCGGGAGTTCGGGGGCCGCCGCCTGCACTTCGCGCACGGCGATCTGGTCAACGAGGCCGACCGCCAGTACCGCGCCTGGCGGCGCTTCTCGAAGAGCCGCGCCTTGTGGGGGGCGTTCCGCCTCCTGCCCGGGGGCGCCGGCATCGCGCTCGGCAGCTTCCTCGAGACCCGCCTGCGCGGCACCAACGTCCGCTACAAGTCCTACTTTCCGCAGGAGACCTTCGAGGCCTACGGCCGCCGCCACGTGGGGGCCGGTGTCGATCGCGTCCTTCTGGGACACATCCACATGGAGAAGGTCCTGGAGATCGACGCCGGGGCGCGCCGGGGACGGCTCATCGTCCTCCCCGACTGGCGCTCCTCGCACCGCTACTACCGCTTCGGCGCGGACGGCTCCGAAGGCTTCGTGGACTTTCCCGGCTGACGCGCGCCGCGCGCGGCGCTGCGGCGGCGCGCTAGCCTCCGGCGGTGCCGGTGGGCTCGGCCCCCGGCATGACGCGGGACATCTTGATGAGCATGCGCTTGTCGATCGAGACGAATTTGTCCGCGGCCTCGCGCAGCTCCTTGGCCGTGTTCTGGGGGAAGGAGTAGACCTCGACGCGGGGCCCGCGCGTCTTCAGCTTCTGCACCAGGCCCGTGAAATCCCCGTCTCCGGTGACCAGGACGACGACGTCGAGGGCGTCGGCCATCTCGAGCGCGTCGAGGGCGATCTCCATGTCCCAGTCGCCCTTGAAGGAGCCGTCCGACCGGACCTTGAGGTCCTTGCGCTTGACCTCGTAGCGCTTGCTCTTCAGAAGGGCGATGAACCCGCTCTGGTCGATCTCGCGCGCCTCGACGACGTAGGCGACCGCGCGGATGAGGCGCCGGTTGCGGGTCGCCGTCTGGAGGAGCACGTCGAAGTCGAGCCGCGCGTTCACTCCGCGCGCGGCGTAGAACATGTTCTGAACGTCCACGAACACGCCCACCCGGTCGACGGCGGTCCTGCCGCGCCCTTCGCCGGGGGCGCGCACGGCCTCGGCGACTCGGCCCGGGAGCTCCTCGATGGCCTTGGAAGATCGCTCCTTCTCCGCGCCCAGCGCTTTGCGGATCTCGGAGGTCTCGCGCTTGAGCTCCTCGACGGTGCGCGCGAAAGCGGCCTGCACCGGCGTCGCCCGCTCCTCGCGAAGCCGCGCCTGGAGCTTCTCCATGGCCGAGGCGAGCCGGCGCGTCTCGGCAAGGGAGGCGGCAAGGGTCCCCGAGAGATCCTGCGGGAGGACCGGCTTCTTCTCCGCCTGGTCGAGCTTGCCCGTCAGCGAGCGGACTTCCTTCTCCAAAGACTCGCGCTCGCGCTTCGCCTTCGCGAGCTGGAGCTTGAAGTTGTTGACGTCGAACTTGCGCTGGGCGATCTCCTCGCGAAACCGCCGATCGCGCTCGCGCAGCCGGTCCACGAGCGCGACGAGGTCGGCGGCGCGGCGGGAGAGCTCCGCCTTCTCGCGGCGCAGTGCGTGGATCTCCGTCTCGGTCTCGGCCGGCGCGGCGTGGGAGACGGCGCCGGGCTCGCGGGGAGCCGCGCCGCGTGTCGCCTCGAGGACCGCGGCGCGGATCTCCTCGGTCGTGATCCCGTCCCGGGGCTCGATGAGGAGCAGGAAGAGCAGCTTGCCGAGGTCCGAATCGGCGCGGACCCGCTCGGCGTCCGAGAGCCGCGCTCGAAGCTCCTCGACGTCCTGCTTGCGGTAGGCCGGGAGCGTGGAACGGACCGCGGTGGTCAGCGCCTTGAGGATCGTCTTCCGGCTGGGGCCCTCGGCGACGAACTTGTCCGCGAGCGCTTCCGAGAGGTGCTCGAGCGCCACCGAGCGATTGCGCATCCCCGGGACCGAGACCCGGCTGGCGTTGGCGATCCGGATCATCTCGGCCCGGCCGAGGGCGCCTCGGATCATCAGGGCCAGCCCTGCGGGCTCCAGGATGTCGAGCAGCCTTTTCTCGGTCGATTTCATGAAGCGATTCCGGAGAAGAGGTTCGAGGGAGCGCTGAGATGTCAGAAAGCCGCCAGAAACGGCGTGGACCTAGGAGAGTATAGCATCCGGAGGGCGGGGAATCCCTCATGAGAAAGCGCTTCGAGGCCTTTTGGTGATCCGGTTAAGTCTCTTTTTTTGAGTAAGTTGGAGTGTTAGTATCCCTGGGATGGGCGCGGGCCATGACCACCGGGATCACACAAGGGCGCTTACCGGCGCCGAAGGGGGCGGAGACCGGAGCCGGCACCGCCGGCTCCTCCTGGTGGCGATCGGCATCACCGCGACCGTCCTCGCGGTCGAGGCCGTCGGCGGCTGGGTCTCGAACAGCCTCGCGCTCCTCTCCGACGCGGGGCACGTCCTCACCGACCTTCTGGCGCTGGTCCTCGCCTACGGCGCCTTCGTCCTGGCCGGGCGCCCCGCCAACGACCGGAAGTCCTTCGGTTACTACCGGGTGGAGATCCTCGCCGCGCTGGTGAACGGGGCGCTGCTCTTCGTGATCGCGGGAGCCATCCTGCGGGAGTCGATCCTACGGCTGGGGGTCGTCAAGGAGGTGCGGACCGGCCCGATGATCCTCACCGCCCTCATCGGGCTGGCCGGGAACCTGATCGCCATGGCGGTCGTCTCGCGGGCGCGCTCGAACCTCAACCTGCGCGGCGTCTTCCTGCACCTGCTCGGCGATACGCTCTCCTCGGTCGCGGTCGTGGCCGCGGGACTCATCGTGCTGGCCACGGGCTGGAACGCGCTCGACGCAGCGACGGGCGCCGTGATCGCCGTCGTCATCGTGATCGGGGCCATCCGGCTCCTGCGCGAGTCCGTGGACATCCTTCTCGAGGCGTGCCCCACGGGGATCGACCGGGGACGGGTCGAGGAGCGGATCCTGTCCCTTCCCGAGGTCCACGCCGTCCACGACCTCCACATCTGGAGCATCACCTCGGGAATGCACGCCCTGTCGGGACACGTCGTCCTCTCGCCCGGCTCGCACTCGACGGACGACCTTCTGGGCCGCCTGCAGGGACTCCTGCGCGACGAGTTCCAGATCGCGCACACCACCTTCCAGATCGAGACCGAAGCCTTCGAGGAGATCGGGCACGTCCACTAGCAGGAGCGTTGTTGTGTAGTCACGCGGGGCCGCGCGGCTTAACCCGCCTGCGGGCGCGGCCTACCGGCCGCGCGGCTCTACGGCCGCGGGGGGCGCGATCTAGTGCCGGGGAATAGCGGGGGCGTAGGTGAAGGCTAGACCGCGGTGCGCTGCGCCTTCAGCGAGATCAGCCCGCGCTTCATCAGCCGCCCGATCACGTGCAGCGCTTCCACCTCGCGCAGCGGGGAGACCGCGACGATCGAGCGGATGTCCCAGACCCCGTCGATCCGGCTAATCAGGAAGTACTCCTCCGGGGAGAGCCTCTCGGCCAGCATCTCGGTCGGCGGACGCGAGAGCACCGGCACGCGCTCGGGGGAAAGCGAGTTCTCGTACGCGTGCTCCACGAACTTCTCCTCACACTTGCGCACCATCCCCCGAAGCTCGGCGTCCCCCTCCATCTCCAGGTTCTCGCACAGCGTCAGGACCGCCTCGTAGTCGCCGGCTTGATAGAGCCGCTCGGCGGCCTGGATGAGGTCGGGAGAGACCTTGCGGGTGACTTGCGCTGCGGGCGCAGCGATCTCGACGAGACCCGCGCGGACCGCCTCGTAGAGGAACTTGCTCGCGAGGAATTCGGAGGTATGCGTGTGCAGGGCGATGGCGGCGACCGAGCGGGAGCCGTCGACCGCGTCCGCGAGACGCTTGAGGTTCGGGCTCGACAGGATCTCCGGAGGAACCGGGTTCTGCGTCCGGCGAGGCACGATCGCGCTCGACGAGATCACCGCCCGGATGTGGGACATCTCGTCGAAGCGGCGCGCGCCCTTGAGCAGGATGTCGTCGATCCGCAGCGCGACCGGGAACGGGCTCTCTTCGGGCGTGCAGTCCTCGTAGACGAAGTTCGCGCTATCCCAGGCGAACAGACTGTAGATCGACTCCTCCGTCTTGAGCGCGAGCAGCCGCGTGAGATCGAGCTCCGAGATCGCCCCCATCCGCACGAGGTGGGAGCCGAGATAATCCTGCGAGCGCTCTTTCTTGGCGAGGGCGTCGCGCAGCTGCTCCTCGGTGATGCGCCCGTAGGAGAGGAGGAACTGGCCGATGAACTCCGCCGGATCGTTGGACACCGATCCCGTGACGAGACCCGTCTCGATGAAGATCTTCTTGGTGATGGTTCCCTGGGAGAGGGTCACCAAGCCGGTCTTTCTCGCCGTGCCCAGCCACTGCAGCAGGTCGGGCAGGGTCATCGTGTCGAGCGTGCCTCGAAGCGGCATTCGGGGGTAGTCGCCTCCTGGATCGATCCGGACGGACGCTCCCAGTTCGCAGGGCACGGCCGTGCAGGGATCCGCCGATCGGGACGGATCCCCGTACCGAATCTAGGGCCCCGTCCGCAGGTGTTCAACCCGCCGTTCGCACGCCAGGGCGAGATCCGAAACCGCGACCCTCTCTGAGAGGCACCACACGCTCAAGATCGAGTACTTTCAGGACGGAGGGAAGGGCTCCCGCGGGTCCGGGCGCAGCCGGTCGACGCCCGCGGTGCTGAGATCTCTAGTCGAGCGGTCTCCAGATTTGCGCGGCCGGTAGGCCGCGCCCGCGGCCCGTTAAGCCGCGCGGCCGGAGGCCGTGTCGGCTTCAACCGGCCGGCACGGCGCAACGCATTCAGCACCTACTTGTACGCGGCGATCCCCGTGAGGTGCTCCCCGATGATCAACGTATGGATATCGTGCGTGCCCTCGTAGGTGTACACGCTCTCGATGTTGCACATGTGCCGGCCGACCTGGTACTCGTCCATGATCCCGTTCGCTCCGAGGATCTCGCGGCCGATCTTCGCGCACTCGCGCGCGACGTAGCAGCCGGTCCGCTTCGCGAAGGAGACCATGACGGGGGTCGAGCGCCCCTGCTCCTTGAGCCGGCCCAGGCGCAGGTTCACGAGCTGGGCCTTCGAGATCTCGTCGGCCATCCACACGAGCTTCTGCTGCTGGATCTGGAATCCGGCGATGGGCTTGTCGAAGACAACGCGGGTCTTGGCGTAGCGCAGGGCCTCGTCGAAGACGGCCAGCGCGGAGCCGACGGTGCCCCAGGCGATCCCGTAGCGCGCCTGCGTGAGGCACATGAGCGCGGACTTGAGCCCGTCGGTCCCCGGCAGGAGGTTTTCGGGCGGCAGCTCCACGTCCTGGAGGATCAGCTCGGAGGTCACCGACGCGCGCAGCGAGAACTTGCCGACGTGGTCCTTGGTGGTGAAGCCCTTGGTGCCCTTCTCGACGAGGAAGCCGCGGATCCCGTCCTCGGTGCGCGCCCAGACGACGGCGACGTCCGAGATGGATCCGTTCGTGATCCAGGCCTTGGCGCCGTTGAGGACCCAGCCGCTGCCCTTCTTCACGGCGCGCGTCTTCATCCCGGAGGGATTCGAGCCGGCGTCGGGCTCGGTGAGCCCGAAGCACCCGATCGCCTCGCCCTTCGCCATTGCGGGGAGCCAGCGCGTCTTCTGCGCCTCGGATCCGAACGCGTGGATGGGGTACATGACCAGCGCGCCCTGCACCGACGTGAACGAGCGCACTCCGGAATCGCCGCGCTCGAGCTCCTGCATGATCAGCCCGTAGGCGACGGCGCCGAGGCCGGCGCAGCCGTATCCCTCGAGGTTCGCGCCCAGTAGGCCGAGATCGGCCATCTCCTTGATGAGGGGAGTGGGGAAGGTGCCTTCGCGGAAGTGGTGCTCGATGACGGGAAGCAGCCGCTCCTGGACGAACTGGCGCACCGTGTCGCGCACCATCTTCTCGTCCTCGGTGTACTGATCGTCGAGCTGCCAGAAATCGAGCTGTTCGTAGGGATGCGCCATCGGGTCCTCTCCTCGCTCGCGGCGGAAAGGCCCATTCTAACAGGTCCGCGAAGCGGGACGGGAGACGGTCAGACCCGCTCGAGGAGCATGGCGTAGCCCATCCCGCCGGAGACGCAGAGGGTGGCCAGACCCAGCCGCGCCGAACGGCGGCGCATCTCGTGGAGCAGCGTGACGACGATCCGGGACCCGGTCGCGCCGATCGGATGCCCGAGCGCGATCGAGCCGCCGTTCACGTTGAGCCGCGCAGGATCGAAGCGCAGCTCGCGGTCGCAGGCGAGAACCTGGGCGGCGAAGGCCTCGTTGAGCTCCACGAGGTCGATGTCCGCGAGACGGACGCCCGCGCGCTCCTCGAGTCGCTTGACCGCGGGGACGGGTCCGATCCCCATGATCGCGGGATCGACGCCGGCGCTCGCGTGGGCGACGAGGCGCGCGAAGGGGCGGATCCCCGTGCGCGCGGCCGCCTTCTCGGAGAGGACGAGGAGCGCGGCGGCGCCGTCGGTGATCCCGGAGGAGTTGCCCGCGTGCACCGTGCCGTCCTTGCGAAAGACGGGAGGGAGGTTCGCGAGCGAGGCGGCGGTCACGCCGTCGCGAGGGTGCTCGTCGGCCTCGATCCGCGCGGAGCGCCCCTTGGCGTCGGGGGCGTCGACGGCGACGATCTCGTCCCGGAAGCGTCCCTCGCGGCGCGCCTCCTCGCACTTGCGCTGGCTTTCGGCCGCGAACGCGTCCTGCTCGGCGCGGGGGATCCCGTAGCGGTCCGCGAGCGTCTCGGCCGTCTCGCCCATCAACTGGTCGCAGAGCGGGCAGAGGAACCCGTCGCGGTACATGCCGTCCACGACCTCCGCGTTCCCGAGCCGGTAGCCGAAGCGGGCGCGATCGAGAAGATAGGGGACGCGGCTCATGGACTCGGCGCCCCCCGCGAGGACGATCTCGGCGTCCCCTTCCTTCACGACCTGCGCCGCCGAAAGGATCGCCTGCAGCCCCGACGCGCAGGCCATGTTCACGGTGAACGCGGGAGACGCGTCGGGGAGGCCGGCGCGCCTCCCGATCTGCCGCGCGGGGTTGGGGCCGCCCCCGGCCTGGCGCGCGTTGCCGAAAACGGCGTATCCGATCTCGGCCGGATCGATCCCGGCGCGTCGGATCGACTCGCGCGCGGCGACGCCGCCGAGCTCGGCGCCGCTGAGGGACGCAAGGCCCCCTCCGAAGCGGCCGATGGGCGTGCGGACGGGTGCGGCGAGGAAGATGCCTGGAGTGGACATGAGTCTATTGTAAGACGGCTGTGTGCCGATGCCGCGGCGGCGCGCGCGCGGAGCTCGTCCGCAGGTGGGCGCCCACGCGGGTCCGCGCAAGTCGTGCTAGCCTCATCGCCGATTTCGAAGGAGCCTTCGTGCGCGCGCGCCGCCTTGCGTTGTTCTGTTTCCTGAACGTTGCCGCGGCGTTTTCGGCGGCCATCGCCCAGACGCCCGACGCGGCCACCCCTCCGGCGATGCCTCAGCTGGGAATGGGGTACGAGTACGCGGGTCTCAGCGCGGTGACGCCGGCGCGGCCCATGCCGATCACGGATCCTCTGGCGAGCGCGAAGAACCCGCTCTACGTGCGCATCGAGGTGCACTGGGCGGAGGTCGAGCCGGCCGCGGGGACCTTCGAGTGGGCTGCGGCGGATTCCGTCGTCCAGCGCTTCGCCGGACGGGGGCACGAGCCCGTGATCGATCTGTGGGGAGGCAACCCGCTCTACGGCGACGACATCTTCAAGCCGCCGACGGCCGGTGACGCGAAGGCGCTGGAGGGCTGGGACCGGTTCGTCCGGGAGGCCGCCCGCCACTTCAAGAACCACGCGCGCATCTTCCAGATCGGCAAGACGCCCAACGCCGATGCGATCTGGGGATCCGTCGACTCGGCGAAATCCTATGCATTCCTGATCAAGCGGACCGCCTCCATCGTCCGCGCCGAGATCCCGGACGCGGTGGTCGTGGCAGGCGGGCTCGTGGGGGCGGACGTCGCGTGGCTCTCGCGGCTCTACGCGGAGGGCGCCGCGCCCTACATCGACGTCGTCTCCTTCCGCATCGATTCGCACAGCGACGTCGGCGACCAGGTGAGCCGGCTGCGCGAGAGCCTACTGTCCCTTGACGCCGCCGCGCCGATCTGGCTGGAGGGCGTCGCGATCACGGGCGAAGGACAGGAGGCCGGGCACGATCTCCTCATGAAGGTTCTGGAGGCGTTCGAGAAGGGCGCCGCCGTCGTCTTCTTCGCGCTGCCCTACGGCGCTCAGGGCCTCCCCGAGGGCGCGGAGTACATCGCGCGCACGCACTCGGCGATTCCTGCGGGGATGGGCCTCGTCCCCTCCGAGAACCGCATCGCGTTCGAGGACGCCTCCGGCGCGCCGGTGACGGGCGTCCGCTCGGTCTGCTTCTACGACCCGGACGCGGGCCTCTCCGCGATCGCCTTCTGGACGGAAGGGAATTCCGCGGCGACGGGGAGCACCGCCTTCGCGCGGATCACCGCGCGCCAGCTCGGCCAGCCCATCGTCTACGACCCGGTCACGGGCAAGCAGGACTCACCGAAGTTCTCGCAGGTGGAGGGGGGCGCCAAGGGCGAGGTTCCCCTCGGACGGTTCCCGCTCTTCCTCGTCTTCAAGGACGCGGCGGGCGGAAAGCCGAACCTGCCGGGAGCCGCCGCGGGGGCGGCCGGCCTGGCCGGCGCGGCGGGGGCCGAGTCCCTCACGGTCTCCGCCGTGCGCGGGATCACGGCGGACGAGGTCATCGCCAAGTACCGCGAGTTCCAGGCGGGCCAGGACGCGCTCCTGCACACCACGATCTCCGACGCGATGATCAACTTCCACTTCACGATCGCGGGGGCGAGCCGCACGGTGGACGTCGGCATGGGCGGCACCTACTTCTGGGACGCGAAGGGGAACGCCGAGTGGGAGCTGCGCGACTACTACCTGAACGGGAACAAATCGCACTGGAAGGAGTTCCCCGAGCTGCCGCTGATCCAGCCGGAGAAGGTCCTGACGCTCCCTCTCGACATCACCTTCGACCGCTCCTACCATTACGAGTACGACGGCGAAGACGTCGTCGAAGGGCACAGCTGCCACGTGCTGCGCTTCGAGCCCGTCGACCCGGCGCATACGCTCTACCGCGGCCGGATCTGGATCGACAAGACCAGCTGGGCCCGCGTCCGCGTGCAGTCGATCCAGACGCGGCTCGATCCGCCGTTCCTCTCGAGCGAGGAGAAGTCCACTTTCGCTCCCGTCACCAAGGACGGCAAGGAAATCTGGCTCGTGACCCGCGTCGAGGGGCAGCAGATCTTCTCCGCGACCGGGCGCAACTTCGTCGTCGTCCGTGAGATCACCTTCGCCAACCCGCGGATCGACGATCCGGAGTTCGCTTCACGCCGCGATGAGGCGCACCAGTCCACGCACCAGATCCTCGCGGACACCGACAAGGGCCTGCGGTACATGGTGAAGGACCCCACGGGACAGCGCGTCGTCAAGGAGGAGGTCGGAAAGCGTCAGCTGTTCGGTCTCGCCGGCGCGATCTACGACGCGAGCCTCAAATCGCCGCTCCCGCTCGCCGGCATCAACTACTTCGACTACGACTTCAAGAAGACGGGGATCCAGACGAACCTGTTCTTCGCGGGGGTATTCGCGGTCCTGACGGCGACGGACCCCGATGTCTTCAAGTCGGGCTTCGATCTGGGCGGCGATCTCTACCTCAGCGCACTGACGCACGAAGACAAGGACTTCCGCGAAGGGGACGAGATCCACGAGCGCAGCCTGGCGCGGCGCGACCAGGCGATCGCCTTCCGCCTGGGACGCCAGGTCGGCGACTTCGTCAAGCTGCGGGCGACCTACGAGCTCAGCTACGAGGCCTACGACCAGGCGGACGACACGGATCCTGCCTATATCCCGCCGAAGGACACGCTCGTGCACTCGAGCACGCTTCTGGGCTCCTTCGACCGGCTGGGATGGGACGTGCACGCGAGCGGCACGTACGCAGTGCGGCAGGACTTCTCGTTCTGGGGAGATCCCTGCCAGACGTTCAACCCGGCGCCCCCCACGTTCTGCCGCAAGGTCACGGCGCGCGCCGCGGCCCGGCGCGAGCTCCTTGCCGGGGACGACTTCGACCCCTCGGCCGAGGGGTACTTCCGGTACGGTTTCGGCGCCTCGAAGGAGTTCTACCTTCCGCACTTCATGAAGCTGCGCGCCGCCATCGACGGATACGGCGGGAGCGACCTGGACCGCTTCAGCCGCTTCGCCTTCGACCGTTTGGAGGCGCCCGTGAGGGGCTTCTCCGGCAGCGGCATCCGCTTCGACAAAGGCGCCATCCTGCGGGCCGCCTACGGGTTCAACGTCGCGAACCTGATCCGCTTCGACGTGGCGGTCGATCAGGCGCACGTCAAGACGGACGTGGACGGCGCCGACTGGACGAATCACACGGGGATCGGCCTCTCGGGGAACGTCCTGGGCCCCTGGAAGACGGTCTGGCAGCTCGAGTACGGTTACGCGCTGGCGAGCGACGTGAAGCCGGTCCAGGGGGGCCATGACTTCCTCCTGGTCATCCTGAAGCTCTTCTGAGGAGACGCGTGCTCTTCCACGAAGAGGAGGAAGTCCGCGCGTCGGCCCAGACGATCGCGGCGCGCGTCGGCGGTGGGCCCTTCGCCGGGGCCGCGATCCTGGGGACGGGATGGTCCCAGGCGTGCGCTCTTCTCGAGGACAGCACGTCGATCCCTTTCGACGCGGTGGCGGGCCTGGCCGCGTGCGGGGCGCCGGGGCATCGG
>Ga0070671_100003558_pt1 | contig 12182 bp, 9 predicted proteins | sample KBSS73metaG_FD_65341 | JGI IMG/M metagenome (GOLD analysis project Ga0070671, IMG submission 65341) | Switchgrass rhizosphere microbial communities from Kellogg Biological Station, Michigan, USA - KBS S7-3 metaG | ecosystem: Host-associated > Plants > Roots > Rhizosphere > Soil ...
GGAAGCAACGCGATCACAAACGGAGGTTCCGCTCAGCACCGAGAACGCCCTTCAGCCCGCTCGGGCCGGAAGGGGTCAAGCGGACCACAGCTGCCTTTTTCCGGCGTGCCAACGGAGGATCGAGCCGCGCAGGACGGACGTGTGTCTTAAAACGACAAAAAATCGCGGTAGGCGACTCCGCTAGTTGTCGAGCCACACATCTTCCATGCGCCAGCCGTTATAGATGCCGTTGATTGGGATCGTCAGCCCTTTGAGCTTCGGGTTCCAGCAATTCGCTGCCGGCGCATAGAAAATCATTGGCCGCGCGACGTCCTCGGCAAGCAATTGCTCGATCTTCCACACGAGGGTTTTGCGCTTGTCCTGGTTGGCTTCCATCGACTGCGCGATCATCAGCTTCTCGACGCCGGGGTTGCAGTAGCCGTCGATGTTGGCCAAGGCGCCGCACAGAAAGTTTTCGAAGAAATTCTGGTCAGGGTCATCGAGGCTGTTACCGGTCAGATTCAAGCCGACCGAGTAGTCCTTGCGCATGATCTTCGGGAACCAGCTCGTGGTGTCGATCGGTTCGATTTCGCCGTCGATATAGATCTCCTTAAGCTGGTCGTTCAGGATCACCGCCGGCTCGCGGAAGAACGGCAGATCGCGCGTAGAGATCTTCACAGCCAGGTGCTTGTCCGGGCCGTAGCCGAGCTGTTTCATGATCTGCCGCGCTTTTTCGCGGCGCCTGCCGACATCCGGGTCATAGCCGGGCAATTTCTGCAACACATCGGGCGGCATGCCCCAGATGCCCTCCGGCGGCGGCAGCATGACGCCGCCGATCTTGCCGAGCCCTTCCGTCAAGATGTCGATATAGGCCTGATGGTCGATACTGAGCGCCATGGCTCGCCGCAGCTCGGCATTATCGAAGGGCGGCGCGTTGCGGTTGACGATCAGGTTCCGGCTGACATTGCCGGGGGACAAGTCGCATTGAGCGTCCGCCAGCTGCTCGCGGACGTTCTTGACGTTGGGGATCGTCAGCCCGAGTGACAGGTCGAACTTGCCGGAGACCAGCCCCAGCACGGCGGTCGACATGTTCTTGATCACCGTCCACTCGATGCCGTCGAGATAGGGCCGGTCTTTCTTCCAGTATTCCGGGTTGCGGGTGATCTTGATGTCCTGGTTCGGCTTGAACTCGACGAACTTAAAGGGTCCGGTGCCGATCGGATGCTGGCGCATCTGCGTCGGCGGGACGTGGCACGGGTAGACCGGCGAGAAGCCCGACGCCAGCATCATGACGAAAGCAGGCTGCGGCTGCTTCAGGCGGAAGCGGACCTCGTAGTCGCCCGGCGTCGTGATCTCATCGAGATTGCGGTACCAGGCCTTGCGCGGATTGACACGAAGCTTTTCCTTGGCGACGCCGGTCAGCAGATCCCAAGTGCATTTGACATCGGCCGCGGTGAACGGCTTTCCGTCGTGCCACTTGACGCCCTGCCGCAGCTTCAACGTCAGTTCGGTGCCGTCCTCGTTCCACGACCATTCGGTTGCGAGGTCCGGCACGATCGAGTTGATGCTGTTCTGCCGGATCTTCGGGTCGAAGGTGATCAGGTTGTTGAACACGCCCAGCATTGGCCGCTCGGCGAAGACCGTCTGCTCCTCGTGGATCGACATGCTGGCCGGGCTGTCGACGGTGTAGACTTGAAGAACCCCGCCATGTTTTTGCGCTTGCGTTGCGCATGGCACAGCCGTCGCAAGCAGCCAAGCGCCACCGACCGCAAGCATGCGTTGACGGAACACCATCTGCGCCTCCTGACGCGCGCTCTGGGCGGGTTATCCCCCGTCCCGCTCGCGCCTCGCCTGTTCGGGCCGCCTTGGATTGAATCTTCCGCGGTCGGCCGCATCACGATATCACAGCAGGTCCGAAAGGTGGCCAACTGGTGCGAGGCGACCTCAGAATCTACTTGGGATAGGGCAAAGGTCGGGCAATCCACCCGAATGAGCGGTCTGTAGTCGGGCCGAGCAGGTTCCGACGGCCCCCTTCGCGCAAGGGAATTTGCTGATGATGCCGCTCGGTGGGGCAGACATGTGTCCCGCCTGTTGACGCGGCGCGCATGGCCGCCGGCCCTGATGCGATCCGCGGATCGGGTCCCAATCAACTCCACGGGTTCGAAGCCCCGCCCCATTACCGGGTTTTCCCAATCCTCGGCCACGAACCGAGTTTCATCAGCTCCGTTTACCCCTCGCGATCCGTCGGTTGTCGTTGCGTTACGCCACTACGGCAACCGTCGAATTCCTATAAATCTCCTGTCTTGTCATGACTGCCCAGGCCATCCGGGCCATCTTATTTGCAAGCGCCAGGGAACCAGCCGAAAAGGTCGACGGTTCAACAACTTCCGGACCCAGGCCGAAAGACGATCCAATTTGCCGGACAAAAACGGACATCTCAAACCGCTGGATGTGAGCCACCGACCGGATACCGACGAGTAAGTTGCTTACTACAAAGAGGGAGTCGAGGCGTTCTGCGTTACGGACCGGCTGCCCGAGGGCGACCGCGCCAAGTTGGCAGGCGGCACGCTCAGCCGCTCAGCCGGTCGTCGTCGAAGGCCTAAAACGTTCCCGCAGGGCTTCTGCATTCGGCAGGGCTGCGCGGCCCAGCACAAGGCGACCCCTGCTTCCTCGCGTTTGACATGCGACGTGATCATTGCCCACCATCTCGGCGGAGCCGACAGCGCTGATCCCTGGGGAGTAAACCCATGGCCGACAATCTCGAAGCACAATTCGCCATCGAGACCGAGTTGCTCGGGCTGAAATTATTGCCGGGCCAGCAGGAAAGCCTGTTGGCTGCGTATGCTGCCATGCGCGAGATGATCGCGCTGGTTGGGGCCGACCATCCCATGGAAGCTGAACCGGCGCATGTGTTTCTGCCCGATGCCGGCAAGGAGCGTCGCGCATGACCGCCTCCGAGCTGTGCTTCCTCAGCGTAGCTGAGGCGGCGGCGCTGATCGCCAAGCGGCAACTTTCGCCCGTCGAGTTGACGCACGCCTATCTCGACCGCATTGAGCGGCTGAACGGCGCCTTGCACTCCTATGTACGGGTGCTGGATCAGACGGCCTTGGCCGAAGCGCGCGCTGCCGAGGCGGAGATTGTCGCGGGACGTTACCGCGGACCGCTGCACGGCGTCCCGATCGGGCTCAAGGACATCTACGACACCGCCGGGGTGCCGACCGAAGGCGGCTCGAGACTGTGCCTCGGCCATACGCCGGCCGAGGACGCCACGACAACAAGGCTGCTTCGGGATGCCGGCGCTATCGTGTTGGGCAAGCTGACGACCTGGGAGTTTGCGATCGGCGGTACGGCGTTCGACACGCCGTTTCCGCCGGCGCGCAACCCGTGGAATGTCGAGCGCGATCCGGCGGGGTCGTCGAGCGGCTCGGGCGCGGCAGTCGCCGCTGGCCTGTGCGCCGCGGCAATGGGTAGCGACACCGGCGGTTCGATCCGCTGGCCAGCCGCGTGGTGCGGCCTCGCCGGGCTCAAGCCGACCTACGGCCGCGTCAGCCGCGCCGGCATCATGCCGTTGTCGTTCAGCCTCGACCACGCCGGCCCCCTGACCTGGACGGTCGAGGATGCGGCCATCGTGCTGCAGGCGATCGCCGGGCCCGACCCGCGCGACCCCGCCTCGTCCGGCTGGCCGGTCCCGGATTATCGGGCTGCGCTGGCCGAGCCGGAGTTGAAGGGGATGCGCCTGGCGGTGGTACGCTCGATGTTCGAGCGCGACAGCGTCGCATCCGAAGAAATGCGCGCGGCGTTTGACCATTCGGTCGAGGTGCTGTGTGGCCTCGGGGCTGTGATTGGCGAAGTCGAGCTGCCGCCGCTCGCGCTCTATGGCGCCGCCGCGTTCATGATCGCGCGCGGCGAGGGCTTTGCGATCCATGAGAAGACCTTGCGTGAACGGCCGCAGGACTACGGCGCGCTGGCGCGCGAACGGCTGACGATCGGCGCCTATGTCCGGGCTTCGGATATGGTTCAGGCGATGCGCCGCCGTCGCATGCTGGTGGATACCACCGCGGCGGCGATGGCCGGCATCGATGCGCTCCTGCTGCCGACGGTGCCCGACCCGGCGCCGAAACTGGGTGAGCTTGCCCCATATTTCGGCAACGAGCGGCCGCCCTATATGCGCCCGTTCAACCTCACCGGGCAGCCGGCGTTGTCGGTGTGCAACGGCTTCGACAGTGCCGGCCTGCCGCTGTCGTTACAGATCGTCGGGCGACACTTCGATGAAGCAACCGTGTTGCGCATCGGCCATGCCTACGAGCGCGCCACCACTTGGCGCCAGCGCCGGCCGCAGCTTTAGACCACGATCACGTTTGGTCGGACCTCGTCACTCCGTGAAAACGGGGTCCAGGGGAGCAGCACCTATCGCTTGCCCTTGATTTCCGGCTTGCACGGGATTTGACGGTTCGATTTGAGCCGATAGCGCTCCAAAAGCGCCCGGTCTGTCAAAGGGCGCGATGGTCGCCGTCTTCATTGCAGCAGCGTCCTGGCGTTCGCCGCGGACCAGCCTATCCTTAAGTCTTTGCTTCGCCATCCTTTGGGGGGTTCGCTTGCCGCTTGGTTCGGCATTTGCTACCAATTCAAAAAATATGGCCCAAAAAAAGGCCTGTTCGGGCAGGGGAGGCCTCTCATGTCTCAGCGCAAAATCTTGGGTTTGCTGGGAGTGGCCGTAGCGGTGGCGGTGTTCTTTTCGCCTGCCGCGAGCGCGCAAGCGGGTGGCACGTTGCGCATTGCGATGACCGCCTCCGACGTGCCGACGACGACCGGCGCGCCGGACAACGGTTTCGAAGGCGTGCGCTTTCTTGGATATCCGGTCTACGAAGGTCTTGTGATCTGGGACCTCTCGCGCGCCGACAAGCTAGCGGAAATCCGGCCAGGCCTCGCGGAAAGCTGGGAGCAGGAAACGGAGGACAAAGCAAAGTGGATCTTTCACCTCCGCAAAGCGGTGAAGTTCCATGACGGCAGCGACTTCAACGCGGACGCGGCGATCTGGAATATCGACCGGTACTTCAAGTCGGATGCGCCGCAGTTCGATCCGATCGGCGGCGCGATCGCCCGCGGCCGCAATCCGTGGGTAAAAAGCTACCGCAAAGTCGACGATTACACGATCGAGATCACCACCCCACGGCCGCTCAGCTACTTCCCGGGGGCGCTCGCCTATATGCTCTATTCGAGCCCGGCGCAGTTCGCCAAGACCGGGTCATGGGCCGAGTTCGCCAAGCAACCCTCCGGCACCGGCCCCTTCAAGATCACCGAGTTCAAGCCGCGCGTCAGCGTCACCTTGTCCAAGAATGAGGCGTACTGGGATCCGAAGCGAGTGGCGAAGCTCGACCGCATGATCCTGTTCCCGATGCCGGAGCCGACCACCCGGCTTGCCGCGTTGCGCTCCGGCCAGGTCGACTGGATCGAGGTGCCTCCGCCCGATGCGGTGCCGAGCCTCAAGGCCGCCGGGTTCGAGATCGTCACCAACTCCTACCCGCATGTCTGGCCGTGGGTGTTCAACCTCGGCAAGCCCGACAGCCCTTGGCGGGACGTGCGGGTGCGCCGCGCCGCCAATTACTGCACCAACCGCGACGGGCTCGTGACATTGCTGAACGGCATCCCCGAGCCGGCCTTCGGCGTCTACAACAAAACCGATCCGTATTTCGGCAATCCCAAGGAAAAATACGCCTACGACCCCGCCAAGGCCAAGGCGCTGCTGAAGGAGGCTGGCTACGGACCGGACAAGCCGGTCAAGGCCAAGATCATGATCTCGACCAGCGGCTCGGGCCAGATGCTGCCGCTGCCGATGAACGAGTTCCTGCAGCAGAACCTGAAGGAGTGTAATTTCGACATCACCTACGAGGTCGTCGATTGGGGCACCATGCTGGTGGCATTGCGCAACCCGCCGACCGGACCGCAGGCCCTCAATTCCGATGCGATGAACATTAGCCTGGCGCACGCCACCGAGTTCTCGCGCTTCACGACCTTCTTCCTGTCAAACACCTTCCCACCGAACGGCTACAACTGGGGCAACTTCGCCAGCAAGGAATATGACGAGCTGATCGACAAGATCGAAAAGTCGTCCGATCCGGAAGACATCGCCGCCAATATCAGGAAGTCCCACGAATTGCTGGTCGACGAGGCAGTCTGGATGTTCATTGTGCATGACCGCAACCCGCGCGCAATGACCAAGAAGGTAAAAGGCTTCACCAGCGCGCAGAGCTGGTTCCAGGATTTCACCCGGGTGGATATCCAGTAGGGGAAGACGCGGATGCTCATGAGATCAGCATGGCGGCTGGCGCTTTCGGCGGTGACGATCCTGGCGCTGGCCGGTTCGGCTTGGGCCGGTGGCACGTTGCGGGTGGCGCTAACCGCCACCGACGTGCCGACGACCACTGGCGCGCCCGACAATGGCGGCGAGGGCATACGCTTCCTGGGTTTTCCGGTGTTCGAGAGCCTGGTGCTGTGGGACCTGACGCGGGCAGATAAGCTGGCCGAAATCAGGCCGGGGCTGGCGGAAAGCTGGGAGCAGGACAAGAACGACAAGACCAAGTGGATCTTCCACCTGCGCCGCGGCGTCAAGTTCCACGACGGCACCGACTGGAATGCCGATGCGGCGATCTGGAACCTCGACCGTTTCCTGAAGTCGGATTCGCCTCAATTCGACCCACCCAACGCGGCGGTGACACAGGCGCGCAACCCCTATTACGCCAATTACCGAAAGATCGACGAGTACACGATCGAGATCGGCACACCGCGGCCGATCAGCTACTTCCCGAACATGGTCACCTGGGCGCTGTACGTCAGCCCGACGCAGTTCAAGAAGGTTGGCTCCTGGGCCGAATTCGCCAAGGCACCGGCGGGCACGGGCCCGTTCAAGATCGTCGATTTCAAGCCGCGGGTCAGCGCGAGTTTGGCTCGCAACGACGAGTACTGGGATAAGACCCGCATCCCGAAACTCGACAAGATCGTTGTGTTCCCGATGTATGAGGCGACGACCCGGCTATCGGCGCTGCGCTCCGGCCAAGTCGATTGGATCGAGGTCCCGCCACCCGACGCGGTGCCGAGCCTCAAATCGGCCGGGTTTCAGATCGTCGCCAACAGTTACCCGCATTCCTGGCCGTGGACCTTCAACCTGGCGCGGGAAGACTCGCCCTTTCGCGACATCCGAGTGCGCCACGCGATCAATTACTGTGTCAACCGTGACGGACTTGTGACATTGCTGAACGGCTTGGCCGAACCGGCGTTCGGCCTGTTCAAGAAGGCGGACCCTTTTTTCGGCAAGCCGAAGCAGCAGTACGCCTACGACCCGGCCAAGGCCAAGGCGCTGCTGAAAGAGGCCGGCTACGGCCCGGAGAAGCCGGTGAAAGCCAAGATCATGATCACCACCAGCGGCTCGGGCCAGATGCTGCCGCTGCCGATGAACGAGTTCCTGCAGCAGAACTTGAAGGAGTGCAATTTCGATATCTCGTTCGAGGTGGTCGATTGGGGGGCAATGCTCGTGGCATTGCGCAACCCGCCCTCCGCACCGCAGGGGCTCGGTGTCGACGCGATGAACATCAGCCTGCACATCTCGATGGACATCTCGCAATTTGCCCTGTTCAACCTCTCCGGCAATACCCCGCCGAAGGGACGCAACTGGCCGAACTGGAAGAACAGCGAGTTCGACGCGGTGATCGACAAGATCGAGAAGTCGACTGACCAGGAAGAAATCCTCGCCAATATCCAGAGAGCGCACGAGATCTTTGTCGACGATCCGCCCTGGCTGTTCATCGTGCATGATCGCAACGCTCGGGCTATGACCAAGAACGTGAAAGGCTTCACTAGCGCCCAGAGCTGGTTCCAGGACTTCACCACCGTCTATATGGAGTAGGTCTGGTGCACGTCGTGTCTTTCGTACTGCGGGCATCGGGCGCGTAGGAGCGATGTGGTCCTACATCTCGCGGCGCCTGCTGTATGCCGTGCCGATCTTGCTCGGCGTGTCGATGCTGGTGTTCGCGCTGATCCATTTGGCGCCGGGAGATGTCGTTGATCTGCTGGTGCCGCCCGAGGTGCCGCGAGACGTTGCCGACGCGCTGCGCCGCCGCTTCGCGCTCGATCAGCCGATCTACATACAGTACTTCGCTTGGCTCGGGCGGCTGCTGGTCGGCGATCTCGGCATTTCGTTCTTTAACAACCGGCCGGTGTCGGACGAGCTGTTCAGCGCCCTTGGCAATACGCTGATGCTGGCATTACCGGCCACCGTGCTAGGTTTTGGCCTTGGCGTCATGTTCGGGGCCCTGGCTGCGTTCAATCACGGCACTTGGCTCGACAAAGCGTTCTCGGCGGCTGCGATCACCGGCGTCAGCCTGCCGCATTACTGGGTCGGCATCGTGCTGGTCGCGATCTTTGCCGTGATCCTGAACGCGGTGCCCGCGCAGGGGATGGGGGCAGGCGGCTTCCCGACGAGCTGGGAACAGTTGCGGCACCTGATCCTGCCGGTCGTGACGCTGTCGCTGATTCCGATGGGTGTCGTGAGTCGGTTGGTACGCGCCAACGTCCTCGAGATCCTGAGTCACGAATTCGTCAGCACGCTGCACGCCAAGGGGCTAATGAGCCGGCGCGTGCTGTATCACGTGATGAAGAACGCCGCGCCATCCGCTCTCGCGCTGATGGGCCTGCAGTTCGGGTACCTGCTCGGCGGCTCGATTCTAGTCGAAACCGTGTTCAACTGGCCTGGCTCCGGGGGGCTGATGAACCTGGCGATCTTCCGCCGCGACATCCCGGTGCTGTCGGCGACGATCCTGGTGTTGGCGGCGATCTTCGTCGTGATCAACATCCTGGTCGACGTGCTGCAGGCACTGATCGACCCGCGCATGCGGCGGTAGCGACATGACCGACACGCCGGTCATCGCAATCGCCGACCCGCTCCAAGCGCTGCAGCGCGCACAGCAGGGCAAGAGCTATTGGAAGCGGGTCTGGGAACGGCTGCGCCAGGACAAGGTGACGCTGGCGATGGCGGCGGTGCTGGCGGCGCTGCTGATCATGGTCATCTTCGCGCCGTGGTTCACCGCCCATGACCCCTACCAAGCGTCAGTATTGCGGCGGCTGAAGCCGGTCGGCTTTCCCGGTCACTGGCTCGGAACTGACGAGGTCGGCCGCGATCTCTGGTCGCGGATGGTCTATGGCGGACGGCTGTCACTGCTCGCCGGCGTAATGCCGGTGTTTCTGGCACTGCTGGTTGGCGGCTTTCTGGGCATTCTTGCCGGGTATGCCGGCGGCATCGTCAATAGCGCGATCATGCGCCTCGTCGATGTCCTCTACGCCTTCCCGTCCGTGCTGCTGGCGATTGCGATCACCGGCATTCTCGGCGCGGGCCTGGAGAACACGATCCTGGCGCTGACGATCGCCTTCGTGCCGCCGCTGGTGCGCATTTCGGAGGCGGTCACGATGCAGTCGCGCAACCTCGACTTTGTCGAGGCGGCCCGGGCGAGCGGCGCCGGCGCGCTGAAGATCCTGCAATATCACATTCTTAACAATGTGCTCGGCCCGATCCTGGTTTATGCCACGAGCCTGATCAGCATCGGCATCATCCTGGCAGCCGGATTGTCGTTTCTCGGCCTCGGCGTCACGCCGCCAAGCGCCGAATGGGGACTGATGCTGAACAATTTGCGCCAAGCGCTGTGGGTCGACCCGGTGATCACCGCGCTGCCCGGGGTGATGATCTTCATCACTTCGATGTGCTTCAACCTGCTCAGTGACGGGCTGCGGCAAGCCATGGATGTGCGGTTGTGAGCGCGCTGCTGTCCGTCGATGGGCTGACTAAGCATTTCCCGGTGCGCGGCGGACTGCTGAACCGCGCCAAGGCCGTGGTGCAGGCGGTCGACGACGTGTCGTTCGAGGTGGCCGTCGGCGAGACGCTCGGCATCGTCGGCGAGTCGGGCTGCGGCAAGTCGACGACGGCGCGGCTGTTGATGCATCTCGTGCCGCTCGACCGCGGCACGATCTCCTTCGACGGCAAGTCAATAGGCGCCCGCGAAGACCTGTCGCACCGCGACCTGCACCGGCAAATGCAGATGGTGTTTCAGGATTCCTACGCGTCGCTGAACCCACGCTTACCCGTGTCGATGTCGATCGCCTTTGGGCCGCTGGTTCACGGAACCCCCAAATCGGCAGCGCTGGCGCGGGCGATAGACCTGTTGCAGGCGGTCGGGCTCGACCCACTGCTGTTCGCGAACCGCTACCCGCACGAACTCTCGGGTGGACAGCGGCAGCGCATCAACGTGGCGCGCGCCCTCGCCCTCGAACCGCGCCTGGTGATTCTCGACGAGGCGGTCTCGGCCCTCGACAAGTCGATCGAGGCGCAGGTCCTGAACCTGCTGATCGATTTGAAGGAACGGTTTGACCTGACCTACATCTTCATCTCGCACGACCTGAACGTCGTCCGGTTCATCAGCGATCGCGTCATGGTCATGTATCTCGGCAAAGTCGTCGAGCTCGGGCCGGTCGGCCGGATCTACCGCGACCCGAAGCACCCCTATACGAAAGCCCTATTGGGGGCGATGCCGTCGATGGACACCCGCCGCCGCACCAAGGAGGCACCCCTCAGCGGCGATCCGCCCAATCCGATCAACCCTCCCTCGGGCTGCCGCTTCCGAACGCGCTGCCAATTCGCCGAAGCGGTATGCGCGGCCGCGCCTCCGACTCTCGAGATGGACGGTAATGGCCGGGCGGTTGCCTGTCACATGCTGGTGCCCGGCTCCGGGCACAGTCTCGCATGAGAGGCGTGCCTCCCGTTGTCTCGGTCGAGAACCTGCGGGTCCGCTTCACGACACCGGACGCGACCGTTCACGCCGTCAACGGCGTCAGCTTCGATCTGGAACGGGGCCGTGTTCTCGGCATACTCGGCGAGTCTGGCTCGGGCAAAAGCGTGACATTGCGCGCGCTGATTGGGCTGTTGCCGCCGCGCCGCAGCCATGTCGAGGGCCGCATCACGGTTGCCGGCCACGACATCACTGCGATGGGCGAAGCTGAATTGCGCGAGGTCCGCGGCACCAGTATCGCGATGATCTTCCAGGAGCCGATGACGGCGCTCGACCCGGTGTTCACGATCGGCGAGCAGATCGCTGAAACCATCGTGCGGCACGAGGGCATCTCGCACTCCGAGGCCTGGCGGCGCGCCCATGAGTTGCTGGAAATGGTGCAGATCCCGTCTGCGTCGCGGCGGCTTAAGAACTACCCGCATGAGATGTCCGGCGGCATGCGGCAGCGCGCGATGATCGCATTGGCTCTATCGTGCCGGCCGTCCGTGCTGCTGGCCGACGAGCCAACCACCGCGCTCGATGTGACCGTTCAGATCCAGATCATCGTGTTGTTACGACAGCTGCAGCAGGAGCTCGGCATGGCCGTCGTGTTCGTGACGCACGATGTCGGGGTGGCGGTCGAGGTCGCCGACCACATCGCGGTCATGTACGCCGGCCGCTTTGTCGAAACCGGGCCGGCGGACAGCGTGATCCGGTCACCGGCCCACCCTTACACCGGCGGCTTGCTGGCCTCGACCGTACTGGGCGCGGCCCAAGGTCAGCGCCTCGAAGCGATCCCAGGCGCCCCGCCGGACATGACGCTGCTGCCTTTCGGCTGCAGCTTCGCACCGCGTTGTCGCTTCGCCGACGCCCGGTGCGGCCTCGACCTGCCGCCAGAAATCGCACTGGCCTCGGACCATATGGCCCGTTGTCTGCGGGTCGCCGCGGGAGAGATCGAGGTCACACCGCCCAAGCTCGATAAGCTGCGTTTGGGGGACGCAGCCTAGAGCGTTGTCGTCGAGCGGCCTCGTAGGCGTAGGCGGTAGCTGTTCGATCCCGACGACGGGCTCTACTATGATGGACTGCGCGAGACTAGCGCACACTTCCAGGCTGGGCAGATGGCAGCCAAGTGCGCGACCTCGACGATCCCAATCGTCTTCACGCGCGCCGGCCCAATCTCACATTGACTGGTAGTCTCTCTCAGCCCGAACTGGCTGTAGCCGCCAGATCAGCATATGGATAATAGATCGTCGCCGTTTCGGCACGGAGCCCTCCGATGTCCCTCGAAGAACACGCCAGCGTTTGCACCTTCGACTGTCCCGACACCTGCAGCCTGACTGTCACGGTCGACGACGGCCGCATCACCAAAGTGCGCGGCTCTGATGCGATGCCGTT
>Ga0070671_100003560_pt1 | contig 12181 bp, 11 predicted proteins | sample KBSS73metaG_FD_65341 | JGI IMG/M metagenome (GOLD analysis project Ga0070671, IMG submission 65341) | Switchgrass rhizosphere microbial communities from Kellogg Biological Station, Michigan, USA - KBS S7-3 metaG | ecosystem: Host-associated > Plants > Roots > Rhizosphere > Soil ...
GCCCTCCGCCTTGAGGATCGCGACGGCGGCGTCGACGGCGCGCATGCGTGTCATGTGGTGGCTCTCCCGGACAGTTCCTCGACCTGCTTGAGCAGCGCGCTGTGGTCCAGCCCGCCGTGGCCCTGCGCCCGCAGCGACGCCACGAGCTGGGCGACGTGGGCGCCCAGCGGGATGGCGACACCCGCCTCGCGCGCGGCCGCCGTCACGATGCCCATGTCCTTGTGGTGCAGGTCGATCCGGAACCCGGGGGCGAAGGTGCGGGCGCGCATCGTGGCGCCCTTGCGCGCCAGGACGGTGCTCCCGGCGAGACCGCCGCCCAGGACGTCGAGCGCGGACTCGGTGTCCACGTCGTGCGCCTCGAGGAACACCAGGGCCTCGGCGAGGAGCTGGATGTTCCCCGCGACCATGAGCTGGTTGGCGGCCTTGACGGTCTGGCCCGATCCGGCGGGCCCCACGTGGACGACGGTCCGCCCGACGGTCTCCAGCAGGGGCCGCGCCGCCGCGACGTCCTCGGCGGCGCCACCGACCATGATGGACAGTGTGGCCTCGACGGCGGCGGGCTCGCCGCCGCTGACCGGGGCGTCGACCGGGCGGATGCCGCGCTCGCGCTCGGCCTCGGCGATCCGGCGGGCGACGTCCGGGCGGATGGTCGAGCAGTCGATGTGCAGCGTGCCGGGCTTGGCGTTCGCGAGGATGCCCTCTTCACCGAAGACCAGACTCTCCACGTCCGGGCTGTCCGGGACCATGGTGATCACGACGTCGGCCTCGCGGACGGCGTCGGCGGTGTCGGTGGCGGCGCGCCCGCCGCGCTCGACGAGCACGTCGACGGCGAGCCGGGACAGGTTGTGGCCGACGACGTCGTACCCGGCGTCGACGAGGTGGGCCGCCATCGGGCCGCCCATGATGCCGAGGCCGATGAACGCGATGGTGCTCATGCGGACACCTTTCGAGTGGGGACGAACTCCAGCGCGGTGCGGCCGGTGTAGCCGCATCGGCGCAGCAGGTCGAGCAGGTGGGGGAAGTCGAGATCGCCGGTCCCGGGCTCGTGGCGGCCCGGGGCGTCGGCGAGCTGGACGTGGGCGATCCGGTCGGTGTAGCGGGTGATCACGGCGTCGAGGTCCTCGCCGTTGACCGCGAGGTGGTAGAGGTCGGCGAGCAGGCCGAGGTTCGAGACGCCGACCCGGTCCATGACCGCGACCGCCTCGGCGGCGGTGCGGATCGGGTAGCGGTCGGCTCCGCTGAGCGGCTCCAGGACCACGGTCGCCCCGATCCGCTCGGCCTCCTTCGCCGCGTGGGCGAGGTTCTCGGCGGCCAGCTCGTCCTGGCCGGTCGCGCCCTCGATCCGGTTGCCGTACAGGGCGTTGAAGATGCGGGTGCCCAGCCGCTCGCCCAAGCCGACCGCGACGGCGACCGAGTCCCGGAACTCCCCGTCGCGCCCGGGCCAGGACGCGAGCCCGCGGTCGCCCGCGGGCATGTCCCCGGCGGCGAGGTTGAGCCCGATGAGCGCCACCCCGGCGCTCTCGATCGACTCGGCGAAGTCCGTCACCTCGCGCTCCGAGGGCGACGCCGAGGCGAACGGCCACCAGAACTCCACCTCGGTGAACCCGGCGGCGGCCGCGGCCGCGGCTCTCTCGAGCACCGGCAGATCAGGGAACACGATCGAACAGTTGAGCGCGTGCACGATTCCTCCAGTACAGAATGGACCCACGACCGTCGTCGGGAGAGGTCGGAACGACGGTGGTGGCTCCCTCATGCGGATCAGTGGGCCTGCTGCCAGCGGGCCGTGAGGGCCTGGTGGCCTTCGGGGGTCGGGGCGCCCCAGAGGCGTACTCGGGACAGGCCGCCGTCAGGGTGGATGTCCAGGCGGACGTCGGTGACCGGCGGGGGGTCGGTGAGCACCACGCGGTGGACCGTGTCCGGCTGGAGAGGCGTGTCGACGAGGGTCCGGCCCGCACTGCTCAGCGTCGCCCGGGCCGGGGCGTTGTAGAGGAAGTACCGCGTGTCCAGCTCGACGACCGCGATCCGGGACTCGGTGCCCAGCCCGATCTCGACCCAGTCGTTCCCGCTGTCACGGCGGCGGGCGGTCTCCCAGCCCTCCCCCATCGACCGCGCCGGACCGGGCAGCAGGAGATGGTGCGGCTCGCTGTAGAAGCGGTTCGACACGTCCCGGATGTGCCCCCCGTTCTCGACGGCGGCCAGGTCGACCGTGCCGAGCGCCCGGACGAGCGCGGAGTCGGGCAGGGCCTCGCCGAACACCCGGAGCCGGGCGACGCCGCCGTCGGGCACGATGCGCAACCGCACCTCGGTGACCCGGCGACCGCACCGGACGTCGAACGCGTTCTCGCTGTCACCCTTGAGGTCCGAGAGCGGGACCAGCTCGAACCAGTCGCCGTCCGCGCGACCGTCGACCGCGGCGTGCGGTGGGTAGTTGCCCGTGAACCAGGTCGTGTCGACCACGATCCGGCGGACGATCCCGGGCGCGCCGAGCCGGACGACCGCCTCGTCGTGGCCGGGCGTGCGCCGGCGTCGGGTCTCCCAGCCGTCGTAGACCTTCCCGCGGTGGCCGAAGGTGGTCGGGTCGAAGACCGGCGGACCGGGGACGATCAGGTTCTCCTTGGCGGCGAACGACTCGTCGGTCGCGGAGACCACGGAACCGCCGACCGTGCGCAGGGCGAGATCCGGGTACATCAGGTGTCTCCTCGTCTGATCAGCCGACCGCGCGGCCGATCGGGATCGGTCCGCTCGCCGCGCAGCCAGGTGCCGCGGACGACGCCGTGCAGCGTGCGACCGGCGTAGGGGGTGGTGGGATGGCGGTGGGCGAGCGTGCCGACCGTGAACGTCTCGTCGGGCGCGACGACCGCGAGGTCGGCATCGGCCCCGACCGCGAGGCGACCCTTGTGCTGCAGTCCGGCCAGGTCGGCGGGCGCCGTGGCCATCCGTTCCACGACGGCGGCGAGCGACCAGCCCCGTCGTCGGGCCTCGGTCCACACGACCGGCAGCCCGATCTGCAGGGACGCGATCCCGCCCCACGCCGATCCGAAGTCCCCGGTGCCCTTGAGCTCGGGCGTCGCGGGCGAGTGGTCGCTGACGATCATGTCGATGACGCCGTCGGCCAGCCCCTGCCAGAGCAGGTCCCGGTTGCCCTCCTCGCGGACGGGCGGGCAGCACTTGAAGCGGGTGTCGCCGTCGGGCACCTCCTCGGCGGTGAGTGCGAGGTAGTGCGGGCAGGTCTCGACGGTGACCCGGACCCCGGCCGCGCGGGCCTCGGCGAGCAGCGGGAGTGCCGCCGCGGACGACAGGTGCACGACGTGGACGCGACCGCCGGTCTCCCGCGCCGCGCGGAGCAGCCCGGCGATGGCCGAGTCCTCCGCCGCGGCGGGCCGGGAGGCCAGGAAGTCCGCGTAGTGCACCCCGTGGGCCTCGCCGATGAACGCCGCGTCCTCGGCGTGGGCCAACAGGACGGCGTCGCCGAGCGCGCGCATCGCCCCACGGGGGTCGGGCAGCGGCGGGAACTCCGGCACCCCGCTGTCGAGCAGGAAGCACTTGGCGCCGAAGGCACCGGCCGCCAGCAGGCCGCGGAGGTCGCGCTCGTTGCCGGGCACCGCCCCGCCCCAGAACCCGACGTCCACCGCGCACTGCCCGTCCGCCGCCTTGCGCTTGATCCGGAGGGACTCCGCGTCCAGCGTCGGGGGCAGCGAGTTCAAGGGCATGTCGAGGATCGTGGTGACGCCGCCCGCGGCGGCCGCTCGGGTGGCGGAGGCGAAGCCCTCCCACTCGGTGCGGCCGGGCTCGTTGACGTGCACGTGGGTGTCGACGAGGCCGGGGATGAGCACCTCGTCGTCGGCGAGAACGATCTCCGTGACACCGCCGAGGGGGATGTCGAGCGGCAGGATCGCGCTGATCCGTCCGCCCTCGACCAGCACGGCGGCGGGACGCTCGGCCCCGTCCACCACCGCGCGGGGGGCGCGGAAAACAGTGCGGAAGACCGTCTTCACGATGAACCGTCCCGGTACGCCCGCCAGCTCGCCAGCTCCGAGATGTCGGTGCGCGGGGCGGGATGACCGGGACGCAGGACCATCGCCAGGGACCCGGAGCCGTCGGCCAGCTCGACCACGCCGAGCTCCAGCCCGTCCGGCTCGCCGGGCAGCAGCACCTCCCTGAGCTGCGTGTACGTCAGGTCGTAGACCTCACCCTCGACGGCCGAGGTCCCGCCCTCCTCGAGGGCCGGGTACCGGCCGTCGACCGCGTGGAAGCGGTAGCGCGGAGCGGTGGTGGTGCGGGCGACCAAGGGTGCGTCGCCGACGAGGTGGTGGTCGGCGCCGTCGGACATGGCGGTGCCGTTGAGGAACATGCGGGGCACGGGAAGGCCTCCCTCAGAGGGTGATGTGCTCCGGGCGGATCGGGACGCGGTGCAGCGCCCGGCCGGTGGCCGCGCGGATCGCGGCGGCGACGGCGGGGCCGGACGAGATCGTCGGCGGCTCCCCCACGCCGCGCACGCCGTACGGGGCGTGCGGGTCGGCGTACTCCAGGATCCGCACCTGCATCGGCGGCATGTCGAGGATGGTCGGGATCAGGTAGTCGGTGAAGGAGGGGTTCTTCACGATCCCGTCCTGCACGACGATCTCCTCCATCAGCGCCAGGCCCATGCCCTGCGCGCTGCCGCCCTGGATCTGCCCCACCACCGCGTCCGGGTTCAGCGCCCGGCCCACGTCCTGGGCGGTGTCCAGCGCGACCACCTTGACCAGGCCGAGCTCGGTGTCGACGTCGACGACCGCGCGGTGGGCGGAGAACGCGTACTGGACGTGCGCGGTGCCCTGGCCGGTCTCCGGGTCGATCGGGTACGTGGGGCGGTGGTGCCACTCGACCGTCTCCTCGACGGGCTCGTCGAGGATCTCCACCAGGGAGGCGACGACGTCCCCGCCCGCGACGACGATCTTCTCGCCGTCCAGCCGCAGCTGCGGGATGCCCAGCAGCTCGCAGGCCCGCTTCAGCACGGTGGTCCGCACCGCCTCGCACGCCGCCTTCACGGCGCCGCCGGTGACGTACGTCTGGCGGGAGGCGGACGTCGAGCCGCCGGAGCCGACCGTGGTGTCCTTGGGGTGCACCACGACCTGCTCGACGCCGAGCTCGGTCCGACAGATCTGCTGCTCGATGGTGACCAGCCCCTGCCCCACCTCCGCAGCCGCGGTGTGCACGGTCGCGACGGGCTCGCCCGCGACCACCTCCAGCCGCACGCGTGCGGTGGAGTAGTCGTCGAACCCCTCGGAGAACCCGACGTTCTTGTAGGTCACGGCGTACCCGATCCCCCGCCGGACGCCCTCGCCGTGCGTCGCGTTCGACGCGCCGCCGGGCAGGTCGCGGATGTCGGCGTCCTCCCGGCGTGGGGCGGGCAGCGGCAGGTCGCGCACGGTGCGGATCAGCTCGGCGACGGGGGCGGCCGAGTCGATCACCTGACCGGTGATGTTGACGTCGCCCTCGACCATCCCGTTGCGCGCCCGGATCTCCACCCGGTCCAGCCCGAGGGTGTCGGCCAGCTCGTCCATCAGCGCCTCGTGCGCGAACGCGGCCTGCACGCAGCCGAAACCGCGCATCGCGCCGCAGGGCGGGTTGTTGGTGTAGACCCCGCGGGCGTCGACGTGGACGCTCGGGATCCGGTACGGCCCCAGGCCCAGCGTGCCGCCGTTGCCGACGACCGCGCTGGTCGACGAGGCGTAGGCACCGCCGTCGAACAGGATGTCCGCCTTGGCGTAGATCAGCTCGCCCGCCTCCGAGGCGCCGAACTCGTAGCGCAGCCAGGCCGGGTGGCGGTGGACGTGGCCGAAGAACGACTCGTCGCGGGCGTAGCTCATCTTCACCGGCTTGCCGGTGTGCAGTGCGAGCAGGCAGGCGTGGACGTGCATCGACAGGTCCTCGCGCCCACCGAACGCGCCGCCGACCCCGGCCAGGGTCAGCCGAACCTGCTCCGGCGGCAGCCCGAGCACCCGGCAGACCTGGCTCTGGTCGACGTGCAGCCACTGGGTGGCGACGAAGAGGTCCACGCCGCCCTCGCCGTCGGGCACCGCGAGGCCGGACTCCGGGCCGAGGAAGGCCTGGTCCTGCATTCCGACCTCGAAGTCCAGCGCGACGACGACCGGCGCCTCGGGGTTCGGGTCCCCGCGGCGGATCCTGAGGTCCCGCACCAGGTTGTCGTGCGAGGCGTGGACCCACGGGGCGTCCGGCTCCAGCGCCGTGCGCGGATCGGTCACCGCGGGGAGGACCTCGTAGTCCACGACGATCCGCTCGGCCGCCCGGCGGGCGGTCTCGGGGTGGTCCGCCGCGACCAACGCGACGGGTTCGCCCTGGTAGCGGACCACGCCGTCGGCCAGGGCGGGGGTGTCGAGGTGCTCGAGACCGACCGCGTTCTCGCCCGGGACATCCGCCGCGGTGAGGACCGCGGAGACGCCGGGGACGCGCAGCGCCTCGGTGATGTCGATCGACCGGATCCGGGCGCTGGGGTGCGGGCTGCGCAGCGTGACGCCCCAGACCATGTCGTCGTGCCAGAGGTCGGACGAGTACGCGAACTCGCCGGTGACCTTGAGCGTGCCGTCCGGGCGGAGCGGGGAGTCGCCGATCCGCCCCTGCGTGGTCCGGGTTTCGGTCGAGGTCATGACGCCTTCTCCAACAGGGTGCGGTGGACGCGGGCGCACTCGCGCGCCACGGCCTCGGTGTCCACGGTGATGACCCGGTCGTGCTCGACGACCGGCTTCCCGTCGACCAGCAGCAGGTCCAGGGGCGGCGGGGAGCCGAGCACGAGCGCGGCGACCGGGTCGGCGACGTCCGCGTGGCCGAGGCCGGAGAGCCCCCACAACGCCAGGTCGGCGAGCTTGCCGACCTCGATGGACCCGATCTCGGCCTCCCGGCCGAGCACCGTCGCGCCGCCGATCGTGGCCAGCTCCAGGGCGTCCCGGACGGTCAGTGCGGTGGGGCCGCCGACGGCGCGGGCGAAGAGGACCGCGTGCCGGACCTCCTCCACCAGGCTCCCGGCCTCGTTGCTCGCCGCCCCGTCGACGCCGAGCCCGACGCGGGCGCCCGCGTCGCGCAGGTCCCGGGTGCGGGCGATGCCCGCGCCCAGCCGCGCGTTCGACGACGGGCAGTGCGCGACCCCGGTCCGGGTCGCCCCGATCCGCTTCACCGCGGCGTCGTCGAGGTGGATGGCGTGGGCGAACCAGACGTCGTCGCCGGTCCAGCCCAGGCTCTCGACGTAGTCCAGCGGCGAGCCGCCGAAGCGCTCGCGGCAGAACTCCTCCTCGTCCAGGGTCTCGGCGAGGTGCGTGTGCAGGCGGACACCCCTGCGCCGCGCCAGCTCTGCCGACTCGCGCATCAGGTCCCCGGTCACCGAGAACGGCGAGCACGGGGCCAGCGCGACCTGCAGCATGGAGCCGGGTGACGGGTCGTGCCAGCGGTCGATCGCGGCCTCCGACGCCGCCAGGACGGCGTCGCGGTCCTCGACGACGTGGTCCGGCGGGAGGCCGCCGTCCTTGCGGCTCAGGTCCATCGAGCCGCGGCAGGGGTGGAAGCGCAGGCCCACCTCGGCGGCGGCGCGGATCTCGGCGGCGAAGACGTCACCGCCTTCGCGGGGGAAGACGTAGTGGTGATCGGTGCTGGTGGTGCAGCCCGTCAGGGCGAGCTGGGACAGCGCGCCGGTCGCTCCGGTGTGGACGGCATGCTCGTCGATGCCGGCCCAGACCGGGTAGAGCGTGGTCAACCACTCGAACAGCGTGTGGTCGACGGCGAGGCCGCGGGTGACCCACTGGTAGAGGTGGTCGTGGGTGTTGACGAAGCCGGGGGTGAGCAGGCCGCCGCGGGCGTCGAGCACCCGGTGGCCCTCGCGGTCCGGGGCGGGCCCGGCACCGACCGCGGTGATCCGGTTCCCCTCGACGACGACGTGGCCGCCTGCGATCTCCGCGCCGGTCACCGTCACGACGTGGGCGTTCTCGATGATCATCGCTGCGCCGCCGCCCGCACCGCATCCAGGATCTTCTCGTACCCGGTGCAGCGGCAGAGGTTGCCCGCCAATGCCTCGCGGATCTCCGGGTCGGTCGGGTTCGGGTTCTTCTCCAGGAGGTCCTTGGTGGACATCAGGAAGCCGGGCGTGCAGAAGCCGCACTGCACCGCGCCCTTCTCCACGAACGCCCGCTGGACGGGATCCAGCTCCTCGCCGGCGAGCCCCTCCACGGTCGTCACCTCGCGGCCCTGGGCCTGACCGGCCGCGACCAGGCACGCGCACACCGGCGTGCCGTCCAGGTAGACCGTGCAGGACCCGCACTCCCCCTGCTCGCAGGCGTTCTTGGAGCCGGGCAGGCCCAGTCGCTCGCGCAGGGCGTAGAGCAGGCTCTCGCCCTCCCAGACGTCGTCCGCCTCGCGGCGGGTGCCGTTGACGGTCAGCTCGATCCTCATGCGGCGCTCCGGTTCTCGTCGCGGTAGGCGTCCCAGGCCCACGTCGCGGTGCGACGGGCCATCACGGACAGGGCGTGGCTGCGGTAGGCGGCCGAGCCGCGGACGTCGTCGATCGGGGCGGCGGCGTCGCGCACCCGGCGGCCGAACTCGACGGCCAGGTTCTCCGGCAGCGGCCCGCGGGAGTCCCAGAGTCCCGCGGCCTCCAGCTCACCGGCCAGGAAGGCGGCGGCCTCGGGCGCCGGCCGCGGGGTGGGGGCGGCCGAGCCGATCCCGGTGCCCACCTCGCGGGACGCGGGGTGCAGCGCGAACCCGAAGGCGGACACCGCGATCACCATCGCGTTGCGGGTGCCGATCTTGGAGAACTGCTGGGGTCCGCTCGGCGGGGTGACCAGCACGGCGGAGATCAGCTCGTCGGGCTGCAGGACGCTGCGCTTGACGCCGGTGAAGAACTCGGCGACCGGCACCGTCCGCGCCCCGCGCACCGAGGCGATCTCGACGGAGGCGAACGCGGCGAGCAGCGCCGGGTGCGAGTCGCCGGCGGGCGAGGCCGCGCCGAGATTCCCGCCCACCGTGCCGCGGTTGCGGATCTGCGGCGAGCCGACGGTCCGCGCGGCCATCGCCAGCCCGGGCAGCAGGTCGCCCAGCTCGTCGATCACCCGGACGTACGGGACGCAGGCACCGAGCCGGACCCGGCCGTCGTCGAGCGACCAGTGCCGCAGCTCGGGGACCCGGGTGAGGTCCAGCAGGGCGGGCGGGCGCCGGTGGGCGAAGTTGAGCTCCACCATGACGTCCGTGCCCCCCGCGATCGCGACCGCGTCGGGATGCGCGGCCTTGCACTCGAGGGCCTCGGCCCAGGAGGTCGGCGCCAGGAAGTCCATGGGTCGAAGTACACCGCCGGCCGCGCCCCGCCAGTAGTCGCCGCCGCGACGAACCCATGGCGATCGAGCCGTCGGCGGTTGTACGTTCCTCCAATGCTGCTGCGGGACCTGGTCGGACGGGCCGACCTCCGGCTCCGGCTGCTCCACGGCGACGAGGCCGCCCTCGACCGCCCGGTGCGCTGGGTCTACACCACCGACCTGCCCGATCCCGGGCGCTACCTGACCGGTGGCGAGCTCGTGATCAGCGGGCTGGTGTTCCGCACGTCGGAGGCGGACACCGAGCGGTTCGTCGCGGCGCTGGCGAAGGCCGAGGTGGCGGCCCTCGCCGCCGGGGCGGCGGTGTTCCACGGCATCCCGGCCGACGTCGTCGAGGCCTGTGCGCGACACGGGGTCCCGCTCGTCGAGGTGCCGGAGGAGGTGTCGTTCGGGGCGGTCACCGAGTACGTCGTCGGGTCGGTGACGGCGGCGCGCGGGGACCGGCTCGCCGTGACCGTCGGGCGGCAGCGGCAGCTCCTCGCGGCGGTGGCGGGCGGCGCGGGGCTGGACGAGCTGACCGCGCAGGTCGGGGCCGAGATCGGGCTGCCCTGCCGCGTCCTCTCGGCCACCGGTCGGCTGCTCGCGGGCACGCCGTTGCCCGAGGACGAGCTGACCGCGGCGGTGCGGACGTTCCTCACCGCGGACCGGCTGCCCGCAGCCACCGCTGCGGGGGCGGGCACCGTGCGGACGGTCTTCCCCGTGGGCCCGTCCTCCGAGCTGCGGACGACGTCCTGGTTCGTGGCGGTCGACGGGCCCCGCCCTGCCGCGGAGACGGCCGACGCGGTGGGCGAGCTGGTGGCCGTGGCGGCGCTGGACCGGGCCCGCCGTGGGGAGGGTCTGCGGGTGGCCCGCGACATCGCGGACGACGCGATCGTGCTGGTCGCGGAGGGGGCGGGCGAACGGCCCGAGCTCCCGGTGCGGCTCCGGCAGGCGGGCCTCGATCCCTCGGCGACGCTCGCGGTCGTGGTCGCCGGGTTCGGCGGGCCCGGCCGCGCGGAGACGGCGCGCTCGGTGCTGGTCGACGCGGCCTCGCACCTCGGGCCCGCCGTCGTCGGCACGCACGAGGGGCTGGCGGTCGCCCTGGTCCCGGGCGATCCCGCGGTGGTGGAGCGGGCCTTGGCACGGCTGGCGCCGGGGTTCACCGCCGAGCGGCTCACGGTCGGCATCAGCCGACCCGCCGCCGTCGCCGCGCTGACCGGCGCCCTCCAGGAGGCGCAGCACGCCCGGTCGCTGGCCGCGCAGCGCCCCGGCGCGCTGCAGGTGGTCACGGCGACCGAGGTGACCTCGCACGTCGCCCTGCTCGCGGCGGTGCCGGACGAGGTCCGCCGCACCTTCGCCGACCGCGTCCTCTCCCCCGTGCTCGCCTACGACACCCGCAACGACGCGGGCCTGCTGGAGACCCTGGAGGCGTTCCTCGAGTGCTCCGGGAGCTGGAGCCGCGCGGCCGAGCGCCTCCACCTGCACGTCAACACGGTGCGGTACCGCATCGGGCGGGTGGAGGAGCTGACCGGGCGGACCCTGTCCGACTTCCCGGAGCGGGTCGACGTCTTCCTGGCCCTCAAGTCCCGCTGACCCCCGCTCCCGAGATCGTTCCGAGAGCGACACGAGCGCACCCCCGACGACCGTCGGGTCGCTCTCGCCGGAGGTGATCGATGCGAGGGCGACGTGACGGTCGTCGGGGGTGCGCTCCGGTACCGGTCGGAACGATCAGTCGCGGGTGACCGTCGCCTGGATGAGCCCATAGGGGCGGTCGGCGGCGTAGAACACCTCGTTGGGGTTCTCCAGGCCGAACGGGCTCAGGTCCACGACGAAGTGGTGCTTGTTGGGAGCCGACAGGGAGATCTCCGCGATCTGCGGGTGGGTCTCCAGGACCGCTCTCCCCATCTCCCACAGGGTCTGCTGCAGCGCCAGGGAGTGCACGCTCGCGAAACGCTCCAGCAGGATCGCGCGGACATCGGTCCAGGTCTTGTCCCAGTCGACGTCCGTGCCGGTGTAGGTCCAGGTCGCCACCAGGGACGTCGACATGATCCGGTCGTGGGTCTCCTGCAGCGTCGTGTACTCGTCGCGCAGGAACCCGGCGAACTCCGAGCCGGTGGACTTGAGCAGCACCAGGTCCTTGAGGCCCGAGACCACGCGCTCGCCCTCCGCCCCCACCTCGACGACGGTCGTGCGGATCTCCGACTCCCGGCGCACCCAGGAGTGGTCCCCGGCCCCGTCCACCGGGATCCGCTCCCAGGTGTGCTCGTCCACCTCGATCCGGGCGCCCTCGACGGGCTCCACATCGGACACGAAGTGGCGGGCGAGGGTCAGCGCGTAGTCCTCGATCTCGCGCAGCCCGTGCTCCTTGGCGTAGGCGTACACGGTGTTCTTCTGGGTGTCGGTCGGCAGTACCCGGGACTGGTCGCCCTGCAGGTGTGCGGCCGTGAAGTCCCCGCGCAGCGCGGTGGACACGGTGACGTCCCGGATCTCGTGCCGGGGGGTGTCGCGGTAGATCCGCACGACGCGGTTCTCCGCCTTCCCGTAGTCGTTTCGGCCCAGCCTGATTCCCATGTGGTCAGCTCCCGCGGTAGGTCGAGTAGGCGAAGGGGGACAACAGCAGCGGGACGTGATGGTGCCGCTGCGGGTCGGTCACCGTGAAGGCCACGGTCACCTCGGGGTAGAACGAGGACCAGTCCGCCGTCGCGAAGGTCAGGGTGTGGACACCGACGCCGGGCTCGGCGAACCGGCCCCGCCCGTCGGCGTCGGTCACGAGCCGGTCGCGCTCGCGGCCGTCGGTCCGCAGCACGACGGTCATGCCCGCGGCCGGGGTACCGGTGGTCGCGTCGAGGACG
>Ga0070671_100003563_pt1 | contig 12177 bp, 10 predicted proteins | sample KBSS73metaG_FD_65341 | JGI IMG/M metagenome (GOLD analysis project Ga0070671, IMG submission 65341) | Switchgrass rhizosphere microbial communities from Kellogg Biological Station, Michigan, USA - KBS S7-3 metaG | ecosystem: Host-associated > Plants > Roots > Rhizosphere > Soil ...
TCGAAGTCGCATGGCGGGGGCGCATGGCACGCTGGCTGGCAGATCCGGTGCGAAGGGTGATGTTGGCGGCGGCAATCGGCGGCCTCCTCAGCGCGGCGTTGAACCGGCCCTTCCAGATTTTCTACCTGCTTCCAGCCCTTCCCCCCTTGTTTGCGCTGGCTGCGCTTCTGTTCGAGGAACGTCGGTCTGCGTGGCTCAAGTCCGCTTGGGCTCTATCGATTGCCGCCGGCATCGTGCCGGTCGGCGCTTGGATCGTGCACGCGGCGAGTGCCGGAATTACTCCGGCAATGGACGCGCAGCGGCGAGCCGACGTGCTGGGGGCCACTTTACGCGCGAATCACATCGAAGGGCCGATCGCGACGCTTGCGGGCCAGTTCGTTCCCGACGCCAAAGCCGAGATCGACAGACGCTTTGCTGCGGGCCCATTCCTTTATCGGACGCGCGAATTCATCTCACCGGAGCAAGCGCGGGAATGGCAGGTCGTCACGCGCGACCAACTCGGCTCGCTTCCTGACCATCCACCAGCCGCAATCGTGCTTGGGGACTATCCCGACGTCCAGCCTCCGCAGGAGCTGCAGCTGGCCGACCAGGCGCGCGCGCTCGGATATCGGCCCACGGCTTCAGCCGAAGGCCTGCAAATCTGGACGCGAAGGTAGAGGCCCGGCCTTAGCGGCCGTGACCGCGCCAGCGCTTTACGGTACGGCTGATGATGCCTTCTTCGTCGCCGGTCTCGCGCCACAGGCGGGCGAAGCTCGGGTCCGACGAGGCCGGTCGCTTCTCTGGCTCAAGGTCGTCGAAGCGGACTCGGATCGGGATCGCGACACCTTCGCCGCAGACGATGCACTCGCGATTGCGGAGCGCGGGAATGGCATCCAGGAAGCCGCGCGCGCCTTCGGGCATCGCTGCCCGGACGCAGGCCTGGTCGCGGTCGTTGTTCAAACGCATCGAGATGATCGTGCCGCACTGCGACAGCACGCCTTCGGCCAGGTCGGACGGACGCTGCGTGATCAGGCCGAGCGAAACGCCATACTTACGACCCTCCTTGGCGATACGCTCGAGGATCTTGCGAACGGCTTGGCCATTTTCGGCATTCTCGTCCTTGGGAACGTAGCGGTGGGCCTCTTCGCAGACCAGGAGCAGCGGGCGTTGCGCCTCGGTTCGTGACCAGATCGCAAAGTCGAACACCATTCGGGCCAAGACCGAGACCACCACGGACGTGATTTCCGACGGAACGCCGGAGACGTCGACGATTGAGATCGGACGGCCCTGGCTCGGCAGGCGGAACAGCTTGGCGAGGAAGCTGCCCATCGAATCCGACACCATCATGCCCGAGAACATGAAGGTGTAGCGGGGGTCGGCGCGGAGCTCCTCGAGCTTCGTTTTGAGGCGCTGGAACGGGATTGTGTCGCCGGCGCGGTCGAGCTTGCCCATCTCGTTGACGATGATCGCGTTGAGATCGGTCAGCAGGTAGGGGATCGGGCTGTCGACCGTAACCTTGCCGTACTGACTCATGTCCTTGCCCTTGGTGCGCGCGGCCAGCAGGCACTTGGCGAGTATGTCGGCGTCGCGCTGGCGCTCCGACCCGTGGGTCGTCAGAATCACTTCGCAATGCTCTTCGAAATTCATCAGCCAGTAGGGCAGCTGGAGGTTGTCGACGTTGAACAGTTCGCCGCAGCCCTTGAAGGCCGCAGAATATTCGCCGTGCGGGTCGATCATCACGATGTGGCCCTCGGGGCTGAGCTCCGAGATGCGGTGAAGGATCAGCGAGACCGAGGTCGACTTACCGGTACCGGTCGATCCCAGCACAGCGAAATGCTTGCCGAGCATCGGGTCGACGTAGAGCGCGCCGCGGATATCGTCGGTCGGATAGACGGTGCCGATCTCGATATGCGGCTCGTCGCTGGCGGCGAAGATCGCGCGCATGTCCTCGGTGCTGACCGGGAAGACCTCGGCGCCGGGGATGGGGTATCGAGTGACGCCGCGGCGGAAATTGGTCATCCGACCCGCGGAATCTCGTGTGCCCTCACCGAGGAAGTCGACATGGGCGACGAGCACGCCCGCTTCGGCGGCCTTCAGCGTGCGGACGTTGGCAATGAGCCAGCTTTTGCCGACGACAGTCTTGATCTGGCTGCCGACCTGGCCGGACATCGCGATTGACGGATCGGCGTGCGACTGGAGAGCCGCAACGGTCGCAGCGTCCATGCGGATTTGCGATCCCGAGCCGGCGATCTCGACAACCGTGCCCATTGCTTTCGGCGCGGGACCAGCGGGCTTGGCCGGTGCCGCAGGCGCTTCATCCTCCTGGAAGCTGCTGACTTCATTGAGAAATTCACGCAGGTTTGGCCTGTCGTCCATATTCTCGCTCACTCCCGGTCCTCCGTTTGAACCGGGGATAAGCAAGAGCGGTTAAAATTGGCTTAGAATCTCGCTTTTTTAGAAGCGACGGCGGAAGGCCGCGGCGGCAGCCCAGCCGAGCCCGAGCGAGAGGAAAACGCAGCTCAATCCATAGAGCAGGCGGTGGCGGCGCGCGGCGAGCGCAACCGTGCGTTCGAACCCCGACTTGTCGATCTGGATGTCGCGGGTTGCGGCGGCGATCACCTTGTGCCGGTCAATCAGGAAGGTTTCGGCAGTGTAAGTGCCGACCGGTACCTGGCTGGGAATGGTGATGACCGCTCTGTAGAGGACGCCGCCATTGATCTCGACCCCATGCGGGTTCTCTGAATACAGGTTCTGCCGCCGTCTGAGGTCAAGCAGGCCGGCTTCGAAGCGGCGCTCCTTCTCTGGCAGCGCGCCGCCGCCCGGCGACAGCTGCAAATTGTGCAGCCCGAGCTCATAAATCGCGGCGGTGCGCTCATCCATCAGCTCCGGGAGCGGACGCGACGAGGCGACTGCGTAAAAGGACGGCGCTGAGCGGAAGCGGTTGGAATCCGCGTTCATCCAGATCCCTGCGATCTTCGATTTCTCGCGCACCAGGATCGGCTGGACAGGCCCGCGCAGCACGACCGCAATGTCGACTGGGCGGTCCGGCGGCCGCCCGCCCGGATAGACAACCGCTCCGAACAACAGCAGCTGGGCACCGTTGAAGCTGTAGCGGATCTGCACCTGACGGGCGGAAATGTCCGGCACCAGAACGGGCTTGTCGGCGGCGATCAAAAGCGGCGCGAGCAGCGCGAGCAGAAGGACGGAAACCCGCGCCATCACAGATATTCGATCGAGTAGATTTCGTCGGGATGCCAGGCGAGGCCGAGCAGCATCCGCAAGGCGACGAGAAGGATAATGATCGCCAGCGCCAGACGCAGGAAGTCCGGCTTGATCCGCAGTGTCAGGATAGCGCCATATTGCGCGCCGATCACGCCGCCGGCGAGAAGCAAGGCGGCAAGCACGATGTCGACGGCACGCGTGGTCAGCGCGTGGACCATCGTGGTTGCCGCACTGACGGCGAGGATCATGATGAGGCTGGTGCCAATGACGACACGCGCCGGCATGCCGAGCAAATAGATCATCGCGGGGACCAGGATGAAACCGCCACCGATACCGAGGAAAACGGTCAGGGTCCCGGCCGCGAAACCCAGTGCGAGCGGAGCAAGCGGCGAAATGTAAAGGCCCGAGGCATGGAACCGCCAGCGATAAGGCAGCGAGGCGACCCAGCGGTTGTGGCGGGGCCTCGTTCCTTTGGGCTGAGCCACCATGATGTAGCCAAGCGACTTCAGGCTATCGACCAACATCAGCGCGCCGATCCAGCCGAGGATCAGCACGTAGAGCGAGCCGATTACGACATCGATTTGGCCGGTGGACTGGAGCAGGCGGAACAGCGCAGCGCCGACCAACGATCCGCCGAGCCCGCCGACGATCATCACGCCGGCCATTTTCAGGTCGACGCCGCCGCGCCGCATGTGGACCATCGCGCCCGACACGCTGGCGCCGGTGATCTGAGTCGTCGCCGACGCCACCGCGACCGTCGGCGGAATGCCGTAGAAGATCAGCAGCGGGGTGGTGAGGAAGCCGCCGCCGACGCCGAACATGCCGGACAGCAGCCCGACCAGGAACCCGAGCAGGACGATCAGCAGCGCATTGACCGACTGGCCGGCGATCGGGAGGTAGATGTCCATCTGTCCGCCCTGCCTAGCCGCAAATCGCGGCTCCGGCCAAGTTACGGCTGCCTAGAAGTCACCCGCGAGCGTAAGCGCCGGTCCCGAGCCCGGACGGGCGTTCCCGGCAAGCTTTTGCCGCCAGTCGGCATGGACCTTGAGATTGCGGCGGACCTGCATCGTCACTCGAGGACCGAGATCGAGCCGCGACAGGCCTGGCTGGGCGCCCCCCCACATGCCGAAGCCGAACGAGAAGTTGCGGTAGACGGGACGGGTGACGGCGAGGGCGCCGTCGATGAACAAGTCGCGGCTTTTGACGCCGACCACGCCGCCCTGAAGGTAGGAATCAAGCCGCAGGCGCCAGGGCAGGGGCTGCTGGTACACGCCGGCTTCGGCGAACAGCGCGAAGTCGTTGCGCCCTCCGCCGAAGCGGCCGATACGCTGGCGACGCTCCGCCGTGAGCCACACCGGGACGTGGACGAGTGGCTGAATCCGGACGCCGGCCGCGACTTCGCCGCCGCGCCGCCCAACTTCCGAGCTCATCCGAGCGGACAAGGCGAGTTGGCGGTTGAAATAATAGACGAGCCGCGCTCCAGCCTGGCTGGCGCCGAGCTGACCGCCGTTGGCGAGCGAGCGCGACCCGGCAGTGCCCGTCTGCTGGTTTCGCAGCAGCGCCCAGCTTGACAGTTGCAGCCGGTCGAGCTTGGCCTTGAGCGATTGGGCGTCCGGCGTAATCTGAACCGAGCCGCTGCTGCGCGCGGGAATCGACACGGATGCCAAGCGGGACATCGGCATGTCGTCGAGCGCCGGGATAGAAGAGTAGAAGGCAGCCCGCGGCGGCGGAAGTAGCCCGTCGAGCTGTTGCAAGCGTTGAGGCACGGGACTCGACACGGGCGCCCCATAATAGACCGGCACCATCATCGGACGCATTGGCGGCTGTCCGTAGGCCCCATACTGCGGATAATCGGCGGTCGCCGCAGCTGGCACCGCAACCGGTTCGATCGGCGGGAATTGGGTGGGGGCGATGGCCGGCGTGCGAGCTTCGCTTGGCTCGATCCGAAATAGCTCGGCGCTGGGCAGCACGCCGAGCGAAGCGGCCCGAACTCCGACCCATCCGACGACGGCGACCGCCAGGAAGCGCAGCGACGGCCTCATTGCGGAAGCTCCGCGGGGAAGATGTGCCGTGTCTTGTCCCAGCGTTTTGCGCCGCCGCCGAGGTGAAGCGACACTGCGCGGGCGGCGGCGAGCATCGCAATGACGTTACCGACGACGACGCGCGGGATCGAGAGCAGGCCCTCGCCGAGGCCGTAGGCGGCGGTCGTGAACGCAGCGCGCATCAGTATGCGCCAGGCCAGCAGCCATCCGTTGATCGTCAGCAGTGTGAGGAGGCCGGGTGACAGCCGCGCCTGGATTGGCGCCCCGAGCGCCTCGGCCAACCAGAGCTGCGACCACAGGAAGGCGGCTCCATAGGCTGCGAGCAACAGCAGCGCGGCAAGCGGCCCGCGACGGTCGCGCATCCGCATCCAGCGCTCGCCAATCCCTCCGCTCCAGCCGAGCCGGTCCCAACCGGCCAGCGCAATGCCGCCGAGCCAGCGTGCCTTTTGCCGGACCGCGGAGCCGAGCGTCGCCGGGAAATGGCCGCGGCTGGCCACCACCGCCCGGTCGCCGGGCTGGGTTGGGATACGGACGAACATTGTCTTGAGGCCCAGTGCCCCCAAGCGCAGCCCAATTTCATAATCTTCGGTCATGCTGGCGCCGGCGAAGGGCTTGCCGTCCTGCATTGCGGCGAGCCGGGTCAGCGCGCGCCGCTCGATCGCGCAGCCGACACCCGCGAGCGGGACGGCGGCTCCGATCGCCTCCCGAACCACGAGCTCCTTGATGTGCGCCTCGGCAAATTCGTCGCAATAATGGCCGCTGATCCAGCGCGAATGCGGGTCGGGAAGTGGCAGGACCGGAAGCTGGATTACGCCCGCGCGCCCGATCAGCGAGTCGAAGATCCGAAGCTCGAAACGGTGGACGACGTCCTCGGCATCGTGGAGCACGATGGCCTTGGCCTCGCATTCTTGCGCGAGCTCATATTCGACCAAAGCGTCGTAGAGATGGTTGAGGCAGTCGGCCTTGGTGGTCGGACCGTCGGCACCGACCTCGACCGCTTCGACGCGCGGGTCGCCGACGCTGGCAATCGCCGCCTTGGTCGCGGGGTCGTTGCGATAAGAGCCGACGAAGATTCGGTAGTGGTCGTAATCGAGCCGATCGAGCGTCGCCCTCAGCATCGAGGCGATGACCGCGGACTCGTCCCAGGCGGGGATCAGGATCGCAATCAGCCCCGGGTTCTTGGTGAACACGAAATAGCTGGCGAAGGCACGCGGGTAGCGCGTGTAGACCGTGAGCGAGCGCCAGATGCTCCGGCCGAAGTAGATCAGGTCGACGGCGAGGTCGTTGGTCGCGAACAGGAGGAAGCCGACGCCGGCGAACAGCGCCAGCTCGGCCGCGATGCGGCTGAGGAGTTCAGCAATTGGCATGACCGCTGGGCCCGAGCTTGAGCCTAGGACGCGATTCGAAATTGAACTGGGATTGCTCGGTTCATAGGTCCCCTGCGGCGAATCAAACAACAACCGAGCAAGCGCAGGAATTGCATAGGCTTTGCGAAACAACAAGTTCGGTCGGTTAACTATCCGAATTGGGTGAATCGCGGCGGGAGTAGCGCGCACCGACACTCGCGATTAGCGTGGCGACGATGGTTCGCGTGTCACTCTCGGTCGTTCTCGTCTGCCTTGCTGGGGTAGCCTCGGCGCGAGGCAATGTCGTCTATGCCGGCGGCGCCTGGGCGGCGATCGACCGCGGCGCCGTATGCGAGGCGGTCTCGCGGTCGCAGAAGGTGCTTCCGAAGGACAAGGTGCAGCCGGTCGCGGGGATCAGCTTTGCCGCCGACCATCGCCGCTGGGGCGAGTTCCACGCACGGCTCAGCCGGGTACCGCGCGGCGACGCAACGGTGATGGCAAAGATTGGTGACCAGCCGTTTCTGCTGGCGACCCGCGACGGCTGGGCGTGGAGCCGGGGCCCGGCGCAGGCGCAGGCGATCATCGACGCCGTGCGGAACGCAACGACCATGAGCGTTTCCAGCCGCGACGCGGCCGGAGTCCGGTTCTCCGACCCCTATTTGCTCGACGGCGCGCCGACCGCGATCGACGCGGCGGCCGCCCGCTGTGCGCTTCGCGGCGCTGGCAAAATCCAGTAATCGCACCTAGATAGGCGCCTCGCCATGAGTGCCGACACCAACCTCATGCCCATTCCGGGCGCCGTCGACCCTGTGCCCGTGGCGCGGGCCGCGAAACCGCGCGCTGACGGTAGGCAGGAGCTGGTCGGCCTGTCGAAGGATCAGATTCGGGCATTATTCGAAGCGGCAGAACTTGAGCCGAAGCAGTCCAAGCTCCGCGCCAAGCAGGTCTGGCACTGGATCTACAATCGCGGTGTCACCGACTTTGACAGGATGAGCGACATCGCCAAGGCGCAGCGTCCGTGGTTCGCGGAACGCTTCGTCATCTCGCGGCCGGAAATCGTCGAGGCGCAGGTGAGCTCTGACGGCACCCGCAAATGGCTGCTCAAGACCCATGACGGCCATGATTTCGAGATGGTGTTCATCCCGGATGCGGACCGAGGAACCCTCTGCGTGTCGAGCCAGGTCGGTTGCACGCTCAACTGCCGTTTCTGCCACACCGGCACGATGCAGCTGGTCCGCAACCTCGAGTCGGCCGAGATCGTCGGGCAGGTAATGCTCGCGCGCGACGCGCTTGGGGAATGGCCGTCGCAGCCCGAAGGCCGGATGCTGACCAACATCGTGATGATGGGCATGGGTGAGCCGCTCTACAATTTCGACAATGTCCGCGATGCGCTGAAGATCGTCATGGACGGCGACGGCCTGGGCCTGTCGCGGCGGCGGATCACGCTGTCGACCAGCGGAGTCGTGCCGATGATGGCCAGGGCAGGCGAGGAGATCGGGGTCAATCTCGCGGTGTCGCTGCACGCGGTGACCAAGGAAATCCGTGACGAAATCGTCCCCATCAATCGCAAGTACGGGATCGAGCCATTGCTCGAGGCCTGCGCCGCTTATCCCGGCGCGAACAATGCGCGCCGCATCACGTTCGAATATGTGATGCTCAAGGATAAGAACGACAGCGATGAGCACGCGCGCGAGCTGGTGCGGCTGATCCGCAAGTACCGTCTGCCCGCGAAGGTGAACCTGATCCCGTTCAATCCCTGGCCGGGCGCGCCTTACGAATGCTCTACGGATGAGCGGATCAAGTCGTTTAGCAACATCGTCTTCGAAAGCGGTATTTCAGCCCCCGTGCGCACGCCGCGCGGCCGGGACATTGACGCAGCCTGCGGACAATTGAAAACTGCAGCGGAACGGAAGCGGAGGTCCGCCGCCGCCTGACGGAGGGATGATGTCGCTGATTGGCCGGCTGATCGACAACCTGCTGACCAAGGGCAGCATCACGCTGCTGACGCCCGGCAAGGCGCCGCGCACCTACGGCGCTGGAGGAGGCCGGCATCTCACCGTTCGGCTCACCGACCGCAAAGTCGCCTTCGACATATTGAAGAGCCCGAGCCTCGGTGTCGGCGAGGCCTATATGGACGGGCGGCTGGTCATCGAGGACGGCACGATCCTCGACCTCCTCGAGATGGTGCAGGAATCCAACCGCTGGGAGGATGCAGCCGAAGCGAAGGCGCTCGGCCGCGACCTGAAGCGGCTGTTCCGCAAGCTGAAGCGCAACGACCCGACCCGCTCGCGGAGCAACGTCGCCCATCATTACGACCTCAACGACGAGCTGTACGAACTCTTCCTCGAGGACGACAAGCAATACAGCTGCGCTTACTTCACCGACCCCGCCAACAGCCTTGAGCAGGCGCAGGCCGACAAGAAAGCGCATATCGCCGCGAAGCTCGCTCTCGAGCACGGGCAGCGCGTGCTCGACATCGGCAGCGGCTGGGGCGGGATGGCGCTCTATTTGAACAAGGTCGCCGGCGTCGATGTGCTCGGCATTACCCTATCGGAGCGCCAGCTAACGATCGCTCGAAAGCGTGCGGCTGCGGCCGGGGTCTCGAAGCACGTGAAGTTTGAGTTGATCGATTATCGCAAGCTGGACGGCCGCTTCGATCGCATCGTCTCGGTCGGCATGTTCGAGCATGTCGGCCGCAAGCATTACGACGAATTCTTCACCCACTGCCGCAGGCTGTTGAAGCCCGACGGCGTGATGCTGTTGCACACCATCGGGCTGCTCGGCGAGCCCGCGAACGGGCCCGACCCCTTCACCGACAAATATATCTTCCCGGGCTACCATCTGCCCGCTCTGAGCGAGATGGTGAGTGCGAGCGAGAAGGCGCGGCTGATGGCGTCGGACGTCGAGATGCTGCGGCTGCATTATGCCTACACCCTCCGGCATTGGCTGGAGCGAGCGACCAGGCAGCGCGCAAAGATTGAGGCGCTGTACGACGCGCGCTTCTTCCGAATGTGGGAATTCTACCTCGCCGGCGGGATCGTGATGTTCGAGAGCGGCGCTGCCTGCAATTACCAGATCCAATATCTGCGCGACCGCCAGGCGGTGCCGATCACGCGCGACTACATGCTGGAAACCGAGCGGCGGTATCGCGAGCTGGGCAACAAACCGGCGCCGGCGGCAAGGAAGCCGCGCGGCGCCGGACGCCGAAAAGTTCCGGAGGCGACCGAGGCTTAGGCTGCCTTACGCTTGGCGTGGTTAATCTTCGCAGCCTGCCTCCGCTCGTCGGGCGTCAGCACGCCATCATGGTTGAGGTCGGCGGCATCGAATTGCCGAAGTTCGGCCTGCTTCGCCTCCTCGAGCGAGATACGTCCCTGCTTTCCGGCGTCGGTCGAATCGAACAGCCGAGCGATCTGACTTCCGCGCATCGCCGAGTGATGGAGCTTGATCTTCCCGCTTGCGGTCGCGGCGTCGAATTCCGCGCGCGTGATCACGCCATCCTTGTTGCCGTCCGCGCCGGCAAACAATGCCGAGCCCGGGCGGCGTGTCGTCTTGCCGGCGCGAGCCTTCGCGCTTGGCGTAGACGCCACTTCAGCCATCGTAATCTTGCCGTCGCGATCGGCGTCGAGCCGGTTGAACAGCCGCGTGGCGCGCTTGGGCGCACTCTTCGCCGTCCGCTCATCGAACTCAGCCTGAAGTGCGGCAATTTCGGACTTGGTGACAAATCCGTCGTGGTTGGTGTCGAGTCCCTTGAACATACGTTCGACGTGCGCCGGCACGTCGGCGCGAGCTTGGCTAGACGTAAAGAAGCTGTGACGGTTGGGGGCGGGTGACGAGGCCAAAGCCGTCGTCGCAGTTGCTGCGGCATCGGCAGCGCTCATTGGAAACAGGACAGCCAGAACCAAGCCGCCCACGAAATACTTGCTCATGCGATAACCTCCACGAGGAACCATCACCGAGCAGGTATTTGGTAGAGGCAGTCTGCGCAGGAATGCAACAGGTCGCCAGCGCGGACGAAGAAAAGGCCCGGCGCGAGAAAGCGCACCGGGCCCTAAGAGTTACCGAGTCTGGAGATCTAGCCCTGGCGGCGTTCGATCCGCATGATCTGACGGCCCTGCTGGCGCTCGTCAGGCGTGATCTTCCCGTCATGGTTGAGATCGGCCTTGTCGAAATGCGCGAGCGCCGCGGCCTGGGCCTCGGCAAGCGAGACGCGGCCATCATGGTTGGCATCGGCCATTTCGAGCAGGTGGGCGCCCATGCCTATTCCCATGCCCATGCCACCCATGTGGCGCATGTGCATCCTCATCCCGTCCCTGCCTTCCATCGGCGGGTGAGCACCCGGTGCGCCGGGGGCGCCGTCACGCATGACGATTACCTGCTCAGTGCGAACTTGCGGCTTGCCCGCGGTGAATTCCTGGCGGCTGATGTTGCCGTCATGGTTGGTGTCGAGCCGGTCGAAGACCGCGCCGCGGTCACCCATGAGCACGCCATGCTCGGCCATCCGCTTCTGGATGTCGCCGCCCTTGTCCATCGCGGCCATCATTTTCGCGTGGATGGCTTCGACCTCATCCTTGGTGATGAAGCCATCATGGTTCGTATCGAGCTTGGCGAACATCTTGCCGACATGGTCGGCGACTTCGGCGCGGGTCATGTCGTGATCGCTGTTGAACATGACGCGCACATGCGGAGCGCCCGGGGCCATTGGCGCAACGGGCGCGACCAGTGGCGGGGGTGCGGTACCCGGAGCAACTCCGGCCGGCGGTGCGGTCTGGGCGGCCACAGCGACCGACGCCACGGCAAGCGCGGCGATAGCGCCGCCGATCAAGAACGGTTTCGTCACGTGAAGCCTCCTCCTTTTCATTGATCGCGAGGTAAAGGATCGAAGCTTGCTATTAATTGAACGGAACCGAAACGAGAGCTTTCCTGTGCGGCGTCGTACGCATGGAGACAGCATGAATTGCCGGTCATGCTTCTTCCCTCCGCATGGACAATCGGGCCGATCCCGCTAGGACGCGCGGCGGTCTTGGCATTTCAGGCGTGTGACGATGGGGGTTGAACCCGCTCCGGCGGACCGATTGCCGAGCGATTCCACTCCCTGGTGGGAGTCGGCATGGTGCCTCGGCCTCGCCGTCTTCGCGACCGCTCTGCCATTGCTCTATCCGCCAGTGCCGCCGCTCGTGGACCTACTCGGTCACATGGGCCGTTACCGTGTCGAGCTCGACCTCGATCATTCGGTCTGGCTGCAGCGCTATTACGACTATCACTGGGCGGCGATCGGCAACCTCGGCGTCGACCTGATGGTGATCCCGCTCGCAAAGCTGGTCGGGCTCGAACCGGCGGTGAAGATCATCGTCTTGCTGACCCCGCCGCTGACAGCCGCCGGCTTCATCTGGGTCGCGCGGGAGGTGCACGGGCGCGTACCGCCGATGGTCTTTTTCGCCTTGCCGTTCATCTATGGCTACCCGTTCCTGTTCGGTTTCGTGAACTTCACTTTGTCGGTGGCGCTCGCCTTCCTCGCATTCGGGCTATGGCTGAGGCTCGGTCGGCTAGAGCGCACGACTCTGCGTGGCTTCCTGTTCGTTCCGATCTCG
>Ga0070671_100003565_pt1 | contig 12174 bp, 13 predicted proteins | sample KBSS73metaG_FD_65341 | JGI IMG/M metagenome (GOLD analysis project Ga0070671, IMG submission 65341) | Switchgrass rhizosphere microbial communities from Kellogg Biological Station, Michigan, USA - KBS S7-3 metaG | ecosystem: Host-associated > Plants > Roots > Rhizosphere > Soil ...
CGCCAACCCGTACAACGCGGCCGAGCGCGGCTACGTCGACGACGTGATCGATCCGGCGGAGACGCGCGTGAAGCTGATCGCCGGCCTGAAGATGCTCAAGTCGAAGCGCGAAGAGCTGCCTCGCCGCAAGCACGGCAACACCCCGCTGTGACTGCGCCCACCATCAGCGGTGCCCCCACCGACGAGGAGGTCGTGGCGATCGTCGCCGCCATCGACGCGCTGTGGCCGCGGCCGGTGGTGTTCGACACGACGCCGGAGGGTCCGCCGCCGTGGCGGTTCTCGGGTCGTTGGTGGCGCAAGCCCGTGGCGGCGCGCCGCGAGCGTCCCTGGTAGCAACCCCCGCATGGAGTTCTTCCTCTTCCTGCCGCAGATGCGGCTCAGCTTCGAGCAGATCGTCGAGCGCGCCCGAGCCGCCGAAGCGGCGGGCTTCCTCGGCATGTCGGGCATGGACCACCTCGCGCCGCCGCTCGCCGAGGACCAGCCGATGTACGAGGCGATGGTCACCAACACGTGGGTCGCGGCGCACACGGAGCGAATCACCCTCGGTTCGCTCGTGCTGTGCGACACGTTCCGCCAGCCGTCGATGCTCGCCCGCGAGGCGGTGTCGCTCGATCACGCGAGCGGTGGCCGCTACGAGCTCGGCATCGGTTGGGGATCGGTGCCGTCCGAGTTCGAGATCTACGGCGTCGGCTCCATGGAACCGCGCGTTCGGGTCACGCGCCTCAAGGAGACCCTCGAGATCATCACCGCCCTGTGGCGCGGCGAGACGCTCGACTACAAGGGAGAGCACTTCACGTTGAAGGCGGCGCGCCAGGAGCCCCGCCCGCTCGGCCACATCCCGATCGTCATCGGCGGCTCGGGGAAGAAGACGATGGAGCTGGTGGCCACCTACGCCGACTGGTGGAACCTCCACACCGGCATCCTCGACAAGCTCGACGACCTGCGGGACCGCGCCGGCACCGCCCGGCCGTCGATGCAGATCCGCATCGGGTTCGTCCCGTCGGAGGATCAGCGTGAAGAGGTCACGGCGACGACGCAGCGCCGCTTCGGCAAGACGCCCGTGATCGGCACCGGCCCCGAGCTCGTCGACCACTTCGGCACGCTCGCCGAGCGAGGCGTCGAGCGCGTCTACGCCTGGTTCTGCGACTTCGCCCCGCCCTCGACGCTCGCCGCCTTCGGCGAGGAGGTCATCCCCCACCTCGCCTAGTGCTGCACTAGTAGCCGAACGTATGTTCGGCTACGCTCGGGGTGGTGCGGTGGCAGCTCGAAGGGGCCGACGGCCAGGGCCAGCTGTTCGACGACCTCGACCGCCACGTCGGCCGAGGCGAGTTCCGCGGGATGACGTTCCTGCACGTGCGCGCTCGGCGGGTCGTCAACACGCTGCCCAGGAGCGGGCGTCTGCCGTTCCGTCACACCATCAACGCCTATCGGGGCTGTTCCCACGCGTGCTCGTACTGCCTCGCCGCCGACACGCCCGTCCTCCGCGCCGATGGCACCTCGGTGCCGATCCGGTCGGTCCGGGCCGGCGACGAGCTGGCGGGCACCGATGGCCGCCGCGTCGTGGTGTCCACCGTGCTCGATCGGTGGGTCGTCGACCAACCGGCGTTCCGCGTCACCCTCGGCGACGGCACCGTGCTCGTCGCCAGCCACCACCACCGGTTCCTCACCGGGCGCGGCTGGCAGGCCATCGGCGATCTCACGCCGGCCGACGTGCTGGTCACCGTCGACGGGCCCGATCCCGCCACGGCCGCCTTCCGGGCCGAGAACGGCGTCGTGCGCGTCGAGTCGCTGGGGGTGGAGCTCCCGATGCACGACCTCACCACCTCGACGGGCGACTTCGTGGCCGGCGGCGCGGTGAGCCACAACTGCTTCGCCCGGCCGACGCACGACTACCTCGGCCTCGATGTCGACTCCGGCTTCGAGCGCGAGATCGTCGTGAAGGTCAACGCGGTCGAGCGCGTGCGCGCCGAGCTCGACCCGAAGCGCTGGAGCGGCGAGCCGATCGCCATGGGCACCAACACCGATCCGTACCAGCGGTGCGAAGGGAAGTACCACTTGACGCGCGGGATCGTCGAAGTGCTTGCGGCCGCGCGCAACCCGTTCTCGATCCTCACCAAGTCGACGCTGCTGCTGCGCGACGCCGACCTCCTCGCCGAGGCAGCCGAGCGCACCGACGTGTCGCTCATGTTCTCGGTCGGCACGCTCGACCACGACGTGTGGCGCGCCACCGAGCCGGGCACGCCGCCGCCGGAGAAGCGCTTGGAGGCGATCGCCCGCCTGCGGGAGCGCGGCCTGCGTTGCGGGGTGCTGATCGCACCCGTGTTGCCCGGTCTCTCCGACGGCGCCGAGCAGCTGCAGGCCGTCGTGCGCGCCGCCCGCGAGGCCGGTGCGTCGTCGATCGCCGGCGGCCAGGTCGTGTACCTCACGCCGATGGTGCGACGCGTGTTCCTCGATCGCTTGGCGCAGTCGCACCCGCACCTCGTCGGGCGCTACGAGGCGATGTACACGGGCGCCAACGCGCCGCGCACCGAGCAGGCGCGCGTGCGGGCGATCCTCGACGAAGCGATCGGATCGTCACCGCCGCCGGTCGCGCTCCGTCGCCGCCGGCCGCGGTCGACAGCTCCGCCGAGCGACGTCGAACAGCTCTCGATGCGCGTGTGACACTGGCGCCCATGGCGCTGACGGAGGACGACGTCGGTCACGACCCGATCCCCGAGGTGCAGCGCTGGCTCGACGACGCGGTGGCCTCGGATGCGGTCGTCGAGCCGTTCGCCATGCAGGTCGCCACCGCGGCGGACGGACGACTCACGGTGCGCACGGTGCTGCTGCGCGGTCTCGACGAGCGCGGGTTCATGTTCGTCACCAACCTCGAGAGCACGAAGTCCCGGCAGCTCATGGCGTCACCGGCCTGTGCGCTGACGATCGTGTGGACGTCGTTGTCGCGTCAGGTGTGCGCGACCGGTCGAGCCGAGCGGGTGGCCGACGACGAGGTCGAGGCGTACTGGCGAACGCGTCCGCGCGGCAGTCGCATCGGAGCGTGGGCCTCGCCCCAGAGCCGCGTCATCGCCGATCGCGCCACGCTCGAGCGCGCCGTGCGCGAGATCGAGGAGCGCTTCGCCGGCACCGACGACATCCCGCTCCCGCCGTTCTGGGGGGCATGGCGCATCGTGCCCGACACGGTCGAGCTGTGGGCTGGTCAGCCGAGCCGGCTCCACGACCGCATCCGCTGGCGCCGCTCCGCCCCAGGCGCGCCCTGGTTCCGGGAGCGCCTCGCCCCCTGACCCCCGGCCCCGCCCGTTCCTTGTCGGATCTGCCCGCCTCAGGCGGGCAGATCCGACAAAGAACGAACCGCGAGGGCGGTCAGGTGACGGCGCGGAGGTGGCGGCGGCGGCGCTTGACCTCGTACATCGCCGAGTCGGCCTCGGCGAGCATCTCGTCGGCCGTGCGGGGCCGGTCCGGGCGGCTGGCCACGACGCCGATGCTGGCGCGCGTCTGGACGAGCCGGTTCGGCCCGAGGTCGATCGGCTCGTCGAGGGCGTCTTCGATGTGACGGGCGATCGAGGCGGCGCCGTCGAGCTCGCGCAGCATCGCCACGATCACGAACTCGTCGCCGCCGATGCGTCCGACGGTGTCCATCGATCGCACCGAGTCGCTCAAGCGCTTCCCGACGGTGACCAGGAGCTGGTCGCCGGCGGCGTGCCCGTACGCGTCGTTGACGCCCTTGAAGTCGTCGAGGTCGAGGAACAGCACGGCGACGGTCGTGTCGGTGCGCCGCTGCTCCTCGAGCGCCTGGCTGATCCGGTCGAGGACGAGGCGACGGTTCGGGAGCCCGGTCAGCCCGTCGTGCATCGCCATGTCCGCCAGCTCGGCGGCCGCCAGGACCTGCTCCGTCACGTCGTTGGAGTTGACGACGACGCCGCCGATGGCCTCGTTGTCGACGAGGTTCGTGCACGTCGTGCCGAGGTAGCGCCAGGTGCCGTCGGCGTGCAGCACCCGCATGACGAACGTCCGCGTCCGGCCCGGCTCGGCTATCACGTCGAGCATCGTGTCGACCGCGACGGTGAGATCGTCGGGATGGATCGCCGACGCGAGCCCGTCGAGGTCGAGCGTCGTCGGGTCCCAGCCCAGCATGCGGTCCCATGCCGGGCTGGCATAGGTGAACCGATCGCTGCCCGGGACGAGGACGCTGACGAGATCGTTGCTGTGCTCGACGAGGGCGGTGAACCGGTCGCGGGCGAGCTCGACCTCGCGCTCGGCCGCCAGTCGTTCGGTCTCCTCGACGAAGCTGGTGATGATGCCGTTCGAGCCGTTCATCGCATCGAGCGGGACGGCGTTCACCCGGAACCAGCGCGTTGGCAGCCCCGGACGCGCGATGCCCAGGGGTACGCCGATGCGGGGCTTCCCATCGCTCGCGACCTGGGTGTCCGGGTGGTCGCCGCGGCGCATCGTCTCACCGGTCGGGTGGACGATCCGCCAGCCCTCCGGAACCGGTGCCTCCCCGAGCAGCTGGGCGGGGGTGAGCATCACCATCTCGAGCAGCGCGTCGTTCCACTCGATCACCCGCGACTCGCCGTCGCGCACGATGATCCCCTCGTGCAGGGCGGACAGCACCGTCCGGGCGCGGCTCTCGCTGCGGGCCAGCGCCGCTTCGGCCTCGCGCTGCTCGGTGATGTCCTCGGTGTGGGCGATGACGAGCGTCGGCTCGCCGTCCACCTGGCGCACGCGGGCCGAGACCCGTGCCCAGAGGACGGAACCATCGGAGCGGAGGTACCGCTTCTCGATCGTCTGCACGTCGCCGACCGCAAGGAGCTCCTCGACGGAACCGGCGCCGATGCCGAGGTCGTCGGGGTGCGAGAAGTCGTACACGCGTTGCCCGATGAGCTCCTCGGTCGGGTAGCCGAGCAGTCGGCCCATGCCTTCGTTCACCGCCAGCCACGTCTGGGTGGTCGGGTCGATCACGGTGACGCCGAACGGGGCGGCGTCGAAGGCGGCCTGCGCGCGCGTGCGCTCGATCATGAGCGCCTCGGCCGCGACCCGGCGATCGTTGATGTCGCGGACGACCGCCATGGCACCGACGATCTGGCCGTCGCGGTGACGGAGCGGCGCGATGTCGACGTCGATGAACCGACCTGACCTCGCGCCCTTGCTGTCGAAGTGGACGTGCTCGCCGGCGACTGCCGCGCGCCAGCCCGTCAGCCAGCGATCGTCGTCCCGCGGTTCGATGACATCGGTGACGGACCTGCCGACGAGGTCGGAGCCCGCCCAGTCGAGCGCGGCGGGGAACGAGCCCGAGGCGTCGACGAAGCGGAGCCCGGTGTCGACGACGAGCACGAAGGTGTCGGGCAGGCTGTCGATCATGACCCGCATGCGCTCCTCGCGCAGGTGACTGGTCGTCAGCTCGTCGCCGACCCATCGCATGGCCGCGACCAGGAGGCCGACGACCACGAGGAGCCCGACCGGCGCGACCCAGCCGCCGACGTGGAGGAGGCCCACGACGAGGGCCCCGGTGAGCGCCGGGACGGCGACCAGCGTGGGCCACGAGGGCCGACCCGCGGCATTGCGACCGCGATGCCGGCCCGCTGGTTGCCCCTCGTCCACGCATGAGCATCGTCGCCCAGGGGGCCCGAGTTGAGGAGGCCGGTCCTCAGGTGCGCCGTTGTCGCCGCTCGGCCCAGACCGCTCCGATCGCCACCAACGCCGCGAACAGGAGCCCCAGGCGGACGCCGCCGCTCTCCAGCCAAGAGGAAGCCCGCGACGACCAGTCCTCCATGAGGCCGATGGGGTTGCTGCTGGCGGTGTTCGACCGGTCGGCGGCGTAGATGCCGTAGTACACGAGGTAGGCCCCGACGAGCACCAGGAGGGCGCCCGCCACCCGGTCGGCGTACTGCAGCATCGATCGCATCCGGTGCACCATCGAGTCGCGCGCCAGGGCCAGGGCCAGCGACAGCACCATGAGCACGACGCTCATGCCGGCGCTGTAGGCGAGGAAGGCCACCACGCCCGACACGAAGTTGTGCTGCTCGATGGTGCCGGCCACCACGACGAGGAAGATCGGCAGCGTGCACGAGAGCGACGCCACCGCGTAGGAGATGCCGAACACGACCATGGAGCCGAACTGCCGGCTGCGGCCGCCCCGCTCGAGCCGCGGCAGCGCGACCTTGAGCTGGAAGCCGGTGAGCATGGCCACGCCCAACGCGACGAGGGCGACGCCGATGACCATCGTCAGCCACGGCATCCAGCGGTAGATCGAGCTGGCACCGGCGTTGATGGGGATGCCGAGCCCGGCGAACACGGCGACGAACCCGATCGACACGGCGAGCGCCGAGCCGAGGGCGCGCAGGACGCGGGCGCCGGTGTCGGTGTCGGTGTCGTCGTCGGTGCCGATGAACCACGAGAGGTACGCCGGGAGCATGGGGAAGCCGCACGGGTTCACCGCGGCGACCAGCCCGGCAGTGAACGCGTAGGCGAGCGGGACGTTGATCACGAGACGTGGAAGTACTGGTTGACCAGCTTGCGCAGGTCGGCCGCCGTGACCGCGCCGGGGTGAGCGCCGATGATGCGCCCGCTCGCCGAGACGAAGAACGTCGTGGGCATGTTGATGACGCCGAGCTCGCTGGACAGCTTGCCGGCAGGGTCGCGCGCGATGTCGTAGGTCGCGCCGGTGTTCTTCACGAAGTCGGTCGCGTCCTTGGTGGGATCGCGCACGGCGAGACCGAGGAACGCCACCTTGGCACCGAGCTCGGTGTGGACCTTCTGGAGGTCGGGCATCTCCTTGCGGCACGGCACGCACCACGAGGCGAAGAAGTTGAGGACGACGGGCCTGCCCTTGTACGCGGTCAGCGACGTCAACCCGCCGGTCAGCTTGGCGAACGACTCCGTCGGGACCGGCGTCCCCACCTTGTCGCCCTCGACCTCCGGCTGCGCGTCCTGGTCGTTGGGCCTGAGGTGGAGCGTGGCGTCGACCTTCGGCTTGTCGTCGCCGGTGATCGCCGAGTACGCGGCGGCGGCGCCGATCGCCGCCACGAGGGCGACGACGGTGGCGACCCCGACGAGGAGCGGGCGATGGCGGAGGGTCGAGAGCTTCATCAGCTGGCGCAAACGGTACGCCGACCCTCCGCCCGGCCCCAAGGCGGCCCGTGGACCACACGCGCTCGCAACTTCCGTGGCGCGTGTCGTGCTCGTGCGGGCGGCCTTGCTGGAGGTCGTGGTCGCTACGCCGACGCGGTGGCCGGCACGACCACGACCTCCTCACCGTCGATGACGATGACCTCGGCGGCCCGGTTCTTGGGCGGGCGGCCCCGGCGCCGCTTGTGGGCGAGGACCTTGCCGTTGAGGAACAGCTCGCCGCCCCACACGCCCCACGGCTCGCGCCGATCGAGGGCGGCGTCGAGGCACCGAGCCTTGACCGCGCACGTGCCGCAGAGGTGCTTGGCGCGGGCGATGTCGTAGAGGTCCTCGGAGAAGAAGATCTCGGTCCAGCTCCCGTCCTCGTCGCTGCACGCGGCCAAGCCGCGGAGGTCCGGCGTCTGGTCGATCTCCTCGGTCAGCACCTGCGGGTGCATCGCTCACTCCTTCTGTGCATTGCGGAACTGCGGGCGGAAAAGCAGAAAGGCCGTCGGGGTGTCCCGACGGCCTGGGTGTGGTGCTTCGACTGCGTGGTGCTAGGTCGAAGTCTCCCCGAGCCGTCGGGTGCCGTAGGCCTTGAGGCCCTTGATGGCCGACGTGGTGGCGACTGCGTTGGTCGTGACGTGGGACGACCAGGAGCAGTTGGCCAGGAACGACATACCGGAGCCGGCGCTGGCCGCATGCGGGCGCGCGTCGAACGACGGGAAGGCGCGTCGGGCGGCGGGCTCGACTACCGGCATCGGCATGAGCGTCATCGTCGTCATCTGCGCACCTCCCTCTTCGTTCCGCGTGTTCGCCCCGAGCCGTTCGAGGTCCGGTGCCATCCCATCATCGCGCCTGACAGGGCGTCAAATGATTTCTTCCGGATCGGTCCCGGGCCGGCTGACCAGGGCGAACGCGCCGGCGGCCAGCCAGCCGAACGCCGCCCACAGGAGCACCTGGTGCACCGACGCGTGCCGGGCGATCCCGCCGCCGGCCAGCGCGCCGAGCGGGATGGCGGTCCAGACGGCGAGGTGGAAGGGGCGCAGGACGGACGCCGTGAGGGGCCGGCCGCCGTGGAGCTGCAACGTCGCCCGGGTCAGCACGGCGGCGACCATGCCGGCCCCCGCGGTGATCCCGAGCGCCACCGCGCCCAGCCACGGCCGGTCGGGGTCGGCGACGCGGGAGGCGACACCGTGGCCGGCGGCGGCCAGCACCAGCGCCACCACGAGGCCCCGTTGCACGCCGAACCGGACCCCGAACTCGGGCGCCACCAGGCCGCCCACGGCCGTGCAGCCGGCGAGGCCGGCCAGCAGCAGCCCGAACGCCGGCGCACCCAGCCCGAGATCGTCGTGGGCGTAGAGGACCAGCACGCCCGCCACGGCTGACGCCGCGAACGCGGCGATCACCGCCGACGCGGTGAGCACGCGCGGCCCCGGGCCGACCGTGGGCTCCGGCCGGTCGTCGTCGTCGACGGGCTCGGGCGACCGCACCGGGCGGCCCACGAGCAGCGCGAACAGGCCGGCGCAGGCGAACGCGACGACCTCGAACAGGAACGGCGTGGCCGGGAAGATCTGGAAGAGCACCCCGCCGAGCGGAAGGCCGACGACCCCCATGGCGATCATCGCCCGCGCGCTGAGACCGCTGACGTCGGTCGTCTCGCTCTCGGTGCCGTCGGTCAGCGCTTCGCCGAGCCCGACCACGAACGCGGTCAGCTGGATCCACAGCAGCGTCTCGTGGCCGAGGACGGCGAGCAGACCGAGCGCGCCGAGCATCAGGGCGCGCACGGTGTCGACGAGGCCCACGAGCGTGCGGCGATCGATGCGCAGCCGTGGCCAACCGAGGTGCACGAGCACCCAGGGCAGGTGCTGCGCGGCGACCACGCCGGCGATGCCGACGGGGTCGCGGGTCAGGTCGACGGCGAGCAGGGGGAGCGCCGCGGCGACCACGCCGTCGCCGACTCCGGCGAGGACGGCGGACCGGCGGAGGCGGGCGCGATCCTTCGCCGTTCGCGCCGTCGTCGCCACATGGACAACGTACGAGATGGAACACTCACCCTTCGTGAAGCTGGGATTGAGGCTGGAGCTGTACCGGGCGGCGGAGCTGGCCGTCCCGGTCGAGATGGTCCGGCGGGCGGAGGCGCTCGGTTACCACTCGGTGTGGACGGCGGAGGCCTACGGGTCCGATGCCCTCTCCCCGCTGGCGTACCTCGCCGCCGTGACCGGCCGCATCAAGCTTGGCACCGCGGTGGTGCAGCTGGCGGCGCGCCCGCCGGCGACGTTGGCCATGCACGCCATGACGATCGACGCCATGGCGGGCGGCAACCGCACGATCATCGGCATCGGCGTGTCCGGGCCCCAGATCGTCGAGGGCTGGTACGGGCAGCCGTGGGGCAAGCCGAACCAACGCCTGCGCGACTACGTGGAGATCGTCCGCAAGGTGCTCGACCGCGAGGGGCCGGTGGCGCACGACGGACCCGAGATCCAGCTGCCCTACCGCGGGCCGGGCGCGCTCGGTCAGGGCAAGCCGCTGAAGTCGATCATGCACCCGGTCGCTCCCATCGAGCTCTGGTTGGCGTCGGGCGGGCCGAAGAACACCGAGCTCGCGGCTGAGCTGTGCGACGGCTGGTTGCCGATGGGCCTCGGTCCGATGGGCGTTCCCGACGTCATCGCCGCGCGCGCCGAGCACAAGGACTTCGAGGTGTTCACCGGTGCGTCGGTGACGATCACCGACGATGTGAAGGGCGTGCTCGACGCCATGCGCCCGCTCACCGCCATGTACGTCGGCGGCATGGGCAGCGAGACCCACCACTACCACCGGGAGGCGATGGCGCGACGCGGCTTCCCCGAAGAGGCGGCGCGCATCGGCGAGCTGTGGCGAGCGGGCAAGAAGGCGGAAGCCCAGGCCGCGGTGCCCGACGAGTACCTCGAGCAGTCGGCGTTGGCGGGCTCGCCCGAGCGCATCCGTCGCAAGTGGGAGACCTACGCGGCGCCGGGCGTGACGGGCGTGATCATCAGCACGTCGGAGCCGGAGGCGCTCGAGCTCATGGCCGACCTCGCCGGCACGCGGGACGCGTGACGATGACCTACGAGCTGCTGTTGATCGACACGCCGGCGGAGCACGTGCGTCGCATCACGCTCAACCGTCCGGAGAAGCGCAACGCCATCTCGACGCCGCTGCGCGTCGAGCTGCTCGATGCGCTGCGCGCCCACGACAACGATCCCGATGCGCGGGTCACGATCCTGCGCGGCGCCGGTCCGTGCTTCTCCGCCGGCTACGACCTCGGGGCTCCGGGTTCGATGATGGAAGGGTCGCCCTTCTACTCGGCGCCCGGAGACGGCCAGTGGGCCCGCCAGGCCAACGACACGTGGTTCAGCGTGTGGGACCTGGCCAAGCCGGTGATCGCGCAGATCCACGGCTACGCCATCGCGGGCGGCACCGAGATGGCATCGGCGTGCGACCTCGTCTACGTCGCCGACGACGCGCTGATCAGCTATCCCGTGGTGCGCGTGGGCAGCCCACCCGACTGGCAGTACCACACGGTGCTGCTCGGCATGCGACGAGCGATGGAGCTCATGCTCACCGGCGATCCGATCAACGGCGTCGAGGCGGCGCGGATCGGCTTCGCCAACCGCTCGTACCCGCCCGACGAGCTCGAGGCCGCCGTGCTCGGCATCGCGGTTCGCATCGCCGGTGTGCCCTCGGATCTGGCGCAGATCAACAAGCGGTCGGTGCACCGCGCGTTCGACGTGTGGGGCGCGCGGGCGGCCATCCGCGCCGGTACCGAGCTGCAAGCGCTGGCCGGTCACACCGAGACGATGGCGAAGTTCCGCGAGGACGCGCTGGCTGCGGTGAAGAAGACCGTCGCGGAACGATGAACACCGGCCAGTGACGATCGTCCCGCGGCCCGATCGCGGTCGCGTCTTCGAGACCTCGCGGCGCGTGCGCGTCGCGGACGCCGACCCGAGCGGACGGCTGCGGCTCGACGCGGTGGCGCGGTTCGTGCAGGACGTGGGCAACGACGACGTCGCCGACGCCGGTCACGACGTGAACGTGCCGTGGGTCGTGCGGCGCAGCCTGGTGTCGGTCGACGAGTGGCCGCGGCTGGGCGAGCGCCTGACCGTGGCCACCTGGTGCGGCGGCACCGGCAGCCGGTGGGCGGAGCGACGCGTGTCGTTCGCCGGCGAGCGCGGCACGGTCGACGTGGCCACGCTCGTCGTGCACCTCGACGGCGCGGGTCGTCCGGCCAAGCTGCCGGCGTGGTTCGACACCAGCTACGCCGAAGCCGCGCTCGGCCGCACGCTGACCACGCGGCTCACGCTTCCTGGTCCGCCCGGCGACGCGAGCCGGCGCCCGTGGCCGATCCGCTCGACCGACCTCGACGTCATGGGTCACGTGAACAACGCCATCACGTGGGCGGCGGTCGAGGACGAGTGCGCCCGGCTCGGGTTCGTGCCGATGTCGGCGACGGTCGAGTGGACGGGCAGCCTCGAGGCGGACGACGCCGTCGAGCTGTGGTCGGCGCCCCACGACGCCGGCATCCGGCTGTGGTTGGTGGTCGGCGACGCCGTGCGCGTCGCCGCCGAGGTCCGGGCGGCGTAGATCGGTCGTCGTGTGACGACGCACCTACGCCGGGAGGAGGAAGTCGAAGACGTCAGTCATCGGCCAACAGGCGGTACCGGTCGTACAGCAACCTTGCTGCGTAAAAAAGCGACCGCTGCGGGCGTCTTTCTACGCCGCGAGGTACTCGAGCAGCCCGTCGGCGTTGACGCGCCGCTGGGCCCGGCCGGTGAGGCGCAGGTGCTCGAGGTGGCCCCAGGTCTCGCTCTCGGCCATGTGGCCCCACGAGCGCTCCTGGAACAGGCGTTGCGAGATGGCCGGGACCGCCGCCCAGTCGAGCTCGTGGCAGATGCCGATCAGCGTCTGGAGGCGCTCGAGGTGGTGCTCCTCGATGGCCTTGACCCGACCGGCGAGGTCCTCGAAGGGGTGGCCGTGGGCCGGCAGGACCGTGGTGATCGGGCCGACCTGGGCGATGGCCTCGAGCGACCGGAAGAAGTCGTCGAGCGGGTC
>Ga0070671_100003566_pt1 | contig 12173 bp, 11 predicted proteins | sample KBSS73metaG_FD_65341 | JGI IMG/M metagenome (GOLD analysis project Ga0070671, IMG submission 65341) | Switchgrass rhizosphere microbial communities from Kellogg Biological Station, Michigan, USA - KBS S7-3 metaG | ecosystem: Host-associated > Plants > Roots > Rhizosphere > Soil ...
CACCTGCATGAGAATGGTTACGAGTATCAGTTTGTTGTCCTGTCGTATCCTGAAGTAGCCTACCGTTATTTTTCCTACGTTCGGGCTTATGCGATCAACGCCAAAGTTGTTTACGATCCGGTCGACCTACATTGGCTACGGATGGAACGCGAATCAGCAATCAAGGACGACGACCTTCTGCGCCAACAATCTGAGAATTATAGACAGATGGAGCGGTTTAACGCGGCGGCCGCGGATATTGTTTTTGCAGTTACACAGGAGGAGAAGTCACAAATACTTAAAGAGATAAAGAATGCAAAAGTAGAGGTAATTCCGACCATTCATGACTGCGTTGACAAGGTAAAACCCTTAGCCGATCGGAAAAACCTCTTATTCGTCGGTCATTATGCTCACAGCCCCAATGAGGACGCCGTCTGTTACTTCGTTAAGGAGATTCTTCCTTTGATCCGTCAAGACATACCCGATGTGGTCTTTTATATGGTAGGTAGCCACATAACAGAGCCAGTGCAATCTCTCGCGAGCCGAGATGTTGTCGCTGTAGGTTACGTGCCGGATCTGACGCCTTATGTTGACGGTTGTCGGGTTTTCGTCGCACCATTGCGTTACGGTGCAGGGATAAAGGGGAAGATAGGGCACAGTATGGGCTTCGGCCTGCCCGTTGTAACCACGTCGATAGGGGCTGAGGGGATGAATCTCATCGACGGTAAACATGTACTAATAGCGGATTCTCCTGCTGCATTTGCCAGAGCAGTCGTACGCCTGTACACGGATGATTTACTTTGGGAAGAAATGTCACAAAATGCTTTGTTGCACATAAAATCGAATTTTTCGAAAGCCGTAATCCAGACGAAGCTAGCGCAGATTTTCACTCCCGAATTTAATGGGGTACGCTCGTCGATCGCTGAGGTAGCTTGAATATTTCCATACTGATCGTTGGAGTATATTTGCTAGATAAACCTAGCTATATCCGCCAAATCAAAAGCGCTCTCGGCAAAAGCACCCGATGGGAGGTAGAGCAACGCTGGATTGGATTGGGAACAAGCCCTGTTCCCGAGGAGGTGGCCGACGTCACTGTCCGAAAGGTAATTCCCCCGGCCATGAAATTTCCGCTTTTGAACCAGTTATTGACAGAAGCCAAGCTGGATGGCTTTGAATTTATTGTTGCTTGCGACGACGATATAGTTCTTCCAAAGAACTTTCTTGATCGCTATCTTGACTCGGTAACTCGATATGACTTTGCGCTGGCACAACCGGCTAGGACTCATGACAGCTTTAGTCCTCACATGATCGTAGACGGATTTAGCGGTCACCCTTTCGTTGAGCAGCTGGACGGCTTGTTAGCACGTCAGACACGTTTTGTTGAAATTGGTCCGATCTTTTCTGTTCACCAGAAAGCCTTCGAGTTAATTTTTCCCTTTGACGAAGCGTCTCCTATGGGCTGGGGCTATGACTTTGTGTGGCCGCAGATCATTGCAAACGCCGGCTTGAAGATGGGCATTGTCGACGCGGTGCCGATCGCGCACTCTCTGCGGAAGTCTGGGTTCTTTTATCAACATGATAACGCCCGCGCGGAAATGAAAGAATTTCTTGCGCATCGGCCGCACCTCTCGCCCGACGAGGCTTTTTTCATAATAGATTCTTATGCATCTTGACGGTCTCACATGCCTATGTCTCCACCATCGCTCAGCGCTATCTTGTGTACCTTCAACCGCGCCGAATTGTTGTCGCGAACCCTGGAAAGTATTCTCGGGCAGACTCTGGACCAATCTAACTTTGAACTGATCGTTATTGATGATGGCTCAACGGACGAGACGAGAAAAGTCGTTGAGTCTTTTGAGCGACGTCTTCCTCTCCGGTATGCATATCAAGCCAACGCTGGGCTTGCCTCCGCAAGGAATCACGGCATTTACCGTTCCCAGGCCCCGATTCTTCTGTTTCTCGATGACGATGATCTTTGCAGTCCGAACCTGTTCGAGGAACACTTGAAAACACATGTTCAATATCCAGACAACCATTTCGCGGTGCTTGGCTACGTCGCTTTAGATCCAAACCTAGCGGAGAAACCAGTGTTGCATTATGTAACGGAGGTTGGTTGCTATCTATTTTCCTATCCTAATCTGAAACATGGTGATGTGCTCGATTACCCCTATTTTTGGGGCGGATGTTCTTCTTGCAAGCGAAAGTTTCTAATCGAGTACGGGGTGTTCAATCCGGTGTTTCGCTTTGGCTGCGAAGATATTGAGCTCGCTTACCGCCTCTCCAAGAACAATTTAAAGGTGGTCTACAATGCGCACGCGGTGAGCACGATGGTTCGCGACATTTCTTTTGATGCCTTTTGCAAGCGTCTTATACGGCAGGGTGAGTCGCAGTATGTTTTTAGTCAGCTTCATCCGGACGCGGAAGTTCAGAAGTGGACCGAAATGATTGGTGCCGAAGAAGAGTGGCAAAGAATCGAAAAGGTTTACGAGGCTGTTATACGCTCAGCGCGGGAACTGGACCGGATTGCTAACCTCAAGCTCGAGCTGGGATTAGAGCTCGACGACGTAACTATAGACTTACTCCACCGAGCCTATCGTAACGCGTTCAAGGCGTGCAAGCTTAAGGGAATTGACAATCGCCGTTCAGAGGCGTTAAAGACTGAAAACAATAAGAATTCAGGTCTCGCCATCGATGCCTTCTCTAAGGATGGGACGAACCAGTCGGTATGATTCTCGGTATCGCTCGCAGCGTGGGTGAAGTCTGGCGGAAACTGGGCTGACTGCAAGGAAATTTACTTCTAAACGGGTCTTTGGTCTGAAGTAGCGCTATGCCAAGAGAAACCAACAGTTAGTCCAGAGAACTGTATCGGTGCGCAGTAGTTCCGATTAAGGCAGTAAAGGGCCAAAGTAACATTGCCATATGATAGGGTCTGCTTGGATTGCTAACGCAGGAGTCGTATCATACTTCGACAATATTCTTCCACTCAGGCCGTTCTGAGGCATCCGGAATCCAGTTCGGCTCCCAATTTCTCAGGACTGAATTGCTCTCGAAGCACTGCCGTGGGGATATTTCCGGAAGGAGATGCTCGCCCACGCCTGAACGGACAAATAGCGAGTTAAATCCAAGCCGCTGAGCGCCTACTAACCTGTATCCTTTCTCTCTTCCCAATTTTACGAACGCAGACAAGGACGCCCCTGCGTAGTAAGGCCGCCGCCCGTAATCGATCCGATAATCTGCCTGATAGGGTATTGAAACCGCGCGGTCGGGACCCCATACAGGGTTGAACTCTAAGATTATCACCCGTGGAGAGATACACCGAATTGCCTGCCAAACCCAATAGTCCATGCCATCGAGGTCCAGAGACAACAGGTCGACGTCCCCGGCGAACCCGTTATTCGCTATCAGCCAATTGATGTTTTCGGCAGTAATCCAAGAGACTACCTGAGTCGGAGGATCAGCAAAAGTATCTTGACACTTAGCGTAGAACTCCTTGCCTCGGGAGATGTTCTGCTCGTCACAGTCAAACAGAAGCCCCTGCCAGCCATGATTTATGATAAGATTTGCTGAATTACATTCAATCCCATCTCCGGCACCAATCTCTACAACACGTTTGTTTGTGGTTCCCAGGATACTGAAAATGTAGAGGAGTATCCCATCCTCACCGTTCTGGGAGAAGCACCTGAACTCCGTATCCGTCAGCTCTGGCAGAGCGAGGTGGTTGTCGAGCAGGTCTCTATACTTCTGGCGCAAAAGCAGCTGGACGGACTGACTTATCGCGGCCGTCTCGTTCAGTATCCTGCGCCGGCTGCTGTGATCAAATTGATTTGCAAGAAGGCCCTCTTGTAGGTGGACGAGCTGAAGCTGAAGGTCACCGAATTGCTGTCGGAACTCAACAAATTGCTGTCGGAGCTCAACGAATTGCTGTCGAGACTCCGTGAAGGCCGGAAGATCTGCAAGTGAGCTCGCCAGAGTTGATTTAATTTTTCGCTTGAAGAGGCTCTTCATAGGCTCTACTTTGTGATCGGCCATGCCTACGGTACCGATTCACGAGTATGGGAAACGGCCGATTCAAACCTCTGGCTCGTACCGCTTCGTGCGCCATCCAATATCTTTGCCTTCCAGCCAATACCGATCGCCTTCCTCGGCATGGGCGCCGCTTGGCGGCGCCTATCAATACGAACCGACAGCGATGTCCGACCCCTTCTGCCCAGCAAACACCACGTCAAGTCACACCCCACTAATGATATCTTGAATTGACCTTTTACCTCAACCGGGGAAACGTCAATACCGAATGTTTTAGAGGGTATGGAGGAGACGTCCTGATGGTTTGGTGAGCCGTTTGCCACAAAACTTGAAGGTGCGGACACATCACAGATCGCTGACCTGACAACAGCACACCTGCTCTTTGCTCGACGAGGGGGCGTCCTTGATTCCTCTCACGACAGCGGCCCGAGGATACTCACGGAGTTCATTCTAACTCTTGAAATGCTGGTGTTGTCGTGAAGGGTTACATGGAGCTATCCGTTAGGCTCGACTTTTCTCAGTTCGAGTAACCAGCTATCGATCAGATCACTAATCTGGGTGAGCACTGAACAGCGTAGATCGCGGTCTGGCGCTCGGCAGTATGGGCAAGTCTTTGCTGGCTATTGGGATACCGCCACGATATGAAAATTGGATGTAGCGATGGCGAATGCCCGTGGCCTCGACCACGCCCGCGAGGCCACGCGGAATTCTTTGCCGTGTGGGTCCGGCAAAGGCTCGAGTCTCTTGACAGCGATACATGCGTAGTGGTGTATTGCCAGCCGTGATCAGCGTGATCATCTGCGCCCGCAACGAGGCCGGCGGGATCGGCCGTCTCATCGCGTCCGTCAAACCATACTACGAAGAGATTGTCGTCGTCGACGGTCATTCCAAGGATGAAACCGCAGCACTGGCGGAGCAAGCTGGAGCTCGTGTTGTCCTGGACAACGGCCGCGGCAAGGGTGATGCGTATCAAGTGGGAATCCGAGAAACCACCGGCGAGATCCAGGTGTTCATGGATGCCGACGGTTCGCATGATCCCGCAGAGATCCCCGACATCATACGTCCCATCGAACAAGATCTCGCCGATCTCGTAATCGGCTCCCGGCACCGTGGCGGCAGCGACGAGTGGCAAGGTGATCTTACCACGTGGTTGCGGGCTATCGGAAGCGGGTTTCTGAGCGTTGTGATCAATGCGCGCTGGAAATCGAATCTGACGGACGTGCTCAATGGCTTCCGCGCGGCTCGAAGAAGCGCTGCCGTGAAGGTCCCGCTGCACGCCGTGGATTTCGACGTTGAGCAGCACATGATCGTGCAATTCCTCAAGTGTGGATACCGCGTGACAGAAGTCCGGAGCCACGAATACTGCCGCAAATGGGGCGAGTCGAAGCTTCCGACGTATCGCAAGGCTTACTTGTTTTTCTGGCGGTTATTTTTGGATCTCGTAAGCGGCGCCCGGGCGCGATGAGAATGGAACCAGATAGATCAAGAAGTTTAGATAATTTACTCACCTTGCACAAAGGAGTTCTGCATGAATCTCTGGGATGGCATTGAATCGCACACAGTTCGGCCAGAGACAAGAGGGTTGTGGAATGCCGACGCTGATACGGACTTGCAGGATTTCAGCGGGCGGGTTCCACCGAAGAAGTTGATGTTTTCACTCAATGGAAAATGCAATTTGCGTTGTGACCACTGCGCTCGCGGGGTGTACGACCTACTCGCCCAACAGTCACCAGTACAGCTCATTGATTATGTGATGGAGCATGTACTGCCCCACGTCCGATGCGTGCGGTTGGGTGGAACTGATCAGGGGGAACAACTGACATCACCGCACTTCAATCGTTTTCTCCGCCGAGTTCACGAACTCGGGTCGATCCGTCTCGAGGTGATTTCAAATCTAACTTTGATGGATGAGGAGCGAGCGGAGCTCATCGCGCTGGCATGTAACGAGTTCGTCTTTTCGTTGGAAGGTATCGGACCTGCATTCGAACGGGTTCGTCACTTTCCGTGGGACAAGGTAGAACGACACTTAGAAATGCTCGTTGCTGCCCGGCGTCGTCTTGCCGGGTCAAAGCTGAAGATTTTTCCACTGGTGACCTGTTTCTATGACAATCTCGACGACCTTCTGGCTATTCTGGATCTCGTAGATAAAGGCGTCGACTGCGTTCAATACCGGCTGTTCAACCCAGTGACTCGCGAACAAACGAGTCAGTCGCTTGTACATCACGCGGCTGCCGCGAATCGAGTTTTCGATCAGATCCGCGGCGCGGCGGCACGTCGCGGGATCTCTGTCGTGCTGCCGCCGAATCTCGATGAAACGAGAACGGCCCTCGTTGAAGTGATACCCCTAAACGCAACGACTTGGCGGAGCAAATCTGGTTCGTTTGGGGTCTCGGTACCTCGTGAGATCGGACACAGCAGGCGATCTTCGATGCGGACCTGGAACCGACGACTTATGGCTATCGGCCGGGCCGTTCCATGCGCACGCTCGATCGTGGGGTGCTGGAGGCGGTTCAGGAGGTGCGCCTCAACCGGCACGGCGGGTGATGATTCCGAAGCCGGGAAACACTTCTTGAGACGATTGAGGTCAAAACAGGTCTTTCCGCTAAAAGCGACGAGCCAGGACTACGCTGCGATGAAGAAAGCATTTCTGCGGGTAGCGGTGCCGAACTTCGCCCGCAAAGAGCTAACTCGGCCAGCTGGGTATGTCACTTCCCCTTCGAGACAGTCTCCGTTCTGTCTAACGGTGAGATTGGCACCTGTTGTGAGGGAATACGTCTTGGACAGTTAAACCTTGAGCGACCGAACCTCGACGAGGCATGGACGGGACCGGATTTCCACCATCTCCGAAGGTCATTGGCTGTTGGACGATGGTCGGGACTTTGTGCCACCTGCGACTTCCGACGCGATCGAATGCGCGAATTAGGCCTCGATCCCGCGATCAGCGGATAGCAAAGTCTTATGGCCTTGCGGGCTCGAGCACCCAGTTCGGCCAAGACTAAGCACGCAGCAATGCCTCGTAGCGCTCCCGGCGGCGATCTCTGGCGCATTTCATGGCAGTCGAAGCAGGTGAAAGTTGAATGGCAGGTGCGTACCCTTGCCGCTCGCACCGTCACCATATTGACCGCCGATCTCCAATGAAGAGTGTGTTCACGTGTTTCACGGTGCGTTAAGAAGACACCGCTCTTTAAGCGTGGTCGCTCGCAAAACTGCCCCCGAAGGATCGATATCATCATTGATGACGCTTCTCATTTTGGAGATTTGACCAAGATCGCGTTCTGGCATTTGTTGACAACCACTTAAAGCCATCGGGACCTTAATGTAATCAAAGACTGGGGAACTGGGTATTGGAGTGATTGGCCGGATGGTAAAGCCTACCGGCCGCGTTCCGAGCTCTATTCTGGGGTTCTTATCGTTGCTAAGCAAACTCGGAGGAATCTCCCGGATACCTCTCACAGCCACGACTATGGTTGGGTTCATAAAACAACTCGTTGACGAACAAGGGGCAAAGGATCTGACATGTGCGAGTGTAACCGGAACGTCTATATGCGGGTCAAAATTTGAAAGTATGACCATTACGCCTTCCATCGTCTTCATCAAGAAGCGACAGTAATGAGGCTCAACGAAACCGTCGAACTGAGCGAAGGCGATAAAGGTCAGATAAGCAAGCCACGGCTCCTTCGGTTAGTATCAGACGATCTGAATCGTCTGATACTATGCCTGGCGAAATGCGTGATGGAGTCCGATGTGAGGATTTGCAATGTCTGACATACCCGAACAACTACTTCGAATCATACTGACTTCTGAGACACTCGAGCCCGTCCCAGATCCAGGGAAAGCTTGGCAGGAAATCTCCCTTACCTTAGATGATCGAGGATATGAGATCTCTATTGTCCTAGTCCTGCCGTCGCAGCCAACTGCCGGACGTATTTAATCGGCCCGAGAAGTTACAAGTATAGCTCGATCAGCTGTCATTGATTCGGCCACGGTGTGTCTAAAGCCAATAGTGTGAAGCAATGCTTTCAGGCAACTAAGGGAGGGGATGAACCAATTTTGAGATCCTCCACTCCCGGTTCGTTGCCAACAAATCTGAGCTCGTGCACAGGACCGCCGTAGTCTTTGATTTGCGAATTTGCAGAAGAAAAATCAGCTAAGACTCTACTACGAGTATGCCTTTAGTCAGATTAGCAAGGATTTCTAGGGCTAGTAGCGGATGTTTCGAGTGATATAGGGAGTTGCCCCATCTCCGTCACACAAGGAGCAGTTTTGCGATGTCCTCAGTTGATGTGATCCAGCTAGCAGTTTTTTTTATTCTTAAGACGGTTTCTGAGCACCGCACTTAATCGCCAGGTAATCAGGCCACTTCATTGCCTACCCGAGGAAAACCGTCTTCAATGCTGACCTAATCGATTCGGAGATTGTTGATTAAAAGCCCAAACTCAAATTATATAGAAAATTATCGAATCGAGGGCTCCTTGTAAAGTCAGAGGAATCTTTTTTATTCAGCTTCACGAAAGCGGAGTTTCGCGGTGAGCAACGCGGGGTGGTTGCCGATGCGTGCCCGGCTACTGAGCAATCAGGCTTGGTGTTAATAGAAGTTCGTTCCGTGATAGGCAATAAACGATGTGCTTTTTCAATCGCACTTCTGGACATTGCCGATTTGAGCTCTCTTTCAGAGTGAAAACTGTTGTGGATGTGTTTAGTTTGCGTGTTACCGCAGGGCCATAGTCACGATATGTCAGATTGGCAGGCGACTTTAATTTCCTTGAAAAATCGCATAAGGAATAACGAAAGGAATGGAACATGAAAAAAGCATTGATAACAGGCATCACGGGGCAAGACGGGTCTTATCTTGCGGAACTCCTCTTGAACAAAGGCTATGAGGTCCATGGCATTGTTCGGCGGGTTGCTATCGAGGATCCTGAGCACCGACTGTGGCGCATAAGGCACATTCTTGACAAATTAATTCTCCATGCCGGATCTCTGGAAAGCTTCGCCAGCATATTCAATGTTGTCGATAAAGTACGTCCCGATGAAATTTATCATCTGGCCGCACAGAGTTTCGTGAGCTATTCCTTTGAGGATGAATTTTCAACAATAGGTACGAACGTAAACGGCACTCATTATATGCTCGCTGCGATGAAGGAGAGAGTGCCTAGCTGCAGATTCTATTTCGCTGCATCCAGTGAGATGTTCGGCAACGCTACAGAAACGCCACAAAATGAAAATACCAGCTTTCATCCCAGATCAGCTTATGGAATCTCCAAAGTGGCGGGGTTTCACTTAACCACAAATTATCGGCAAGCTTATGACTTATATGCAGTGAGCGGCATTTGTTTTAATCACGAGTCTCCCAGAAGAGGCTTTGAGTTCGTCTCAAGAAAAGTGACCAATAGCGTGGCGAAGATTAAGCTAGGGCTTGCGAAGCAATTGGTTCTCGGCAACTTAGACGCCAAGAGGGACTGGGGGTATGCGGCAGACTATGTGAAAGCAATGTGGCTCATGCTGCAACAGAAGGAGCCGGATGATTACGTCATAGCGATGGGTGAGAGTCATTCAGTCACGGAACTGATAGAGACTGCTTTTCGTGGTGTTGAGCTTGATTGGAAAAAGTATATCTCGATTGACGAGAGGTTGTATCGGCCAACGGAGATATACGAACTTAAGGGGAATCCTGCCAAAGCGAAGAATAAATTGGACTGGCAGCCGAGTGTAACGTTTGAGCAACTAATTAAAATCATGGTTGAGTCAGAGATTGAATCTTTGGCACAACATTCATAAAGTAATCCTGAATTGGTATAAGTCAAAATTATTAGAATTTATTCGCCGCCGCCAAAATAATGTCTGTGAAAAGTTGACTCTCGAGTTCGCGACAGACAAGCCGTTAGATTTGTTAATAGCAACACTAAATATGGAATCCACTTTCGAGAAGAGGTGCTGTGTGATGTTGTTTCAATTGTCGTCAAGGCGACGAAGATGAACGACAACCCGGAGCACCAGAACGGTTATTGCGTTGTCTGTGGGCGCCACTCGTCATTTCGTTTCGACCCGACCATAATCACTCTCCAACTTCAGAAGGTATGGGGTATATCGGACAACGTCGTTGAGGCATTTAACCGCAAAGAAAGCATGTTCTGTACTTACTGCGGCGCGAGTCTGAGGATCAGACGTCTCGCCGCGGTCTTGATGCAGACTTGCGCACAGATGAGCGGTATATCCTCCCGGTCGTTTGTAGAACTACTCCGGAATGAGGAGTTCCGGCGTTTAAGGATTGCAGAAATTAATGCTTGTGGAATCCTACACGAGTACCTCAAAGAGCATCCAAATCTCTTTTATTCGGAGTGGCTCCCTCATGCCGAGCCGAGCGACGTACATGACGGCGTCCGATGCGAGGACTTACAACGTTTGACATACCCTGAGAACTACTTCGATTTTATACTGACCTCTGAGACACTTGAACACCTGCCTGACCCGGATAAAGCCTGGCAAGAAATCTACCGCACCTTGAAGGGTGGGGGGTACCATATTTTTACGATCCCAGTTGTTCCTTGGCAGCTCAAGACAAGACAGCGGGCGCGGATTGTTGGTGGAATGCGTGAGGATCTCTTAGAGCCTGCATATCACAGCCCTTGGGGTAGGGAAGATGTGTTCGTATATACGGATTTTGGTATGGATGTGCTGGAAAAGTTGAATGACATAGGGCTAAAAACAGAGGTCTTCTATCTGAGCCCTGAGTCTGATTTGGACGTAGCCGTGGTTTTTCGATCTCGCAAGGCTGGAGGAGAGGTAACAGTGAACGATAAGGGACCGTCTCCGTTATTGGAGCCGACCGGCGAGCGGTATCTTCCCTGGTTGGAAGAAGCATCGATCGGTTATGAACATGTCCACCGTTATGCCTATGCGACGCAATTTGTGCAGAACAAGAGAGTATTAGACCTTGCTTGCGGAGAGGGATACGGGAGTTATCTGTTGGCCAAGACCGCAAAATCCGTAGCGGGGATCGATATCGACAACAATACAATCAAGCACGCTCGAAATAAATACATCAACCAAAACCTTGAATTTAGAGTCGGATCCATCACAGAAGTTCCTATTGGCGGTGAAAGTATCTTTGACGTGGCTGTCTGCTTTGAGGCGTTAGAGCACATTGAGGATCATCAAAAGCTTCTAAGTGAGGTGAAGAGACTTCTCACTCCCGAAGGAGTGTTTATTGTTTCGACACCTAACAAGACGGTCTACAGTGACGAACCTCAATTCAATAACCCGTTTCACGTGCACGAGCTTTATTTCGATGAGTTCAGAGAACTGTTAGAGAAGTATTTTAAGAATGTTAAATTTCTCGGTCAGCGTATCTACTGTAACTCCAATATATGGCCGGTCTTTGCTGGGGAAGATACCAAAGTTGTCGAGTACGTCGTTGACAAAAATCCAGAAGAGTTCGTTTTTCCCGGCAATGACAAAAAGATTCCCCGTTACTTCATCGCTATAGCCTCGGAGGCGACGCGCGACATTGAAGATAGAAGCAGCGCGTTAGTCGATGTGTCTGATGCCTTGCTCAACCAGAAAGAACGCCAGATAGGTCAGTTGTCTGCCCAGAAAGAGAGCCAGATAGCAGCCCACGTGAGGGAACAAGAACGACTCGCCGCAGAAATACGTCAATTGTCTGCCCAGAAAGAGAGCCAGATAGCAGCCCACGTGAGGGAACAAGAACGACTCGCCGCAGAAATAGGTCGGCTAGTAGACGAAAGCCATCAGTGTTTGATGAGGGAGCGAGCGGCTTATTTTGCTTTAGCGGCTCAGGCTCACGTGGTAGTAGCGGCGAAGCGAAAGGAGCTGGATGAAGCAGTAGCGGCGGGGCGAAAGGAGCTGGATGAAAAGCGAAAGGAGCTGGATGAAAAGAACGACCGTATTGCCGGCTTGGAAGTACTAGTTCAACAACGCGAAGTCATTCTGAGCCATATTTACAGTTCCCACGGCTGGAAAGCTTTGACGGTATATTACCAGCTGCGCAACCAGCTTCTGCCGGAAGGCACAAAAAGAAAGGAGATAGCCAAAGCTTTCTGGAAATTCCTTAGGAAAATGTCTTCTTCTCTTGCTGTTGCAAAAAACGGGGCGGTTCAAAGCGCTAGGACGTCAAGTGTCGAGCCGGTCGTAATGAAGCCGGTCATAAAAGA
>Ga0070671_100003568_pt1 | contig 12170 bp, 7 predicted proteins | sample KBSS73metaG_FD_65341 | JGI IMG/M metagenome (GOLD analysis project Ga0070671, IMG submission 65341) | Switchgrass rhizosphere microbial communities from Kellogg Biological Station, Michigan, USA - KBS S7-3 metaG | ecosystem: Host-associated > Plants > Roots > Rhizosphere > Soil ...
CTGGTGTCGAGCGTCACGTAGTTCGAGATGTGCACTGCGTAATGGCAGTGGAACACCCAGTTGCCCGGTCGTGCCGCCTGCCACGCCATGTCCATCGCCTGGAATGGCTCGACGATCTCCGTCACCGCCATGCGGCGCTGCTCCGGGGTGTAGCTGGTGTCGACCCCGGCTGCGCTCACGCCGTCCACCCGGAAGTAGAAGCCGTGCAGGTGCATCGGGTGGTCCGCCTCGGTGAAATTCACCACCCGCCAGCGGACGGAGTCGCCCTGTGCGTACGTGAACCGCTCGGTGTGCGGCCACGAGAGTCCGTTGATCGCCATCGTTGCGTTCCGGACGCCGTTGCCGCTCGTCGTGTCGATCAGGAAGTGCATCGAGAGCGCCAGGATCCGATCCGGCGGGGTGTCGGGCCGATCGACCACGATGACCCCGTTCAATTGCATCTCCTTCGCCTCGCGGAATGGCCCCGCCACGACCGAGTGCGCGAAGTAGAGGAACGTGCCGGGCTGGTCGGCGGTGAACTCGAATGGCACGGCCTTCCCGGCTGGGACGACGAAGCTGTCCGCCGGTGCGCGCGTGCGACCGAGGCCAAGCATCGTGAGAGGACGGTCGAGGGTGTTGCGCACGGTACCGCGCACTCGAGTCCCCACCGGAACGCGGATCAGCGGGCCGGGCGTGGACGGCGCCTTCCCCGGCTCGGCGAAGGCGAAGAGGCTGTCGAGCGCCTTCCCGCCCTCGCCGTCCGGCTGCCAGGTGCCGGTGCGGGTCTCCAGCGTTACGGTGAGCACGCCGCTGGCCAACGTGCCCGCCGGATGCGTGTTGTCGTTCGGAAGGATGCGGGTCGGACGGGCGGTCGTGCTTCCAGTCGCGAGCAGGACGGTGATGCTCGCGGCGATCACTGCAGCAGTCCGCAGCATGTGCTCCTTCCGGGAAGCAAAGCGTGCGCGGCGATCGGGGACACTCGGGCACCGGAGCATACGCCACGGTGCGCCCCTGCGCCATGGCGGACTCAGCGATCGATCATCCGCTGCGCGCCCTCCGAGTACCGCGCCCCGTGCACCGGAACCCGGGCCACGGCACCCTCGATCTCGGCGAGGTCGTCCGGCGAGAGCTCGAGCGAGGCGGCACCGATGTTCTCCTCGAGCCGGTGGAGTTTCGTGGTCCCAGGGATCGGCACGATCCACGGCTTCCGTGCCAGAAGCCACGCCAGCGCGAGCTGCCCCGGGGTCACCTGCTTCCGCCGGGCGATCGCCGCCAGCATCTCGACCAGCGGCTGGTTGGCCTTCCGGTTCTCCGGCGACAGCCGCGGTACGGTGTTCCGGAAGTCGCTGTTCCCGAAACTCGACTCCGCGTCGATCGCGCCCGTCAGGAATCCCTTCCCGAGAGGGCTGAACGGCACGAACCCGATGCCGAGCTCCTCAAGCACGGGCAGGATCTCCTCCTCCGGCTCTCGCCACCACAGCGAATACTCGCTCTGGAGCGCGGACACCGGCTGCACCGCGTGGGCCCGGCGGATCGTCCGCGCACCGGCCTCGGAAAGGCCGAAGTGCTTCACCTTCCCCTCGCCGATCAGCTCCTTCACGGTGCCGGCCACCTCCTCGATGGGCACCTGCGGATCCACGCGGTGCTGGTAGTACAGATCGATGGCATCCACGCCGAGCCGCCTGAGCGACTCGTCGGTCATGCGGCGGATGTGCTCGGGACGACTGTTCAGGCCGCCGGTCTTCCCGTCGGCGTCGAACTCGAAGCCGAACTTGGTGGCGATCACCACCCGGTCGCGGACCGGCGCGAGCGCCTTTCCCACCAGGATCTCGTTCGTGAACGGACCGTACACCTGGGCCGTGTCGAAGAACGTGACCCCGCGCTCCACCGCGCGCCGGATCAGCGCGATCATCTCGCCTTCGTCGGCGACGGCGCCGTAGCCGAAGCTCATGCCCATGCAGCCGAGGCCGAGGGCGGACGTCGTGAGGCCGCTGCGGCCGAGAGTGCGTGTCTGCATCGTGGTTCCTTTCCCGGGGTCTTGCCCGTACTACCCCGAGCGGCGCAACATCCCTCGGCCGCTGGAGGCAACATGGAAGTATTCGAGGTCGTGATCGCGCTGCTGCTCGGCGGCGCCGCGCTGGCCGCCGTCTCCCGGCGGATCGGGGCGCCGTACCCGGCGCTGGTGGCGCTCGCGGGTGCCACGCTCGCGCTCATCCCCGGCACGCCGACGATGACGCTCGACCCCCAGCTGGCGCTGGCGCTCTTCGTGGCGCCGGTCCTGGTGGATGCGGCCTTCGACGCCTCGCCCCGGGACCTGCGGGCCAACTGGCGCCCGATCGCGAGCCTGGCGTTGGGCGCCGTGGCGTTGACCATCGTCACGGTAGCGCTCGTCACGCGCTGGCTCGTGCCCGACGTGCCATGGGCCGCCGCCATCGCGCTCGGCGCCATCGTGGCCCCGCCCGACGCCGCCGCCGCCAGCACGGTGCTGCGCCAGCTCCGGCCGCCTCACCGCCTGCTCGTGATCCTCGAGGGCGAGAGTCTCTTCAACGACGCGAGTGCGCTGCTTGTCTACCGGCTCGCGGTCGCCTCCGTAACCATCGGCGTCCTCTCCGCCGGCAGCGTGCTGCCGCTGCTGCTGGTCGTGACGCTGGGCAGCATCGTCCTCGGCGTCGTGCTCTCGCGGCTGACCCTTGCCGTCACCGCACGCATCAGCGACGTGTCCACCGCGGTCGTGGTGCAGTTCTGCTCCACGTTCGGCGTGTGGATCCTCGCCGAGCGGCTGCGGCTCTCCGGCATCATCACGATGGTGGTGTACGCAATGATGGCGTCACGCCGCGCGGCCGAGATCGTGCCGGCACGCATCCGGATCCCGGCGTGGGCGGTGTGGGAGGTGGCGGTGTTCGTGCTGAACGTGCTCGCGTTCATCCTGGTGGGCTTCCAGCTCAAGTCCATCGCGGCGAACCTCACGGCCGCAACCGGGACGCGGTACGCCGTGGTGGCCGCGACGGTGTGTGCCGCCGTCATCGTGGCGCGCATCGTGTGGGTGACCGCGGCGGCCGCGGTGAGCCGACGGCGCCTGGACGCGGTCTCGCTCACGCCGGGCGGCGCGGCCGTGGTGGGCTGGTGCGGCATGCGTGGGACGGTGACGCTCGCCGCCGCGCTCGCGCTGCCGACGGCGTTTCCCTACCGCGACCTGATCCTCGTGACCGCGTTCGCCGTGGTACTCGGCACGCTCGTCGTCCAGGGTCTCACGGTCAGGCCGCTGCTGCTGCGCCTGAAGCTCGAAGATGACGGGATGGTGGAGCGCGAGGTGCGACTGGCCCGTCTCGAGACACTGCGGGCGGCGGTCGCCGCGGCGGCGCAGTGTCCCGGCGCCGGCACCGCACGGCTGGTGCGGCACCGCTACGAGTTGCAGCTCAGACGCGCGGAAGCGGAGTCCGCGTCGGACGGCGCCATGGCACCGGGCGCGGACGCCGGGGCGCCGGCCGCGGCCCAGTCGGAAGATCGCGAGCACGACGCGGCGGTCGTGCACGCTGCGACGCAGGCCCAGCGACACCGCCTGGTGCAGCTCCGCGCCGATGGCACGATCGGCGACGCCGCGTTCCAGCGGGTCGAGGAGAGCCTCGACTGGGCGGAGCTCGACTGGGAGCAGTTGCTGCGGTAGGCAGGCGTCGCAGTCTATTGACGGCGCTGGAGCGCGGCGTGCGGGAAGCCGGCCCCTCGCGTCGCCGACCGGGCGGCGTTCGACGGTATCGTCGAGGGATCAAAGGATCGTCCGTACCTCTGGACGTTTCATCTAGGGTGTGGCATTCCCAATGACGCCGCCAGCGCCATCGGCACGCAATACAGCGAGCACGGCGCGCAGGTACCGCGCCGTCCGGCTCCGAGCCGATGCCGCCACGGTCTCCGGTGGTCCCGCCACCACCAGGCGTCCGCCCGCCTCCCCGGCCCCCGGCCCCAGGTCGAGCACCCAGTCGCTGCCCGCGATGACGCGCATGTCGTGCTCCACGACGATCACGGTGTTGCCCGCCGCCACGAGTCCGTCGAGCTGCGCGACCAGCTTCTCGACGTCCGTGGCGTGCAGGCCCGTCGTGGGCTCATCGAGGATGTAGAGCGTGTCGCCCCGCGCCGGACGCTGCAGCTCGGTGGCAAGCTTGATGCGCTGCGCCTCGCCGCCGGAGAGCTCCGTCGCAGGCTGGCCGAGTCTCAGGTAGCCCACGCCGACGCTCCGGAGCACGTCGAGCGAGCGGTGCACCGACGGCTCCCCGGCGAAGAAGGCCCACGCCTCGTCCACCGTCATGCCGAGCACTTCGGCGATGTTGCGGTCCCGGTAGCGGATCTCGAGCGTCTTCGCGTCGTAGCGCGCACCGTGGCAGGTCGGGCACGGCGCGTACACGCTCGGCAGGAAAAGGAGCTCGACCATGACGAATCCCTCGCCCTCGCACGTGGCGCAGCGACCCTTCGCCACGTTGAACGAGAACCGCCCCGCGTCGTACTTCCGTGCGCGCGCCGCCCTCGTCGCGGCGAAGAGCCTGCGCACGCCGTCGAAGAGGCCGGTGTACGTGGCGAGGTTGGAGCGCGGCGTCCGGCCGATCGGCTTCTGGTCCACGCGCACCAGCCGGCGGATCCGCTCCGCGCCCTCGACGATGCGTCCACTCGTCGGCGCGGTTGGCTCGCGCTCGAGCTGCTCGCCTTCATCCTCCGCCGCCGGCGCCTCGTCCCCCAGGTGCGACAGCACCAGCTCCACCAGCGCCTGGCTCACAAGGCTCGACTTGCCCGAGCCCGACACCCCCGTCACCGACGTGAACGTCCCGAGCGGGAAGGCGACCTCGAGATCGCGGAGATTGTTCCGGGTGACGCCGGCGAGGCGAAGCCAGCCCGACGGCATCCGCGGCGTCCGGCGCCGCACCGGGACCTCGTCGAACAGGTAGGGTCGCGTGTGCGACGCCTGCACGTCGGCGAGTCCCGCCGGCGGACCGCTGTAGAGCACGTGTCCGCCGTGCTCGCCCGCGCCCGGGCCGACGTCCACGATCCAGTCGGCGTGGCGAATCACGTCGAGCTCGTGCTCCACCACGAAGAGCGAGTTCCCGGCGGCCTTCAACCGGTCGAGCGTGCGCAGCAGCGCCTCGGTGTCGGCCGGGTGCAGCCCCGCCGACGGCTCGTCGAGCACGTAGACGACGCCGAACAGGTTCGAGTGCACCTGGGTGCCGAGCCGCAGGCGCTGCAGCTCGCCGGGGGACAGCGTCGGCGTGCTGCGGTCGAGCGAGAGATAGCCCAGCCCCAGCTCGACCAGCACCGCGAGCCGCGCATCGAGATCCTCGGCGATGCGCTGGATGACGAGCGCCTGCTCCGGATGCTCGGCCTCGCGCGTGCGCCGGCCGCGCGCCGTGCCGCGCGCGAAGGGCGCGAAGATCTCCGCCAGCCGGGCGAGCGGTTGCCGCGAGATGTCGGCGATGTCGAGGCCCGCGAAGGTGACGCCAAGCGGCGCGGGGCGGAGGCGCTTGCCCTCGCACGCCGGGCACTCGGTGCTCACGAGGAACCGGGCCACGCGCCTCTTCATCGCCGCGCTCTCGGTCTTCGCGAAGGTGTCGAAGACGTACTTCCGCGCCCCGGTGAACGTGCCCATGTAGCTCGGCTCCTCCTTCCGCTTGAGCGCGCGCTTCACCTCCGCCGCCGTGAACCCGGGATACACCGGCACCGTTGGCTGCTCGTCGGTATGGAGGATCCAGTCGCGCGTCTTCTTGGGGAGCTCGCGCCAGGGCACGTCGACGTCGATGCCCATGGTGGTGAGGATGTCACGGAGGTTCTGGCCGTGCCACGCCGGGGGCCACGAGGCGACGGCGCGATCGCGGATGCTGAGCGAATCGTCCGGCACCATCGACCGCTCGGTCACGTCGTAGATGCGGCCGAGCCCGTGGCAGCGCGGACACGCTCCTTCCGGCGTGTTGGGCGAGAACGCCTCGGCATACAGCAGCGGCTGACCGGAGGGATAGTCGCCGGCCCGCGAGTAGAGCATGCGAAGCAGGTTGGAGAGCGTCGTGACGCTCCCCACTGAGGAGCGCGTCGTGGGTGCGCCGCGCTGCTGCTGCAGCGCGACGGCCGGCGGCAGGCCGTCGATGGCGTCCACTTCCGGCACGCCGATCTGGTGGAACAGCCGGCGCGCATACGGCGCCACCGACTCGAGGTACCGCCGCTGCGCCTCGGCGTAGAGCGTGCCGAAGGCGAGCGACGACTTGCCCGAGCCGGAGACGCCGGTGAACGCCACGATCGCGTCACGAGGGATGCGGACGTCGATGTGCTTGAGGTTGTGCACGCGGGCACCGCGGACGTGCACGAAGCCGAGGGGTGAGGGGGTGACCATGACGAGAGAACATACCCCCCGCCGACGATGTCGGATCTCCGCGTGCTGCGCCCCGCTTCAGGTCAGGCCAATCGTTCCGTTCCAGCGAGAACGGGACATCACATCGTTCCCCAATGACGCACTGGACGCGCTGAATCTCTATCACGAGCGTGCGACCTACGGCGCGGTGGCCGGACTGCTGGGTGTCCCGCCCCTCTCGGTCATGCGCGGTCGGCCGCGCGACTGGCGTCACTCGTGGGTGGTGAACGCGGAGACCGGCTGGCCGACAGAGTAGCCCGCACCGAAGGTGCGCCAGCAGCTCGAGGTGCGGGATCTCGTTCGGGCTACAACCGACGATCCGCTCGACTGGCTCGCCGATCCGAGCTAGGCAATACCGTCGCTGGACTTGCTGCCTAACGGGCGCTTCCTGCTGACGGCTGCCCGACTCTTCTAAGCTGTGCAGTGCTTCGCCCGCCGCCGCTCCCTGCGGCCGCGGGCCGGCTCGAAACCGAGGTCCTGCAGGGCGCCAAGATCTCGCTGAGCGCAAGGCTCGCATTCGAGTAGCTGCCCTGCATGATGTCCCCGCCACCCACTCTGGCCTCCTGCAGGAGCCAGTGCCGGCTCCAGGGATAGTCCAGCAGCAGGTGCCCCGTCCCGCCCTCGGCCGCCCAAGCGGCCAATCCAGCCGCGCCCGTCCACTGCAAGGTGGTCGAATCGACCGTCGTGCCCCAAGTGACGTCGTTCGCGACCAGCCCAAGGTTGTGACCGAGTGCGTCAGCACGTCCTCGACGTCACGCTGCCCGGCGGCCGTGCCGCCGCCGCTCAGCCGTGCGGCCAGCCACGTCGAGTCCACGTACACGAGCCGCGGCCCGGTGCCGTCGTCACGCACGGCGCGGCAGTGGCGACCGAGGGAGAGTAGGGGGCGCGGGCCAGCACGCACGGTCCCACGCGGATCACGAGGCCCCCATAGGTGGAATCGAACGCCAGCAGAGGCGCATTTCCCGGCACCTGGGCGGGGCCGCCGTCTCCGGCCGCGGTGGTCACGCGAACGGCCGAGGGTGTCGTGCCGAAGACCCGCTGCAGCGCATGATGGCGCGGCCCAACACCCGGACGCCTTCCGGGTTAGTCTCGCGGTAGAACCACTCGGTCCGGATGGTGAACGCGCTTCCCGCGCGCGGGCTCACCGCGACGGTGAGTGTTTCCACCTGGGCGCTGGGCACGGTCGCGATGATTCGCGGCGTGCCCGTGGTCGCTGGGAAGAGCCGGCCCGACGCATCGACCTCCACGACCTCGGCTTCCGTCGAGGTCCAGATAGGCCACGTCCGACTGCCGCCCGACGCGACGGGCAGGGCCGTGGTGTCGAACACCACCCAGATCAGCTCGCCCGCCACCAGCGCGGTGGGCAGGGACAGGTTGAGTGGCCGCAGCGTTGGCGGAGGTGGGGGCGGCACGGGGGACGGGTCGCCCGAGCAAGACCGCGCGGTGCGGTCGGTGGACGCGGACAGTGCGCGGAGCTGACGCCGAGGACCACACCGGTCCTTGAACCTGCTGTTGTAGCGGTGAAGGGGATCGTCTCTCTGCAATTACTCGGGCAGTGGGCCGTGCGACCGTGGGTCGCTTACCGGCAAGAAGGGGCCGGCGAGAGCCGGCCCCTTCTTATTCGCGCCGCCCAGCAGGGACTTACGCGCGGGTCACTGCACCGCATTCATCATGTCGAAGATCGGCAGGTACATGGCGATGACCATGCCACCGACCACCACGCCCAGGACGACGATCATCAGCGGCTCCATGAGGCTCAGCAGCGCGCTCACGGCCACGTCCACTTCCTCGTCGTAGAAGTCGGCGATCTTGCCGAGCATCTCGTCCAGGCCGCCGGTCTGCTCGCCGACGGCGATCATCGACACCACCATCGGCGGGAACACCTTCGACTTCTCCAGCGGGCCCGCGATCGTCTCGCCGCCGGCGATCGAGGCGCGCGATTCCATCACCGCGTCGTGGATGACGCGGTTGCCCGCGGTCTTGGCCGTGATCTCGAGCCCGTCCAGGATCGCCACGCCCGAGCTCACCAGCGTGCCGAGCGTCCGGGTGAAGCGCGACACCGCCGACTTCCGGATCACGTCGCCCAGCACGGGCGCGTTGATCAGCAGGGTGTCGATCACCTTCTTGCCGTTGTCGGTGGCGTAGTAGCGCTTGACCGCCATCCACGCGGCCACGACCACGGCGATGATCGCCCACCAGTAGCTCGTGAGGAACTTGGACATCGCGATCACGATGCGGGTCGGCAGCGGCAGTTCCTGGTTCACCGAGGCGAACATGCTCGCGAACGTCGGGATGACGAAGATGAGCAGGATCGTGATGGCGATCACGGCCACGCTCATGATGACCAGCGGGTAGACCATGGCGCCCTTCACCTTGCGCACCAGGGCGTCGTTCTTCTCCATGAACGTCGCCAGGCGGAGCAGGATCGTGTCCAGGATGCCGCCCGCCTCGCCGGCGGCGATCATGTTCACGTAGAGGTCGCTGAAGGCCTTGGGATGCTTGCGGAAGGCGTCGGCCAGCGTGTTGCCCGCCTCGACATCGAACACCACCTGGCGGACGACTTCCTTCAAGGACGGGTTCTCGGTCTGCTTCGCGAGGATGTCCAGCGACTGCACCAGCGGCAGGCCGGCGTTGATCATCGTCGCGAACTGGCGCGTGAAGATGACGATGTCGCGCGTCTTGATGGTGTTGCCGAAGCTGAGCTTCATCGGCTTCGGCGCCTCGCGGACGCTCACCATCATCATGCGCTGCTTGCGCAGGAAGGCCGTCACCTCCTCCTTCGAGGCGACGTCCACCTGGCCCTTCTGGATCTGCCCGTTGCTGGGATTCCGGGCGGTGTACTCGAAGAGCGGCATGCGGATTCCTCCTGGCTCAGCGGCGCGCCGAGGCGAGCTTGCCCGCCGGGGCGCTGGCGATGTCCTGTTCCTCGATCGGCTTCTCACCGGTCATGCGGAGGAACTCGTTCGGGTCGGGCGAGACACGCAGGCACTCCTCCACCGTGACCTCCCGATTGAGGTAGTGCTGGTACAGCGAGTCGTTCATCGTCTGCATGCCGTACTTCTTGCCGGCCTGCATCTGCGAGACGATCTGGTGCACCTTGTCGTCGCGGATCAACGCGCGGATGGCCGGGGTGCAGACCATGATCTCCGACGCCATCACGCGGCCGCGGCCGCGCGCGCGCGGCAGCAGCGTCTGGGTGAGCACGCCCTCGAGCACGAACGCGAGCTGCGCCCGCGCCTGCGCCTGCTGGGTGGACGGGAAGACGTCGATGATGCGGTTGATCGACTCCGCCGCCGAGTTGGTGTGCAGCGTCGCGAGCGCCAGGTGGCCCGTCTCGGCGATGGTGAGCGCGGCCGCGATGGTCTCGAGGTCGCGCATCTCGCCGACCAGGATCACGTCCGGGTCCTCGCGCAGGGCGTACTTGAGCGCGCTGGAGAAGCTCTTGGTGTCGGTGCCCACCTCGCGCTGGTTGACGATGCAGTTCTGGTGCCGGTGGATGAACTCGATCGGGTCCTCCACCGTGATGATGTGGCCCTTCCGCTCCTTGTTGATCTTGTCGATGATCGCCGCGAGCGTGGTGCTCTTGCCCGAGCCCGTCGGGCCCGTGACCAGGATGAGCCCGCGCGGCCGCTCCGAGAGCTTGGAGAGCACCGCCGGCAGGCCGAGCTCCTCGAAGGTGCGGACGCTGAAGGGGATCATGCGGATGGCTACCGACACGCAACCGCGCTGCTTGAAGACGTTGCCGCGGAACCGCGCCAGGTTCTGGATGCCGAAGGAGAAATCGAGCTCGTCCTCCGTCTCGAAGCGCTTCTTCTGGTTCTCGGTCAGCACCGAGTAGGCCAGCTTCAGCGTGTCGGTGGGGTTGAGGACGTCCACGCAGGAGTTGGCGTTGGTGATGTCGCCATCGATGCGCAGCTTGGGCCGCTCGCCGGCGGTGATGTGCAGGTCGGAGGCCTCGCGCTCGATCATCTCCTCGAGCAGGACCCTCAGGTTCACGCTCATGCCGCAGTCTCCTTCACGACTTCGTCGAGGGTGGTGGTGCCGCGCTCGATCTTCTTCAGGCCGTCCATGCGGAGGGTGAGCATTCCCTCCGCCACCGCGATCTCGCGCAGCTCGGGCGCCGAATCGCCGCGCAGGATCGACTTCCGCACGGCGGGCGTGAGCGCCATCACCTCGTAGAGGCCCGCGCGGCCCTTGTAGCCGAGCCCGCCGCAGGCGTCGCAGCCCTTGCCCTTCATGAACGTGATGTGCTTGATGGCATCGAGGTCGATGCTCAGCGACTTGAGCACCACCTCGGGATACGTCGTGGGTTCCGCGCACTGCTTGCAGATGCGCCGCACCAGCCGCTGCGCCACGACCAGGTTCACGGCGCTCGCCACGTTGAACGCCTCGAGCCCCATGTCGATGAGGCGCGTGATGGTGGACGGCGCGTCGTTGGTGTGCAGCGTCGAGAGCACCAGGTGGCCGGTGAGCGCCGCCTTGATGGCGATGCCGCCCGTCTCCAGGTCGCGGATCTCGCCGATCATGATGATGTTGGGGTCCTGCCGCAGGAACGCCTTCAGCGCCGCCGCGAAGGTGAGCCCGATCTCGCTCCGCACCAGGACCTGGTTGATCCCCATGAGATTGTACTCGACGGGGTCCTCCGCGGTCATGATGTTGGTCTCGACGGTGTTGATGCGCTGCAGGCACGAGTAGAGCGTGGTGGTCTTGCCCGAGCCCGTGGGCCCGGTGACCAGCACCATGCCGTACGGGTTCAGGATCGCGCTCATGAGGTCCTCCTCCGCCTTCTTCTCGAAGCCGAACTTGGTCAGGTCGAGCGTCAGGTTCCCCTTGTCGAGGATTCGCAGCACGATCTTCTCGCCGAACAGCACGGGCAGCGTCGAGACGCGGAAGTCGATGACGCGGTTCCCCATCTTGAGCTTCAGGCGGCCGTCCTGCGGCACCCGGCGCTCGGCGATGTTGAGCTGGCTGAGGATCTTCACGCGGCTGGTGAGCGCCGCCTTGAGCTTGATGGGCGGCTTCATCACCTCGAGCAGGGCACCGTCGATGCGATAGCGCACCCGGAGCTCGTGCTCGAAGGGCTCGATGTGGATGTCGCTCGCACCGCGCCGCACGGCTTCGGTGAGGATGCCGTTGATCAGCTTCACCACCGGCGCATCGTCGATCTGCGCCTGCTGGGCGGCGTCCTCGTCCTCCTGTTCGAGGATCTCGACGTCCCCGTCGAGCCCCTCCATGTCCTTCAGCAGGTTCTGCAGCTGCTGCTCGGCGCCCGACGACTCGTAGTGCTTCTCGATCAGCGCCCGCAGCATGACCTCGCCGGCGAGCACCGGGAACAGGTCGTAGCGGGTGATGAACTTGAGGTCGTCCACCAGACCGTGATCCGAGGGGTCGGCCACCGCCACCGTCAGCGTGCGGCCTTCCCGCTTGAGCGGCAGCACGATGTGCTTGGCGGCCACCTCGCCCGGGATGAGCTTCAGGATCCGGGGGTCCACCTCGAACCGGGACAGGTCCACGGCAGGCATGCGGAACTGGCGGGCGAGCAGCTTGGTGACCTCGAGCTCGGGCACCAACCCGAGCCGGGCTACCACGTAGCTCAACCGCTGTTTGGACGATCGCGCTTCGGCCTGGGCGGACTGCAGCTGCTCGCGAGTCAGCAGTCCTTCCTGCAGAAGGAGATCGCCCAGCAGATCGGTTCCGACCGCTACCGACGCCATCTGCCGTGTCGCACCCGTGTCTGAAAGTGATTGCCAAGCAAGGGGATAGCTTCAACCTAGATCCCCGGAACGGGGCGTCAAGGCGCCCCGATACCGCT
>Ga0070671_100003569_pt1 | contig 12169 bp, 10 predicted proteins | sample KBSS73metaG_FD_65341 | JGI IMG/M metagenome (GOLD analysis project Ga0070671, IMG submission 65341) | Switchgrass rhizosphere microbial communities from Kellogg Biological Station, Michigan, USA - KBS S7-3 metaG | ecosystem: Host-associated > Plants > Roots > Rhizosphere > Soil ...
CCCGCCTGCAGCTTCTCGGACATCACCAGCGCGCGGCGGATGTTCTGCGTCCACACGCCGGCGGCCAGCCCGTAGACGACGTCGTTGCCGATCGCAATCGCCTCGTCATCGTCCTTGAACGGAATCACCGACAGCACCGGGCCGAACACTTCTTCCTGCGCGATGCGCATCGAGTTGCGCACGCCGGAGAAGATGGTCGGCTCCACGAACCAGCCGTCGCCGCACTCCGGCCGCGACGCACGCGCACCGCCCATCTCCGTCTTCGCGCCTTCACCCTTGGCGATGTCGATGTAGTTGAGGATCTTCTCGAGCTGCGGCTTGTTGGTGACCGGGCCGATCTGGGTGCCCCGGTCCATCGGGTTGCCCATGCGCGCCGTCTTGGCGAACGCGACCAGCTTCTCGAGAAACTGGTCGTGAATGCCCGCCTGCACGAGCAGTCGCGAGCCGGCGATGCACGTCTGGCCGGTCGCGGCGAAGATGCCCGAGATGACGCCCTTCATCGCGTTGTCGAGATCGGCGTCGGCGAACACGATGTTCGGCGACTTGCCGCCGAGTTCCATCGACACGTGCTTCATGCCGCGCGCCGCCGACTCGTACACCCGCTGGCCGGTGGCGTCGGAGCCCGTGAAGGCCACTTTGGCCACGAGCGGATGTTCGACGAGCGGCGAGCCGACGTCGGGGCCAAATCCGGTGACCACGTTGACGACGCCGGGCGGAAAGCCCGCCTCCGCGATCAGCTTCATGAACTCCAGCGTCGAGGCGGACGTGAACTCCGACGGCTTGATCACGACCGTGCAACCGGCGGCAAGCGCCGGCGCCAGCTTCCAGGTCGTGAGGAGCAGCGGCGAGTTCCACGGCACGATGGCGGCGATGACCCCCAGCGGCTCGTAGCGGGTGAAGTTGAAGGTATCGGGCTTGTCCGTCGGCAGTACGGCGCCTTCGACCTTGTCGGCCAGGCCGCCGTAGTAGTGGTACCACTGCGCCATGTAGGCGCACTGCGCGCTCATCTCGGCGTAGAGCTTGCCGTTGTCTCGCACTTCGATCGCCGCCAAGTGCGCCGAGCGCTCGGTAATCAGATCGCCGAGGCGCCGCAGCAGCGCCCCCCGCTTCGACGCCGTGAGCTTCGGCCACTCGCCCGTCGTCAGGGCGCGATGCGCAGCCCGCACGGCACGGTCCACGTCGTCGGCGGTGCCGCGCGGGATGAGGGCCCACGGCTTCCCAAGGTAGGGGTCGTCCGACTCGAACACGTCCCGCCGGGCGGCGTCGGTCCACTGCCCGTCGATGAACATCTGAAATGAAGTGAGGGATTCCGTGGCCGGCACGACCCACCTTTGTACGTTGGGCGTTCTGAAATGGTCAACGCCCCAAAGAGGGTCAGGCAAGCCCTCTTGACAACATTTTAGTTTGATGTAAATTGTTCTTCGTGGTGCTCGATCCGGCTCTGCTGTCAGCCATTGCCTCACCGCGGCGGCGGGAAATCCTGCGGCTGCTGTGGAACGAGGAGCTTTCGGCTGGCGCCATCAACGCGGCCTTTCCCGACGTCACCTTTGGCGCGGTGTCGCTCCAGCTCCGGTCGCTCACCAGGGCCGGGCTCGTGAGCGCGCGCGCCGAGGGGCGGCATCGCTATTACCGGGTGCACCGCGAGCGGCTCGGCCCCGTGGGCGAGCTGCTCGAGCAGATGTGGACGGATGCGCTCTGGCGCCTCAAAATCCAGGCGGAATTCGAAACCACGCGCCGTGGACCCCGTCCGCGCCGGCAACAGGAGACGAACTGACATGTCGACCACTCTTGCGATGCCGCATCGGCTCGACCGCAGCATTCTCATCAACGCGTCCCGCGAGACGGTCTTCGGCTACTTCACCGACAGCACGCGATGGGCGCGCTGGTGGGGTCAGGGCTCGACCATCGATGCTCGCGCGGGCGGGGCGGTGCAGATCGTCCACCCCGGTGGGGTGCAGGTGGCCGGCGAGATCCTCGAGATCGACCCACCCGCGCGGCTGGTGTTCACCTATGGCTACGTGAGCGGCGCGCCGATGCCGTTGGGGGCGTCGGTCGTGACGATTGAGCTCGAAGACGATCGTCAGGGCACGCGGCTCCACCTCTCGCATGTGTTCGCGGACGAGAACCAGCGCAACGAGATGGCGCAGGGCTGGCGCTTCCAACTCTCTCTCTTCGGCAATCTGGTCGCCAACGACGTTCATGCGGACGCGAGCACGGCGGTCGATGGCTGGTTTGCGGCGTGGTCCGAACCCGACACGGCGAAGCGCGAGGCGCTCCTCGACCGCCTCGCCACCGAGGACGTGCGCTTCCGCGACCGTTTCAGCCTGATCGACGGCCTCTCCGATCTGCGTCCACACCTGGCCGCCGTGCACAAGTTCATGCCCGGCATGCGCCTCGAGCGCGAGGGCGACACCCGCCACTGCCAGGGCACCGTGCTGGCCGATTGGATCGCGCGCGCGGCCGACGGCAGCGAACGCGGCCGCGGCACCAACGTGTTCGCGCTCGGCCACCACGGCCGCATCGAGTCGGTGACCGGTTTCTGGAATCCACCGAAAGCACCCTAGGGACCCAACGGGCCGCCTGAAGGCGGCCCCCACGACGGGCGCTACACGTTGACGCCGTCGGCGGCGGTGCCGGCGAGGTGGAAGCGCGCGAAGCGGAACATCTGCCGCATCACCTCGCGCGTCTCGAGCGTGTCGTGGAACAGCTCGAACCCGTGCGGCGCGGCGGCGAAGTTGATACACGTCACCGGACGATTCGCCGCCAGCAGCGCGGCCACCAGCCGGTCGAGCGCGACGTTCAGTCCGGGGTCCTGTTCGACGCCCGCCCTGGCAATCAGCACCGGCAGATCAGCCGGCACGTCGTCCACGCGAAAGCCGCCCGGATAGACGAAGCGCCACTGCTTCTGCGCGTCGGCCACGTGCGTCGCGCCGTCGAGATCCGCAAGGTAGGCACAGCTGAAGACGGCGCATTTGAAGCTGCCAGGCGGCGAGCTCGCCAGCGTCGCGAGCGCCAGCGGACCGTTCCCCGACATCCCCCACAGCGCCAGCCGCTCGGCGTCGATGCCGAGCCCGGCGGCGTGGTCACGGACGTATCCGAGCACGGCCTCGAGATCCTCCGCCGGCCGCTCGTTCCCGTAGGTCACCGCCGCCATCCCGAACGAGGCCACTAGCTTTGCCCAGGTGGTGCACATGGCCATGTCCTTGAAGCGGCAGCCCGTGACCGTTTCGTAGCCGACGTCGGAGTAGCCGGCCACGAGCACGATGGCCGGCAGCGCCACCGACGGCTGCCGCCTCGCTGGGAGATACACGTCGAGCGTCAGCGGGCCGGACTCGCTCTGCGTGTACTCGACTCCAGCTCGCGTGACGACCTGATCGGCGTCCGGAAGCGGATAGACCATCGGGATCTCGCTCAGATGGCGGTACGGCGGGTCCTGCGACATACACGCTCCTGCGTTTTTCGCGCTGAAAATACGAAAGCCGCCGGGCAGCGCTTGATTGCCCGCGCTTCGAGCGGGCATAGGCTGCGGTGGCGGCTTTGACGGGCCGGCGGTGCCGGCCTGCCTAGAGTCTACGTACCGGAGGGGGCGCTGTCCAGCGCCCGGGCGACATCGGCGTCGATCTGCTCGGGTGTGGTCGACGAGCCGTAGCGCTCCACGACTTCTCCGCGGGAGTTCACGAGGAACTTGGTGAAGTTCCACTTGATCGCCTTGGTGCCGAGCGCGCCCGGAGCCTCCGCCTTGAGGTGCTCGTAGAGCGGATGCGCCTTCGCGCCGTTGACGTCGATCTTCGCGAAGAGCGGAAACGTGACGTCGTACTTCGTGCTGCAGAACGTCGCGATGTCTTCCGCCGACCCGGGTTCCTGTCCGCCGAACTGATTGCAGGGAAACCCGAGCACCTCGAATCCACGATCGCGGTATTTGCGGTAGAGCGCCTCGAGCCCGGTGTACTGCGGCGTGAAGCCGCAGGCGCTGGCGACGTTGACGATGAGCAGCGTCTTGCCGCGGTACTCGGACAGCCGGCGCGGCTGGCCATCGAGCGTGGTCACGTCGAAGTCGTAGACGCTGGTCGGCATCAGAACCCGCCCGTCAAAAACCCACCCGAACGCCGACGCGCACCGCGCGCGGCGGCTGCACGGCCGACACCCGGCGGAAGGCGTGCCCTGTCACCACGTATTCCTCGGCTTCGATCGTGGCGTTGGTCAGATTGTACGCCTCCGCGATCACGCCCACCTGGCGGCGGCCGAAGGTCACATCCTTCTCGATTTTGGCATCGAGCGTGAACATGTAAGTGAAGCGCTGCGCGCCGCGCGGAATCGCCATCACCAGGTCGCGGCCCTGGTACACCGCATCGGTGATCACCATGCGCGAGAACGGCAGCCCATCCTGGTAGCGCGCCACGATGCCCACGCGCACGTCGCCCGGCGCGCGGTAGGCGCCCGAAATCTTGATCACGAACGCGCGATCGAAGAACGAGCGCCCTTCAGCCGAGGTGAGCGCGTTCGGCCACAGGAACGCCTCGCCCAGCAGCCCATGGTCGTTCTCACCCGACTGGAAGCCGCGGTTCGCACCCGTACTCTCGATGCGATACGCGGATCCGCCGAAACGGAAGAACCAGCGACGGAACAGTTCGCGATCCACCGTGATGTCCACGCCCTGATAGACCGACGTCAGGCCGTCGGGATTCGTCAACGTGTAGCGATCGCGGCCGAACATCGCCGGCGTGCGCCCGTAGAGGCGCAGCGTCTGCGGCGTGGAGTTGCCGTCCACGTCGATACCGCTGTCGCCGACATCGAACGTGACGTACTCGCTCAGCGGAACGCCGGTGTTCACGAGCCCGGCGAGATTGCGCTCGCGCCGGTCCACGCCGGTCATCCGCATCCGCCACGCGCCCATCCGGTGCTCGGCGCCGATGAAGAACTCCGCCGTGTACGGCGCCTTCAGATCCGGATCGATGACATTCATCGCGGTGCTGGCGCAGCACGATCCGACGTAGGCGATCGGCGTCAATTCGGAAGGGGCGAAGAACAGATCGAAGTTGCGATCGTCCCAGCGCGATACGGTGCCAGTGGGCCCATTCGGGTCGCCCACGCTCAAGTAGTTGAGCGGCAGCCGGTCGCGATACCACGAATAGCCGGCGGTGACGGCGAGCGGACTGCTCTCGCGTGGCGCCCAGCGCAGCGTGAACCGCGGCAGCGCCGTCGTCCAGCCGATGCCGTTGGCGGCGCCGTCCGCCGAACCGGAGTCGTGATCGAAGCGCAGGCCGGCGTTCACGGTGATGCGTGGCGACACCTCCCAGCGATCGCCGGCAAATGCGCTCACCGCGGTCGACGTCCACTTGGACTGCAGCCCCTTGTAACGGATGTCCCACACGCGCGCCGGCACGCTGTCCACGAGCTCGCCGAACACCGGCTGATAGATCGCCTTGTTCGTGGCACGCGCGCCGCTGACGGATGCGCCGACCCGGAGCTGGTGCGACTCGCGCAGCCAGGTGCCGGCGGCGGGGGCCATCGAGGCGGCGAGCGTCCAGCGCTGGCTGATGGTGTTGGCGCTGTCGCCAAACGTCAGCGGCGGGCCATCGAGCAGGCGCTCGACGTTCCCCCCCTGCGAAAAGTCGATGACCTCCGGCTCGTTCGACACGCGATGAAAACCGCCCGACACGGCGAGCAGCTGCCCATTCCGCACCTGCTCCACCGCCGCCTGGCCGAGCACCGTGCGGCCGCGCTCGTCGATGTCGCGGTTGGCGTAGCGGGCACGCCCTTCGAACGGCCGCGTGGCGCGGCTGAGCGCGGTGGTGATGCGAAGCTCACGATCGGTTCCGGCTGTGCCCACGAGGTGGCCGTACAGCGACGCGATGTTGTTGGACAGCTCGAGCGGGTTTCCGCGCTCGGTGCGGCTGCCATTCACGCCCCGGATCGACGCAAACAGCCCGGTGCGGCCGGTGATGGGTCCGCCTGCCGCAAGCGACGCGTCAGTCCAGTGGTCGTAGCGCCCCAGCGGCGGTGCGATGCCCGGCTCGGGATCCGGCTGCCAGCTGCCGGGCGTCACAAAGGCCTCTCCCGTGCCCTGCCACACTTCTCCCGGACGCTTGGGAATGAGGGAGATGGCGAGCCCCGGCCCGGCCGTGTCCACTCCGAGCCGCGCGGTCTCCACCTGCACCGCGTCGAACAGCCCGAGATCCGGATAGATGGCCGGCGCGCCGCCGTCGCGCGGGTCGGTGACGTCGAGGCCGTCGAGCCGGAATTGCGTCTGATTCCACGACGGACCCGAGCCTCCCAGCTTCGCCGCGCGCGCGCTCCACAGGCCGCCGTTGTCCATGCGGTCGCTGATGACGAACGGATGCGCCGTGTCGAGCAGCGACCAGACCGTGCGTCCGCTCGGGAGGTCCGAGAGCCACTCGGAACCGAGGTTCGTTTGATAGGTCGGCTCCGAACGGCGTTCGATCGAGATCGTCGATCGGCCCATCCCACCGTCGGCGGCCAGCCGCACCACGAGACGGCGTTCGCTGCCTGGGGGGAAGTCCTGGGTCTCTTCGGCGGGGCGATAGCCAGCCAGCTCCACCCGGATGCGATGCGGACCCGACGTCACCGGCAGCACCGCGATCGGGTGATCGGCGTCGATCACCGCGGTGCGCAGCGCCCCGGGGCCAGCCTGGGCAATCTCGATACGCGCGCCCATTGCGGTAGCGCCATCGGGGAGTGTGACCGAAACAGTAAGCGTGGCCAGACCGGCTTGCGCCGCGGCATCCGCCGCACACGCCACCAGCACGACCAGCGCGCAGCAGGTGACGCGGCGCCAGGACATCAGCTCAGGATTGTATGATGTCTCCCGCATGACGCAGCGCACGCCACTCGTGGCGATCCTGGTGTTCGTCTCCGCAACGTCGACGACGGTGTTCGCGCAGGCGCCCGAACCACCGCCGCCCGACCGCGATCCTTTCATCTATCTCTTTCACAACCTGGTGCGGGATGCGAAGCGGCTGCCGTCGGTTGAAACCGCGGCCACGCTGGGCATCGGCGGCGGTCTCGCGCTCGCGGTGCATCCGGCCGACGACACGGTGACCGAGCGAGCCACCGCGGGCGGGCCGCGACAGCCGTACAAGCTCGGGAGCGCCATCGGCGACGGCTGGGCACAAATCGGCTTCGCGGTGGGCACCTACGCCACGGGGCGCATCGTGCACCAGCGAACGATGGCGCACTTCGGCGCGGACCTCGTGAGCGCGCAGGCGATCAACGCCGTCGTCACGCAAGGCGTGAAGTTCTCGGTCAGGCGCAAGCGGCCCGGAGAGCCGGACGGCACGTCGTACTCGTTTCCGTCCGGCCACACGTCGAGCGCGTTCACCACCGCCGCGGTGACGTGGCGCCATTTCGGCTGGAAGGCGGGCGTGCCCGCGTCAGCGGTCGGGGCCTGGGTCGGCGCCAGCCGCGTGCAGCTCGGCAAGCACTTCATCAGCGACGTCGTCATGGGTGCCGCCGTCGGGACGATGTCGGGCCGCACCGTCACCATCGGGCACGGTGCGAACAGGGTGACGATGGCGCCCACGGCCGTGCCGGGCGGCGCGGCGCTGACGTTCACGCTCGTCGAGCGCTAACTGGCGAGGCTGCGCCTCGCCAGAAACCAGCGCGTAATGGCTCGCCCTCTGGGCGGCCGATCTATCATTGGCGCCTCTCTCGTAGCCGCCGGTCTTCAGACCGGCCTCTTGGAGCAGGTCATGACGAGACAGCTGGTACTCGGTGTTCTGGTGGGGCTGGGCGCGGCGTCGATCGGCCTTGCCGCTCTTCAGCAGCCGGCGGGCGGCGGACAGCCCGCGGCACGCGTCGTGGAGGTGGATAAGCTCAAGGACAACCTCTACATGCTGCGCGGCAACGGCGGCGGCGGCAACACCGCTGTGTTCGTCATGACCGACGGCGTCACGGTGGTGGATACGAAGAACCCTGGCTGGGGTCAGCCAATCCTCGACAAGATCAAGACGCTCACCGACAAGCCGGTGGTCCGCATCATCAACACCCACACGCACGGGGACCACGTGAGCGGCAACGTCGAGTTCCCCGCCACGGTGGAAGTGGTGACGCAGGAAAACACCGCCAAGAACATGCAGGAGATGCGCGGCGCGACCGGCGTGGCGCCTCCGGCCGGCGGCCCCGTGAACATCTTCAAACAGAACAACGGCAGAGGGCTGCCGAAGAAGACGTTCAAGGACAAGATGAAGATCGGCTCCGGCGCCGACGAAGTGGACCTCTACTTCTTCGGCCGCGGCCACACCAACGGCGACGCCTGGGTGGTGTTCCCGGCGCTGCGCGTGATGCACGCGGGCGACATCTTCTCGGGCAAGAACATCCCGCTGCTCGACGCCAACAACGGCGGCAGCGGCGTGGCGATCGGCGACACGCTCGCCAAGGCGGCGAAGAGCGTCAAGGGCGTGGACCAGGTCATCACCGGGCACAGCACCGTGATGACGATGGCCGATCTCAGCGAGTACGCCGCGTTCAACACCGACTTCAAGAACACGGTGCAGGCGGGCAAGAAGGCGGGGATGACCGTCGATCAGGTGGCGGCCGCCTACAAGATCCCGGAAAAGTACAAGGGCTACGCGGCCCCGGCCGAACCGCGCCTGAAGGCGAACGTCCAGATCGTCTTCGACGAAACAAAGTAGGTCAGGTAGGTCGGGTGGGCCAGGTGGGGAAGACCTACCAGACCCACCTGACTACAAGTTGGCTGCAATGGCTGCCCGCGTGCGCTCGATCAGCGCGGGCAGCGTCTTCTCCGTGTAGTCCGTCGTCTCGATCGGCTCGGAAATAACCACGTCGACCCGGCCGGGCCGGGGCGCCAGCGAGGTGCGCGGCAGCATCGCGAACGTGCCGCGGATGGTGACGGGGACGATCGGCACACCCGCCCGGAGCGCGATCTTGAAGGCGCCCGGCTCGAACGCCTGCAGCTGCCCGTCGTCGGTCCGCCGGCCCTCGGGAAACACCGCCAGCGACCGGCCCGCCTTTACCCCTTCAATCACCCGCCGCAGGCTGACGGCCGTCTTCCGGGGGTTGCCCTGGTCGATGGGAAAGTGCCCCGCCGTGCGCAGGTGCCACCCCATGAACGGGACGTTGAACAGGCTCTTCTTCGCCATGATCCGGAACTGATACGGCAGGTAGGCAAAGAGCGCGGGCGTGTCGATGAGGCTGGCGTGGTTGGCCATGTAGACGTAGGGGCGCCCGCGCCGGACCTGCTCCACGCCGTGGACGTGGATACGGGCGAAGATCGTCCAGGCCACCAGCCGGCACCACCACCGGGCGCACCAGTGCTGCAGCTCGCCGGTGCGGTCGAACGGCCACAACGCAAGCGAAAGCAGGGCCATCACGACCGTGTAGAGATACCAGAGGAGATTGGCGATCGGCGCCCACAGGAGGACCAGGACGGTGGTCACGGTTCTCCCCCATGGTACGCCACGGGCTCGTTACAATACGGTCGTGACATTGCCACACGCCGCGCCGCGCACCAGCGACGCGATGGGCGTCCTGCACCGGGGCGCTCTGCTGCTCGCGTGCGCGCTGGTCGCCGTCAAAGCCTCCTATCTCGGTCCGCCTCCGGCGGCATGGGCCGAGGGTCTGCGCTACGCGCGCGGGCTGGCCGCGACGTCGTCGCTCGACGTCGCCTTCGCTCTGGTGCTGTGGGCCGCGGGCGTGGCGGCGCTGGTCCCGGTAGCGCGCCGCCCCACGCTGGCGCGGATCGTCGTCGCGATCTTCCTGACGACCGGCGCGCTGTCGGTGGTGTATGCCGTGGCCAGCGTGGTGATGTTCGGCATCTTCGGTGGCTTCCTGACTTATCCGCTGCTCACGCTCGTCGGCGACGTGCGCATGCTGCGCTCGTCGGTGACGCTGCATCTGACGCCGAGCGTCTCGGCCGGGCTCGTGCTGCTGCCAACGACGTACGTGGTGGCGTCGCTGGCCTCGCGACGCCTCGTGCCGTCGCGCGCGTCGGCCATACGCGGTCGAGCCGTCTCACTGGCGCTCCTGCTCGCATGGGTCGTCGCCGGTCAGCTTGCGTATGCGCGCGAGTGGACGACGCGGCAGGATCGGCGCATCGCCGAGAACGCGCACTGGGTGCTGGCGTCCTCGATGATCCGATCGGCGGTGAGCGACGACACGGTCAGCCTCGACGACGACTTCGCCGACGCCGACCTGGGCGATTTCGCGCCACCGGTGCCGGCAGCGCGGGATCGCGTGCGCCCCGCGCGCCTCGTCACGCGCCTGGGCCGCCGCGGCGCCAAGCCGGATACGCCGCCGAACGTGATCCTCGTCGTCCTGGAATCCGTCGCCGCGCGGTGGACCAGCCTGGGCAACGCGCGCTATCAGACGACGCCCACGCTCACGGCGGAAGCCGGTCACGCGCTCGTCTACGACAATTTCTACGCGCACATCGGGCGCAGCTCGAACTCGCTGGCCGCCATCCTGCTCTCGACCTACCCCAAGCTCGATTTCCAGGACGTCACGGAGGAGTACCCGGAGCTCGCCGGCACGTCGTTGGCCTCGACCTTCCGCGACCGCGGCTATCGCACGTCGTTCGTCACGTCGAGCGACCTGAGCTGGGCGGGCTGGGACAGCTTCATCGCCGCGCGCGGCTTCGAGCGCGTGAGCGACTATCACGACCTCATCTGCGGCGAGCCGGTGTCGTCGTGGGGCGTGGAAGACCGCTGCATGGTGGACGACATGGTGCAGCGGATCGAGGAGCCGCACGATCGCCCCTTCTTCATGATGGCGTGGAGCCAGCAGACACACCATCCGTACGAGCCGTCGCCCGGGTCGCCGCAACTGAGCCTGCTGCGGGAGCCGGTGCCGTATCAGTACGACGTCGATCGCTATCTCAACGTGCTGCACGAAACCGACGCCCAGCTGGCGCGGCTCTTCACCGCCGTGCGCGAGGCGGGCCTTGCCGAGAACACGCTGATCGTCATCACCGGGGATCACGGGCAGGCCTTCGGATACCCGCACGACAGCTACGCGCAGGGGCGGACGATCTACGAAGAAGACGTCAACGTGCCGTTGATGCTGTGGTCCCCGCCGCGTTTCCGGGCCCCCTTGCGCCAGGGCGTCATCGGCAGCCACGTGGATCTGGCGCCGACGATCGCCGAGATTGCCGGCGTGCCGCCGGCGCCGGATTGGCGGGGCCGGAGCCTGCTCGACACGGCGCGCGCGCCGCGGGCCTACTTCTACGTGGCCGAGGATCACTTCCGCCTCGGGGTGCGCGAGGGCGCGTGGAAATACATCTACGATCTGCGCGAGGGCAGCGAGGAGCTGTATCGCCTCGATCTCGATCCCACCGAGCAGCACAACATCGCGTCCACCGACCGCGCGCGCTGCACGCGTCTCCGCCAGCGGCTCGCCGCGTGGGCCGAGGCCAACCGGCGGCAGTACGCGCCGCCGGCTGGCAAGACGACCGACGTCCCACGGCCCAAGGCTTAAGGCCTGGGGCGGTCTCGCTTCAGATACATCCCTGGGCGCGCAATCTCCATAAGACCCGCGGGATTGGCCGGTGCCGCAAAGCCGACTTTCTCGTAGAGGCCGTGGGCATCGCGCGTGGCCAGGGCCCAGCGCCGCAGCCCCTGCAGATCGGGATGCGTCATCAGCTCGCGCATCATCCAGGTGCCGAGGCCGCGGCCCTGATACTCCTCGAGCACGTAGACGTCGCAGAGATACGCGTAGGTCGCGCGGTCGGTCACCACGCGGGCAAACCCCACCTGCCGGCCGCCGTCGAACAGGCCGAAGCAGAGCGATCCCGCCATCGCCCTCGACACCAGCTCCTTTGAAATGCCCTCAGACCAATACGACCGCGTCAGGTAGGCGTGGATGGCGTCGAGGTCCATCGACGCCGCGTCGGTCGTGAGGCGGAACGCGCCCCGGCTTCTCTCGAATGCACTCACTCGCGCCGATACTCCTTGCGAGGCAGTTTCTCACGATGGCGCTCGAAACCACCGGCGACCAGGCCGGTCTGGCGACCGGCAGACACGCACTGTCCGCGACTCGGATCGCGGGCAACACGCGCACGAACGTCAGGTCGATCTGGTTGTTCACGGTGTTGTGGAACGCCGTCAGTGCGCCGGTGCTGGTCTACATTCCACCCGAGCTCGCGCGTCAGCCTCTCGCGGCCCTCGGATTCCTGTTCCCGGTCGTCGGCGCGGGT
>Ga0070671_100003570_pt1 | contig 12166 bp, 9 predicted proteins | sample KBSS73metaG_FD_65341 | JGI IMG/M metagenome (GOLD analysis project Ga0070671, IMG submission 65341) | Switchgrass rhizosphere microbial communities from Kellogg Biological Station, Michigan, USA - KBS S7-3 metaG | ecosystem: Host-associated > Plants > Roots > Rhizosphere > Soil ...
GCCGGCAACGCGCTTTGCCGATATGGCCGCCATCGACCAGGCCGTGGCCCAGTTCACCGGGCGGGCGATCGGCGTGCCGGGTGGCGCGGCGCAACCGGTGGACCGGCGCCTGCGCCTGGCCGCGTGCACCGCACCGATGGCGCTGGGCTGGCGCGCGGGCGCCCATGACAGCATCATGGTCCGTTGTCCCGATGCCGGGGGCTGGCGCCTGTTCGTGCCCGTGCTGGCCACCCTGGCGGAAACCGTTGCCGCGCCGGCGCCAGCCGTGGTCCAGCGTGGCGAAAACGTGACGATCGCCATGGTGGGCGACGGATTTTCGGTGGAACAGGCCGGCGAAGCGCTCGATCCCGGTCCGATGGGGGGATGGATCCGCGTGCGCACCGGCGCCAAGACCGATGCCTTGCGCGGGCGCATCGTGCGCCCAGGCGCGGTGGAAGTGCCGGTGGATTGACCACTTGGACAGACACCCGGCAAAAATCCGCCGCATGGCCTTAAATGCGCTCCATCGATGCCGTTCTTCCCGGTATCACCCCCGAGGAGCTCGACCATGTCCAACATCGAAATCGGACCGTCGCGGCCGGTTGGTGCGGTCCCGGTCAAGAAAGCCGCCGCTGATCCAGCCGCGCCCACGCCCGCAGCATCGACCGGTGCCGCCCTCCCTGCTGCCGCGCCGCCGGCACCGCCCGGCGCTTCCAGCGCGGCTGCCGCCACCGTTGCCACCAGTGACGCGGCCCGCGCCGGCGATGTGCCGGTCGATAGCGATCGCGTTGCCCAGATCCGCAAGGCGATCGAGCAAGGGCACTACCCCGTCCTGCCCGCCCGGCTTGCCGATGCCATGATTGCCGCAGGTATGCTGCTGAGGACTTCCCAATGAACGCTGACGCACCGATTTGCCATTCGACCGATCTGCGCCAGGCCCTGGGCCAGATGATTACCGTGCTTAATGACGAACGCCAGGCGCTTGCGGGCCTGGATATGGATGCCATCATGGGTTGCGCGGTCGACAAGGCAGCGCTGTGCAACCGGCTGGAAGCGGTGGCGACCGATGCGATCGACGAAGAATGCCGTGGCATGGTGGATGCCGCGCGCCGTTTGAACGAAGCCAATCGCCGCGTGCGCAACCTGATCGCGGCCAACGTGGCGGCCCGGCTGGATGCCTTGACCGGCTCGCCCGCGCTCTATCGCGCCCGTGCCGGCCAGGCGCGCGCGCAACACGCCCGCACTGCCCGGCTGCGCTGAACCGAACCGGCAAGAACCCTCCGGCGCCGCGTGCCGCTGCCCTTGCCGGGCCGGCACGCGGCGCTTTTTTTGTGCGCGGTAAGTGCTTGTTGCAAAACCGCATAAGAACAATCTCCGGAAACTGGCACAACCTTTGCTGAACAATCCTTGTCGCGGCGCGCCACCCAGGCATGGCGCCGCAAGCACAAGGATATCGGCGTTGAGTTCAGTGCAAACCTCTGCCGGAAGCGTTGCCGATCCGGCAACCGGTGCCATGGCCAGCGGGGCAAGCCCGGTCCATGCCGCCATCGCCAGCGCGGCCAGCGCCACGGGCGTGGATTTCCGTTATCTGCTGGCGCAGGCGCGGCTGGAATCCGGGCTCGATCCGCATGCACGGGCGCGCACGTCGAGTGCGGCCGGGCTCTATCAATTCACCGGGCAGACCTGGCTCAACACCCTGGCGCGTCACGGCGCGGATCACGGGCTGGATTGGGCGGGGAATGCCGTGGGCAATGCCGCCGGCAACCCGGCACTGCGCAACCAGCTGCTCGCCCTGCGCCACGATCCGCAGCTTTCCGCGCTGATGGCCGGAGACCTTGCCAACGACAACCGCGCCGCCCTGGCTGCCTCACTCGGCCGCGATCCCGACAATGCCGAGCTTTACCTTGCCCATTTCCTGGGAGCGGAGGGGGCAGGGCGGTTCCTGTCGGGCATGGCCGCCAATCCCGATGCCAGTGCGGCCGCGCTGCTGCCCAAGGCGGCAGCGGCCAATCGTGCCATCTTCTACGATCACGCCGGCGCGCCCCGATCGCTCGCGGGCGTGATGGACCTGCTGCGAACGCGGCTGGAAGCGGCCGGATCGGGCACGGCCTTGCCGCCGCTGTCGGGGCAGTGGCCGCTTGCCACCATGCCCTATGGCGATATCGCTGCGCTCGACGGGCCGTGGGCCAGCGCGCCATCGGGTGCGCCCGATCTGGGTGCCAGCCGGCAAAGCTATACCGGCGGCCCGATGGCGCAGGAATTCCAGCAGGCTGCGGCCGAAGCCGGCCAGACGGGCGCACAGTCCGGGCGCACGTCGATGGCCGATACCCTGCAGCAAACCTTCGCGCTGGCGCCGATGGGCGCGCCGGGCGGCGATCATGTGGCCCGTGCCTATGGCCGGCTCAAGGCAATGGGGCTCTAACCCGCCATGTTCAAGCGTTTCGGCTCGCCCGGTGCCATGGCCCTTCCTGCCGGCATCCTCATGCTCATCGTGCTGATGATCGTGCCGCTTCCCTCGATGCTGCTCGACGTGTTCTTCGTGCTCAACATCGCCTTGTCCGTGGCGATCCTGATGGCGGCGATGAACGCGGAAAAGCCGCTGGACTTCAGTTCGTTCCCCTCTGTCCTGCTGTTTGCCACGCTGTTGCGCCTGGCGCTCAACGTCGCGTCCACCCGCATCGTGCTGGTGCGCGGGCACGAAGGGGAAGCCGCCGCCGGCCATGTGATCGAGGCTTTCGGCGCGTTCCTCGTCGGCGGCAACTTTGCCGTTGGCCTGTTCGTGTTCATGATCCTGATGATCATCAACCTGGTGGTGGTGACCAAGGGTGCGGGCCGCGTTTCGGAAGTGTCTGCCCGCTTTACGCTGGATGCCTTGCCCGGCAAGCAGATGGCGATCGATGCCGATCTTGCCGCCGGGCTGATGAGCGCGGATGAAGCCAAGTCCCGCCGCCGCGAGGTTTCGACAGAGGCCGATTTCTACGGCGCGATGGACGGCGCCAGCAAGTTCGTGAAGGGCGATGCGATCGCCGCCCTGCTGATCCTGGGCGTCAATATCCTCGCTGGCTTCTGCCTGGGCATGATCACCCACGGCTTGAGCGCGGGCGAAGCGGCGCAGCGCTATGTCACCCTGGCGGTGGGCGATGCGCTGGTGGCGCAAGTGCCCTCGCTGCTGCTGTCGATCGCCGCGGCCGTGATCGTCACCCGCGTTTCCGATACGCGAGACCTTGCCGGCCAGATCGGGCACCAGTTTGCCAATCCGGCCACCTGGTTGCCCGTGGCGGTGATCCTGGGTGCGATCGGCGCGATCCCCGCCATGCCGCAATCGGTGTTCCTGCCTGCTGCTGCCGGGGCCGGCTGGCTATGGTGGGCCCTGCGCCAGCGGGCGCGCCGTCCCGAACCGGTGCTCGAACCCGATGCTGCGCCCAGCGATCCGGCGCGCATCACGCTGGAGGAAGTGAGCGACCACACGCTCGTCACCATCGAACTGGGCTATGGCCTGGTCCACCTGGTGGATGAGCGGCGCGGCTCGCCGCTGGTCACCCGCATCACCGGCGTGCGCAAGCAATTGAGCCAGGCATTCGGCTTCGTCGTGCCGCAATTCCGCGTGCGCGACAGCCTGGATCTGGGGCCCAACGATTATCGCATCATGCTGGGCGGCGTGCCGCTGGGCAGCGCCACGGTGCGGGCCGATCGCGTGCTGGCCATCGATGCCGGCGAAGCGCGCAGCGACCATGGCCTGATCGGCGAGGCAACCCGCGATCCCAGCTTTGGCTGCCCGGCGCTGTGGATCGAGAACCATTTGCGCGATCAGGCCATCGGCGAAGGCTTCCTGACGGTGGATGCCAGCACGGTGATTGCCACGCATCTCAACCAGTTGCTGGGCGAGCGGCCACAATTGCTGCTGGGGCCGGACGAAGTGCGCGCGATCCTGGAAGCGGTGCGCGAGAGGGCGCCGGGCCTGGTGGAAACGCTGCACCCGCAGCCGCTCTCGCTCGCCGCGCTTACCCGCCTGCTCCATGCCCTGCTGGAAGACGGCGTGACGATTGCCCATCCCATGCCCATCCTTTCCGCGCTCAGCCAGGCGGTGCTGCAAACCACCGAGCACGACAAGCTGGTCGATCTGCTGCGCGCCGACCTTGGCGGGTTGATCGTGGCGCGGATATGCGGGCCGGCGGAACGACTGCCCGTGCTCACGCTCTCGGCTCAGCTCGAAGCGATGATCGTGGGCGGGATGCACGATCCCGTCACCGGCCAGCCGGTGATCGAGCCCGACCTTGCCCGCACCATTGGCGAGCGCGTCAATGCCATTGTCGCGCAGCATGGCCCCGGTGCCATCGCGCCCGCGCTGATCGTGCAGCCGCGTGCCCGGCGCGCGCTGGCCAGCCTGATGCGACAGCGGGCCCCGGCCTGCCTGGTGCTCTCCATCGCCGAGCTGCCGCCCAGCCAGCCGATCGAGGTGGTCGCGGTGATCGGCGAGGAAGCGCCCACCGGCCCGCCGCAACTGCCGCCACCGGCCGAGCCCGCCTTGGCTGCCTGATCGCCGCACCTGTGCCTGCCTGACACTTTCAAAACAGAAACGAGCTTTCATGAAACACGATCACCGCAGCTTTGCCGCCTCGCGTGCCTATCGTGACGATACCGCCGATCGCATCCGGCGCTTCCTGCCGATGGTGCGGCGCCTGGCCTGGCATGTCCATGGCTCGGGCCACGCCGGGCTGGATGTCGATGATCTGGTCCAGGCGGGACTGGTGGCGCTGACCGAGTGCGCGCAAAAGCATTCCGGCCCGACCGAGGATGGCTTTGCCGCCTATGCCAAGCTGCGCGTGCGCGGCGCCATGGTGGACCTGCTGCGCCGGACCATGCCGCTCTCGCGCACCTCGTCAGACCGGCGGCGCACCTTGCGCGAGAAAACCAACCAGTTGACCATGGAATTGGGCCGCATGCCGACCGAGCCTGAACTGGCCCGCGCGCTCGGCCTGACCGACGCCGAACTGGCCGAACTGCGCGCCGCAAGCGAACCTGTGCGGATCGAGGCGATTGATGACGCCTATTCCGACAGCGATTCCGCCTTTGCCGATGATCGGCCCGATGCCTTTGCGCAACTGGCCGACGCGGAAAGCCGGCGCCTGGTGGTGGCCGCGATCACCGGCCTGCCCGAGCGGCTGCAACTGGTGATCCAGCTTTACTTCGTGGAAGAACTCAACCTCGCCGAAATCGCGCAGGTGCTGGAGGTTTCCGTGCCGCGCGTGCATCAACTCAAGGCCCAGGCCCTGGACAAGCTGCGCAGCGCGCTGGGCAATGGGTTCGAGGTTCTGTGAAACTGCGGTGATTCGTCGGTTCAACCCCGCGCCGATACCGATACTTGGCTGCGATGTCCGCCGATTGCTGCAGCAAAAAGCCGCCATCTCTGCTGCCACTCCACGAGCCCGAGATGGGCCGCAAGCCGGAAAATGCGCAAGCGTTAACGGATTAGGCCTTGTTTCATCCCCTGGAGTGGCAGCCCGCGTACAATTTCGTACGTAAAAATATCCGATGTGAATGTTATTTTCTGCTTTCCGCGTCTTGTGCACTTGCGAATACATGGTTCCACATTGAGCGCTTCTTGCGCGGAACGGCAGAAAGGTCCCCAGCCGGATCCGATGCTGATCGGCGCTTTGCATGGCAAGCGCCGGGCGGCGGAAATGCAGGATTGCAAGGCCGGCCAATCCTGCATTTGCCCTCGCTGAAGCGCGCGTAACATTCGCATCGAGCAGGGTAGCAACCGTATGATCTCCCGCCGAATTTTTCGATCGAATTAATGGCGAAAATGCAACGTACGTTTTTGTGCAGTGCGTTTCAGATCTTGTAATTTTATTACCGCGCGAATTGGTTCCTCAAAAGTAACATTATCCTTTATAGATCAACGCGTTGAATCAAAAATGGGGCGAAATTAACCAGGCCTGTATTTTTCGCGTTAATGATTCAGGTCGAACCTTGTGTCAGGTCAAAAGGCCGAACAGGGGTGAGGAAGTCTTGGTATTCACCAAATAATGATCAATGGCGATTTCCTCGCTCCCCATTGGGGAGTCTGACGATGTCTGTTGAAAAAACTGGATACACGTATTCACGTCAATTTGTTCGGGAAAATATCCTTCCTTCTCGATATATATGGCGTGTTCAGGGTGTTATTTCCGCGTCTATATTGATGATGACTGGGATCAGTAGCCAGGTACACGCGCAAGCCGTGACGCCCAACCTGGTCAGCGCCTGCTCTGGTGTCAGTTTGCCCCGCTCTGTGGTAACAGGCATCATGACGCCGGTTATCAATGGCGTTGTCTCTCCCATTGAGGGAACTATCAATCCACTTCTGGGCATACTTGGTGGTCTGCCTGGCGTTCCTGGCCTGAACATCGACGCCACGGGGCTGCTCGCCAACGCGGCGGCCGGCAATCCCATTACGCTGCAGGTGTTGAATGCCAATGGAACGGTGGTTGGTCCTGCCGATCGATGCGACCTGACGGCCGATAGCGTCAGTCTCAACACGCAGGGGGGCATTTCCATCGGCGGCAATCGCATCACCGGCCTTGGCACCAACGGGCGCGACGCCGTTGCAGGCGAGGCTAATTCGATCGCCTTCGGCAATTCCGCCACCACCGATGCCACCTCGGCCAACGCGATCGCCGTGGGCACGGGCGCGGGGGTCGGTGCCGGTGCGGCCGGCGGGACGGCGCTGGGAGCCGGAGCCCAGGTTACCGCAGCCAACAGCGTTGCGCTGGGCACCAACAGCCTGGCGGCTCGTGGCGCACAGACCGGCTACGGCGCATTCGGACTTGGTGCGCCGCAGTCATCGGCCGGTGAAGTGTCGGTCGGTGCTGCGGGAGCGGAACGGCAGATCACCAACGTCGCGGCGGGTTCGGCGCCGACCGATGCCGTCAATGTCGCCCAGCTTTCCGGTGTGGCGGCCCAGGTCGGCGCAGTGGCCGGCACGGCGGTTCTGTATGATAGTGTGTCCAAGGACCGGGTGACGCTGGGCGGGGCAGGCGGCACCACGATCACCAACCTGGCGCCTGGCGCGCTGGCGGCAGGCTCGACGGACGCCGTCAACGGCAGCCAGCTTTTTGCCACGAATACAAATGTCACCAACAACAGCACGGCAATTTCCAACCTGACCACCAATGTCCAGAATGGCTCTGTCGGCACGGTCCAATATTCCAATGGGGCCACCCCGACGGTGCCCAACGGAGGCACGCCCACCAATGACCTGACCTTGGTCGGCGCAACGAGTGCGCCGGTTGGCTTGCACAACGTGGCGGCCGGAGCATTGGCGGCAGGGTCCACCGATGCGGTCAACGGCGGGCAACTCGTGAACCTCGGCAATAGCGTGGCCGGCGCGATCGGCGGCGGTAGCCAATACGATCCGGCGACCAACAGCGTGGTGACGAACCTCTCTTATGGGGGGACGACTTACGGCAGCGTCCAGGCCGCATTCAACGCCATCGATGGCGCCGTGAACGGCGGCGGTGGAATCCGCTATTTTCACGTCCAGTCCACCCGCGGCGATTCCGTGGTTTCTGCAACCGACAGCATGGCGATCGGGCCCGAAGCAAATGCTTCTGCTGCCAACAGCGTGGCACTTGGCACGGGGTCGACAGCCGCACGCGGCGCCACGGCAGGCTATGCCGCCATCGGTGTTGCTGCACCGCAAAACGCTGCGGGCGAGCTATCCGTCGGCACGGCCGGCGCCGAACGGCAGATCACAAACGTCGCAGCCGGATCGGCACCAACCGATGCCGTCAACGTGGCGCAGCTCAGTGGTGTCGCGGCGCGCATAGACGCCATCGGCACGACTGCGGTGCAATACGACGATGCGACCAAAACCAAGATCACGCTGGGCGGGGCAAACGGAACGACAATCACCAATGTGGCGGCCGGCGAGGTCAGCGCCACGTCGACCGACGCCATCAACGGGTCGCAGCTCAATGCCACCAACATCAACGTAGCCAACAACACCACAGCGATCACCAATCTGTCCAACACCATCACCAATGGCAGTGCCGGGCCAGTCCAGTATTCCAACCCCGACAGCCCGACCACGCCCAACGGCGGGACACGTACCAACGATCTCACATTGGTTGGCGCGGCGGCGGGACCTGTTGGCCTGCACAACGTTGCCAACGGGTCCATCTCGGCCGGCTCGACCGATGCGGTCAACGGCGGCCAGGTCTATGGACTTGCGCTGTCAGCAGCCAACGCGGTGTCCTACAACACTGATGTCAACGGCAATCGCACCAACACCGTCACGCTGATCGGGGGCAATGCAGCCGCGCCCGTGACGATCAACAACGTGGGGAACGGTTCCGTGGCGGCCGGATCAACCGAGGCAGTCAACGGAGGACAACTCTATACCACCAACCAGGCTGTGACGAACGCCCAGAGCACGGCCAACACGGCCCTCACGCTGGGCCAGAACTCGGTGCAATACGACAATGCCGGTCGCACCGAAGTGACACTGGGCAGAGGCGCCAACGGTGACGCGCCGAGTGGCCCGGTGAGCCTTCACAACGTCGCCCCTGGGATATCGCCAACCGACGCGGTCAATGTCGCCCAGCTCAACTCTGGCCTCAACAACGCGATCAGCCAATCGAATGCCTATACCGACCAGCGGATCATGGCGATCAGCTACGATTTGGCGAAGGTTCGCAAGGACAGCTATGCGGGGACCGCCGGCGCGCTTGCCACTGCGGGGCTGCCACAGGCCTATAGCGCCGGCAAGGGCATGGTTGCCATGGCGTTCGGTGCCTACATGGGTGAATCCGCATTCGCGCTGGGCCTGTCCAAGGCAATGAACGACGGCCATACCGTAGTGAAGTTGAACGGCAGCTACGACACGCAGGGCCGCGCTGGCGCTGCGGCGGGTATCGGATATCAGTTCTGAACGATGATGGCGGGGGCACATGCCTCCGCCATTTTTTTCTCGGCTGGTGGCAGGCTGTCCTGGCCACCAGCCTTTTTTGCGTCTGGATGGCGGTGCCTGGCCCTTATGCCCCTGGATTGATCGAGCCGCCCACGTTCAGCCGCTTGCCATCGGTGATGATCACCTTGTCGCCCAGGCTGGCCACCTTGAACAGGCGCTTGGCAAATTCATCGGGCACGCCGATGCAGCCGTTGGTGGCATAGCCTTTTTCCACCTTGGACCCATGGATCGAGACGCCATCGTTGGTCAGGCGCAACATCCATGGCATCGGTGCATCGTAGATATTGGAAACGTGCGTGGCGTCTTTCTGCGAAATGGGAAACACGCCCAGCGGCGTGGGCTTGTCGCCATAGCCCTTGAGAATGGCTGTCGCGCCGATCTCGTGCCCGTCGCGGAACACCGATAACACGCGTGCCGTCAGGTCCACGGTGATCACCAGCGGGCCTGACGGCCCCTTGCTTTCGTCCCAAAAGAATTGGCCAAAGCGGATGGGTTCGTTGATCGTGAGCACCGATTTGACCACGAAGGGCGTATCGGGGGCCGGGGTGGACGGTGCTGTCGACGGCGCTGGCGACGGTGCGGGCGCATTGGCTGCCGGCACCGATTGCGCGAGCGCCGTGGGAAGGGCGGTGGGTTCATCATCCCCACCAGCCACGCTGCGCGCCAGATCCTGGCCCACATGAAACGCCAGCAGCATGGCCAGCCCGGTGGCACTGGCGCCAATGCCCAGCACGGCCAGGCGCTGCCAGGTTGCCCTGCGCGCGTTCCTGCCTTTTCCGCCCGGCCAAAAAGCCTTGCGCCACATCGACGGCTTGCCAGCCATGCCCGACCCATCCTTTCGTGGTGACCATACGCGCGCAACGGCCATGCAGCCAGCGCGCCGTGCTGCCCGTCCCGCCTAGGGACAGGCCATGGCATTATCGTTAATCGTCATCCTTTCCCAGAACTTGCCACATTTCGACCCTCTGTTTCAGCTTGCCGCAAGGTTGGCCGTGGTAACTCCGGCGCGATGGTCGACACCTCCCACATCCTGGGCGCCTTGCCCTCGTGGCTCACCAGCCCGCCGCCGCTGCTGGGTGCGGCGCTGGTGGCCATGGTGCTGGTTACGCTGGCGGGCCTGGGCCATGGCGTTCTGGCGCGGCTGATGCGGTTCTTCGGCAACCTTGTCCTGCTGGGCGTGTTCGCCGTGGCCTGCCTGCGCTTTGTCCAGCTCGATCCCTCGTTTGCGCATTTCCTGCCCAGCATCGGCATGCCCGAGGCGCAGGTTTCCGGCCGCGAAGTGCGCGTGCCGCTTGCGGCAGACGGGCACTATTGGGTGGAAGCCAACGTCAATGGCACGCGCACGCGCTTCATGGTCGATACCGGCGCCACGATCACCACCCTGTCGGCCGAAGGCGCCAGCGAAGCCGGGATTGCGCCCGATCCCTTGCGCCTGCCCGTGGTGATGCACACGGCCAATGGCGACGTGGAAGCGCAGACGGCGCGGTTGGAAACCTTGAAGTTCGGCTCGATCGTCGCGCGGGACATGGACGTGATCGTGAGCGACACGACCGGCGGGCTCAACGTGCTGGGCATGAACTTCCTCAACCGCCTGAAAGGCTGGCGGGTGGAAGAAGGCGTTTTGATCCTTACGCCACGCCATCCGCAGACTGTCTGACACCCAGGAACGTCAACCGCCGCCACAGCATTTCGAGCGGCCCCTGGCCAAACCGGGCGAGCCAAGGCCCCGGCCATGCCAGCATGGCCGCCCAGCCTGCCATCACGAACAATGGCAGCGTGGCGCGCGGCACTTCATGCGCATTGCCCCAGCCCATCCTGGCGCCCCAGCCACAGAACAGCGCGCTCATGACCAGCGTGGTGCCCAGGTAATTGGTGAAGGCAACGCGCCCCGCCGCGCTCAGCATCCGGCCCGCGGCACGGTTTGCCAATGCCGGCCAGGCGAGCAGCAGCGCGGCGGCATAGCCCAGCGTCATCAGCAGGCGGGGCAGGGCGACGAGTTCGGTGGTAACGGCAAAGGCCAGCTGGTCTGGCCAACCCGCGCGATTGGCCCATAGCGCCAGGGCAGCGGTGGCGGCCCCGCCCAGCGCCATGCCGCCGATCGCCGTCGCGGCCATGGCCCGGCGTGGCCAGCGCCCGGTGAAAAATCCGCTCTTGAACAAGGCCATGCCCATCAGCATCAGCGGGAATGTCTCGCTGAAAGTGTTGAGCGTGGCCCTCAGCGGAAACAGCGGCGTGCCCAGCACGCGCAGCGCCACGGCCTGTCCAAACCCCGCGTGCAAAACCTGGCCATCGGCCGCCAGCGATTGCGCCACGCGCGTGGCCACATCGGCCATGGCCGCATGATCGGCCGCCGTGCCGATGCCGGCAAGGACCCGCTGTTCACCAGCGATCCCCGGCAAGGCCGCCAGGGCATCGAATGCATGGGCCAGCACGAACACCGGGACGGCAATGGCCAAAAGCGGCCGGGGATCGAGCCGCCGCAGGGCCAGCGCGAGCAACCCGCACAGCGCATAGGCAAACAGGATATCGCCCCACCACAGCAGCGCATAATGGAGATAGCCGAACAGCAGCAGCCACAAGAGCCGGCGCGCCTGCATCATATCGGGCGCCAGGCCGCGCCGCTCCACGCTTTGCGCAAACAACACCATGCTGGCGCCGAACAGCAGGGTGAACAGCCCGCGCATCTTGCCATCGAACAGCAGGAAGCTGGCCAGGAACCAGCCCAGCCCATCGCCATCGGCACGGGGCAGGGCGGGGCTCAAGCTGGCCAACTCAGGCCCCCAGAAACCCGTGACGTTGATCGCCAGGATGGCCAGCACGGCACAGCCGCGCAGGAAATCGAGCGCGGCAATGCGCGGCGGCGGGGCGGGGGCGGTTGTCATCCCGGCCGCCATGCCCGTTGCGGCCGGCGCGGAAAAGTCAATTCCGCTAGGGCTTGAGCGTGATGCAATCCACCCCGGCGCCTTTCAGTGCGGCGCACGCCCGCGCCGCATCGGCCTGGCTGGCAAATCCGCCGGCCAGCACGCGGGTAACCGCGCCTTGCGCCAGGTCGATGCGCGGGTGGCCGGCCATCTCCGGCCTGCCGCGCACGCGCGCCCACAGCCCGTCGGCATTGCTCTTTTGCGCAAAAGCCCCCAGCTGGATGCGCCAGGCACCCGATGGACGAGGCGCCTTTTCGACGGGCGCCGGCACTGGCGGCTTGGCAGGTGCCGCAGCGGCAGGTTTTGGCGCGGG
>Ga0070671_100003571_pt1 | contig 12161 bp, 5 predicted proteins | sample KBSS73metaG_FD_65341 | JGI IMG/M metagenome (GOLD analysis project Ga0070671, IMG submission 65341) | Switchgrass rhizosphere microbial communities from Kellogg Biological Station, Michigan, USA - KBS S7-3 metaG | ecosystem: Host-associated > Plants > Roots > Rhizosphere > Soil ...
GCACAGGCTTGCGGGCGTTCGACGCTCGCCGTTCGTCCGCAAGCCGTGTCTAAGGCCTTTTTGACACCATCAATGGTGCGGCAGGGCGCGGGACTCTAGGACTTCCGCTCCTCCAAGACAGCTTGCAGCTTTCTTTTGACCAGCGGCGGCTGATCGGTGAGTAGAAACTCTCCGACGGTCATTCGCCTTACCAAACGCGCATAGGGCTTGCCCGACAACAGGGCGCCGAATGTTACGCGCTCCTGAATCACGAAATCCTCCGGGTCATCTCCATCCCGGACCAAAGTCCATTGGTCGCACTCATTGCGATCGTTCGGCCGCGTCCGAAATATGAGCGTGTCCATACCGCTGACTTAGCCGCAACCCTCGATCCGAGAGCGCTACAGTGTCGGCTGCCACAGCACTGGAACGTGCTCGTAGCCGCTCGCGGTCTTGACCAGATGGCCGCATGCCGGGAAGGGGAAGTGATAGCCGGTCACCAGCATGCGATCGGCAGCGGCGCGGTCGAACAGCTTCTTGCGCGTCGCTACGGCGGCGTCGCCGTCGATGTCGAAGGCTGCCTGCCAATCGGGGTGGCGCGCGAACACAGCCGGATGCTGCGCGGTGTCGCCGAGCACCATCAGCGACTGGTCGCCCGAATGGATCGCGAACACGGTGTGGCCCGGCGTATGGCCGGGCGCCCCGAGCGTTTCGATGCCGGGCGCAACCTCGGCGCCCGGCTCGAAGCGCGTGATCTGCTTGGCGATGTCGGAAAAGATGCGACGCTGATTGCGGAAGGTGAGTTTCAGCTCGGCCGGCGCTGCATTCATGTTGGCGTCGTCCATCCAGAATGCCCATTCGGGCGCCGACACCATGATCTCGGCATTGGGAAAGACGAGGCCGTTGTCCTTGTCCTTGATGCCGTTGATGTGGTCTGGGTGGAAATGCGAGATGACGACGAGGTCGACCGCCTTCGGATCAATGCCGGCGGCTGACAGATTGTCGCCGAGCACACCGGCCTGCGGCCCGATCTGGCCGCCGGTGCCCGTATCGACGAGCACGAGCTTGCTCCCGGTGTTGACGACAAGCGTCGTGAACGGGGTCGCTAGCTGGTCAGCGGGCATGAAGGCGTCGCTGAGCGCGCGCTCCACCTCCGCGAACGGCGCGTTGCGGATGAATTTATCGGTGATCGGCCGGTACCAAATGCCGTCATAGAGCGCTGTCAGCTCGTAGGAGCCGATCTTGTAGCGGTAGATGCCGGGCGCTTGCTTGGCAGCCGCCGGTTCCGCGGCGGCGGCCAGGTCGGCCCGCGAGGCGAAGGCGGCGGCAGCGGCAGATCCGGCAAGGAGATTGCGGCGCGTCAAAGTCGGCATGGCGTTTCCGTTTCTCGTTGTTTGTTGGGGGCGGGAAGGGCGTTGGCCCGTGTTCACGTCGAACCGGTCAACACGCGAACAAGCTCATTTTGTGACAGAGGCGGCCTGTTGTCTGTGGCGTGTCGTCCGTGGCGCGATCACAAACGCATGAGGTTGCCATCGAGTCGCGGCGGAGCCTGCTCGATCGGGCCGCTATTGACCGGCTTGACGGCCGACCCGTGGCATCGGACAGGTTAGCCCGGCAGCAGGGGACGGAACCGATGAGCAATGTGGTGAACAGCAAGCGCGTGTTCTACGTCGCGCCGCATATGGTGGTTGGCTATGCCGATATTCTCGGGAAGCGCGGCGATGTGACGCTCGACCGGCTGGAGCACGAGAGCCCGGCCGATGTGGCGACACCGGTCCTTTCGACCGCGCATGTCTACCAGACCAGCGCGACGCGTGACGAATTGGCGCCGCACTATCACGCCAGAGCCGACCTGTTGCGGCAGACGCCAAACCTGTTGATCGTATCGAGCAACGGCGCCGGCTACGATACGATCGACGTGAACGCCTGCAGCGAACGCGGCATCCTTGTCGTCAACCAGTCGGGCGGCAACTCCGAGGCGGTCGCCGAACACGTGCTCGGCATGATGCTCTGCCTGGCCAAGCGCGTTGGCGAGAGCGACCAGGCCTTGCGCGCCGGCCGGCTCACACGGCGCCTCGACTTCATCGGCAGCGAGATCCTCGGCAAGACCATCGGCATCGTCGGCCTCGGCAATATCGGGCGGCGACTCGCCGAGCTGTGCGGCGGTCCGTTCCGCATGCGGGTCCTTGCCTACGATCCTTACCTCGACGCCGCGGAGATGCGTGCGCGGGGCGCTGAGAAGGTCGAGCTCGACGAGCTGCTCAAGAGCGCCGACTTCGTCTCGATCAATTGCCCGCTGACCGACGAGACGCGCGGCATGATCGGCGCGCGCGAATACGCGCTGATGCGGCCGCACGTCTATTTCGTCACCACGGCGCGCGGCTTTATTCACGACGAGGAGGCGCTCGCGCAAGCACTGCGCGACAAGAAGATCGCCGGCGCCGGCCTCGACGTATGGGACAAGGAGCCGCCGCCCGCCGACCATCCGCTGATGCAGTTCGACAACGTGCTGGCGACCGCGCACACCGCCGGCGTGACGCGCGAGGCGCGGATCAACATGGGCCGTATCGCAGCCGAGCAGGTGCTCGACGCGCTCGACGGCAAGCCGGTGAAGCGGATCGTCAATCCGCGCGTGTGGCCCGACTACGCCAAGCGCTTCGAGCGCATCTTCGGCTTCGCTCCGCAGAGAGCGACTTCTTAGGGCCGCGAACCCTTCTCGGCCTGCGGCGTATGGCCCGCGCTCGGCGCTGGCGCGGCGAGGCGGAGATGATACTCTGGCATTTTCGATAGACTCCTCATGAGGGGAGCTTGGCTATCCGGGAGGACGACATGAATGCTTCGCAACGTGCCGGGGTCATTGGGCGTCGGACGATCTTGAAAGCAGGCGCCGCCGCGGCGGCCCTGCAAGTTACATCACCGTTTATCGTTCGCGCTCTCGGCGATACTCCCGTGAAGATCGGCATGGTCGACCCGGTGACCGGGGTCTATGCGGCTGTCGCGCAGGGCGAGCTCGAGGGGGCAAGACTAGCCGCCGACCAAGTCAACAAGAACGGCGGCATTCTCGGCCGGCCGGTCACGCTCTTGATCGAGGACTCGGCGAACGACGTCGGCGTCGGAGTGCAGAAGACGCGCAAGCTGATCGAGCGCGATCAGGTGAGCTTCATCATCGGCGACGTGAATTCCGCCATTGCCCTCGCCATGACTCAGGTCACCAGCGAGAAAAGGGTACTGCACATCGTTTCGGGCGGCCACACCGATCCGATCACCGGGTCGAGCTGCTCGTGGAACGTCTTTCGTGTCTGCAACACCACCGCAATGGATGCCAATGCCATCGCCTCGACCATCATCAGCAAGCTCGGGAAGAAGTGGTACTTCCTCACGCCGGACTATGCCTACGGGCACTCGGTGCAGGCGAGTTTCGAGAAAATACTCAAGGCGCAAGGCGGCACCGCGTCCGGCTCGCTCATCCCGATCGGCACGGCCGACTACTCCGCCTATCTGATCAAGGCCAAGTCGTTTGCTCCCGAGGTGGTCATCAACGTCATGGGCGGTGGCGACCAGGTCAACAGCCTCAAGCAGTTTGTTCAGTTCGGGCTCGACAAGCAGATGGCCGTCGCCGGCACGCTCTGCGAGCTTGAAAGCCTGCGCGCCATGCCCGACGAAGCGCGCGTGGGCTGGTGGACGATGGAATGGTGGTGGGACCAGCCCAACACGCCGCATGTCAAGGAATTCAACGACGCGATCAAGCAGCGGACCGGCCGGGCGGCCACCGCACGCAACTGGTTCGGCTTCGTATCGGTGCATACGGCTGCGTTGATCGCCAACCAGGAAAAGACGCTTGACCCGATCCAGCTCGCGCATGCGCTTTCCGGCTTCAAGCTGCCGCCTGAGATCGCGCTGCAGCCCGGTGCCCCGGCATACCGCAGCGAAGACCACGAGCTGATGAGCACCGTCTTCGTCGGCGAGGCGCATCCGCCCAAGGGCGATCCGGACAACTTGTTCACGGTGCGCGACCTGCTGCCGGGGGACAAGGTCGCGGGCTCGCCAGAAGATACCGGCTGCAAGCTGAAGTGGCCGACTTGACCTGGTAGCACCCGGATCGATTGGACGCGGCGAGCGCCCCGCATCCGGCGGCGCCGCGCGCGCTTCCTGCGAGCCTCGACCAGAGGCGTTGCGCCGCCGCCGGCGCAGGTGCATCATTGCAGAGTCGCAATGTAGGAGCGGCTTTCATGCACGATATCGTTATTCGCGGCGGTACCATTATGGACGGCACCGGCAAGACGGCGTTCGCCGGCGATGTGGCCATCGAAGGCGATCGGATCGCCTCGGTCGGCGGCAAGCTCGGCCCGGCGCGGCGCGACATCGACGCGAGCGGGCTTCTGGTCACGCCCGGCTGGGTGGACGTGCACACGCACTATGACGGCCAGGCGATGTGGGACCCGCTGCTGGCGCCCTCGTGCTGGCATGGCGTGACCACGGTCATGTTCGGCAATTGCGGCGTCGGTTTCGCCCCGGTGAAGAAGCACCATCGCGGCGCGCTGATGGACTTGATGGAAGGCGTCGAGGAAATCCCCAATCCGGTGCTCTCGGCCGGCCTGACCTGGGACTGGGAGAGCTTCCCCGAATTCATGGATGCGCTGGACCGCCGCCCGCACGCCATCGATATTGCGGCGCAGGCGGCGCACTTGCCGCTGCGCGTCTACGTCATGGGCGACCGCGCAGTGCGCCGCGAACCGGCAACCCCTGACGACATCGCCGAGATGCGCCGCCTGACCATCGAGGCGCTCGAGGTCGGCGCCTTCGGCTTCACCACCTCGCGGACTGATTCGCACAAGACCCCGGACGGCGAATTGGTGCCGTCGCGCAACGCCGACGCCGCCGAGCTTGTCGGCATCGGCTCGGCGCTGGGCGCCGTCGGCGCCGGCGCTTTCGGCATGAACAGCGATTTCGACGACGAGGCCTACGAACTCGACTGGTTGAGCCGAATTGCGCGCGAGACCGGGCGTCCGGTGTGGTTCCTGCTCACCGACCGCTATGACGACCCGGAGCGCTGGCGGCGACTGGTCAAAGCCGTGCACGAGGCGCGCGCCAGCGGACTGTCTATGACGGCGCAGATCGCCGGCCGGCCGATCGGCGTGATGATGGGCATCGGCACTGCACTCAATCCGTTCACGGTGCGGCCGAGCTACAAGCAGATCGAGAGCCTGCCGATTCCCGAGCAGCGCAAACGGCTGCGCGATCCCAATGTGCGCCGCCAGATCCTCGCCGAGCAGCCGTCCGAGACGGAGGTGGCCAAGCTTGGCCAGTTCCGCCAGGCCGTCGTCAGCCGCTGGGATTTGTTCTTCGTGATGGACGATCCGCCCGATTACGAACCGGCGCCGGAAAGCAGCGTTGCGGCGATTGCCGCGCGCACCGGGCGCCGGCCGGACGAGGTGGCGTACGACTACATCACCGAAGCCGACGATCAGTACCTCTACTTCCCGCTGGTCAACTACGTCACCGGCGATCATGCGCCGATCCACGAGATGATGAACGATCCGGCATGCCTGCTCGGGCTGAGCGACGGCGGCGCGCACTGCACCTCGATCGTCGACTCGGGCCTGCCGAGCTTCATGCTGGCGCATTGGGGCCGCGACCGTCAGCGCGGTCCGCGTCTGCCGCTCGAGTTTCTGGTCAAGCGCCTGACCAGCGAGACCGCGGATTTCTTCCGCTTGAGCGATCGCGGCCGTCTCGCGCCGGGGCAGCGCGCCGACGTCAATCTCATCGACTTCGACGCGCTGCGGCTTGCCAAACCCGAGCTCGTTCACGACATGCCGGCGTCCGGCCGCCGCTTCGTGCAGCGCGTCGACGGCTACGTCGCGACCCTTGTCGCCGGACAGCCGCTGTTCGAGCGCGGCGAGCATACCGGTGCGATGCCCGGCCGCCTCGTGCGCGCCGGCCGCAACGGCGTCGGCTAGACTTGCACGCTGTGCGTTCTTCCGTCCCACCCCGCGAAATGAAATGGAGCGGGGTAAGGATATATTCCACATCACTTCAGCACCGCGAGCAGCGCTTCCGCCTCCGCAATCTCGGAAAATTCCGGCGTCGGCGAGAATGCTTCGAGGGCGGGTGCAAGGACGGCGACGCCATCGGCGGCGCGGTTCGTGTTCCTATATAGCTTCGCCAGCGCCAGTGCCGCACGCAACTCGAAGCTCTTTGCTTTCTGTTGTTGGGCAATTGCGACGGCGGTGAGGAAAGCTTCCTCCGCTGGCGCAGCGTTCGCTGGGTCGCGCTTGAGCAAAATCTCACCGCGGATATGGTGCAGGACCGCATCGGTCCAGTGCTCTCCCGTTTGCTCAGCGAGTGCCAGCGCTTCGTCAAGAAGTGCTAACGCTGCTTCTTCACCCCCTTGCCGTTCAGCTTCGATTGCTGCGAGCGAAGCTTGGTGGATCGGCACAAACAGCCTGTTTCCTTGATCGATATATGCTCTCAAAGCACCCCGATATCCTTTTGCACCACTCTCACCATCGTCAAGCCGGGCGTGCACCCAGGCGGAATACAGCTCTCCCATCAGAAGAGAAAGTGTAAGTCCGTGCGCCTTGCTGAGTTCGATGGCCGCTGCCGCGGCATGCCTCACGGCTTCGACATTGTTGCGCAAAAACTCGAAGAGAGCTTTCAGTTGAAGCACATTGGCCGCAGTCGGTGCATGAGCAGCTTCGACTGAGACGGCGACCGCCTTGTCGATCATTGTCCGCGCCCGGCCGACTTCACCGAGCATCCACTTTGTCTGGGCGAGGAAAACTGTCGATGCGGTAACATGATCCTGAGCGAAGCGAACGGTGGCATCGCGGTCGTGCTTGGGATCATAAATTCTCAGCGCCTCTTCGAGGTTTTCGTCTGCCTTGCTGAGTTCGCCCTGGCACAGATATGTCAAGCCCAGATTGCGAGTCGCAACCGCTATCTCTGTCGAGCGACCTTCCTTTTTCGCGTCGTCCAGAAAGGTCTTCGCGGTCTGTCGCGCGAATGCCAATTCGCCACGCAGCAGGCCGCCGACCCACAGGCCGTAGTAGGTCGGGAATCGTTCGGCGGTATCGCCAATTCCAGCAGCGAGTTCTTGGGCGCGGGTAAAGGCGGCCTTTGTTTCCTCGGCAGCAAAGCCTTTGGACCAGAACAGTGCCTGGCCGTAGCTGGTCTGCAGTTTCAGCCGGCGTTCCCGCGCTACGGCAGCGCTTTTCACCTCATCGGTTCCCGCGAGTTCGGCGAACAATGTTTGCGCCTCGGTTATCTCGGGGAACTCTGCAGTCGGCGAAAAGCCTTCAAGGGCTGGAGCAAGGATGCCGTGGGCGTCGGCGGCCCGGTTCGTGCTCTGATAAAGCTCCGCAAGCGCCAGCGCCGCGCGCAGTTCGAAGCTCTTCGCCTTTTGGCGTTGCGCGGTGGCGATGGCAGCCAGGAATTCTTCCTCCGCCGAAGCAGTGTTCGCCGGATCGCGGTTCAGCAAAATCTCGCCGCGGATGCGATGGGTTTCCGCTTCAAAGCAGCGCTGCCCGTCACGCTCGGCGTCGGCTGCGGTTTTATCGATGGTCGCGAGTGCGGCGTCGGTTGCGCCCGCCTGCATTTCCGTTGCCGCCAGCACGGTCGCAAAGATCGGTATGTTGAGCCCAATTCCCCGTTCGCGGCACGCTTCAAGTGTGGCGCGAATATCGGTCAAACAAGCCTCGGGATCAGTCGATTGCAGCCGCGCCCACGCCTGTTGAAAAGCGCCGTATGCCGCAAACATCGGCAGCTGATGGGCCGAAGATATGTCGAGCAACGCTTCGGCGTGCCGCGCGCCGCCGGAAGGGTTCCAGCGCATCATCTCGAACGCGGCGGCGTGAGAATGCACATAGGCCAGGGTGCTGACATGACCGATGTCATTTGCTCGCACCAGCGCCTGGTCCATGAGCCGGTGGGCCCGCTCGATTTCGCCCAGCGGCCACAAGGCCAGCGCCAGGTATGACATGATGGCGACGCCGATATCCTGGGCAAAACGAACGACGAGACTGGCATCCCGTTCTGGATCGAACATCGCGAGGGCGCGCTCGAGCTCGGCGCGCGCGGCAGCGAAGTTTCCCGCCAGCCAGTTGGTGTTGCCATTGAGGCGAGCCGCCGTGCAGGCCTCAGGAGAGTTCGGCCGCGCCGCGACTTCACGCAGCATGATGTCGGCGATTTCCCGTGTCGGGGCCAGTTGGCCACTGACGAAACCGTTCGCCCAGAGTCCGAAGAGCACGGAGAATCTCTCGGACGGGTCTTCGATTCCCGCAGTCAGTTCGCGGGCGCGCGCAAAAGCGGCTTTGGTTTCTGGCGCGCTGTAGCCGCGCGCATGCAGCATGGCTTGGCCGTAGCTGGTCTGCAGCTTGAGCCGCTGTTGACGCGCCGCGACCGCGCTCTTCACATCCTCGGCCTCGGCAAGCGCAGCGAGCAACACCTGTGCCTCGCCAATCTCGGGAAACTCCGGCGTCGGCGCAAAGCCTTCAAACGCCGAGGCCAGTACGCCGTGCGCATCGACAGCACGATTCGCCGATTGATAGAGCTTCGCTAGCGAAACCGCGGCAAGCAGCTCGAAACTCTTTGCTTTCTGCTGCTGTGCGATTGCGATGGCGCTGAGAAAGGCCTGCTCTGCCGGTGCGGTGTCGGTCGGTTCGCATTTGAGCAATGTCGCGCCGCGGATGTTGTGAAGGAAGGCGTCGATCCAACGCGTTCCGGTTTGTTGAGAGAGGGCCAAGGCATCATCGATCCGGGTCAAGGCTGTGCGGGCGTTTTGCCTTTCACCTTCGAGTTGGGCGAGAAGGCCCTGGTAGAAGGGCAGATAGAGGTTCGCCCCCAGGTCGGTGTATGCAGTGATTGCTTGCACAAGGTTTGCCGCACCCGTTTCGCCCTCGCCAAGCCGGGCGCGGGCCCAGCTGGCATGGACCGACCCGTGACCGTGATAGAGCGCCATCTGGTGCTCTTCGGTGAGTTCTAGAAGGGCTTCCGAAACACGCAGCGCTGCCGCGGCGTTGCCGCGCTGCATCTCGAACATGCCCGTGAGGTGGTAGATCAGCGCGAGCGTCGGAGGATGGCCGGATTCACCGGCGCGGCGGCGCGATTCTTCGACCAGCTCAATCGCATGGTCGACCTCGCCCAAATACCATTTTGTCTGCGCGAGGTAGCAGGCCGCAGCCGCACCGGTATCCGCGCCAAAGCGAAATTTCGCGTCACGGTCACGCTCCGGATCGTATAGTCGCAGCGCTTCGCTCAGGTGCGCTTGTGCATCTTCCAGAGCGCCCTGGGACAGGAAAGACATACCCACAATCCGGTTGGCGGCCGCCAGTTCGGTCTTGCGGCCCTCGCTTCGGGCATCGCGAAGGAAGGCCTCGGCGGTTTCGTGCGCCGGTTCGACTTCACCGCGCAGCGACTGACTGATGTACAAACCGTAGTAGGTATCAAATCGCTCGTCGGCGCCGCCGATCTGCGCGCCAAGCTCATGAGCGCGGGTGAACGCAGCCTTTGATTCTTCAGAGGCAAACCCGCGCGACAGCATCATCGCCTTGCCGTAGCTGGTCTGCAGCTTCAGCCGGCGTTGGCGCGCGGCGGCCGCGTTCTTCACTTCATCGGTTTCGGCTAGCCCCGCGAGTAGTCGTTGCGCCTCTTCGACCTCCGCGAACTCCGGCGTCGGTGAAAAGCCTTCCAACGCCGGCGCGAGCACGGCATGGGCCTCCGCGGCGCGATCGGCCGATTGGTACAGCTTGGCCAGCGATAGTGCCGCGCGCAGCTCGAAGCTCCGCGCTTTTTGTTGTTGCGCGACGGAGATGGCGGTGAGGAACGCTTCTTCGGCCGGCGTTGTGTTAGCCGGATCGGGCTTCAAGAGGATTTCGCCGCGGATGCGATAGCTCTCCGCCGCGAATCGACGCTGCCCGCCGCGCTCGATTTCGGCAATGGCGTTATCGATGGTGGCGAGTGCAGACTCGAGTTCGCCGGCTTCTGCCTCTGTCTCGGCCAAGACGGCGTTGAAGAACGGGATGTAGTTGCCTAGCGCCTGCTCGCGGCAGGTCCGCACGCCGCGGCGCATTTCTGCGAGAGTGGCGGCAAAGCTGTTCCTGCCGCGCCGCGTCCACGGCGCAAGAAATTCGCCATAGGCAGTCCACATCTCCATCTCGTGCGCTCGCGACACGTTGACAAGACCCTCAATGTGAGCAGCAGCGGCACCAAAACTTCGCCGCATCATTTCAAATATCGCCAAGTGAAAATGGGCGTACGCTAACGTGCTGGGATGCCCGGCCTGCGTGGCGCGGCCCATCGTCTCTTCGGCGACCGCTCTGGCACGATCAATTGCGCCCAGGGGCCATAACACCAGAGCAAGATATGCGGTGATGGTAACGCCGATGTCTTGGGCAAAACGCAGCCCCTCATCGCCGTGGCGCCGGGGATCAAAGATGCCCAGCGAGCGCTCGATAAAGGCGTTCGCCGCCGCGAAATTGCCGGCGAAATGTTGCGTCGCGCCATTGAGACGATAGGCGACAACTGCCTCCAGGGAGATCGGCCGGTCTTCGATTTCGTGGAGCACGAGGCCAGCGATTTCCTGCATCGCAGGCAAGTCGCCGCGCACAAAATGACCTGCCCACAATCCGTAGTAGGTCGAGAAACGCTGCACCGGATCGTCGCCGCCGTCGGCGAGTTCGCGGGCGCGTCGGAACGCACTCTGCGTTTCCGGCGACTGCATTCCGCGCGCCTGCAAAAGGGCGTTGCCATAGGCGCCCTGCAACTGGAGTCTTTGGCTACCCCGTCGCAATGCGGCCGCGCTGTGCGGCACTCTATGGCCAGTCTCCGGCACGTCTGCCATCTCGATCGCCTTGCCGAGATGCGAGATCGCCTCCTGAAAGGCGGAGCGTCGCAGCGCCTGGTCACCGGCCTTGCCCCACCATTCGATGGCGGCGTCGGTCATGCCCGCCTGGGTGAAGTGGTGCGCCAGGGCTTCCGGCTCGGCCCCGCCGGTCTCGGCGAAACGGTCACGCAATATCTCGGCAACGCGGCGGTGCAGCGTTTGGCGCCGGCTCTTGAGCAGATTCTCGTAGGCGGCGTCCTGGATCAGCGCGTGCTTGAAGCGGTAGTCGCTGTCCGGTGGCAGGCCCTGGACCAGCACGATGTCGGCTTCGGCGAGTTTTTCCAGTGCGGCGCGCAAGGCGGCGTCCTCAATGCCGGCGACGTCGCGCAGCAAGGAATAGGAAAATCCGCGGCCGATCACCGAGGCTATCTGTGCTACTTCGCGCGCCGGACCGAGGCGGTCGAGCCGCGCCATCAAGGACTGTTGCAGGGTGGGCGGAATGGCCTGGATGCCGCCCTGCTCGCCGCGCTCCAGCAACAGCCGCGTCACCTCTTCGATGAACAGCGGTACGCCGCCGGTACGCGCGGCGACGTCTTCCACGACGTCTTTCGCCAGCGCGTGCCGCGCCGAAATTTCCGCCACCATGTCGCGCACTTGCTGGCGGTCGAGCGGCGCCAGCGAGATGGTGGCATGATGCGAGCGCATGCCCCAGGACGGGCGGAATTCAGGCCGGGTCGTCGTCACAACATAGAGCGGCGCCAGTGCGCCGCGTTCGGCGACGCCGCGCAGCACGTCAAGCGTGGTCGGATCGGCCCAGTGCAGATCCTCGAGCGCCAGCACCACCGGCTGCACCCGCGACCCCGCGATCACCCAGTTGGTCACCGCCGCCAATTGCCTCCGGCGCAATTCCTCGGACGCCAAGGCCGGAGCGCGGTCCTTCGGCAGCGGAATGTCGAGGAGCGGCGCCAGCAGGGCCGCGTTCTTCTGCGGATCGAGCTTGACCTGTACGAGCGAGCTTTCGAGCTCGGCGAGCCGTCGCTCAGCGGGAACGTCGGCACCGCCGAAGCGCTGGCGGCCCCATTCGGCGATCGGATGCAACGGCGTGTTCTGCAGAAGCTGCGAGCAACTCCATTCCACCCAGGTGTGCGGTGTGCCCGAGAGCCGGGAATGAAACTCTTCGATCAGGCGCGATTTACCCAAGCCGGGCTCTGCGACGATCATGACCAACTGGCCGTCGCCTTGCCGCGCGCGTTCCCAGCGCCGCGTCAGCATTGCGAGTTCGTCGTCGCGGCCGACGAGTGGCGTAAGCTGGCGCGGACTGGACCGACGGCCGCCGCCGCTGGCGCGGACGAGGCGGAACAGA
>Ga0070671_100003572_pt1 | contig 12160 bp, 9 predicted proteins | sample KBSS73metaG_FD_65341 | JGI IMG/M metagenome (GOLD analysis project Ga0070671, IMG submission 65341) | Switchgrass rhizosphere microbial communities from Kellogg Biological Station, Michigan, USA - KBS S7-3 metaG | ecosystem: Host-associated > Plants > Roots > Rhizosphere > Soil ...
AGCACTTGCGAGTTGATCAAGATCCGTACGCAACTGCGTCCAACTGCTTTCGGTCTGAGCCGATACGCCGCGATCGGCTACGAATGAATTTAGATAGGACGCACTTTGAAGTAAGTTGCTTATGTCACCAGAGCTGATCTGACGACTATTCGCTCGATTTCGAAGCTGAATTTCTGCGGTTTCAAATGCACTAATTTGCTGCCGCACCTGCTCACTTGAATAGCGACCATTTCCATTTCGCGAACGAGACGTTAAGTCGGCACGAAGGGAACGGCTAAACGAAGTCGTGCGACTATCGATTCGCTGAACCAGTTGACGTAGTTGAAAGTCGGAAAGACCCGAGCTTGTTGAACCGATTGAACTGCTCGAACTCCACTGCCAATTTAGGTTGTAAGCAAGTGCGAGTTGATCAAGGTCACTCCGCAACGTTTGCCAATTTCGTGAGGCACCTTGGCCCACACGATTGTTTACGAAAAAGCTGTCGATAGGAGTAGCTCGATCAAGTACTAAGCGAGCGTCTGAAGCAGTTGCACGCCGCGTGCTCAGACGTCTGTCGAGTTGAACAGTTGCAGTGTCGAGATTAGCAATTAATTGATTGAGTTCGCTGGCTCGATAGTTACCGCGATCGGATGCATTTTGCACCGCGTTGCGTAGAGTGCTCGTGTCCGTTTGAATCCGTTGCACGAGATCTCGAACCGAAGCACTGCTCGCGCCAAACTGTGCTGAGCTCGTTTGAGCCACAGCGATTGTGCCAAGCAGAGCAATGACGCTAATTAAAAATTTTTGTTTGATTGTTCTCATTTTTCGCCTTCCTCCAGAGTCTTCCAACCAAATGACTCTCAAAAGTTGTGCCAATCGTGACATCTCAAGTTCTGTTGTGATTGTTTCGCGAGTGAGAGCAGCCACATCGATAGAAACCTGAATCAGGTTCAGACATTAAGACTGAGAACGGTACGGTTTCGCAGGGGGCGCGCCGATCAGTAAGTTCTTGTAGCCGCGGGGCGACATGGAAGATTGCAATATTCTTGCGTGGAGAGGATGAAGGAAAAGGTGTGTATTGTCAGAGGGGGTGAATCTTTTGCGCTGACGGGAGCCAACGAGTTGCGGCAAATGAACTTTTTTCCATGTTGTGGTCGTGGACCAAGGCGAGCTAAAGCTCAGCCAGTTTTTTTACGGCTCAGGCGGCGCAGGTTTGTCACTTCCCCGTTCACGATTGAAGATTGAGTTTGGAAGCCACGAAGGCATCGCCTCATCGCTTGCGACGCGCAGGCCCATAACCAAACCCACAATCGCAATCGTCTTTGGTCCATCCCAGTTCCAGTCCGGACGAACAGTGTCTGACGGCTGATGATAGTCAGTCTTTTCCCATTGCTTAAGGCGGTCTATCCAGAGTTTCTGATCACCGTCAGGTGCACCCATCCACATCAATCCTGGAATGCCTCGCTTAACAAAGAAGTAGTGATCCGACCGATAAAACGACTTCTCTTCCGGCATCGGATCGGGAACGACTTTAAGTCCGTTCGCAGTTGCAACGTCATTAAGCAAGGAACCCAACGTTGAATGCTCTGAGCCGAAACCTACAAGTACTTTTACTGGACCATAAACTTCAGTGCCCATCCCATCTAGATTAAGATCTGCCGCAACTTGTTTCAGCTTCCACGTTGGATGAGCTACCCAATATGTCGATCCGTAACCTCCGTATTCCTCCCCAGTGAGCGCAATAAAAATTATCGACCGGCGCGGCTTAGTTTCCATCTGCGAGATAGTCTCAGCCACTGCCATCATTTCTGCGACGCCAAGACCATTGTCAGCAGCACCATGGTAAATGCGATTGTCGGCACCTACGCCGTAAGCATCGTAGTGGGCAGAGTAAACCACGGCCTCGGCCTTCAATTTAGGATCTGAGCCCTCGATCAGACCAACAACGTTGTTGCTCGAACCCTTGCCCTTCTTTAGCCGAATATTGATCGAGGCCGACTGTTTCAGATTCAACGGAACAAATCCGTCTTCATCAGCTTTGATTCGCGCAGCAGCAAACGTTGTCCCTGAGGCGGCAAAGAGTTTTTCTGCGCCCGCATCGCTCACACTGAGGAATGGAGGGACAAAGCTCGGTAGCTCTTCGTCATCTGCGAGTGACACCTGCCGTCTGGTGAGATAGTCGGACATTTCGGAGTACGGATGTTCCTTGTCTTTCTGGTTCACGATAATAATTGCTGCAGCACCAAGGCCAACCAGACTCCTGATAACATCGATTTGAGCATGGACGGCCTTCCACGATTCCTTGGTTATGATCTTCGGAGGTCCCTGCAACAAGACAACTATTTTTCCTTTTACATCAATCCCTGCGAGGTCAGAACGTTTGGGTGTGTTCAATGTTAAACCGTAAGCGATAAACACAAGTGGACCAGCAACAGTTTTCTCTCCAGTGTATGGCGGTGTCACTATGAAGTCCGGTCCTTGTTGCAGGGTTTGATCGCCGACTTTAATAGCTGTCTCCGGTAAAAACTGCTGGTCCTTAAATTGGATTGGCTGGAAATAAGAATTCTTTTCACCTAAAGGTTTCAGACCAAGCTTTTGGAATCTATCCGCAATGTACGCTGCGGCTTTATCGCCACCAGGCTGAGCGGTTCCTCGACCCTGCATGTCGTCTGCCGACAAGGTCGTCACGACATCGCGAATAGTTTCAACTTTGAGATTGTTGACGAGTTGTTGTTCAGTCGCCGATCGCGAATTAGAGGTTGCAACTACTTGTGTTGAGAAAGCAGTTGAAGCGATCAAGAAGATTGCCAGCAGCGCATTTGCAGTATTTTTCTGCGCGACTGTATGACGCGAGGTGATTTTGCTCACTAGATTTTATTCCTTTGGAGAACCGTCTTTTGGAGTTGAAGGGTGAGAATTATTAGAGCGTCAGTCGTAAAACAATTACCCGGTGGATCCGAATCCGCCTGCTCCCCGAGCAGTTTCATCGAGTTCGTCAGCCCACTGCGGAGCCGGCGTAATGATTTGCTCGATGATTAGTTGGCAGAGCCTGCTTCCCTGCTCCAGTGTCAACGTTTCTTCACCTGTATTCAAAAGCGCGCAACAGACTTCGCCGCGATAATCTGAATCTATCACGCCGGCCAGAACGTCTAAGCCATTCTTGACAGCAAGGCCTGAACGAGGGGCGACACGGCCGTAGAATCCTGCAGGCACTGCCACAGCTAAACCTGTTCGAGCGAGAACTCGCTTACCGGGGAGTATGGACAGATCTTCGATAGCGTAGAGATCCAAACCTGCTGAGGACGGGCTTCCACGGGTAGGCAAAGTTGCTCTCGGATCGAGGCGTTTAAAATATAGAGAGGCTGGAGATGTCATTTGAATTAGAGTTTGGGTAAGGTGACGCCGCGTTGGCCCTGGTACTTTCCGCCCCGATCCTTATACGACGTGTCGCACACTTCGTCTGATTCGAAAAAGATAACCTGAGCGACGCCTTCGTTCGCGTAAATCTTCGCGGGTAGCGGCGTGGTATTCGAAAACTCCAGCGTTACATAACCTTCCCACTCCGGTTCAAACGGTGTGACGTTCACAAGAATGCCGCAACGAGCGTAAGTGCTCTTCCCTAAACACACAGTCAGAACATTCCGAGGGATCCGAAAATATTCGACTGTTCGAGCGAGCGCGAAACTGTTAGGAGGAATGATTACTGAGTCGCCCTTGATATCGACAAAGTTTTTCTCATCAAATTTTTTTGGATCGACGATGGTGCTGTTTATGTTCGTGAAGAGTTTGAATTCGTCTGCACAACGGATGTCGTAGCCGTAGCTGGAGGTTCCGTAAGAAACGATCCGCCGACCGTCGATTTCTTTCACCTGGCCGGGTTCAAACGGATCGATCATTTTGTTTTCGGCGACCATTCGCCTGATCCACTTGTCTGATTTAATCGACACCGATAAGCCTTTCCTGATGGAATCCGATTCTTCTTCACCTCACGTTTGAGAGAGGCTGTGCACCTGCTAACCTTGCGGCTATCTGGGTCACATTCCTGGTTCGCAAGAGATTTAGATGGTGCAACTTTGGTCCGCGGGAATCTCGCTCGAATTTGCAGTGATACAAAACGAGCGGTCATTCTAGACGGGCAAAGCCAAAAGCTCAAAGGCCAAGCCAATAAGATTCAGGGCACAGCGGTCTTTTTAATATTCACGACTCCGTCTCCAACCGTGAACCTAAAAAAAGCGCCTCCTGCACCAGCACGCGCACGAATTGTGCGCTCCGTGATTCCGGGCTTCTCGCGCGTGTTCAAGCCATCGTAAGAGCTAACAATTTTTCCTGCGCGGAGCACGTCGGCATCGATATCCCCATTAAAGCCGGTCGGAAAATCAACGTTCAAAATGCCTGACGCGAGTCGTACCTCCGCACCTTCACCGCGCCAACTTTTCGTTGGGATCGACAAGTTGACTGTTCCCGCTGCGATCGTCACTACAACGGCCCCGCCAGTGAGTGTCAATGCGGCTTCTCCTTCCGTAGCGTTCACGCGCAACGCGCCTTCTATGCCCGAAAGACTGATTGGACCGTGCCCAGCGTCGATCTCTACGTCCGTCGAGACCGGCACGCGTAAACGGTAGTCAATCTTCCAGGGTAGATTGAGCAATCGTCTCGGAAAATTCTTCGCCACCTTTTTCATGAACGCGCGATCATGAGTGCCGGTCGTGATGATGCGAACATGATCTGAATCGTCATCGAACGCGAAGTTATTAATCGGGGCTAATAGATCCAGATCAGCTTGCGTCTCCGCTTGCCATTCAATGTCAGCAGTGAAATCAATTTCATTACGCTGCCAGCCTTCAACCTTAATCGATCCTTTTGGCGCACCAAGGATCGTTACAGTTCCGCCGTAACCAAAGCGGATGTTTTCGTGTCGCGATACAGTCCGCTTGAGAAGTGTGACCGGCGGAGTTGCGGCGCTTTGTTGGTTTACAGGTTTTGATTGTTCTGAAGATGAAGGAAGGAGAAGTGAAGAAAGTAGAGTTATAAGAATCAGTGTTAGTTTGGCCAAAGATGATTCCTCTCGAGTCTGAGCAAAAATACATTAGAAGACCGCTGAATTGAAGTAGTCATCGTTGGTCTAATTTCTAAAATGACATTTGGCAAAATTCATTGTGATGCGAAAGGCACAAAAAAGGACGCTAACGATTAGCGTCCGTTTCTTGTTGTTGGATGACTTATGCGAACTACTTTCGGAGGAAAGTAATTTGACCACTGAAGTTGGTTACTGAAACTGACGAGCGACCATCACCGACGTCACCAACATATTTTCGTCCGTCTTGTGTCTTGAAGCCGTTGTTCCAAAAATCACCGAGCGCAATTCTGCGGGCGGGTGATGCGGCGACAAGGCGAAATGCTGAGTTTCCCGGAATCCGAATCGTAATGTCGCCCTTGGTTGATTTGAACTCATAAGTACCACCGCCGGAAAATTCGCCGTCAAAAAAGATGTTGCCAATTGTATTCTGTGCAACAACCTGTGACGCGGTGATGTTGGTTAATTCGATATCGCCTTCTGAAGAAACGTGAGCTCGGACCGAGCCGCCACGGATATTCGCGACGTTAATATTTCCGCGTCGCGTTTCGAGATCAACTGAAGAGTTAGCGGGAACCTGTAGTTTAAAATTCACATCACCGACGTCGCCACGTCCCCGGTTATCACTCATGACGTCGATCACCAGACTCTCTTCAATCTGCTTGGGAACAACGTGAGCGTTTGGCGATTCAATAGTTGCCGACAGTCGAATCTCATCCTTATTCCACGACTCGACAGTTATTGTGCCTGAGATATTTCTCAACTCAATGCGAACGTTTTTGCCGGCAGGATAACGCTTCGACAAATGTTGCTGAGCTTGAGAGGCAACACTGAAACAGGTCAGAACTACGGCAATGACGCCGACACGAAATCCGACGCGAGTTAACAGGCGGCAAGCTAGAATTTTGCTATTCATCAGTGTGGGGCTTCTACTAAACAGGAATTCGCCTGCGACATCACAAGTCGGAGAACTCTTTAAGGAGCGCGAGCTTATCGTTCAGTGATTCGTTGAGCATCTGCTCAGAAATCTCATCATGGGGATTACGATTCAATTCATTCAGGGATTGGCTAACTGCTTGATCAATAACTTTGAGATTGCGGTCAAAGGTCTCCCGCATCTCCGGACTCCAACGTGACTTGTTTACTTCAACTCGTTGGTTCCAATAATTAATAACTTGCTGACGCTGCCAAACAGAATCATTCACATTGCCTGCCACTACACTCGGGGCCGGCGAAATCGCAATGCTATTGCCCCATCGGCGAAGGCCAACAACTGTGGCAAGCGATACAAACAAAACGATTGCTGCCGTCAAACTTAACAGCTGCGGAAGAGACAACTCCCAACTTCGGCCCATCAATCCATTAAGAAATGACTTGCGCGACTTTGGTGCAGCAGGCGCTGCGACGCGTGCTTCAACTTCAACGACATTCTGAATGCGCAACCACAGTGCTTGTGGATTCGGAGGCGCATCATATTCGCCTTGATGCGATCGGCAAAAACCAACAATCGACGACAAGTCCTGTCGCACGCTCTCGCAGTCGAAACAATCTCGAAGATGTGTATTCAGTAGGATCTCATCGTTGCGGCTCAAGGTGCCGTCAACCAAATCGTGTATGAGTTCCTGACATTTCTCGCAGTTCATTGCTACCACCTTAGTTCTGCCCCAAATTCGGGCGAATATTACTAAATCGCGCGAAGACAGAACATATTTCGTTTTTCGTTTACTCGGGAAGACTGCGTTTGGAGCCCGGCTGCAGTAATTTCTAACCGGCTCATTCTATTCGAGGCTATTCGGCCGAGTTCTGTTGCCTCAATAAACCACGCAATTTCATCCGTGCCTTATGTAATTGAGACTTGGAAGTCCCAACCGAGCACCCAAGCATTTTTGCGATTTCTTCGTGCTCGTGTCCTTCTATGTCATGAAGGGTAAAAACCGTTCTATATCCGGGCGGCAACTGGGCGATGGCCTTATCCAATGCAATGCGATCGACAACAGGCATCGCATTCGGATTTTCCGTGCCTTTTACAATCTGAATTGGGGTTTCTCCATCTTCAGTCGTGGTTTCCATGCGAACTCCGCGCTTTCGGAAATGCATGAGAACCTGATTGACCGTGAGCCGATGGAGCCAGGTAGTAAAAGCGGACTCGCCCCGAAAACTCCCAATTTTTCGAAAGAGCTGGATGAAAACCTCTTGAGCAAGGTCTTCAGCTTCCGAAACACTTCCCGTCATTCTCAGGCATAACGAGTAAACCCGACGGTTGTGACGCTGATACAGATCCTCGAAGGCTCCCATATCTCCCTGGGCAGCTTTCTGGGCCAGATCATAGTCTGCAGTTTGTGGTGTCTCAGTCTCGGCTGCCGTCACGTAATTCTTATGCTCGGGCAAGCTGGGAAGAAATTTAATGACTTCCAGTGCTTGTGCGGCCACGATTTTTCACGCTTCAGCAGATTTAATGCGCGCACTGTCGCTCATGATGTCCGCGTGGGTTTGCGGTGGAAGTGACCAGTGCTCCTCAACGCGGTGTGATGCTAAGCGTGGAGCGCGTCGTTGCCTTACCCGACTCTAAAAAATGTGAATTCCCCAGCCGAATCAATAAGTTTCGCCGGAGTCCATCGAAAATTAACTAGTCGGATGGCTTCCGCCCACATTTGGTACGGCCTCTCTGGAGAATACGGGCATAAGCCCAACGTGACAAGGACCGTTGCTAGTGCGTTACGAATCGTGTGAGGTCGCGCAAAATGGAACCTCGGCCACACGTGGCGGTAACTAATCTCACTCGTTCAACTAACTGCCAGGGAGCGCGGTCGTCATGCCCAATAGGTCCTATCCAATGAGCGATAGCCAACAGCCTCCGAAACATGCGTGGAGCCTATAGAGTCACAACCTTCCAAATCGGCAATCGTTCGGCTGACCTTCAAAATACGATCATAAGCGCGTGCGGACAGGCCCTGCCGGATCATTGCCTGTTCCAGCATCCTTTCGCTCTGTGTATCGATTCGGCAAACCTTGCGAATCATGCGTGGAGTCATTGCCGCATTTGAGAAGATCCGTTCGCCACGAAAGCGCTTGAGCTGCCGTTCACGCGCCGCAATCACTCGTTGTTTGATCATTTCTGAGCTATCGGTTTCCGGCGCATCGTCTCCAGCCAGCTCCCGAAACTTAACTGCGGGCACGTCGATATGAATATCGATTCGATCTAACAGTGGACCTGAGATTCGGCCAACGTAACGCTGAATTTGTAACGGCGAACACCGGCATTCACGAGTCGGATCATTCCAAAATCCACATGGGCAGGGATTCATAGAGGCGGCGAGCATGAATGCAGCCGGAAACGTTAGCGACATCGACGCGCGACTGATCGTCACACGCTGATCTTCGAGTGGCTGACGGAGCACTTCCAATACACTTCGATCAAACTCAGGCAGCTCGTCGAGAAAAAGTACTCCTTGATGCGCGAGTGACACTTCACCTGGTCGAGGTACGACACCTCCTCCAATCAATCCCGCGTCACTGATTGTGTGGTGTGGAGAACGAAAAGGACGCTCCGTTACTAAACCCGACCGACCAGTCAGCCCAGCGACCGAGTGTATCTTTGTTAGTTCAAGGGCGGCTTCGAATTCCAGTGGAGGCAGGATCGTCGGGAGCCGTTTCGCAAGCATTGTCTTGCCTGAGCCTGGCGGTCCGATAAGGAGGATGTTATGGCCACCTGCACTCGCGATCTCGAGCGCTCTCTTGGCCGAGAGTTGGCCACGCACTTCCTTGAAGTCGACGGCGTAGTGTTCGGTCTTATTTAAGATCTCAGAAGGATCGACTTTTAACGCCAGCGGCGGATTTGGTGATCTCAGCGCGGCCACGAGTTCAACAGCGCTACGCAGATCGGCCACTGGATAGACATTCACTCCAGATACAACTGCTGCTTCCTTGGCATTCTCTTCGGGAAGAATGAGGTGAGCGATCAAGGCTTCGCGTGCAAGTATCGCGATTGGCAAAGCGCCTTTGATAGGACGTACACGTCCGTCAAGAGATAGTTCGCCAACACAAAGCATGTGAATCAAATTTTCTTCTTCAACGAGATCCCCATTCGCGCCGAGGATCCCTAACGCGATCGGGAGGTCGAAGCTCGCTCCCTCTTTCCGAACGTCGGCGGGCGCAAGATTGATCGTAGTTCGTTGAAACGGAAAGAAGAACTGACAGTTTTGAATTGCCGCCCTGATTCGTTCACGAGACTCACGAACAGCGGCATCGGGCAAGCCGACGATAGTGACGGTCTGTTGCTGTTCGTTGTCGCCGCGAGGTGCTGGGGTTATGTCGACTTCGATATCAACGAGATCTGCATCGATACCATAAACGGCTGCTGAGAGTGTGCGGAAGAGCATGTGAGGTCGCTCCTAATTATTTTTGATTTAGTTGAGCCTTGGTTTGTCGCTAGGGTGAGCTGCGACGCGAGGCAGTATAGCGAAAGTAGTTCCGGATGAACACTGTCATGGTCGACGCATACAAAAAAGCGCGCTCGGAAATCCAAGCGCGCTTATTCACCAGAGCTTTTGTTGTGTTAGCGACGCCGCGATGGCGCAGTCGAACTACTCGGTAGTTTCACTTCCTGACCTGCTTGCAATTCAGCGTCTGCAGTAATTCCATTCAACCGAGCCAAGTCATTCGCATCGAGATTCCGTGAAGCGGCGATCTTAGCAATAGTGTCGCCCTTCCGTGCTTTGTATTTTGTCAGACTTGCAACAGGACTTTCAGGTTCCGTCGCAGGCTTGGCCCTAAGCCATCGAGTAAGTTTGACGTTGCTATTTGGAACGACTAGTTTGGTGGCCGATTTAAGATCAACTCCACCATTCATTGCCTGAAGTTGAGCAACGCTAAGTCCAGTTCGATTCGCTACATTCTGGAGATCCTCGCCCGGCGCAACTGAGATCACGCGTGCGGTTTCCCGCTTGTCTGCTGAGATTCTCTTGAGCAAATTGGCAAACTGAGTTGACCGTCCTGCTGGCACTCGCACGTTGTAAACATCGCCACGAGGTGTAACGTCCCGCTTCAACTCCGGATTGAGATTACGAATCGTTTCCAAGCTGGAGTCTGTCGCATCGGCAACGAGCTGCAAGCTGGTTGCGGTTGGAACTTGGACCACATCATAAGAGACGGGCGCATCTGGTCTGATTCCCTTGAACCCATACTTTTCGGGATTCTTGGCAATCAGAATTACTGCCAAAATGTTTGGAACGTAGTTGCGGGTCTCTTGAGCAATGTATGGATAGATCATCCAGAAGTTGGCAGTACCCGCACGAGCAATTGCTCTGTCGACGTTACCGGCGCCCGTGTTATAGGCAGCCATTGCGAGTTCCCAATTTCCGTTGTAGTGGTTGGCTAAATCTTTTAGATAGCGAGCAGAAGCACGCGTCGCTTGCTCAAAACTGTTGCGTTCGTCGATATAAGCGGTTTGCTTCAGATCGTATGTCCGGCCCGTACCAGGCACAAACTGCCAAAGACCAGCAGCCGAAGCCCACGATAAAGCTTTGGGTTTCCAAGCGCTTTCAACCTGGCCCAACCAAGTGACGTCGACCGGCACGCCTTCCTTCGCAAAAATCTGCCGCGCCAACTTCATGTATTGACCTGAACGCCGAAGTCCGTTTTCCATGGTCCCACGGCCGCGTGGTCCCTGGTAGTAGTTGATGTATTGCTGAATGAGCGGATTCAGAGTAAATGCGAAGTTGACGTTGTGCTTCGACTGTTCCAGCGCTATCAAGTCTTCGCTCGAAACTTCTTTCTCCTGCTCGTTAAGAACGAGCTTACTCAGTTCATCAAGCGGCGATGGTTCAAACCGCTGATCGCGGAAACCGATTTGAGCCGGCGGAGGAGGAGTTTTGGGGTCTTGAGTGTTCTGTGCAACCAGCGTCACAGTTGCATTGTTAGGCGTAGTTGGATTCTGAAGAGGGACTTCCTCGCGGTAGATTTTCTCGACCAATTCCAAGTAATAACTCTGCAGCTTTTGACTGGCCCGTACGTCGAAACCGGATTCAAGAATCGAGTCGACGGCCTTATCAAACTCATCGCGAGCTTGTTCCCGCTTGGCGTCTTCAAGATTAAGTTTGCCTTTGCGGAAATGGTCTTCGGCCCGGTTGATGATCTGCGTTACTCGTGCTTCTGACTGCTCTACTTCGGTTGGTATAGCACGGGCAGATGAAGCCGCAGGAATCTGGCCGAAGCTGGTAAACGGTAAAGCGACGAGAGTCGCCAATAAAGCTAAACGGGGAATCAAACGAGAAGTGCTCGCTGAAATCAATTCGTCTTACTCCTTAATGGTTGGTGCTAACTCAGCGACAAGTGATCCAAGGAAAGTCACGAAGTCACATCGGGGCAGCATCACAACTGGTTAACGCGGTATCTTTCGGCTCTCAAGAAATTGAATAACGCTATCACTCTCTACTAAATACAAAGCCGAAGTCACCTCGGAGGTTACCACACGATTTTTTAGGGTGTCAAACAATCCCTAACATCGAACAGACTACGAAAGAGTTAATTTTTCCGCTGAAAACTTCGCCATTTCAGACTCTACAGATGCGTCCGTGGTAGAGCGGGTTGCGCACCTTGGAGCCATTTTCTCCATAAGCAAATATAGCCCAAGTTAGTTAACGCCAATCCTTGTATCTCCGTTGCAAAAAAGTAAGGAATCTTGGTCCCCGGGAGCACCTCCCAGTGTTAGATAAGGTGTTATGAAACGAACGATCGTCGTCGGAGACATCCACGGTTGCTACGATGAATTGAACTCTTTGCTGAGAAAAATCGATTTTTCTAACGAGGATGGCGTGATAGCGGTGGGAGATTTGACCGTTAAGGGCCCAAAAAGCCGTGAAATTCTCGAACTCTTCTCGACGAATAACCAGTTCTCATCGGTCATAGGTAATCACGACCTCGCGCTAGTCACGCACTGGAAAAACAGCACGGCTCCGCTTAAGACTTCGCAAAAGCGAACGTTTGATGAACTAACAAAAGCTGGGGACCACCTGCTCAGCTACCTTGATTCCCTGCCCGGTTACATCGAACTTGATTCTCACATCGTGGTGCATGGCGGTCTCCGACCTGGCATTCGCCTCGACGATC
>Ga0070671_100003575_pt1 | contig 12159 bp, 6 predicted proteins | sample KBSS73metaG_FD_65341 | JGI IMG/M metagenome (GOLD analysis project Ga0070671, IMG submission 65341) | Switchgrass rhizosphere microbial communities from Kellogg Biological Station, Michigan, USA - KBS S7-3 metaG | ecosystem: Host-associated > Plants > Roots > Rhizosphere > Soil ...
AAAATAAAGACCAAATATCACCCTTATCCTCACTTGAAGACTGGGACGAGGATGTGCTAAAAAGATACCCTGAACCCGGTCAGCCGGCCAAAGCCAAAGAAGAGTTCAGGAACTATGATGGCCCCGAAATAGATGGCGTGCGCGAGTTTTACAGGCTCAATCATAAATATCAAACCTATGATAACGTTTTGGCTAAAAAGGCTAATTTCTTGAAGTTTGATAAAAAAGAAATGCCCTGGTGGGCCGCAATGGAGTACCTGAATACGCTTATTGATGATTCGGACCCTGACCTGCAGCTTGACCAATTGCAGCATTTGCTGCAAACCGCTGAAGCCATCCGCGCAGACGGGCACCCGGACTGGTTTGTTCTCACAGGGTTTATCCATGATCTGGGCAAGGTGCTTTGTCTGTTTGGCGAACCGCAATGGAATGTGGTGGGTGACACGTTTCCGGTAGGTTGTAAATTTTCGGATAAAATTGTTTATCACGAGTTTTTTGCGGATAACCCGGATACTTATGATGAACGGTTTAATACAAAATACGGCGTTTATTCGCACCAATGCGGGTTGGATAATATACACATGTCGTGGGGACATGATGAATACCTGTATCAAATTACTAAAGATTATCTGCCTGAAGAAGCGTTGTACATGATTCGCTATCACTCATTTTATTCTCAACACCGCGAGCATGAATACGATCATATACTCAATGCCCACGACCAGGAAATGTTTAAATGGGTTGATAAATTCAACCCTTATGATCTTTATTCAAAAAGTCCCAAACCACCGGTTGTATCCGAATTAAAGCCGTATTATGAAGATCTGATTGCCAAATATTTGCCCCTAAGTGTTAAATTATAAATATATCTTCGTACACACTGGCAGTCCCTTATGGGTGTTACCAAATTCCGGTAACACCCTGATAAGGGTTCATAGTATTTTATCCGCTTTGCTTACATGAAGAGACTTCTTTTTATTGTCATTGGTATTATATCGGCCGCCAATACTTTTGCCCAGGTTAATCCAGCCGAGTCCAACGCTTTCATAGAACGAATTATTCCGGGAAAATCAAGTTCATTTTTAGTAGAAAGCATCCCGCAGGAGAATAGTAAGGATGTTTTTGAATTGGATGGAAAGCAAAACAAGATCATATTGCGCGGTAACAATGGTTTATCCATCGCATCGGCTCTAAACTATTATCTTAAAAACTATTGCTTTTGCGATATTGGCTGGAATTGCACCAATTTGCACCTGCCGGCGAAATTGCCTTTAGTAAAGCATAAAGTTCATAAAAACACACCCTATCAATACAGATATTATCTGAATTACTGCACCTTCAACTATTCGATGTCATGGTGGGACTGGGACAGATGGCAGAAGGAAATAGACTGGATGGCGCTGAACGGTATCAACATGCCGCTGGCTATAACCGGCGAGGAAGCCATTTGGCAGGATGTTTATAAAAATATGGGCTTTACCAATAAGGAGCTGGATGCGTTTTTCAGCGGTCCCGCTTATTTTTCGTGGTTTTGGATGGGCAATATTGATGCATGGGGGGGGCCGCTGCCACAGCACTGGATGGATACGCATAAGGCGCTGCAAAAAAAGATATTGGAACGCGAGCGTTCATTTGGGATGACCCCGGTGCTATCAGCATTTACAGGGCATGTACCGCCATCCTTTAAGGATAAATTTCCGACGGCAAAAGTAAAAAAGACGAACTGGGGGGCAGGTTTTGCAGATGTATACATCCTCGATCCGGACGACCCAATGTTTGAAACCATCGGCAAAAAATATATCGACGCCCAAACAACTGAGTTTGGTACAGACCATTTATATTCTGCTGACACATTTAACGAAAATGTACCGCCAACCAATGATTCTACGTATTTGGATGGAATGAGCAAAAAAGTGTTCAGATCAATGGTTATTGGAGATCCTAAGGCGGTATGGGTAATGCAGGGCTGGATGTTTCACTACAACAATGCTTTTTGGCAGCCGCAGCAAATTAAGGCTTTATTAAACGCAGTGCCGGATGATCATATGATTGTTCTGGACCTGTACAGCGAGGCTCACCCGGTATGGAACCGCACAGAAGCCTATTATGGCAAACCGTGGATATGGAGCATGCTGCAAAATTTTGGCGGTAACATCAGCCTTTTTGGAAGGATGCGTCACGTTGCTGCCGATCCTGCTATTGCGCTGCACGATCCTGAGGCAAAAAAGATAAGCGGCATAGGTGTTACGCCGGAGGGTATTGAACAAAACCCAGCCTTATTTGCCCTGATGCTGGAAAATGTATGGCGCGATACACCTATTGATGCGGATACCTGGGTAAAAGATTATGCGCACAGACGGTACGGCAAAGTCAATCCTAATGCTAACGCGGCCTGGCGTATTTTGCTAAATACAGTATACAGCGGCGGCTTAACCGAAGGCGGCCCGGAGTCAATTATTGTAGCAAGGCCAACTTTGAAAAAATCAATCGACCGCGTATTAACTCATTTGGATTATGATCCGAAAGAACTGGTTAAGGCCTGGGCTTTATTAATAGGAGCATCTGACAGTTTAAAACAAAGCGATGGTTATCAATATGACCTGGTTGATGTGACCCGACAGGTGTTAGCCAACTATGCATCACCACTGCAACAAAAAATGACATCGGCTTATCAAAACAAGGACAAAGACCACTTTAAACAATATAGCGCAGAGTTTTTGCAATTAATGGATGATATGGATGCCTTATTAAGCACCCGCAAGGATTTTTTGCTTGGTAAGTGGATAAATGATGCGCGGGCAAACGGCATTAGCGAACAGGAAAAGAACTTGTATGAATTTAACGCCCGGGATATTGTTACCCTTTGGGGAGACAAGGAAAGCGAGCTGCGCGAATACTCAAACCGCCAATGGGCTGGCTTGATAAAAGGATATTATAAACAACGCTGGGTATTATTCTTCGAGCAGTTGAATAAAGCAATGGACGCAGGAACGGGCTTTGATGCAGCTAACTTTGATAAGCAAGTGAAGGATTGGGAATGGCAATGGGTGAACACCCACGACAATGCCTATAGCGATGTTGTAAAAGGAGATGCTGTGGAAGTATCCGAGCGATTATTTTCGAAATATCATGAGATAATACAGAAGGCTTTCTGATTTAAGGGGCATGCTGATTTATTAAGCTCAGCGACTCTGAAGGTGAACTCAGTAGTCCTCCCACCTTACGCAATATTGCCCTGATATTCAGTCTATTCTTTACATCCAGCCGACAAATTTCGGCCCGTTTGTGTGTATCTTTGTGCGTTGAAGATTTGTAGCGATTCCTTTCATTTGACCGCATCAGCTTTTAGCTAAGTCCGCTTTTATAAGCAAAAACACTACGCGCATTTTAAGGCACACAATCTTTAGCATTCACTAGAAAGGTATTTTGATAAATGAGACAACTTAAAATAAGTCAGTCGATCACGAACCGTGAGTCTGCGTCATTGCAACAGTATTTTTCGGATATTGCAAAGATCCCGATGGTGACGCCGCAAGAGGAAGTGATCTTAACACAAAAAATAAGACAGGGCGACCAGGCGGCCTTAGAACGTCTGACAAGTGCAAACTTAAGGTTTGTGGTTTCGGTTGCGAAACAATATGAAAGTTCAGGGTTTACCCTTGGCGACCTGATCAACGAAGGCAACCTCGGATTGATCAAAGCTGCAAAACGGTTTGATGAAACCAAGGGCTTTAAATTTATTTCCTATGCTGTCTGGTGGATCCGGCAATCAATTCTCCAGGCAATTAACGATCATGCAAGGATAGTGCGTCTGCCGGCAAATAAGGTCGGCGATCTGAGCAAGATAAGCAAAGCCTCGTCTGAATTGGAACAGCACCTTGAAAGGGCAGCGACAGTAGAGGAAATTGCCGAAATTTTAGAAGTAACGGTTGAAAAGGTAGCAGGAACGCTCGCAAGCGCAAGCAGGCATATATCTGTCGATGCACCATTTTCCAGCGAGGAAGAAAACACGTTGTTAGATGTGCTGCAGAATCCTGGAGCCGGCACGGACAAAGAGGTAATGGATGATTCATTAAGAACCGAAATTTCGCGCAGTCTCAGGATGCTTGAGGCGAGGGACAGGGAAATTGTCGAACTTTTTTTTGGCTTAAGCGGTTCGCAGCCGTTAAGTCTTGAGGAGATAGGCGAAAAATACAACCTAACCAGGGAACGGGTAAGGCAGATAAAGGATAAAGCTTTGGCAAGGCTTAGGCATAGCGACAGGGCTTATAGGGAATTGAAGAGTTATTTGTAATCCCTGGTAGAATAACTTGAGTACAAGCCTTTAGCGAAAGCTGAAGGCTTTCTTTTTAACATACCAGCCGCTCAAACCGGCGAGGGATTAGCTTCGAAGCGATCCGACGTATCGATAAGTGTTGATGAGCACGCCCGTTGGTGTGGACTTCGTGCTGACAAAAGCAAGTTCACGCGCGTCAATGGTGTCTGAAAGGATGCGTTTGCCACGGCCCAGCAAGACCGGGTATACGACGAGCACAACCTCATCTACCAATCCTTCCCCGAGCAACACAGATGTCAGCGTCGAACTCCCCACAACGATCAGGTCGGGACCGTCTGTCGACTTGAGATCGCGGATACCGGCTATAATATCCTCGCCAAGACCCTTAACTGGACCCCATTCCAGGCTATCAGGCCTATGGGTTGCAATGTGTTTCGTTGCAGCGTTTATAGCATTTGCCATTGGGAAATCTCCGGCATTAGGCCAAAAGTTGCTAAATATATCGTAGGTGTGGCGGGCAAGCAGCAGGTCAAAGTTTAGTCCATATGCCTCAAAGAGCATTGCCGCACCGGCAGGGCTTCTATAGGGTGTTGTCCACGCGCCATAGGTGTAGTCTCCGTCATGCTCTATCACGCCATCCAGCGAGATGTGTTCGGCGATCTTGATTTTTCTCATTTCTTTTATTGTTAGTTTTATGATGGTATAAATTGAGACGATGTTTACTTTAAAAAGTCCCCCAGGTAAGCTAATATCGTATTCGTTTGCATCATCAGGCCGACGTGTGATTGTGCAGGAACAATAGCTAAATGCGATTTTGGCATTGGCCCCAAATCAGCAGCTAAGCCACCTCCCAATAATTGATAGGTTTTCACCAACTCAACTTTATCCAAACCATCATTGTCTCCCGAGATAAGTAATACCGGCGAAGTGATTTTCGCAATATTAGCGTCACCCATGTCGAATGGCATCTTGACAAAAGCAATCATTTGTTCTAAGAAAGGAGTCCATTTTGTTTTGTCAGGCGCTACAGCATCATACGCCGTTTTTAAAGGAGTATTCATTAAAAATTCAGGCTTCATGCTTTTAAAGCCATTAGTTACTGCAGGCAGCCAGCCGCTGCTTTTATAGGTAGAAGAAATGATCACCAATTTGTTTACCCGTTTAGGGTTTTGAATTGTCAACTCATAAGCCACTGAACCGCCCATGCTGTATCCCACAACGTCAGCAGTTTCAACTTTTAAGTAGTTCATCACACCTTCCACATCACTTGCCATGTTAGCAAGGTCTAATTTTCTGTCCGAAAAAGGTGTATGCCCATGTCCCTGCATTTCGATGGCAATTACTTTTCTTGTTTTTGACAGTTCAGGTATTAATTGTCCCCAGTTCATCCCGATGGTCATAAAAGCACCGTGCAGTAAAACGATGGGCTTACCCTCGCCATATACTTCATAATAAACCTTAATACCGTTAACAGGCGCGTAGCCGCTGGCGGCAGGCTTAAACTGTTGCCCGTTTGATTGTAACGCTGTAAAGGCAATAATTGCAATTAGCAGCATTAATTTAAGAGGATTGCTTGTTTTGAATAAAGTTTTCATATCGCTGTTAGATTTAGTTTGAATTTTATTGACAAAACAAAGATCAAAAGCATTTCAGGATTTAACACTGTATAAAATCGACATTATGACGGGTGGATTGCGACAAAATATTGATTGCAAGCGAGAGGCTTGAACCGGTGGGGGTAAGTCGCCCTTCGGAAGACTTAAATCAGAAGGGTGAAGTCTGCTCCAAAATCTCAAGTAAATGAAATCCTCAAGTCAAAAGATTTGAGACTTTCATTTTTAGGCGGAAAGCTACGGGCTTTTTAAAAAATCTAACGTGAATAAGTCAGGGTTCCGAAGCCTAGCTGATCATAACCACCGCTGTTCGGTCCATAGTCACCGCCCCCGCCTTCCGGCCTTACTGCGGTTGCAAACTGTGTGGTGTAGGTTGCCGTCTTTCCTGCTACCTTAACATAATAATTATAAACGAGCTCCCATCCCGGACGAATCGTTCCCCTGCGCTTGAGATTACGGTTTGATTCGAATTCTGACAGTTGTTATACGTGGTATAGGGAACAGTGTTGTTGGTGTTAATATTGTAAGCAGCAATATATTCACTTACTCCAAGTAAGGGCGGATTGACAGCGTTCCACGGATTATAGTCAAAAAAGTTTTGCCTCTGGTTATACAACATCTGGCAGAAGGCACCATAAAGCGGTACCTCCATAGTGGCATGCCCCTGGTCTCTCCCGGCTTCCTGCGCCTGCGCCATCCCGTTTGAATAAGAGGCAGTGGTCACGTTACCAATATAGGCAGTGCCAACACCATTATGCTGATAATAGTTTATAGCAAAGTTTACCTTACTCACATCATCGCAAAGGATACCGATAGCCAGCACTGTACACAAGTTTGACATATCCCAGTTTAACCAGTAATGAGTAGCACATGTATTGTTATGACGTATCAAAAAGTCACTTGATACCGGGTAATAAACGTTCAGTAAAAAGTTCTTGAACCTAGTGAAGTCTGCAGCAGTCCATCCGCTATAACCGCGCATGATCTCTGCTGCGTTGGCCCATTGGTAGCCCTGAAGCCCCGCCGCAAGATCTTTGTTGCTATCGCCATCGATAAAAGTGCACTTAGCAGCCCAGGCATTCATGATCTTAACCGCATTGTTACCGCAGGCAGCGTCGCCTTTAATTTTCCAGCGTAATGCATTCTGATAAGCAGCAGCAGCATCCTGACAAGCCAGCATGTAATTTTCCGGTTTACCATCTGATTGGCGTCCTCTTACAATGGTATCCACAGGCCGCGCCACATAGGTGGAGGCAGAATGCCCGTTCGTCACCAGCTTATTCCAGCCATCCAGCCAGGGTTGGGCGCCGGCGTTAACCTTGTTTGTCATCCTCGCAAAGTCTGCAGCTGAATGCAGCATTCCGGGGTGAACGATAGTACTCACGGTACCTAATGTAATTGACGACGATGTGTTTGGACTACTGATCGCAGCCCCTGTTTTTTGCAGAGCTACTGTCTTCTTACAGGCGACAAGTGGCAACAAGGCCAGCAGAAAAAGTGTAATTTTAATTGATTTTCTTTTCATTTACTTAACTTATAATTATAAAATAGGGGATTTAAATACACTGATAATTTTAATACAGTAACGAATAAAGAAAAACAATATGTTCAATCAACCTGTGAAATAGTGGGCCCTGGGCATTTTAAAATCAATATTCTTTTTTTGAGCAAAGGGACCACTCTCAACAAACTTGCAAGGTTTATTTACTTCGCCCTAAAAATATTCAATAATTTAATTTAAAAGAAATAATTAAGATCCCTACATCAGACCCAGGTATGTCTTGCGTTAATCCCCGCACTGGTTTAACTTCAGCGAAGCGTTCTTAAATTCACTATCTAAAATGATATTTAGTTTACTTAAGTAAATTTCCGCTGTCCGAAGTTTTCAATCCCGATTCAAGCGAGACGCTTGAAATAGGGGCACAATGATAGAGCTTATTGGGAATTGAAGAGTTATTTGTAAATTCTCTAGAGACAGAAATAAATTAAAAACAAGCCTTTAGCTTTCCGCTAAAGGCTTGTTTTTTTTCACAGTATGACGCTTGTAAAGCCCACAAAATCGCGAGTAGCCTTTACGTGTTGCCTTGCCCATCATACTAGCCCTGGATAAGGGGGAATACTATAAACCAGCCTGTGTTCGGGTTTTATTAACCAATTGAATTTGATAACTAAATGTAGTTGGTTTGGCATAAACCAGGTATTGCTCCAGTGGCTTCGGACCACACCCCCAAGACCCTACGCCCAATGTTTTGTGGCTGACAACAAGCACCGTACCTTTACTCTTTGGTAAATCTATCTTATATTCCACCGGTTCCATTTCTTCATCGCTGTATGGAAGTGCTGATACTTGCATTAAAGATGAATCTGCTTTAACCGACAGTGCTAGTCCCTTTTCAGAAGTAAGATTAGCCCAGCGGACATCCTCGTGGTTCCCGCATTCCATCGGTTTTTCGTACCCGGTCATCTGCTCGTTCACGCGGCTGAAATAATGCGCAATATCTGATCCTTGTTTCCTGTCGGCATAATTTTCCATCGGCCCGCGACCCAGGTAGTCGAAGCGGTCGAGCCCTTTGTTCAAAAACATGCGGACTCCAATCCGGGCCAGCACAAGTTTCGGATCACTGAAGCTTACTTCATTTTTAGCATTGATTGTGCCATTCGCATAAACGGTATACACGACATGATGATGAACGCTAAAGCCTTGTTTGCCGGTACCTTTTAATTCTGCTGCGATTTCTACGACGCCAGCCGAAGTCTGATTATACTTCAATCCTTCTACAGTCCAGCTTAATTCTCTTAAACCATTTCGTTCCCAATCATCATAAGCCCACATGTCGTCCTTCTGGTGGGGAGCTCTCCAGAGGTGCAGCTCAGGGCCTCCATTTTCGCTGATCAAGTTTTCGCCATTCTCTTCCATCTTGCAAAAGGTTCCCTTTGATTTATCAAACTCCAGGCTAAACTTGTCGCCCTTAACTTTGATCATCCCCGTTGAATCAGTTAAGGTCAGACTGCCGCCAGGTGTGCCATTGTATGCAACAGTTTTTGCCGCCGGGATCTCAAATTGCTGTGCAGCCACTTCATAACCCTTAGGGGCCCATAGTTGATTCGAGGCCAGATCAAAGGATACGCGCACAAAATATTCTACACCGGCTTTAGGTTTAAGCGAATAAGGGATTTTTATTTCTTTCTCCTCGCCAGGATTGATATTCCCAGGATTAAACTTACCTGAATCAATATCAGTACCATTTTCGCTCAAGGTCCATTTTGCGCTGAGGCCATTCAGGCTGATAAACTGATACCTGTTTTTTATTGTAAATGTTTTATTCTGAATATCTTTTGCCTTTATAGTTATCCATTGGTAAGCATGTTTCAATTCAGGGTAATGCGGTTTGGGTGATCTGTCGGAAGATACAACGCCCTTATGGATAAAATAACGGTCGTTAGGGTACTCACCGAATCCGCCACCATAAGCGGTTATATGATGGTTGGGGTCGCGGTCGTTGTAAACTCCCTGGTCCTGCCATTCCCATATTGCGCCACCGAGCAATGTTGGATACTTGTCAAAAAGCTCATTGTAAATGTCAACAGAGCCCATGGAGTTAAACATAGCGTGTGCGTACTCGCACAAGTAAAATGGTTTTGTCAGGTTATTGTTTTTTGCGTTCTTTTCCACGTCATCCACTGACGTGTACATTTCGCTGTCCACGTCTGCAGGATTATCGGTACCTATACCAAAGCCCTGGTAATGCGTAGGCCTGGTATTGTCGATACCTTTGACGGTTTTTAAAATAGCCCTGAAGTTCGAACCCCCCCTTCCGCACTCATTTCCAAAAGACCAGATAATTACTGACGGATGGTTCTTGAAATTTTCGACATTCGCTACGTTTCGCTCTATCAAAGCAGCCTTTATTCTCGGCTCCTCATTAAATTCATCCCAGGCGCCATGACTTTCAAGGTTGGCTTCGGCGACCAGGTATATTCCGTATTCATCACACAATTCATACCACCGTGGGTCATCTGAGTAATGACAAGTTCGCACATGATTGCAATTTGCCTGCTTAATGAGTATGATATCGCGGATCATCTGCTCTTCGGTGATAGCATGCCCGTCATCCGGCCAGTTCTCGTGCCTGTTAACACCCTTCAATTTAACCGGAACACCATTAACTAAAAACAAGCGTCCTTTTATTTCTATCTGGCGGAAACCCGTTTTTGATGATAAGGTTTCCACCTTACGGCCACTTTCATTTACTGTCAATACGGTTGTATAAAGTTTGGGCGTTTCCGCGGTCCATTTCTCAGGATGTTTTACCGGGATATCAACATTGATCGTTACTTCTTCATTTGGCTGTAGCGATGGAATCAGCTTTTTTGCTGAGCCTCCGGCCACCATAACATCGCCATTGAACAGGGATATTTCCAACTCTTTAGACTTCATTACTACATTGCTGTAGTTTTTGATTTTTGCTGCAACGAGCAAGTGAGCATCATGAAAATCCTTATCAAACGTTGTTTTTATGAAGTAATCCCTGATGTGTTCCTGCGGTGAGCTCCATAAAGTGACATTTCTGAAAATCCCGCTTAAGCGCCACATGTCCTGATCTTCCAGGTAGCTGCCCGTTGTAAAGCGGTACACCTCAGCAGCAATAATGTTATTGCCCGGTTTTACATATTTGGTTATATCGAACTCTGCAGCGTTACGGCTATTTACACTGTAACCAACTTTTTTGCCGTTTACCCAAAGAAAAAAGCCTGCATCAACCCCATCAAATGTTACAAATATTCGTCTTCCGTCCCAGTCCGACGGAACCTCGAAATTCCGGCGATAGCTACCCACAGGATTTCGCTCCTGGTACGCCGTATAGGTAACTGATGGCGCGCTCATCACCCTCGGAAAATCTTTCTGAAATATATAGGTATAGTTGCTGTAATAAGGTGTGCCATATCCTTTCAACTGCCAGCAGGAAGGAACGGTAATTTCTTTCCAAGCCGACACATCGTAATCGGTCTTATAAAAATTGACCGGGCGTTTCTGCGGCCAATCAACCCAATTGAATTTCCATTGGCCATTAAGACTCCTGCTGTAGGATGAAGCGTGCCGGTTGGCGGCCAGCGCCTCTTTCAATGAGCCGTATGGCATTAAAGTAGTATGGTCAGGTTCTTTATTTATACCCAAACACTCCGGGTCCTCAATTTCTTTTGGAATAAAGGCTGTATCGTTTTTGGAGAACAGGTGATTTTCTGAAACCTGCTGTGCCAGCACCAGCCGGCAGGCAGAACTTAAAAATATAAATAATAAAATGCATGGAACTCTTTTCCCGAATAAAGGCTTTTGCATAATTTTTAGGTTAAAATAAATTGGTTAGGGCGTTAGTATTTATTTATCCGACAAAGCATAATTTACTGCAGCGGACAGTTTAATTGGTTCTCTAAATACTGTCAAACATACAGTTTTTATTGACAGTTCAATTATAAAAATTTATTTCGAAAGTTTAGCTATGAAATTATTGGGCTAAAGCAAAAATTTCCCGGCCTTAGCAAGGTCATCAATAGGTGCGCAAACCTTTGGGCCGCTGAAAGAACAAAAACAAACTCATCCACCCGTTTATTTGTTCAAACTCAACAGGCATTCCCCGCCGATCTTCCGACGAAACGAGGCCCATAAATGAACCTACTATGAAAAATTGCTTAATTCTTCTATTGGCGCTGTGCATTAATGCCGCCGCGGCCCAAACAACAGACAACTGGACCTTAAAAAAAGACAATGATGGGGTCAAGATATATACGGCTGATTACAAAGATTCCAAGATAAAGGCCCTTAAGGTAGAATGCGAGTTCGACGCCACGCCGGCGGCAGTGACGGCTGCCGTAATGGACATCAAAAACAGTAAACAATGGATCTACAGTACCGAAACCGCTTATGTTGTCAAACGTGTATCGCCGTCGGATATTTATTATTACACGCTCATCAAAATGCCGTTGACCGTAAGCAACCGCGACTATGTAGGACACCTTGTGGTACACCAGGATCCTAAAACCAAAGTGGTGACCATCAACGGATCGTGCGTTGAGGGTTTTGTACCCAAGAAGAAGGACGCGGTCAGGGTGCTCAACTCACCCGCGAAGTGGGTATTAACACCCGAAAGTGCGAACCGCGTTAAGGTGGTCTACACGCTGCATGCGGACCCCGGCGGAAGCATACCGGCCGCCCTGGTCAATATGTTTGCCACAAAGGCCCCTTCCGAGACCTTTCAAAAGTTAAAAGCCGAG
>Ga0070671_100003578_pt1 | contig 12154 bp, 10 predicted proteins | sample KBSS73metaG_FD_65341 | JGI IMG/M metagenome (GOLD analysis project Ga0070671, IMG submission 65341) | Switchgrass rhizosphere microbial communities from Kellogg Biological Station, Michigan, USA - KBS S7-3 metaG | ecosystem: Host-associated > Plants > Roots > Rhizosphere > Soil ...
AACGCTTCCAGCCCATCCATCACCAATCCACATCGAGGGCTCTTATGCCATGAATGAGAAAATCATTGACGAGATTGAAGACGACATTTCCGACGAGGCATTGGAGGCAGGTGGCACGAGGGCTGAGGTCTTGGCGGCGTGGACGATACTTTGCACCTCCAGCATTCAGTGCAACTACGCGTCTGAATGAAGAGCATGAAATGTCGGCGCCCTGAAAAGGAATCCCGGCGCCCCCCAACCTAGATTGCCTTGCTTGTAGTCGCAGTTTTCCTATAAGCGCTCAAAGGTGGAGCGACATCCTGACCATCGCCGTCCGCGTGTTGATGTCGCCCGTCAGCTAGTTTCTTGACCGGGTGACTTCGAGTATACTTCGGGCGCGAATTCGTGAAGCACTCGCAGCAAACAGCCCTACTAGCCCTTGTCATGCCCCGCTTTTACGAACCAGATCTTGGCGCCCACCCCGATAGCCCGTTTGCACGAAATGCTTCCGAGAAGCTTATTCGACGGAGCTATTGGCTGGATATGACTGATCGCACTCTGGTCCTGGTGATGGTCAACGGGATCGGCGCACACCGGACCAACGACCAGAAGAGAGCGCATTTGACTGATTTAAAGCGCGACCACTTAATCGATCAGGTGTGTATTCAGGAGATTCTGCCGCCGGAGAAATAAAGTTTGCGGGTTCGCGCCTAACGAGACGATGGCATCCAGCCCGTAGGCCCTTGCGTCGTGTTCCTTTTTGCCAGGCCACAGCAGCACGTGTGCTGTCGCGCCCAGGATAGCTTATCGACCTCGCGCGCGGATCTAAGTCGAATAGGCTGAAGTTACAATGGCGAGTCATGGACGACCTAATTATCCTAGGCGCCGGGGCGACTTCCCAACAGATCGTTGATGCTATCGCCGACGTAATCGCAGCGCGATATCCTGCTCAAAACGGAACACCGAACCGCCCTCGAGGGCGGGGGCGTCCAGTTCCAGGTGGTCAAAGGGCGCTAGGTCCTCGACTGTGGCGTCGAGCGCAGCGCCTCTGACCGCATTCGCGCGGACTGGTCGACGACGAACGCTGCCTCGTAGAGCACGCGTCCGCGCCGTGTTGATAATCAGGTGGACGGCTGCATGCGGCGAAGCACCGGCATCGACCAGCCTCGCGGTTACCGCCGTCCGCGGGCAAATGAGCCTGCGGCAATAATCCCTTAGATCGGCGTGCACCGCATCCACGTGTCCGGCATCAGCGCGCGGGTCGCGGCGGATGCCAACCACGCGCATGTCGAACGCCATGGCGAGCGCTCGAGCCGGCCGCTGATCTCTCCGAGCCGACGATATCTGCCGCCGAATTCGTCTCTCGCTGCGTGAAGTCGCGGACCGTACCGCGTTAGACCCAACTTGCCTCGTTGTCGCGGCCTCGGAAGCCGTCGAGCGAGCACCAGCGCGGAAAAACCTGTCCTGGAGCCTGGAGTAGAGCCGTGCTAGCCTTGATGGGTCGGCGGAGGCGGGTATGGACACCACTGGTCCGGCGGTTTCTTCCCGGCCAAGGCGCCCGAGCACATTGTCGCGGGCTCAGGATCTCGCATTCCGTCTGTCCCAGACGGAGAACGTCGCCGTTTCTGGTGGCTTCGGCAGTGGCAAAACTTTTCTCGCCAATGCAATAGCCTTGTACACGGTGCAGGCCGGCGCGAGTTGCCTGCTCGTGGGTCCGGATCGCCATCTGGATGTGCCGGCATCTTTCCAGACTCCCGGCGGTTGCCACTCCATTCTGTGGCAACGGGCAGAACAAGCCTCGATCATTCCAACCACGATCTTGCCAGATCCGATAGAGGCCCGAGCCAGGGCTGCGCCGCGGAGACTGCGGTCGGCCAAAGCCATACTGCAACGGGCGAAGAAGCTGCTGGAGGCACACGCCCTCACGCCCGCAGAGATAGAACAGAGTGTAGCCTTCGGCCGCCCACTCTCGGCGGAAGCGGCTGACCTAGTGACGGTGATCTGCCAGGACGGGGAACGGATCGCCGACGCGCTGTGGTCTGGCAACAAGCGCGCCGGCAGATCGCTCCGCGATGTCTTGGACGTCGTGTCGAATGCGCGGTCCGAGATCCCGCCGGACGAAGCCGCCGTGGCGCTGATTTTGACAGACGACGAAGAATTCGAGGAGCAGTTGGCTTCGCTCTCTGCAAGGACTGATCGGCCGGTCGAGGAACGTGAGCTTGCTGCCGCTATTGCTTCTCTGGTCAATCCTCCTCCGTCGGATAAGACCCTCATCGACATATACAGGCACCTTGGCTGGATGAGCCGAGCGCTCCGGGAAGCAACCAAACTTGCGCAACGACACGACAGCCTGGATGCGGCCTTAGCAGAAGATCAGAGTTCACCGGGCGCCCGGATCATCCAGGTTTTTGTGCGGAACCGGCCAGAACAACCTGCGTCCGAAGCGATCAGTACCTTTGAAGCTGCCCGGCTCCGATATGACGAAGACGCCGCGAGGCTAGAGCCCTACCTACGGCGGCACGGGTTGCGGACACTGAAGTCGGTGTCCGGCCAGAACGCTTCGGGGTCTACCACTTTCATTCCGCCGGCGAAATTTGCACAAAAAATTCGCCAGTCCCGCCACGCAACGAGGCGTTTGCCGGATCTGCTCGCAAGCCTGCGGGCGATATTGCCGCAACGGCTCGTTGACGAGATCACCGAGGGGCCGATCGAAGAAGCGCACGTCCGACTGCGCGAGTTCCGTGCGTCGGATCCGCGCACGCTCGCCGCTACGGAGCTACGCGAGCTACGGTCGTTATTTGCAGAAACCGGGTTCGGCGACGTGCTCTCGCCGCCGACGTTGCCCGAAAGCCCTGTGCCGGCAGCTTTGGAAAGAACTCTGCCTCCAAGACACAGCCCGGAATTTCTGGACCTCCTCCTAGTGATCGATGCCGAGGGTGATCACTCGCACGTTTACGAGTGCTTCCGCTGGCCCCAATCGCTTGAACGAGCGCGAACCAGCGAAGAACTCGCCAGCCTGACTAGGAGTGGGAAAAGATTCGACGTCGTAGTAGCGGACGATGCGGACCGATTTAATTTGGAACTGCTTGAGCGCCTGGCCACCTCACGCCTTCACCGGCTCGGCGTCGCGGCCTCATCCGGCAATATATCGCTAGGGGAAGGCTCCCGAACAGGCGACTCGATATCAGTCCAACTTGAGCCGGCGGACGCAGTCGGACTTGTTTATGTGGAAGCACCGGAATTAGATGCGGATGGGCTTGCTGCAATCGCACCACGCTTGACCGAGCATCTGCGACACGTGGGGTTTGATGCCGTGGTGGCGCCGCATGAAGGCGCCGCCGCCCCCGCACTGCTCATCGCGAGCGCTGACACAGCGGAGGAGATGCAGGTGCGCCGCTTGCTGGGTTTTGCGGACGGCGTGGTTGTGCTCTGCCGCTCGTGGCGTCCCGATTCCGACGTCGTGGCCCCACTTTCTGCCGATGTGCGTGCCGCGCTGCACCTTGGCTGGCGCGTGCGCAAGACGTTCGCGGACGGCTTACTTCTGGAAAAGGACGGTCGGGTAGCTGCGCTCATCAACGAGCCGCAGGGCGAGCTGCCGACGGATGAAGTCATTGTCGACTTAACCCGGCGCGTGGAAGCGCGCGGATGGTCGCCGATTGTGTGCTGGCGAGATGCTCCGCGCGATCCTGCAGAACTAGCGAGGCTGCTCGAAGGGCGCTCGACGGCGCTCGATAAGAACGCAACCGTCGCAGAACTTGTCCGTCAGTTTGTTCTCTCTCCACCGCGGCCGGTCCCAGAGCCGCCGCCGAAGGACAAGGACGGCGCGACGGAGTGGTCGGAAGCGGATAGCATCGAACTTGTGGCGGACCCCCTCGTACCTACGGCTATTTTAGGCGATTCCGCGGAACGCCTCGGCAACATTGAGCGCGCGTCGGATGCAGGCGACGAACAACAGACTGCGGCGGAAGACCAAGCGTTAGTCGCGATTCAGGAGGCCGAGGCGCCGGACTTCTCTGGAAACGGCCAATTGCATGTGCCGTGGTCAGCCAATTCGAAGGGAGAGTGCTCCGAGACCGTTGTCCAGGTTGATGATACCGCTAGCGCGACTGAGACGGCGACTCCGCACGCAACAGCGGAGGCGGTTGCCGTCGAGCAGCCGTCGGTGTCCGAAGCTTCTCCAGATGTCGAAGTGTCTTCGGAGCCGGCACCGGCTCCAGCCGCGGGCTCCGAGACGGTCGCCCAGGCTGACAATACCGCTGGCGCGACTGAAACGACGAATGCGCCGCACGAGGCAGCGCCGGCTGTTGCCGTCGAGCCACCGACGGTGTCCGAAGCTTCTTCAGATCTCGAAGTGCCCTCGGAGCCGGCACCTGCCGTGGGCTCCGAGACCGTCGCCCACGTTGACAATACCGTGAACGCGACTGAAACGGCGGACGCGCCGCACAGGGTGGAGGCTGCTGCCGTCGAGCAGCCGGCTTTGTCCGAAGCTTCTCAAGCCCTCGAAATGCCCTTGGAGCCGGCACCTGCTCCAGCCGTGGGCTCCGAGACGATCGCCCGGGCTGACAATACCGCTAGCGCCACTGAAATGACGAATGCGCCGCAAGGGGTGGAGGCTGCTGCCGTCGAGCAGGCGGCGTTGTCTGAAGCTTTTCCGGCTCTCGAAGTGCGCTCTGGGCAGCCAGCTACTCCAGCCATGGCAGCAGACGAGGAGAGCCAAGCCGCGATCGAGCATGAGTGGTCCCCATTGCTCGAAAAGGGACTTATCCCCCGAAATCCCGCCGGGTCGAACGGACCCAACTCCTTCGGCTGAAGCCAAGCACGCGCTCTCGTGTTCTTGCCGGCGTTCTTACCTGCCGGCATCGAACCCGCGGACCCGATGATTCGATTCCGTAACAGGACGTATCCGCTATCCTGCGAGCGTCGTCATCAGTCTCAACCAGTGAGAGCGACCGCGGTGGTCGAATGAGCTGCCCATCGGATGTCGCCTATTGGCAGTCTCGCCAGTTTCCCACGCGTCAGTTCGCCTTCTCTCGCAGCCCCCGTTTATTTCGACCACACGGAAACTGTAGTTGCGATGGTGGTTGCGATTCTTTGAACCGACCACTTATTTTCTCCACTGGGAACAATGGTGAAACACCTGGGCTTTGAGTGATTCCAGGTCGTGCAAAAACCCTTCGCGCTGAGCTTCCATGTGCCGGTACTCGCGTTACCGTGTTCCGCTGACTTCGGTGCGGTGCCTTTCGTCACGGGCGAAAGAGGTTCACGGGCCATCTTTCCGTCTGGCGTAAAGGTCATTTTAAATTTAGCGCCGGAAGGCGTTCTGGCAGTGAAGGCTTGGCCCGTGAAGAAAGTTGCCTGAATCTCGCTCGGTGCCATGGGCTCTGCAGCAAAAACGGAACTCGCTGCGACTAGCGCTACTGCAAATGCAAGCCAACTAAAACGCTGCACTACGAAGTCCTTCTTTCCGAACCGGTCGAAGATACATCGAAAAGGCCGACTGGGCGGCACCCCAATCCTGCTGCCCGGTACGAAGCCGCGTAGCAAAGCTCCTCCGAACCCGAGGCTGCGTGGACTGCCTGGGTTTTCTTGTTTTGCCATGCTCTTGTCCTCCCCACGTTCTATTGGACACTGTCTTACTTCCGAGCGTTTTGTCCTAATCTGTTCCGGCCTCTGTCCTACTTTGCGATCACCGGGCGCCAGCGCAATCCGCACGCACTACTGACGCACTGCGGCCAAGCGAAATCAGGCTCTCCGACGTTCGAAAAGGCCCCACACCACTAACACTATGATTGCGCCGACGACTGCTCCGATGAGCCCAGCGCTTTCGCCAGCTTTGTACCAACCGATTGCTTGGCCAAGGTATGTTGCGACGAAAGCCCCCGCGATGCCGAGCAGGGTTGTCAAGATAAACCCCTGTGGCTCGTACTGTCTTCCAGGATGAAGAAATCTCGCGATCACCCCCGCCACGAACCCAATGATGATGGTCCAGATAATTCCCATTGCGCCCTCCTAGTTTGGGCGCTCACCATACGAGTAAATGAAGTCGTCTTCTACCGCCCAGCTTGGGGGCGCGCGCCCGGATGGCTGTTACCGACTGCCATTCGGGGACGAAGTGGCCCGCGGCGGCGGGCCCATCGTGTTGAACCTTGCCTTCTGATCGTCGCTTAGCGACATGTAGAAGCTCCTGAGGTGTGGACGAACTGCATTGATAGCGTCCTCCACGACAGTCAGCCGCGTTTCTACCGTATCGAGCCGTGCTACGGGCGATTTCGGCACCGCGGTTGGACAAGACAATTGCATCCGGTCGCCAGCGACTTGTGTTGCCTTCTTGAGATCGTCGAAGCCACTCTGCTGCTGCACAGTCGGCCGAACCACCTCTTCGATCCGTTGTGCTGGAAGATCGATGAGGCTGCCAGCCAGCTTACTGCACAGCGCTGCCATATCATTGGAACGAACGCCGTCAGTCGAACCGTTGATCGCGTTGAACCGCCCCTTCTGTTCATCGTCGAGCGCCCCGTAAAAACTCTCCAGCGGCGAGCGAACAGTTCGTATGGCTTTGATGGTCACATCCAGTTGACGCTCGGAGGAGTCCAAGCGGCCAATAGGTGTCAGCGGAGCTGCAGCTGCGCACGACGATTCGATGATGTCACTCGCTCGCGATGAGGCTGCCTTGAGATTTTCGAGGGCCACTTCTTGATCGGGGGTCGGATGGACGGCTAGTCGAATCTGATCGATAGGCAAACTGGTCACGCCCAACGCAAGGCCGGTGCAACTTTCAAGCGCCTCAGTGTTGCCACCGCCACCAAAGACCTCGTTTGGCTTGGTCCGATCCTCGTTCGGGGCAGCCCGCGTGTATGTGTGATGGCGGTGGTAGTGGTGCCCGACAAACGGGAAGTGGAAATGGAACGGTCCTAGGTGGTATCCAAAAGCAGAGTTTGGCAATGCGGAGAAGACTACGGCTGTGAGTGCGGCAATCCCGGAAAAAGCGGCGGTCTTTTGCATGACCTAACACCTTAGCTAACGGTCGAAGGGTTTAGTGGTCGGACAGGCACAACAACAATCAACCTAGAGCAGATTCCAGTCGATTTCACGCATAGTCTGCGTGCCCTGAAATAGTTCGAAGCATCCCGGGCTGTGAGGGTCCCTGCGAATCGGCCGATGCGGCGCGGCGCAGGCGGGAAATTGTGCGCTCGGCAGCCTTGCGCAGGCCGGCCTTGAGCTTGCTGAACGGCATCTCGATCGGATCGAGGTCGGGGGAGTATTTGGGGCAGATGGCGAAGCGTCGCGCCGCGTGCTTCGATCGCCTGGCGAACTCCGAGAGCCCCACCGACTGCCACTACCGCCGCGGCGTATGAAGTCGCAACACTTGGCGCACGTTTGCCACCGCGGAGGCGCGCTTCCCGTCCGCGCCCTCTCTTGCACCAGCGCGCTGAGACGCCTTTCAGGGTTTTGGTGTTAGGCGCCAACCTCGATGGCGCGTACGCCCGCTGCCGCTTTGCTCGTCGCCCATTGTTCAAAAATGAAGGCGGCCAGGATCGGAGCCCGACAAGGTTCGACCGAGGCCGCTCTTCATGCTCTTTCTTCGATCCGGGCGAGGGTAGGCCCAACCGCGAGGGTTAGCCCAACTGCCGGGGTGAAGTCGCTACGGCCGCATTAACGTTGGCAAGCTCCGAACCTCAACGCGCGAGCATAGCGGACCAGGTCAATACCAGAGCGGTGTTCGATAGTAATCGTGGATGGTCCGATCGCGGGCGCGATCAGACCAATCCCAGTCGGTGTTGCGGTTATATTTGGGTGCGCCCTTGAGCTGATCCTCGGTTACGCTGACCCGGTAGCCGCCGAGATTGGTATCGTATTTGAGACTTGCCCACGGCATCGGATAGTAGTCCTCACCCATGCCGAGAAAACCGCCAAACGACATGACGGCGTAAGCGACTTTGCCGCTCATCTTGTCGATCATGACCCGCTGGACGGTTCCGATCTTGTTGTCATCCCGGCCATACACCGCGGTTCCCTCGACCTTGTCGCTGCCGATCAGAGATACGGTCTCCCGCCGGTTATCTACAGTCGTAGCCATTGTGTTTTTCTCCTTGTGGCTTTGACGCGCACCAAGACGCGCTGTTTCAGGGAACGCCTATTTCCGTCACACGTTCCGTCGAAAAAGCGAGACCAGCGCGTCCGGCTTTGTTGCCCATTGCCCGGACGCGATGGCCCCGAGACGTTCAGAGCGGCGTCGACGGGCATCCAGGAATATCGAGATGGCCGTCATGCTGCGAACTGCGGTTCCGCGTGCGCAGCGATCTGAGCCAGCAATTTTTCGCTGCGGCTGGTCGATCGCGAGTTGCGCAACGTCTCCGCGAACTTCTCGAGGATGCCGTCTTCGAACGCACTCACGACCGTTTCGTGAACGTAGCTCTTGGCGCATATCGCCGGCGTGTTGCCGAGTTCGCCTGCGGCCTGGCGAATTGCATCGAGAACCTGCCGCCGCCGGCCGCGTTTGCTGGTCGCCGGTGCGGCCCGCGCGAGCGCGTCGAGCACCGCGACCGAAGCGAGGAGGGTACGGAAATCCTTCAAAGAAATTGCGCAGCCGGCGATCTCGCGCAGGAAACGGTTGACGTCATGCGCGCTCGCCTGGCGCAGCGCACCATCCTCGTTGCGATACTGAAAGAGCCGGCGGCCGGGCAATCGCCGGAGGACTGCGACTGCGGCTGCTAGCCGCGGGGCATGCACTTCTTTTTCGGTTCGCTTGCCGCCCTTGGCGCGGAAGCAGAGGCGAACCGTCTCGCCATAAATAGAGACATTCGATTTGAGCAGCGTCGCCGCCCCGCGCGTACCCCGCAGCCGCGCATATTGCTCGCTGCCCGGACGGATCGCACTGCGGGCGACGAGCTCTATCACCGCAGCGAGGGTGAAGGCGCGGGTCGGCTCGCTTACGCTGAGGTGACGGGCGATACTGCGTCGGATCTGGGGCATCACGTCAGCGAGGCGGGCGAGCCTGCGCGCCTTGCGCATCTCGCGCACCCGTTGCCAATCGGGATGATAGCGGTATTGCAGACGGCCTGCGGCGTCGCGTCCGATGGCCTGGATGTGCGCTCGGGGATCGGCAGCGTAGAGCACGTCCACATAGGCCGGCGGCACCGCGAGCGCGGCAAGCCGCTGCGACTCGGCGCCGCGCAGCGGCGTGCCACCGGCGGCGACATAGCGAAAGCCCCGGCCATGCCGCAGCCGGCGAATGGTCAGCTCGTCTGTTGCGACGTAGGTAAGGCCAAGCCGGCGTAGGAGCTTCGTCGGCGCACGCGAGCGGCTATGGCCGTTGCGCGTACGATCCGCCGGCGCCGGGCGCGCGGGGTGTTCTGCAGCGTTGAGGTCGTCTCTCATCGACGTGAGCATCACTGATCCGCAACAGCAATCGTGCGCGATGCGGTTTTGTTCCCCGGAGATAACCAGCGCCTCGCCCGCCACCCCCAATTGCTGAACTTGGAACCGAGGTAGCGTGGCCTGAGGGGCGGCGCCGTCCATGGACCACAGTTGGCGGCCCTGCTCACCCATTGACAACCTTGGAGACCGCGGGGGCAGGTTCTCCATTGGTAGTGAAGCCGCGTTGGGGAACAATGAGCGCAGCTTAGAGCAACACGGAGAGCAAACTTGCCCATGCCGCGCTCGTTTGCGTCTCGCAAGACACCTGAGGCGTTTCGGCATGCTTGACCCGCGGCGCTACCCATGCCCGAACAAGGCTCAAGGACAGACGTTGGGCCGGAGACTGCTGTGATCCCTGGAAATACGAGCGCCAAGGTTTCCGCGGAGGACCGCAAGCCGGTCTCGGCAATCGGTGCGACAGGCTTAAGTTTGGCCGCGCTTGGTGTCGTCTTTGGTGATATCGGCACGAGCCCGCTCTACACCCTGAAGACTGTCCTCAATCTCACCGGTGCAAATCCTGATGCAGCAACGACGCTAGGCGCGCTCTCCTTGATCCTATGGACGTTGCTCGTCGTCACCACCGTCAAGTATGTCAACTTCGCCATGCGTATCGACAATGACGGCGAAGGCGGCATCATTGCACTCTTGGCGTTGATTGGAGTGAAGAAGCATCACCGACCGGCAATCGTCGCCGCCGGATTGTTCGGTGCTGCCCTGATCTATGGCGACGGCACCATCACTCCGGCGATATCCGTTCTGTCTGCGCTTGAGGGCATCGAGCAGATTGCTCCAAGCCTTCAGACGTATGTATTACCGGCTTCAGTCGTCGTTCTGCTCGCGCTTTTCGCCTTGCAGCCTCTCGGCACCGGTAAAATCGGTCGGGCGTTCGGCCCGATAATGCTTGCGTGGTTCACAGTGATGGCGGCGCTCGGGGTGTATGGCATAGCGCAACATCCTGGCGTAGTGGCCGCAATAAATCCGCTGTTTGGCATCAAATATCTAGCCACCGGCGGCGCAAAAGGTTTTCTGGTGCTCGGCGGCGTTTTTCTCTGCGTGACGGGAGCTGAGGCGCTCTATGCCGACATGGGCCATTTTGGGAAAATACCAATCCGGCGGGCCTGGAATTTCGTTGTCTTTCCCAGCCTTGTTCTGAACTACGCAGGACAAGCGGCCATTGTCCTTCAGGGAACGCCAACGCAGGGCAACATCTTCTATCAGCTTTGCCCGCCCTTGTTTCTAACGCCTTTGGTCGTGTTGGCGACGATCGCTACCATCATCGCCAGCCAATCGATCATTACGGGCGCCTTTTCAATGACACGGCAAGCGATTGCGCTGGGATGGATGCCGCGTCTGCGTGTCACACAAACTTCGGAGGAGGGGTATGGCCAGATTTACGTGGGCGTCGTTAACTGGTTGCTGATGATCGCTACACTCGGCCTTACGATAGTTTTTCGTAGGTCCGACAATCTCGCAGCCGCCTATGGGATTGCTGTTTCACTGACGATGCTTTTGACGAGTGTGCTGCTTTTCGTCGCCATGCGTGAAATCTGGGGATGGTCCTTCGTTAAAGCGGGCGCAGTTGCCTTGGCTTTTCTCGTCGTGGATTTCGGCTTTTTCGCAGCCAACGTCACCAAGGTCCTGGAGGGAGGATACGTACCCTTGGTAGTGGCCGCGGCCGTCTACGGGGTCATGTGGATATGGCATCGGGGCACGTCTGCGGTCCGTGCGCGAGTCGTGGCAGATCAAATGCCGCTGAAAAAGTTTGCCGCCATGCTGGGTGGCATTGCGCGCGTTCCGGGCACCGCCGTGTTCTTGACCCGCGCCGACAGCGAGACCCCACCCGTGTTGGTGTGGCATGTGCGAAAAAATCGCTCCCTGCATGAATACGTTCTCATACTCAAGCTGATTGTCACGCCATCCCCACGTACAAAGCGGAGCGAATGGATTGAGGTTGAGCGCGTTGCCGACAAATTCTGGCGCATCGAAGCACGCTACGGATTCATGGATCGCCCAAATGTGCTGGCCATACTCGACGACTGTAGAACCAAGGGTATCGAAATTGACCGTGACGACGTTACTTTTTACATCGGTCACGAGTCCATCGTACCACGCGATGATCGGAGAGGTATCCCGCGTTGGCAGGAAGCAATATTTGCTGCGATGGCGCGCAACTCGGTTCGCATAACTGATGTCCTCAAACTGCCCAACGACCAAGTGGTAGAAATCGGTCGCGCGGTTGCAATTTGACGCGATTCCCGGCGGCGAGCGAACTGCGACGATTTGGGTTTTGCAACATGCAAGGTATTCCGCGCAATTGCAGACGGTATCCAACTGTCGAACGGGCCGGCGAAATGATCGCACAAGCGCATGTGATGCTCTGGTCCCGCATCGACATACTGGCGGTTGGAGCGAGGGAACGGAGGTGGCCGCAGTACGGGCGATAGGGACGTTATTTGGGGCGGCGAAAAAATTTGTTGCACGCGCGCGCCCTGCTGTAGCGCCGTCCGGCAGATGAGATAGCGGAACCAATGCGGACACGTTAAAAAAAGTCTTACGGAGGATTTGAACGATAAGTTTACGCGAGGGATTTCGACTTGGGGAAGATCAAGCAAGCGCGCCACCTTGATGGTGGCCCAACTCTGAAAAATGAGCGTCTCGTGGAAAAACGTCTCATACTGGTAGCAGTCTTCCTGTTGACCTCCAGCAGTTTGGCCATCGCTGGGGATGCTTGTAATTGCAAGGGTTACTCCGGCCCCGG
>Ga0070671_100003579_pt1 | contig 12151 bp, 12 predicted proteins | sample KBSS73metaG_FD_65341 | JGI IMG/M metagenome (GOLD analysis project Ga0070671, IMG submission 65341) | Switchgrass rhizosphere microbial communities from Kellogg Biological Station, Michigan, USA - KBS S7-3 metaG | ecosystem: Host-associated > Plants > Roots > Rhizosphere > Soil ...
GGACATCCTGCAGGCTGTGCGCGAGGTTGAGCACGCCGCGCTGGCTGAACAGGATCGGGTAACCGAGGTCCTCTTCCAGGCCCTCCCACAGCTTGAGCGAGTGCTCGTAGATCTGCGCGCTCTCGTCCCACAGATAGTTGGACCGGATCAGCGTGGTGTTGCGGGCCATGTTGCCGCCCGCGAGCCAGCCCTTCTCCAGCACGGCGACGTTGGTGATCCCGTGGTTCTTGACCAGGTAGTGCGCGGTCGCCAGGCCGTGGCCGCCGCCGCCGATGATGACGACGTCGTAGGACCGCTTCGGCTCGGGATTGCGCCAGAGGAAGTCGGGGTGATCGGGCAGGTGCGCGCCCGGCGCCTGTGGACTCACGCGGCTCTCCATCGGACAGTTGTTGTCTAACTGATATATCAGTTGTGGAGCACAGTATGGTACGTTGATGCACGCGGTCAAGGGTCAATTCGGACGGGAGATGACGATGAGCGTGGAGCTGGCCGAGACCGGCGACGGACCAACCCCGTCCAACGCCGACCTTGCCTATCAGATCATTCGCGAGCGGCTCATCATGCTCGACATCCGTCCAAGCGAGCCGATCAACGACGAGAGCCTGGCCCGCCAGCTCGGGTTCGGCCGCACCCCGGTGCGTGAGGCTCTCAAGCGACTCGAGCGCGACAGGCTGGTCATCGCCTATCCCCGCCGCGGCACGTTCGCCACGACCGTGGACATCACCGACCTGGCGCACATTCAGGAGATCCGCCGCCAACTCGAACCGGTGGTCGCCGCCCGCGCCGCACGCACCGCGCCGCTGGAAACCCGGATGCAGCTATCGGCACTCGCCGACGAGATCTCCCGACTCGACCCCACTGACGATCCGCGAACGCTGCTGCGGTTGGACGTGCGCGTGCACACCGCGATCTACAAGGCCTCGGGCAATCCGTATCTGGAGGACGTGCTCGTGTGCCAGGACGCGCACGCCACCCGCATCTGGTGTCTGTTCCTCGACCGGCTGTCGCACGTCGCCGAACACGTCACCGAACACGTCGGGCTGCTGCGCGCGATCGTCGACGGTGACGAGGACCTCGCAGCCAAGCTCACATCCGAACATGTCATCGGCTTCGAACAAGCCGTGCGCGCCGTCCTTTAACGGCTGACACGCGGGGTCGTCGACCGCACCGGCATCCCGAATCGTGCCGGCACACCGTCGCTGAACGCCACGTGATCCGGCGGCCGCCCGCTCAGTTCGCCGAGCCCGACTGATGTGAGCAGACCGTCATCGGAGAACTCGATCAGCTCGGCCCGTCGCAACGCCCAGACCGGATGTTCGTTTGGCACATACCACGTGCGGCCGGCACGAAATGTGTGCGCGCCCCACCGCGCGGTCAGGAAATGCTCGAGCGGCCCGCACGTCAACGAATCGGCGACCCGCACCTCGATGGCACTCGACGCGGTCACGCCCGGCCACCGAAGCGTCGATGTGTAGAGGCGACGGTCGCCGCTGGAGCGGTAACTCATTCGCGCGAACCGGTAGGGCACGCCGACGATGCACCGACCGGCCGCGACCATGGCCAGCCGGTTGGCATCGAGGCTCAAAAACAAAACTCCGCGACGGCCCGTCACGTCCACCGAATACAGCCGGATGTTGGTCTCCAAAAACGTGCCGTACAGCGACATCTGAAACGGCACGACCCCCACGAAGCTGGCACCCTCGAAGACGTCGGGCTCGGTGCCCGGCGGATACAGATGTGCGATGCTGGCCGGCTGCACCGCCCAGTGCAGGAACGACAGGTTGCACCAGCGCTGCCGAAACATTCGCGGCCACGGCAGAATCGGCGCTTCTGGCGTCACCAATTCGGCCATGGCAGCCCGCTAGCCGTCCTCCGGCTTCGGCGCTTCCGAATCCTCGTCAGGCAGAACAGCTTCCAACGCAGAGCCGGTGATTCGCCGGAACGCCCTGCGGGGCCGGTTCGCGTCGAGGATCGCAACCTCCAGAGTCGCCGGTCCCAGCGTGCGCGCCTCGGTGCCGCCGTTGCTCCCCGCCTTCAGCGCGGCGACCGCAACCTTCACCGCGTCGGACAAGCCGAGGTTCTCCGAGTAGGACTCGTTGAGCGCCGTGGCGATCGGTTCGGTGGTGCCGCCCATCACCACGAAGTGTGGCTCGTCGGCGATCGAGCCGTCGTAGGTAATCCGGTACAGCTCAGGCGGTTTGGTCTCGCCGAAGTGAGCGACCTCTGCCACGCACAGCTCCACCTCGTACGGCTTGGCCTGTTCGGTGAAGATCGTGCCGAGGGTCTGCGCGTACACGTTGGCCAGCTGCCTGCCCGTCACATCTCGACGGTCGTAGGCGTAGCCGCGCGTATCGGCGAACTGGATGCCGCCGCGACGCAGGTTGTCGAACTCGTTGAACCGCCCGACGGCCGCGAACCCGACGCGGTCGTAGAGCTCGCTGACCTTTTGCAGTGATCGCGACGGGTTCTCCGCCACGAACAGCACGCCACCGGCGTAGGCCAGCGCCACCACGCTACGGCCGCGGGCAATGCCCTTGCGCGCGAGCTCCGAACGCTCGCGCATCGCCTGTTCGGGCGAGATGAAGTATGGAAAGCTCACGAGTCTCCTCGCGCATCATGCGACTGCGCAGCACTATCGGGACCGAAAGTATCTTGGCGGGACCGGCTTTCGATCACCTCGCGCGCCAGCCCGGCAATCCGGCTCTCCGCTACGTCCTCGGCACCCTCGGCACCCAGAATCACCGCGGTCGGATAGATGCCGCGAACCAGGTCAGGACCGCCCGTCGCCGAGTCGTCGTCGGCCGCGTCGTAGAGGGCTTCCACCGCCACCCGCAGCGCCGAATCCGCATCGGTCACTTGCGAATAGAGTTTCTTGATCGACGACTTCGCGAAGATCGAGCCAGATCCCACCGACTGATAGCCCTCTTCCTCGAGGTTCCAGCCGCCGGCCGCGTCGAAGGACACGATCCGACCGGCGGCCTCGGGGTTCGGGTCGTCGAGGTCGTAGGCGGCCAACAGTGGCAGCGCGACGAAGCCCTGCAGCGCCGCACCCAGGTTGCCGCGCACCATCGTCGCCAACCGGTTGACCTTGCCCCGGAACGTCAGCGGCACGCCCTCGGTCTTCTCGTAGTGCTCGAGTTCGACGGCATACAGCCGGGCGAACTCCACCGCAATCGCCGCGGTGCCCGCGATCCCGGTCGCCGTGTAGTCGTCGGTGATGTACACCTTCTGCACGTCGCGGCCGGCGATCATGTTGCCCTGGGTGGACCGGCGATCGCCTGCCATCACGACGCCGCCGGGATATTTCAGCGCGACGATCGTCGTGCCGTGCGGCAGCGCATCGCCTGGGCTCGCGGAGGCAACCCGATTGACGGGCAGAAGTTCGGGCGCCTGACGGCGCAGCAAGTCAGAAAAAGAGGACAAATCCACAGGGACGGAAGGGACTCCTGCTAGAGGTGACGGGACGGCCAGTTGTTGTCGGTGCGGCCAGGTCACTGGCCACCCTTCTGGACGTACGCGCGCACGAAGTCCTCGGCGTTCTCCTCGAGCACGTCGTCGATCTCATCGAGCAGATCGTCGGTCTCCTCGGCCAGCTTCTCGCGACGCTCTTGCCCGGCGGCCGTGCTGCCAGTGAGGTCATCGTCCTCGCCGCCGCCACCGCCACGCTTGGTCTGCTCCTGAGCCATCGCTGCCTCCTGATAGTCATCGACGGGCTCACAGCTGCCCGCCGGTTCCTCCACACTATCCCAGCGCGAACGTTGTGTTGGGCTTGGCGAACTCGGTGTTTCCACCGACCCGTGCGTGCGATTACTCAGACAGTCTAGCCACCGCGTGGCCGCCACGCTCTCTCAACAAACCGGTCGTACCCGCGTTTGACCAGGCGTTACGCCTGCGGAGATCACTTGTGTGGAGCTTTGACCACCGGCGCCGCCTTGGCCACCGCGGGAGCGGTGAGAACCACGGTGGTCGTTTGGGTCTCCCCTTCGGTCATGGTCGGCGGCAGCGTAAATGCTGAATAAATTCCAGGCCCAGGCGTGGTTTGAGTCGCCCCCTGAAATCCGTTGAGGGCCAGCGGCAACGCGACCATCAAGCCGGCTGCGGCCACGCCCAGGATCGCCCCGATCCTCTTGCTCGACCGCGCTCGGCCGGTTGCTCTCTTATGGGCCATCGCGTTTGCTCCGCCCTTTCCTTCCGATACTCCCGGACTGCGGGTACACACCAAAACCTATGGGTGGGTGGGTCAGAAAGAATCGGGTGATTCCCTAAATCGGGTGCCCCATTTTGTTGGGAGTTTGCTGAACGATGCCTGGGCGGTGGCTTCGGGAACGCAGCCAGACAGCTGTGGCCGAGCTATTGGGTGAGCTGTTCCACCAGTTCGACAGCGCTGTCGACCGAGTCGAGCAGGGCTCCGACGTGCGCCTTGCTGCCCCGCAGCGGCTCCAGGGTTGGAATCCGGACGAGCGAATCGCCGCCGAGGTCGAAAATCACCGAGTCCCAGCTGGCCGCCGCGATGTCGGCGCCGAACCGGCGCAGGCACTCGCCACGGAAGTACGCGCGGGTGTCGGTCGGCGGGTTGTCCACGGCGTCGATCACCTGCTGCTCGGTGACGAGCCGCTTCATCGAGCCGCGCGCCACCAGGCGGTTGTACAAACCCTTGTCCAGTCGGACGTCGGAGTATTGAAGATCGACCAGGTGCAGCCGCGGCGCGGACCAGTTGAGGTTCTCCCGCTGCCGGAAGCCCTCCAGCAGCCGCAGCTTGGCCGGCCAGTCCAGGATCTCCGCGCACTCCATCGGGTCGCGCTCGAGCAGGTCGAGAATGTTCGCCCACGTTTCGACGATGTCGGCGGCGCGCGGATCGGGATCGCGGCTGTCGACCAGCTTGGCGACTCGGTCGAGGTAAATCCGTTGCAGCGCAAGGGCTGTCAGCTCACGACCGTCGGCAAGCGCGACGGTGGCGCGCAGCGAAGGGTCGCGGCTGATGACGTGCACCGCGTGCACCGGCCGGGCCAGCGCCAGGTCGGTGAGGTCCATGCCCTCTTCGATCAGGTCTAGCACCAACGCGGTGGCGCCGAGCTTCAAGTACGTCGACGTTTCTGCCAGGTTGGCGTCGCCGATGATCACGTGCAGGCGGCGGTACTTGTCGGCGTCGGCGTGCGGCTCGTCGCGGGTGTTGATGATGCCGCGCTTGAGCGTGGTCTCGAGGCCGACTTCGACCTCGATGTAGTCGGAGCGCTGTGACAGCTGGAAGCCGGGCTCGTCGCCCGACGGCCCGACGCCCACCCGGCCCGAACCGGTGATCACCTGACGCGACACCAGGTGCGGGGTCAGGCCCGCGATCACCGCCGAGAACGGCGTCTGACGCGACATCAGATAGTTCTCGTGCGACCCGTAGGACGCGCCCTTGCCGTCCACATTGTTCTTGTAAAGCTGCAGCTTGGCGGCCCCTGGCACGCTGGCGACGTGCCGCGCGGCGGCCTCCATCACCCGCTCGCCGGCCTTGTCCCAGATCACCGCATCCAGCGGGTCCGTGCATTCGGGTGCGGAGTACTCGGGGTGGGCGTGGTCGACGTACAGCCGGGCGCCGTTGGTCAGGATCATGTTGGCCGCACCGACCTCGTCGGCGTCGACCACGGGCGGCGGGCCGGCAGAGCGGCTCAGGTCGAATCCACGGGCGTCCCGAAGCGGCGACTCCACCTCGTAATCCCAGCGGGTGCGCTTGGCACGTTGAATGCCTGCGGCGGCCGCATAAGCGAGCACCGCCTGGGTCGACGTCAGGATCGGATTCGCGGTCGGGTCGGACGGCGAGGAAATGCCGTACTCGACCTCGGTTCCGATTATCCGTTGCATGTGGCCCAGCGTAGGGGACGGCTGGCAGTAACCTGCGACCGTGCCATCCGAGCAACGCGACGCGGCCGCTTCCCGGTTCGTTGCCGCGCTCGGTGCCACCATGGCCGGAGCCAACTACCCGGTGACGATGGTGCGCGCGGTGATGGAACAGACCGCGCTCGCGTACGGCCTCGACCACGAGTTTCTGGCGCTTCCCAATTATGTGCAGGTCGGCAGTTCTACCGGTGAAGGCATCTATATCGCCAATCCTGATTTCACTGTGCGCTACGACCAGTCCTTCCCGCTCGCCCAATTGGTGGCGCGTGCACCGTCGGGAACCATCAGTCCGGAAGAAGGAATGGCCGAGCTCGACCGAATTCGCCACCTGGACAAGCGATTTCCGCTGTGGATCACCGTCCTTGGATACGCGGTGCAGAGCGTCGGGCTAGCACTGATCCTGCAGCCAACGCCGTGGAGTCTCTACGGCGCCGCATTCCTTGGTCTGCTGGTAGGCGGTCTGAGCGTGGTCGGCCGACGCAACGAGGCCATCGGCTACATGCTCCCGACCGTCTGCGCATTCCTGGTCGCGCTCATCGTGTTCACGTTCGAGAACAGATGGCACGTCGGGACCGACAGCCTGCGCGCGCTCGCGGCGCCGCTTGCCACCTTCCTGCCCGGTGCGGCGATCACGCTCGCGGTCATCGAGCTGGCCACCCAGCATGTGGTGTCGGGCGCCAGCAGGTTGGTGGCGGGTTTCATGCAGATCGCGCAGTTGGCCTTCGGCATCCTGATCGCGGCGCAGATCGCGGGCATCGCCGATACCGACCTCGTCACCACCCAGTTCAACCGGCTCGGCTCGTGGGCGCCGTTCGTCGGGGTGCTGGTCTACGGCTTCGGGATATGGCTGAACTTCGCTCCCCCGACGAAGTTCCTGCCGTGGATGGTGCTGATGCTGTACGCCGCGTATGGCGGCCAGTGGATCGGCAACGCAGTGCTCGGCAGCTATGCCAGCGGGTTCGGCGGTGGCCTGACGCTGATCCTGTTCGCGCTGGCGATCTCCCACCGGCCGAACACACCGCCGACGATGTCGCTGGTGGTCCCTGGATTCTGGCTGCTGGTCCCCGGATCGCTTGGCTTCATGGGAGTCACGCAGTTGCTCGGCACCCACAGCACCGCGGTGTTCACCGCGACGCTGATCTCGATGATGTCGATCGCCGTCGGCGTGCAGACCGGGCTGCTGCTGTGGCGGGCCGCGATCCAACTGTCGTCATCACCGAACAGGCGGGCGTTCCATGATTGACACGACGCAACGACGCGCGGCCGACGCGTGGTTCCTCGATCACGGTCTGCCCGCCGTGTTGCGGCCCGGTGCCCTGGTCCGGCGGTTGTGGCCGCGGTCGGCGCCGGCGCTGGCCGGGTTCGCCGTCTTCATGGTCAACTCCGCGCTTGTCGTCGCCATCACCGGTAAACACTCAATCGACATCGAGGGAAATCCCACGCGCTCGGAATGGTTCGTGCTGGCGCTGCTGGTTCTCGTGCTGCCCATCGCGGTGCTGGTCGGCTGGTTGGTTTCGCGCATCGCGACGCTGCGCGGTCGGACGGTGGCGGCGACGGTCGCGGTGTCGCTGGCTGTCGCAGGCGGCGTCCTTGGCGGGCCAAGCCCCCGGGTGCTGGTGGACTTGATCTTCGAGGGCATCGCAATCGGCGCGATATTGGCGCTGACGGCGTGCGGCGCAGGCTCAATCCTGGGCTGGGCCGTGCAGATGACGACGTCGAATCTGGCCGCGGCGGGATCGATGGTGAGCCGCGCGCTGCCGCTGCTGTTGCTGACGATTCTGGTGTTCTTCAATTCCCCGGTATGGCTGATGGCGGCCACCATCTCCCGGCCACGGTTGTGGGTCGCGCTGCTGTTCCTCATTCTGATCGCTGCGGTGTTCGTGGTCTCGGTGACGCGAGACGAGGCGAAGCCGATGATGGAGTCCGGTGAGCCCACTCGCGGCCAGTCAGAACGGTTGGCGGGCACGCCATTCGAGACCATGGCCGATCCCCCGACAGCCCGGCCGTTGAGCCGCGTCGAGCAGGTCAACGTGATGTTCGTCGTCGCCGCAACGCAACTCACGCAGATCCTGATCATCGCGACGATGACGTCGCTGATCTTCCTGATCCTCGGCCTCATCCTGCTCTCCCCGGAACTACTTGCGGCGTGGACACGTAACGGCCGCAGCGACGGGTCCGTGCTCGGCATGACGATTCCGGTGCCGGACTCGCTGATTCAGATCACGTTTTTCCTTGGCGCGCTGACGTTTATGTACATCAGCGCCCGGACCGTCAGCGATGCCGAATACCGCACCCGGTTCTTCGACCCGCTCATCGACGATGTGCAGCTGACGTTGCGGGCGCGCGACCGCTATCGCGCGGCCACCATTGCGATCTGATTTTCGCCGTATCGGCGCGCTCTGCCGCCTACACCGCCGCAATCGCGCACAATGTTGCCCGTGTCTGACATGCGGCAGGTGCACGAATGGTTCTTGCATCGCGGCCTGCCCCTGGTGCTGACCCGGCGGGTCCGCTCCCGGGCGCTGATCGAGCGCTCGGCGCCCCTGGTCAGCGGTGTCGGCGCGGTGATTTCGCTGACGATGCTGCTGGCTGAACTCACTGACGGCGATCCCGATTTCGGCTATGTGATTCGACTCGGTGTGCTGACACTGCTGTTGGTCGCCGCACCCTTCGCGCTGTATCTGCTGCACCGGACCGGTACCACGCTCGGTGAGGCGGGCCGTCGCTCGGCAGCGCTGCTGGTGATGGCTCTCTTCGTTTTCGGACTCCCGTTCGCCGCCAGCGGTTTCTCGGGTTTCGCGGCCGCCGAGGCGGTCGGGTTTGCGCTCGTCGCGATCCTGGCGATCTGGTTGACGTACCTCGGCTTCGGCTCGATTGCGTTGTGGGCGTTCCGCTTTGCTTGGGTGCAGTTCGGTGCGCTCGGTACGCTGATGAGTCGCGCCCTGCCGCTGCTGATGATCACCGTGGTGGTGTATTTCACCGGCGAGCTGTGGCAGTTGGCGGCGCGGCTGTCGCGCCAAAGGCTATGGCAGACCATCGGTTTCCTGTCCCTTGTCGCGATCGTGTTTGTCGTGACCACCATCAGGGACGAAGTGCAAGCGCTCCGCGAGGACCGCGCGGGTCAGACAGATCGGGCCAAGCTGCTCGCGGGCACACCGCTGGAGTCCCGAGCCGATCACCCGCCGGAGCGCACGCCGCTGTCGCTGGCAGAGCAGGTGAATGTCGTTGCGGTGATGGTGGTGTCGCAGGCGATCCAGGTGGTGTTCTTCACCGCGGGCCTGTTCGCGTTCTTTCTCGCGCTCGGCATCGTCGCGGTGCCCGACGACGTCGCGGTGCTGTGGTCCGCAGAGCAGACCTGCGCCGTCGGCCAACCGCCCTGCCCGGGCACCTGGTTCGGCATCCATGTGCCAGTGCCGCAGACGATTGTGCAGGTGTCGTTGTTCGTCGCGGTGTTGTCGGGGTTGTACTTCACCGTGAGCACGAGCGTCGACCCGATCTATCGCGAGCGGTTCTTCGACCCGTTGATCACCGACGTGGCCGTGAGCCTGGCAGGCCGCGACGCCTACCTGGAAATGGAAAAGGGTGAACCTTAACGGCCCGCGGAGGCTACCTTCCTACCATGACCGACGATGGCGTCAATATTGTCGACGGCGTGTTCGGGAAGCGCTATGGAGAAGTGCTCCTGGTCCGCACCTCCGCCGAAGGACCCGAGGCGACCGTGTACAACACCTTTCCCCTCAACGACTGCCCCGCCGAACTATGGGACAAGCTCGACGCGCAGGCGATCGCACGCGAAAACCATGCCGTGGTTGCACTTCTCAATGGTCCGCGCTACTGGCTGATGAGCAGCATCGGAAAGCAAGGTCGAGATGCCCAGGAGCACAAGAGCTTCGGCGGTCTCGCGATGATGCGCCAGGCGACGGTGCAGCTTTCGTCGATGAATCCTGCGCCGTACAACGTGAATCGAGTCGATCGCAAGGCCATCTTCGTGTTCGACGCGGGCCGCGAGATCTACGAGCTGATCGATCCGCAAGACAAGCGCTGGGTGATGCAGACTTACAGCCAGACCGTTGATCGCGGCCTCGCGCTCGAAGATCTGCCTGCCCTTGCGAGTCGACTCTCATTACCGGAGGGCTGGCGCTACGCAGCGAGGACTCCCTCGACCCCGCTGCGTGTTGACACGACGACAACCGACGCGTGCGTGACCCAGGACGATCTCGCCAACAGCTACTCGCTGCAAACCTGAATGGAGCGGCGCTACAGGTACTGACCCAGGTTCGACTCGGTGTCGATGGCGCGCGATGCGCTCGACGACTTGCCCGTGACCAAGGTGCGGATGTACACGATCCGCTCGCCCTTCTTGCCCGAAATGCGTGCCCAGTCATCGGGATTGGTGGTGTTGGGCAGGTCCTCGTTCTCGGCGAACTCGTCGACGATCGAGTCGAGCAGATGCTGAATGCGCAGACCGGGCTGGCCGGTCTCGAGCACCGACTTGATCGCGTTCTTCTTCGCGCGGTCGACGACGTTCTGGATCATCGCACCGGAGTTGAAGTCCTTGAAGTACATGACTTCTTTGTCACCGTTGGCGTAGGTGACCTCGAGGAACCGGTTGTCGTCGATCTCGGCGTACATCCGGTCGACGACCTTCTCGATCATCGCCCCGATGCATGCCGTGCGGTCGCCGCCGAACTCGGCCAGGTCGTCGGCGTGCACCGGCAGTTCCTCGGTCAGGTACTTCGAGAAAATGTCCTGTGCCGCTTCGGCATCCGGCCGCTCGATCTTGATCTTGACGTCCAGGCGGCCGGGCCGCAGGATCGCGGGGTCGATCATGTCCTCACGGTTGGAGGCGCCGATCACGATGACGTTCTCCAGGCCCTCGACACCGTCGATCTCCGAAAGCAACTGCGGAACGACCGTGGTCTCCACGTCCGACGAGACACCCGTTCCGCGGGTGCGGAAGATCGAGTCCATCTCGTCGAAGAACACGATCACAGGCGTGCCTTCGGAGGCCTTCTCGCGGGCTCGCTGGAAGATCAGCCGGATGTGACGTTCGGTCTCACCGACGAACTTGTTCAGCAGCTCGGGGCCCTTGATGTTGAGGAAGTAGGACTTCGCCTCGCGGGCGTCGTCACCACGGACCTCGGCCATCTTCTTGGCCAGCGAGTTGGCCACCGCCTTGGCGATCAGCGTCTTACCGCAGCCGGGAGGGCCGTACAGCAGCACGCCCTTCGGCGGCCGCAGCGAGTACTCGCGGTAGAGCTCCTTGTGCAGGAACGGCAGTTCGACCGCGTCGCGGATCTGTTCGATTTGCCTGCCGAGGCCGCCGATGTCGTTGTAGCTGACGTCGGGCACCTCTTCGAGCACCAGGTCCTCGACCTCGGCCTTGGGGATGCGCTCGAACGCATACCCGGCCTTGGTGTCCACCAGAAGCGAGTCGCCGGGGCGCAGCTTGCGCGGACGCAGGTCGTCCTCGTCCTCGTCTTCGTAGTCGTCGGGCAGGAACTCGGCGGACACCAACGGCTCGGCGAGCCAGACGATGCGCTCCTCGTCGGCGTGGCCGACCACCAGAGCGCGATGACCGTCGGACAGGATCTCGCGCAGAGTGCTGATCTCTCCGACGGCCTCGAAGTTGCCGGCCTCGACAACCGTCAGCGCTTCGTTGAGGCGGACGGTCTGGCCCTGCTTCAGAGTCTTGGTGTCGATGTTCGGGGAGCACGTCAGCCGCATCTTGCGGCCGGAGGTGAACACGTCGACGGTGTCGTCGTCCTGCACGCCAAGGAGCACGCCGTAACCGCTGGGCGGTTGACCCAGCCGGTCAACCTCTTCGCGCAGCGCCAGCAACTGCTGACGGGCCTCTTTAAGAGTTTCCATTAGTTTGGCGTTGCGGGCGGCAAGCGAGTCGATCCTCGCCTCGAGCTGATGTACATCGCGGGCGCTTCGGAGTCCACTTTGCGGCCCCACTGCGTTCTCCAGCTGCTCACGCAAAAGCGCGGCTTCGCGTCGCAGTTCCTCTAACTCCGCGGCATCATCGCTGGACATGCCTTGGTCGCGAGGTATGCCGAACGCTTCAGAACGCTCTGACTCATTCATGTTGCGCCCCTTCCCGCACCGGGAGTTGGTGCAGTAACAACTTCAACGCTACCGGCGATTCAGCCTTTGTGTGCGGTGTAGGAATTCGACACACCAGCAACACTTGTTAACCTCTCTGGTGAGTTGGGCCGATCGAAAGGACAATCGTGACCCTGAAATCCCTCGTTACCGGCGTGGC
>Ga0070671_100003580_pt1 | contig 12150 bp, 10 predicted proteins | sample KBSS73metaG_FD_65341 | JGI IMG/M metagenome (GOLD analysis project Ga0070671, IMG submission 65341) | Switchgrass rhizosphere microbial communities from Kellogg Biological Station, Michigan, USA - KBS S7-3 metaG | ecosystem: Host-associated > Plants > Roots > Rhizosphere > Soil ...
GCACCGGATCCTACTTTTTGCCTCCCTCGCCCGAGTGTCGATCGGCCCGGCGCACGGCGAGCGCAGCATCGGTTTGCAGTGGCGCGGCAGCGTCCATCCGTCCCAAGCCTCCGACAAGATGAGTCAGCCCATGCATGGAACCCCGCCAAGGGAGAAGCTCGACCTTTCCCCCAACGCGCTGACGGTGCTCGAGAAGCGCTATCTCGTCCGCGACGACTCGGGCAAGCCGGTGGAGACATCCGCCGACCTCTTCTGGCGGGTGGCCCGCACCATCGCGGAGCCGGACCGCAAGTACGGCGCGAGCGAGGGAGCGGTGGAGGCCCTGGCGGAGGCGTTCTTCCACCTGATGGCCACCCGGAAGTTCATGCCGAACTCGCCCACGCTGATGAATGCGGGCCGGCCCCTCGGCCAGCTCTCCGCGTGCTTCGTGCTTCCCGTGGACGACGCCCTCAGCAACGGCCAGAGCGGCATCTACGACACCCTGCGCTCCATGGCGCTGGTGCACCAGTCCGGCGGCGGCACCGGGTTCAGCTTCTCGCGCCTGCGCCCGAAGAACGACATCGTGCGCTCCACCATGGGCGTCGCGTCGGGCCCCGTGTCGTTCATGTCGCTGTTCGATGCGTCGACGGACGTGGTGAAGCAGGGCGGCACGCGCCGCGGTGCGAACATGGGCATCCTGCGGGTGGACCACCCGGACGTGCTCGAGTTCATCGCGTGCAAGGACGACACAACCAGGAACACCAACTTCAACATCTCCGTCGCCGTCACCGACGCATTCATGAAGGCAGTCGAGGCCGACGAGGAATACGAGCTCTATCATCCCAAGACGCGCGTCGTGGCCGGCCGGCTGCGTGCGCGCGACGTCTGGCAGAAGATCATCGATGGCGCGTGGAAGACGGGCGAGCCGGGCATCTACTTCATCGACCGGGCCAACTACTACAATCCGGTCCCGCATCTCGGCGCCTACGAGGCCACCAACCCCTGCGGCGAGCAGCCCCTCCTGCCGTACGACGTCTGCAATCTCGGCTCGATCAATCTCGCCGTCTTCGTCAAGGACAACGCGGTCGACTGGGACGAGCTGCGCCAGGTGGTGTACCTCACCACCCACTTCCTCGAGAACGTGATCGACGCGAACAGCTACCCGCTGCCGCAGATCACCGACCTCGCCAACCGCATTCGCCGCATCGGGCTGGGCGTCATGGGCCTCGCGGACCTGTTCATCCGCCTCGGCCTGCCCTACGACTCCGACGAGGCCGTCGACCTCGGTCGCCGCATCCAGGCCTTCGTGGACGAGGAGGCGAAGAAGGAATCCGAGCGGCTCGCCACCATTCGCGGCGTCTTCCCGGAGTGGGAGCGCAGCATCTGGGGCCCCGACGAGACCTGCGCCCGCGGCCCCGAGGGAGAGCGCATCCGCCCCATGTGGAAGCTCCGCAACTGCAACGTCACCACCGTGGCGCCCACCGGCACCATCTCGATCATCGCGGGTTGCAGCTCGGGCATCGAGCCGCTGTTCGCCGTGGCGTTCATGCGGAACCAGGCCGGCGTGCTGATGCCGGACGTGAACGAGGACTTCGTCGCCATCGCGCGGCGCGAGGGCTGGTACAGCGACGAGCTGATGCGCCGCATCGCCGAGTCGGGGCACATCCACTTCGACGAGGTGCCGGCCCGCTGGCAGCGTGTGTTCACCACCGCGAACCACATCAAGCCCGAGTGGCACGTCCGCATGCAGGCGGCGTTCCAGGAGAACAACGACTCCGCCATCTCGAAGACGGTGAACTTCGCCCACGATGCCACGAAGGAGTACGTCGAGGAGATCTACCGCCTCGCGTTCAAGCTCGGCTGCAAGGGCGTCACCGTGTACCGTGACGGCAGCCGCGACATGCAGGTGCTCTCCACCGGCAGCACTGCGAAGAAGGTCGCCGAGCAGGCCACCTCCAGTGGCAAGGCCGAGGCGCGCGCCGACCTGTCCATGCCGGGCGGTGCTCCCGAGCCGATGCGCGGCGAGACGGCCGACGTGCACGGCGAGCTCGCCGAGCTGCGCGCCGAGAACGCCCGCCTCCGCAGTCTCGTCCACGATCTCGAGGCCGAGAACCTTCAGCGCCGCCAGAAGCGCTCCCGTCCCGAGATGCTGCGCGGCACCACGCGTCGCATCGAGACGCCGCTCGGCACGCTCTACGTCACCATCACCGAGGACGACAAGGCGCAGCCCTTCGAGGTGTTCATGAGCCTCGGCAAGGCGGGTGGCGCCTTGATGGCCGACGTGGAGGCGATGGGCCGGCTGGTCTCGCTCGCGCTCCGCTCGGGCATCCCGATGAAGGAGATCTACCGTCAGTTGCGCGGCATCAGCTCCGACCGCACCATCGGGCTCGGCGCGCACAAGGTGCTCTCGGTGCCGGACGCCGTCGGCATCGCCATCGAGAAGTGGATGCAGGACAAGCAGGGCGTGCAGCAGGAGCTGCTGCCGGGTACTGCAGCCGCGGCTCCTGTCGAAGCGGTCACCGTCGTCCAGCCTGTCATGGCCGAGGCGCAGCAGCTGAGCCTGGGCGGCATGCAGGAGACGCTCTCCGGCGCGTGCCCCGACTGCGGCTCGCAGCTCGAGTTCGCCGAGGGCTGCGTGAAGTGCCACGTCTGCGGCTACAGCGAGTGCGGCTGAGTCGCTGAGGCGGGCCAACATCGTTGTAGCGTACGCCCGCGGATCTCCGGATTTGCGGGCGTTCGCGAATCCCGGAGTGCCATGCGCCTGCCTGAATCCGTCGCCCGCCTCGTGTTGCTTCTCCTCGCCTGTGCCGTGGGCCTCGTGCTCGCCGAGGGGGCCGCGCGCCTGCTGTTCGCCCGCGAGTTCGGCGACGTGCTCGCGCTGGACGACACGCTGCTCTACCGGCCCGTTCCCGGCGCGGTGAAGAACCACCACCTGAGTGCCGCCAATGGCGGCGGCACGGTCGAGGTGCGCTTCAATTCCCAGGGATTCCGGGGTCCGGAGTTGCGCCCCGCCGGCTCGGCGCCGCGCGTGGCCGTGTACGGCGACTCGTTCATCGACGGCTACTTCAGCGCGCAGCCCGAGACGTTCTGCGCCCGACTCGAGCGCCATCTCACGGCGGCGCTCGGTGCGCCGGTCGAGGTGATCAACGCCGGCGTGCGCGGATACGGGCCCGACCAGATCGCGCTCAAGCTCGCGCAGGAGCTGCCGCGACTGCGTCCCGACCTCGTCGTGGTGGCGTTCTACGCGGGCAACGACTTCGGCGACGTGGTCCGCGACCAGCTGTTCGGCCTCGACGCCTCGGGCGCAATCGTGCGGCGCGCGGCGCGGCCGGCCGATCGCTACGTCGAGGAGTTCCAGTCGGCGCAGCGTGGACCCTTCCTGCTGCGGGCCGTCTCGCGCATTCGCGAGGCGCGCGCGCGCGCCGAGCCGCCGTTCGGCATCGGTGCCGACTCGCTGAACACGCTGCAGGTCCGACGTTGGCTCGTGGACGCCGAGCGCGAGTACCGCACAAGTCTGGGGGCAGGGGACGGTCGGGCTGCGATCTTCCACGATGGCGAGGACGCCGACATCGCCATCGATCCGTCGAGCGAAACGGCGCAGCACAAGGTGCGCCTGACGGCGGCCGTGCTCCGCCAGCTCGAGGCCGAGGTGCGCGCCGGCGGGGCGCGGCTGCTCTACCTGCTCATCCCGCCGCCGGGCGACTTGATCCCCGGCTTCGACGTGTACCACATCGATGCGCGCGTCTTTCCTGGATACTCGCCGGCGCACCTGCGCGAGGCGGCACTTGCGGTGCTGCAGCCCGGCGACGCGCCCGTGGTGGATCTCTACGGCCCCTTCACCGCCGCCGAACCGGCCTCGCTCTACCTCCACGCCGACGACATGCACTGGAGCCCGAAGGGACAGGACCTCGCCGCGCGGCTTGTCGCCGACTCCGTGCGTGCGCTGGGCCTGCTGGCCCGCTGAGCACCCGCGCGCGACTTGCCGCCGGGACCCAGCTGGACATATTGCACCGGCGAATTCTCCCGGAGCATTCCGTGCACACGCGTCGCATCGCACTGCTCGCAGGCGCCGTCCTGATTCTTCCGGCCGCGCTCGTTTCACAGGCGCCGGACACCTCGGCCACCGCCTCTCTCGTCGCCGCCGAGCTGGCGTTCGCGCGGCGGGTGGCGGAGAGCGACGTGCGCACCGGATTTCTCGAGGTGCTGTCGAAGGACGCCATCGTGTTCCGACCGGGCATCGTCGAGGCGCGCGAGTGGTACGAAGCACATCCGTCGCCGCCGATCGCGCTCTCCTGGAGTCCGGCGGCGGCGCGCGCCTCGGCCGCCGGTGACCTCGGTTTCACCACCGGGCCGTACAAGGCGCGCGCGATCGGCAGCTCGCGCGTGGTCGGACAGGGCTACTACCTGTCCGTCTGGCGACGCGACCCGGGCCACGGCTGGCAGCTCCTCACCGACCTGGGCGTGGAGACCGACGCACCCGACGAACCGCCGCCCGCCGCCAGTGCGCGGCGCGGCGCTCCCTTCCGCGACGGTGCCACGGCGCGAAGCGCGCTGCTCGATGCCAACGACGACTGGTCCCGTCGCGGCTCGCAGGCGTCCGAGGCGCAACGACTCGCCGATCCCGCCATTCGCGTGCTGCGCAACGGTCGACCGCTGGCCAAGGGAGTGGCCGCCGCGGCCGGCGCCATGGCCGCCAGCACCCGCGAGCCGGGCGGCACCGGAATGGTGGCCGTTGCGGCGAGCCTCGATTTCGGGTTCACCCGGGGCATGCGGCTCGAGCCTGCCCGGGGCGGCGAGACACGGGTGCACTATGTTCGGGTCTGGGTGACCGACGCGGAGGGCCACTGGCGGATCGTGGCCGACGTGGAGACGCCCGAGCCGGCCGTGAGCGCGGCCGCCGGCGGCCCCGGTTGACGGACCCAATGACGCAGGGCATCGTTGTCCCTTCCGGAGCCTATCCCCTGCCACAGGAGTTGCAGGCATGACCAATCCCACGGGCGACCTGAAGCCGGTCCCGCCCTCCCGCGTCGCGAAGGAACTGGCCCATCTCACCTCGATGCGTCGCAACGGCGAGCTCGACCGGGAGGAGTACGAACACAAGTTCGCCCGCATGATCAGCGAGCTGCGCGATCGTCGCATCGGCGGCTCGCGGCAGGAGATCCACGACGCGATCAACCCGCTGATCCAGGCAGGCCAGATCGACCGCGTCGAGTACGAGCGGTTCATCTCCCAGCTCGGCCTGGGTTGATGCAGCGGCGCTCCCTCGGTCGGGGCGCCGTGCCCGTTTCCGCCGTCGGCTACGGCGGCATGCATCTGTCCACGCCGACGCTGCGTCCCTTCGAGCGCACCGCCATCAGGACGATCCACGCGGCCCTCGACGCCGGCGTGACCCTCATCGACACCGCCGACGTCTACTGCCACGACAACAACGACATCGGGCACAACGAGCGGCTGATCGCCCAGGCGCTCGCCAGCTGGTCCGGCGACCGGTCGGAAGTGATCGTCGCCACCAAGGGCGGCATGATCCGTCCGGACGGCCGCTGGGAGCGTGACGCGCGCCCGGAGCGGCTGCGGCGCGCCTGCGAGCGCTCGCTGAAGGCGCTCGGCGTGGAGCGCATCGACCTGTACCAGCTCCATGCGCCCGACCATCAGGTGCCCTTCGAGGACAGCGTCGGCGCGCTCTTCGACCTGCAGCGCGAGGGGAAGGTCCGCTGGGTCGGCCTCTCCAACGTCTCCGTCGCCGAGATCAAGGCTGCGGAGGCACTCGGCCCCGTAACCTCGGTGCAGAACCGCCTGAGCCCATTCTTCCGGGAGGCACTCGAGACGGGCGTCGTGCGGTACTGCGCCGACCGCGGGCTCGGCTTCCTGGCCTACAGCCCGACCGGCGGCGGCCGGCTCACCAAGCGCATTCCCGACCATCCGGTGCTCAAGCCGATGGCGCGGGAACTGGGCGTGTCGCCCCACGCGCTGGTCATTGCATGGGCGCTGGCGCAGGCCGCCTGCGTCATCCCCATCCCGAGCGCCAGGAGCCCCGAGCACGCCGTCGACAGCGCGCGCGCGGCCGACCTGACGCTGAGCGCGAAGGACCTGTCCGCCATCTCCGAGGCCGCGTTCGACAGGACCTAGTCGCTCCGCTTAGCTTTCCTTCATGTCCATCACTCATCGCCGCCGCACGCCCACCGTCCACGTCGGCTCGGTGCCGATCGGGTCCTGCCACCCGATCGTCGTCCAGTCCATGACCAACACGGATACGGCGGACGTGGTCGGGACCGTTCGGCAGGTCGCCGAGCTGGCGCAGGCGGGCAGCGAGCTGGTGCGCGTCACCGTGAACCACGACGAGGCGGCCAGGGCGGTTCCCGAGATCGTGGCGGGTCTCGACCGCATCGGGGTCGCGGTGCCCATCGTGGGCGACTTCCACTACAACGGGCACCTGCTGCTCACCAGGTATCCCGACTGCGCACGCGCGCTCGCCAAGTACCGCATCAATCCGGGCAACGTGGGCGGCAAGCACGCCGACACCAACTTCCGCGCCATCATCGACGTCGCGCTCGCGCACGACAAGCCGGTGCGCATCGGCGTGAACTGGGGATCCCTCGACCAGTTGCTCCTCACCGAGCTGATGGACGCCAACGCGCGGCTCGCCGAGCCCGCCGCGGCACGCGACGTCATGATGGAGGCGATGGTGCAGAGCGCGCTGCGCTCGGCGGCACTCGCCGAGTCGGCGGGCATGGCGCACGACCGCATCATCCTGAGCGCGAAGGTGTCCGGCGTGCAGGACCTGGTCGACGTCTACCGCATGCTGGCCGCACGCTGCGACCACCCGCTGCATCTCGGGCTCACCGAGGCCGGCATGGGCGCCAAGGGCGTCGTGGCGAGTGCCGCCGCGCTCGCGGTGCTGCTGCAGGAGGGCATCGGCGACACCATCCGCGTGTCGCTGACCCCCGAGCCGGATGGCGACCGGTCGGAGGAGGTGCGCGTCGCCCAGCAGATCCTGCAGTCGATGGAGATCCGCAGCTTCACACCGCAGGTCACCAGCTGCCCGGGCTGCGGCCGCACCACCAGCACCTTCTTCCAGCAGATGGCCCAGGACATCGAGGGCTACCTGCGCGACAAGATGCCGGTCTGGCGCAGCGAGCGGCCGGGCGTCGAGGAGCTCAAGGTGGCCGTGATGGGCTGCGTCGTGAATGGGCCCGGCGAGTCGAAGCACGCCAACATCGGCATCTCGCTGCCGGGCACCTTCGAGGAACCCAAGGCCCCGGTGTACGTCGACGGGCGCCTGCACGTCACGCTCAAGGGCGAACGCATCGTGCCGGAGTTCCTCGCGATCCTCGAGGAGTACGTCGCGAGTCGCTACCAGGCGCGCGAGACCGCGACCATTTGAGTCCGGACCTCGCGGAGACGCTGCGCCAGCGTCCGCTGTTCGCGCTGCCGGTGCTGTTCGGCGCCGGCCTGCTCACCAGCCTGACCCCGTGCGTCTATCCCATGATCCCGATCACCGCGGGGCTGCTCGGTGGGGCCGGGGCGGCGGGACGCACGCGCGTCGAGCGGGTGCGGATGACGCTGCTCTACGTGCTGGGCCTTGCCGCGGTGTACGCGACGCTCGGGCTCGTGGCCGGCCTCACCGGGGCGCTGTTCGGCAGCATCAGCGCCAACAAGTGGGCGCTGCTCGTGATGGCCAACGTGCTGCTTGTGTCGGGGCTCGCCCTGCTGGACGTCTTCTCCGTGCGGGCCTCGTCCGGCGTGCTGGCGTGGGCATCGCGCTTCGCCGCCGACTCGCCCTGGGGCGCCTTCATGATGGGGGCGACGTCCGGCCTCGTGGCCGCGCCGTGCGGCGCGCCGGCATTCGCCGCGGTGCTTACATTCGTCGGCGCCACGGGCAGCGCGGCGCTGGGGTTCGCGTACCTGCTGGCGTTCTCCCTCGGCATGACCGCGATCCTGGTGATCGTGGGGCTCTCCGCCGGAGCACTGGCCGCACTGCCGAAGAGCGGCGCGTGGCTTCTGTGGACCAAGCGCGTGGGCGGCGTGCTGCTGCTGGGCATGGCGCAGTACTACATCTTCAAGGCGGGGCAGAACTCATGAGGTGCTGGTCGGCGGTTGCGGTGCTCGCGGCGGCGTTGCTCGGCGCGACGCCCATGGCGGCGCAGGAGGGCCTCGCGGTGGGCGCGAAGGCGCCGGCCGTGGTCATCGCGGACCTCGACGGCAAGCCCGTGGACCTCGCCCAGTACATCGGCCGCAAGGCCTACATGCTCGAGTTCTGGGCCACATGGTGCAGCGTCTGCGAGGAGCTGCTGCCGAAGGTGAAGGCGGCGCACGCCAGCTACGGCACGAAGGTCGAGTTCCTCGGCGTGAACGTCACCGTCAACCAGACCCGGGAGCGGGTGAAGCGCTACCTCGAGCGCCACGACCCGCCATTCCGGACGCTCTACGACGAGCAGGGCGTGGCGGCACGCGCCTACGATGCGCCGATCACCTCGTACATCGTGATCGTGGACGCGCAGGGCAGGGTGGCGTACACCGGCACCGGCGCGGACCAGGACCTCGACGCCGCGCTCAAGCGCGTTGCGTCGCGCTGAGCGCGGCATGACCCGTCGACTGGCATCGCTGCTGCTCCTCGCCGCCCTGCCGGCGGGGGTCGCGGCCCAGCAGCCGAAGGGGCAGCCGACGGCCGTGCTGGTGCGCGGTCCCGACGTGGGAGCGCGTGCGCCGGACTTCTCGCTCCCGTGGGCCACGAAGGACACCATCGGCGCCACGCCGTTCTCCCTGGCGCAATCGCTGGGACGGGTCGTGGTGATCGCCTTTTATCCGCGCGACTTCACGCGCACGTGCACGGCCGAATGGCAGGGCCTCGCCGCGGAGCGCGAGGCCATCCTCGGCGACGACGTGACCGTGGTGGGCATCAGCATCGATTCCCTCGAGACGCACCGGCGGTTCGCCGCCAGTCTCTCGCTTCCCTACATCCTGCTGAGCGATCCCGCGCAGCAGGTGTCCCGCCGCTATGGGGCGGCCGGCGACGACGGTGTGAACCGTCGCGCCCTCTACGTGATTGGAAAGGACGGCAAGGTGCGCTGGCGCGATACCCAGTTCAATGCGCTCGATCCCCGTGAATTCGAGGCGCTTCGCCGCGCCGTCGCCGAGGCCCGGCGCTGATGCGGGCCCTTCTGGTGGCCGCCGGCACCGCGGCCGCCGTGGGCGTGACCGCCGTCGCCGCGCAGGGGCAGGGCGAGCCCTGGCGCTTCAACGGCATGCGCAACGGCTTCTGCGTCGAGTTCCTGGTGGACTCGGCCCGCATCCGGAGCTTCCTGCCGAGTGGTGCCATGCCACTGCGGGCCGACCGCATGCAGCAGCTGCATCCCGCCATCGCCCGGACCGTTCAGGAGCAGCCGGAGTTCGGGGCGTGGACCCCGGCCTCGGCCTGCTTCTACTTCTTCGACGAGGTGGTCGTGGCCGGGCGCCCCATGGCGTCCACCCGGCCGGAGGGCGAGATGATCGGGTTCGTCAGCTTCGCCGCGCGCATGCTGGAGGACCGCGGCAGGAGCGGGGACGTGCTCGATGTCCTGCTGGCGTCGAACTGGAAGGGCATGCGCTCCGCGGACGACGAGGGGCTCTCCCTGCAGCGCGCATCGGTGGCCGTCGAGGACATCCCCAACTCCGCCAATCGGCGGGTGACGGTGAAGGTGGGTGGCACGGTGCTCCGGTGGGAAGGTCACGGTGCGTCCGACAGCGCCGCGGCCTCCTCGCCGGTGGAGCGTCGCTGGATGGTGAAGGGGGTGGACCGCCGGTACCGGCTGGTCACCATGCGCCTCACGCCGGCCAACAGCCGCTCGCTGATCGGCTCCCTCATCGTGGAGGGCGACGGCGATCTCGCGAAGGCGATGCGCGGTTCGCCCATCCGATACGTCGGTCCCGGGTATCGCGGCGGCAATGGCGAGCTGGTGAACGAGCTCGTCAACTAGGCACCGCTTTCCTCCGACTTGGACGGGCCCCCTGTCGGGGCCCGTTCGTGTTTTGGGGAAAGCCTGTCCAACCTTGTCCGAGTCGACTACGACCGCGCCGAGGCATTCACGAGGATTTCGGTGTGCATTGACGCCGACTGACGCCTGACAGGGGCCGCCCGCCAGTATTGCGCTGTGGATTCTGTGCACTTTCTGGATTGCGTGGGCAACCAGATTTCGTTACGACAGTGTCGCCATGGTAAAAATCGCTTGAGCATGCATCGGTGAATATCGATAAATTGCAATCGGTTACCAGTGTATCATGAAGTATCTTCTATTGCGAAACTATTAAGCTCGTATTTTTGGATGCTAGCAGAGCCACACCGGAATTCGGCGTTATCCACATGTGGATTGGCACCCTGATTGGTCGCTTGTTCAAGCCTGCAGGCCCTACCGAGGGGCACGCGCGCGGCCACATTGTAGAAAACTTCTCCACACCCCGATGGGACGATGTTCATCATTCGTTGATGCCGTGAATTCCGCCTCCACACCGGCGCACCCGGAGCGGCCGTGGAGCGAATCCTCCATCATGCGGACACGCGTCGCGCGCTCGCGCGGCCGACATTAAACTGCGTCGTTCCATCGCCCTGCCGTCTCGCACATAGCTATAGAGGATGCCTTGCCGCACGCCGCCGCACGTCGCACCAAGATCGTGGCCACGTTGGGACCTGCCTGGGATACGGACGAGGGCATCGTATCGCTGCTCGATGCCGGCGTCGACGTCGTGCGCATCAACTCGTCGCACGGCACCGCCGAGATCCGGGAGCAGTGGATCCGCCGTCTCCGGGCCATCTCCGAGAGCCGGGTCGGCGTGCGGTCGTGCGCGGTGCTCGTGGACCTGCGGGGGCCGCGCATCCGGGTCGGCCCCCTGGGCGCACCGATCACGCTGACGTCCGGCAGCACGGTGACCTTCGCTCCCACCGGCCTGGCGGCGGCCGACGAGATCCCGACCACGTACGATCACCTCGCCAAGGACGTCTTCCCCGGCGCGCACATCCTGCTCGACGACGGCCTGCTGGCGGTCGAGGTGACCGACGTGCGTGGCGAGCGCGTGGTCGGCAAGGTGCGCTTCGGGGGCGAGCTCAAGGCGAACAAGGGCATCAACCTTCCGGGCGTCGACGTGAGCGCTCCGGCCGTGAGCGAGCGGGACGCCGAGGAGGTCGAGCGCGCGGTGCAGGCAGGGGCGGATTTCATCGCCATGTCCTTCGTGCGGAAGAAGGAGGACGTGGAGGCGATCCGTCAGCTCGTGCCCGGACACGTGCGCATCATCTCCAAGATCGAGAAGGACACGGCGCTCAAGCACATCCAGGGCATCCTGCAGGCATCGGACGCCATCATGGTGGCCCGGGGCGACCTGGGTGTCGAGCTGCCGTTCGAGGAGGTGCCGCTGGTCCAGAAGCGGCTGATCAAGGAGGCCAATCTCCACGGCAAGCCCGTCATCACCGCCACCCAGATGCTGGAGTCGATGGTCCAGGCGCCGCGGCCCACCCGCGCGGAGGCGTCGGACGTGGCCAACGCCATCCTGGACGGCACCGATGCCGTGATGCTCTCCGCCGAGACGGCGGTGGGCCGCCACCCCAAGGCGTCGGTCGAGGCCATGGTGCGCATCGCGCGCGAGATCGAGCGGCACCGCCGCGCGCGTAGCCCGGCCTTCGACATGGCGGTCGGTCGCCGCATCGCGGAGAACGAGCGGTGGGGCGTCGCCAGCGCGTCCGATGACCGTCCTGCCCGCACCGAGGCCGCCATCGCCGTCGCCGTGAACGCCGCGGCCGAGATGCTGGACGTGCCGCTCATCGTCTGCTTCACGAGCAGCGGGTTCACCGCGCGCATCGTGGCGTCCTATCGTCCGACGGTGCCGATCCTCGCCGTGACGCCGGAGCCCGAGACGTTCCGGCAGCTGGCCCTCGTGTGGGGCGTGATCCCGATGCTGGTGGAGCACTTCCCGTCCTACGACGCGATGATCCCGGTGGCGCGGCAGAAGCTGCTCGCGCTCAAGCTGGCCTCGCCCGGTGACCGCGTCGTGGTCACCGCCGGCGTGCCGTTCGACACGCCCGGCACCACCAACTTCCTGAAGGTCGAGGCGGTGTGAGCCGCACGCGCCTCACCCTCCTGGGCACCGGCACCTCGTTCGGAGTGCCCCAGGTGGGATGCCGGTGCGCCGTTTGCCGCTCCACCGATC
>Ga0070671_100003581_pt1 | contig 12149 bp, 10 predicted proteins | sample KBSS73metaG_FD_65341 | JGI IMG/M metagenome (GOLD analysis project Ga0070671, IMG submission 65341) | Switchgrass rhizosphere microbial communities from Kellogg Biological Station, Michigan, USA - KBS S7-3 metaG | ecosystem: Host-associated > Plants > Roots > Rhizosphere > Soil ...
GGTCCATCAGTCACCAGTTGTTCACCATTGCGAATGCGCACGCTAGTGGCCGACGCGATGGGATGAAGTTGTGCGCCTCCCAGGTAATTGCCACTGTTTTTGATGTCCTCCGTAAATTTCATGTACTCGCCGTAGATGGCGCCTTTTTCCGCTTCACTAAGATTTGCCCAAGCCTGTTCTCGGTCATAAATAAGAAGTAAGTATTTCATTTTCCCGTCCTCCAAATTTTTTACTTTTACTGATTGTCTGCGCTCCGATTGTTTCCCCGCGGGATCTTTGCGCTTTCAACCTTACGACGCCTGAGATTCCAGAAATCGACAGATCGACGGAGCTTTGCTCAAAGTCAGAAGGAGGGCTCGGCGGTTTTACGCTTGCGTCAGAGCCCTCCTTCACAGTCGGGCTACTGCCCCGAGCGATCTCACCGACTTTTGAGGCAAAACCGATCGAGGGGAAAAACTTTTTTGTGCCAATCTAGTCGCTACCTTCGTCAACAGTAGTCCCTATTGGGTTGCAGACCCTCTCCTGCCTTCGCCAGGTCTGTCTTTAAATAAGCCAACAACCTTTCCGAGAAATCAGAAAGCTATTCGAGGTGCTTGGGGTACAATCCGACAAATCGTTATGGCTAACCTTTCTAATTGGTTCCTTTGGGCCTTGCTGTCAGCTGTTTTCGCAGCCCTAACCGCAATCTTCGCCAAAGTCGGACTCGAAGGGGTCGACTCTGATTTTGCTACCCTGGTCCGAACCGCAGTCATTATCGTTGTGCTTGCAGGTTTTGTTTACTTCACCGGGAAGTTGAGTAACCCGTTCACGCTTTCATCTCACACCTTGTTGTTTCTTGTTCTTTCAGCGCTTGCGACTGGCGCATCATGGGTTTGCTATTTTCGAGCACTGAAGGTCGGCGCAGCGGCTAACGTTGCCGCAGTCGATAAACTCAGCGCCGTCTTAATTGCGATCTTCGCATTTACCTTTTTGCATGAGCGTCCATCACCCCGTGAATGGCTCGGCATACTGATGGTCGGGATTGGCGTGTTCATAATTGGATTAAAGCGCTGAGCTCGATAACCAAATGGAGTCCCTATGCAAATAAGTGATTTTGTGAAACGAGCGAAGAAATTCTCCGATTCTTACCGTGTCACTAATGGTAGAGATTTCCGATTGAAGCGATTTGATCCAGCCGACACACTCGACCTGGTCTCAGCGGATAAACCTCGCGCGCAAGAGGCGTTGACCAATGGAGTGCAGATCCTGTCACGACTACAAGACAAACTCTACGCGCAGGATCGTTGGTCGGTCCTTTTGATTTTTCAGGCGATGGATGCTGCTGGAAAAGACAGCGCCATCAAGCACGTAATGTCGGGAGTTAACCCGCAGGGTTGTGAGGTCTATTCATTCAAAAACCCGACCGCCGAAGAATTGGACCATGATTACCTTTGGCGCTGCATGAAACGTTTACCAGAACGTGGACGCATCGGAATTTTCAATCGCAGTTACTATGAAGAAGTTTTGGTTGTGCGCGTCCATGAGGAATTTCTTGCGGGGCAAAAGTTGCCCGCGCGTCTGGTGACAAAGAACATTTGGAAAGATCGGTTTACGGATATCGGAAACTTTGAGCGCTATTTAACCAACAACGGAATCGCCGTGGTGAAGTTCTTCCTTTATGTTTCCAGGGGTGAGCAGAAGAAACGTTTTCTCGAGCGGATAGACAACCCTGACAAGAATTGGAAGTTCTCGTTGAATGACATTCACGAGCGCCAGCACTGGGCCGAGTACATGAATGCCTACGACGAAATGATCCAGGAGACAGCAACGAAATCCGCGCCATGGTATGTAGTGCCCGCCGATAATAAGTGGTTCACGCGGTTGGTAGTGGTGTCGGCAGTTGCAAGGACCTTGGACTCGCTGGGTCTAAAATATCCAGAGTTGAGCAAAGAGGAACAAAAGGGATTGGATACGGCGAAAGTGTCGTTGTTAGAGAAGCAGTGAAGGGTGGGCTTTGGTATCGGCCTTTGGAGCTTGGTTTCGTTGACGAATAGGATCGACATACAAGCACCAAACCCCATAAAGCCAAGACCTATTAAAAATCTTCACTACATCACGCTATATACAAGTTCTCGGTCTCTTCTGCTCTGACCAAACGCAAGCCCGCTCAATGCACCGACGCCTGTTCCGATCAGCAATCCCATTGCGATCCAAATTTCACTGTCGTCGCGATCGGGTGACCATTTTAGAGCACCAATTCCGGCCCCTGCACCGGCGCCCGCTCCGGCACCAATCAACGACCACTTTCCTTTCTGAGCTCTACCGAAAGTCACGTAGATCTGTTTGATATCGGCGCGCGCGATTGACATCGGTTTACCTTCTTTATCGATTGTCAGCGCACTGTCAGTCGCTTCAATCATTTTTCCTTTAATTTCTTTCCCGTTTTTTTGCCTCACCATCAATCTCGAGTTGGTCTTCAATTGCTGAACGACTGACCAATCATTCGAGGGTCCTTGTTGCGCACATACAGTTGGCAACTGTGTAAACAGAAGAGTAAGCGCAAGCAAAATCGGGAGCGGTTTGCTTTTCACGACGTTCTCCTTTGGAAAAATCCGAATTGAATTCTCACTTAGGAGACTGGCAAGCGCTATTCCGTACGCTGCGCTTTTAAATGTGGGAGGTTTTTGCGGCGGGTGCAGATAAAGTCCGACAGGTGCAAGGATTGCGCACCAGTCTCAGGACCACGTTATATGTCCTGGATCACATGTGGAAAAATCTCCGTATCTCCGTGATCAAACTGAGTTCCCCAAAATTGCCCATTAAGAAATGGAAACAGCTCAGATAACGATAACTAAAGATCTGCGACTTCACAGAAGACTTTTATTGCGGCCTTTGCATTGGCTAGTTTGTCGAACAGTTCCTCATAGTTCTCCAGGCCTTTAACCGGATGAGTCAATAACCGACTTAACCAACCGGGATACTCAGCTTCAGCCTGGGCCAGGTCTTTGACACCCAACTCGAAGTATTCGCGATTAGCATTCACAGTTCCCACCATCACTTTGTTGCCAAGCACAAATCCAAGATTGATCTTATCCGCCGGAACTTCAACCTTGCGATCTCCACCCGTCACGCTGGAGAGCACTAACACACCGTTCTTACCCAGCGCCTGCATTGCGTCAAACACGATCGGTGAGAATCCAGTAGCTTCAAAAATTATGTCGAATGGTCCGTAGTGCTTTGCCGCATCGACAAACTCCACCTCTCTGGTTGATTGATAATGCGCTCCAACTGCTTCGATTAGATCCGAATTCAGGTAAGGCCGGGGTGTTAGACCAAACGTGGTTACTTCAAGACCTCGCAAACGAAGGGCTAGCGTCGCAAGCAATCCAATCGTTCCCGCTCCCATAACAGCAGCGCGCTTTGGTCGCCAGACGCGAAGCCGTCGTTGGATTTCGTAAGCCTGCGCGATCCCTTTTTCAACAACAGTCGTTGGTTCCAGCAGCACGCCGACATTTTTTAGTCCCTGGGGAATTTTTACGATGAACTGCGCGTCGTCGACGTAGTACTGGCTCATGAATCCGTGCCGTAGATTGATCCCGCGCTCGAAATAAATATCGTCAGTCGTCATGTCATTGGTGCCGATAAGATCGTAGATGCTGGTGCCCGGACGTCTCACTGTGGCGACTACATAGTCACCGGGTCTTACTTCGGTAACGTTTGGTCCAACCGCTTCGACCTGGCCAAAACCCTCGTGACCTATGACGAGAAAATCGGACCCGGCAGGCGCGTGGCCATATTGGGCTGCATTAATCTCTTTGTCAGTGCCATCAACGCCAACGCGCAGAACGCGAACGAGCACACCACGTCCATTAGGAACTTCTCCGACAGTCGGCGTGGGAAGTTGAGCTAGGTGAACCGTGTTCGGAATTCCCGGTGTGACTGCAATGGCTTTCATGACTTCTCTCCATTCAATGTTTTTCAGCTGGACACTACATTCAAACGAATCTTGAAAACGTTAGCTTGCGGTCACGGCAAATTCTCGTTCGACTCCAAGTCGACTCAGAGTAGCCAATACACGAGACGGATCGCCGAGATCGCTCCAGCCGACACCATCGACTTTGATTACTCGCAAATCCTGAGGCCGCAGTGCCAAAATTTCGCTAGAAAAATTGATCTCTCGCAACCACGAGTAAAGAAATTGAACGTTCGGAAATTCATCAGGAGTACCGATGACTGGAACAAGCGCTTCGAAGTACGACAAGAGGTCAGGTAATGCATGCCTAATCATGTCGAGAAAGGCGTTGACCTTGCCAATCATGACGAAGCTGTTCCACAGACATCCGCGTTTCATTAGGTTGCGTGCCAGCGCCGGAGTCGGTTTTTCCCAGAAGCGAAGCACTGGGGCAGCTGCGTTCCTCGTTTCCAGTAAGCTCGGCTCGATCCAGCCGAAATCAACTTCAGGAGCTTCCGGTGATATACCGAGCAATGTCACCTTTTGTGGATTACGTTGTGCAGTCTCAAAAGCTGTCTCAACGTAGGACATAAATTTACAGTCATCCGCGAAATAGTGATCAGAAGGAAAAAATGCGACGACTGCATCGGGCGATTCCGTTGCGATTCGGATTAATGGATAGATGATACCCGGCGCCGTGCCCTTGTTCTCGGGTTGGACCAGGAGCCGAGGATTGCCAGGTAGCCTCTTATAAAACTGTTCATGAGTTTTGGTGACTACAAGCAGTGTGTTTTCCTCGCGAACAGCCGGTGCGACCCGCTCACGCGTCTGGTCCAGCAACGTTTGGCCGCCGATAACTGGCGCGAATTGCTTCGGCCGTTCATCACCCGTGATCGCGCGTGTGAAGGAGCGAAGCCGTGTACCGTCGCCGCCCGCTAGAATCACGGCGTATCGATTTTGTTGTGGATAGATTTGGAAGTTGTTCATCGTTTCGCTCCGAGATAACCGGATCAGAATGAGCTAACGATGATTTGTCGGACGAGAGGCGGAAACCTTTCAGAGGAGGTGTTTATTTTTCGAGAAGATGATTTAAGACCACATTTATCATTTGCCATTCTTAGTTGGATTGATGAGAACAAGGAAGGCGGATCGGCCGGTACGCGTTAGAGCTATGCAAGTTTTAAAACTTCTCTGCGTCTCGGCGGTTATGGATTTGGGCACATTCTCAACCGCCGAGACGCAGAGAGCGCTGAGCAAACGCAGAGAAAAGTTTCACTTTATTGTTTGCTTGTCGAAGCAAAGGAGTTCGGTGCTGATCTTGTGACGATAACGCCGCGACAGAGCCACCTGTCTAGATCTTAGGAACGCAAATCGTCCTCGCCAGCATCTCGCGCATCAGGTTAACCGCCGCTCTGCTGCAGCAGCTTCGCTACCAGCCCTGTCCAACCAGTTTGATGGCTAGCGCCGATTCCCATTCCATTGTCACCATTAAAGTACTCATGAAAGGGAACCAGGTCGCGCCAGTTCGGATCAGTTTGAAACTTTTCAGTTGGTCCAAACACGGGCCGGCGCCCCTCGTCGTCGCGTAGAAATATGCGAGATAGCCGTCGCGAAATTTCGCCCGCCACTTCCCAAAGATTCATCATCTGGCCCGATCCCGTTGGACACTCAACTTTGAAATCAGGACCAAGGTAGTGATGAAATTTCTGCAATGATTCGATCAGTAGATAGTTCAACGGAAACCAGATGGGTCCGCGCCAGTTTGAGTTGCCTCCAAACAAACCGTTGCTCGACTCCGCGGGCTCGTAATCAACGCGATGCTGACTGCCATTAACCTGAAGCACATAAGGACTGGCTTTGTGAAATCTTGAAATTGCGCGAATGCCGTAAGGCGAAAGAAACTCGTTTTCATCTAACATGAACTGCAACACACGTCGAAGTTGGTCGCGACTCACGATTGAAAGAAGCCGCCGTTCTGCATTGCCCATCGTACGCATGCAGGCAACGTTTTCGACAAGGTCCGATCGATTGTCAATGAACCAATCCATTCGACGTTTGAATCCCGATAACTGCTCGATGACTTCCGGCTCAAGAGTTTCAACTGCGAACAAAGGGATCAGTCCCACCATCGAGCGAACCTTCATGGGCAATGGTTTGCCTGCTGGCAAATGAAGCACGTCGTAAAAGAAACCGTCTTGATCGTCCCACAGTTTGATTTCCTCGTCGCCACGATTGTTCATCGCACGCGCGATGTGAAGAAAGTGTTCCCAGAACTTACTTGCCACGTCTTCATAAGAAGGATCTTCTTTAGCCAACTCCATAGCGATTGCGAGGAGATTTAATGCATACATCGCCATCCAGCTCGTGCCGTCTGACTGTGCGATGTGACCACCGGTGGGCAGTGGAGCACTCCGATCAAAAACGCCGATGTTGTCGAGACCCAGGAATCCACCCTGGAAAATGTTCATGCCGTCGGCATCTTTACGATTTACCCACCACGTAAAATTCAAAAGAAGTTTTTGAAACACTCGTTTAAGAAATAGAGTGTCGCCAACGCCGCGATGTTTCTTATCAATCTTGTAAACCCGCCACGCCGCCCATGCGTGCACTGGCGGATTGACATCACCGAACGACCATTCGTATGCGGGCAGCTGGCCATTCGGATGCATGTACCATTCACGCAGCATCAACACGAGTTGTTCTTTCGCAAAATCCGAATCAACGAGCGCGAGCGGAATACAGTGAAACGCTAGATCCCACGCGGCATACCATGGATACTCCCATTTATCCGGCATCGAAATGACGTCCGCGTTGTAGAGGTGTTTCCATTCGTGATTACGCCCGTTAACTCGTTCTGCTGGTGGCTGAGGCGTTGCAGGATCGCCGTCAAGCCAGTCTTCGACGACGTAGTGATAGAACTGCTTGGACCAGAGTAGACCTCCGAGTGACTGACGCATTACCAGTCGAGCATCGTCGGAAAGATCCGTTGGGATTACTGTTGCGTAGAACTCATCTGCTTCGCGAATTCGCTGTGTGAATACATTGTCGAAGTTTTCGAAGTCCTTCTGAGCCGTCGACAACTGCAGTTGAATTGTCACTGTTACACCAGGATCGATAACTAGCGCATAGTTCGCTGCGGCTTTGGTTCCTTCGTGCTGTGGGTTCACCGCTTCATGTACGCCGTTAACTACGAAATTATTTATTCCATCCTTCGTAAACGGCGACACGTTTGGCGCATTGAACAGCCTTTCGGTATTCGTTTCATTCTCTGTGAACAGCAGCTCCGGACTGCCTTCGTACTGCAACCAGCGCCGGCCCAATTCAGGCTCAATCAACTCAATCGCATTGCCGGTGCGCTTGAGCTGTGGCTTGGTAACGCTGTGATCCCACGACCAGGTGTTGCGAAACCAAGCGGTGGGCAGCAAATTTAATTGAGACGATTCGGGTCCGCGGTTCGTCGCGCTGATTCGAATTAATATGTCCTCAACGTCGGCCTTTGCGTATTCGATTGTCACATCGAAGTAGCGATCATCTTCGAACACACCGGTATCAACTAGCTCAAACTCGGAAGCAAGTTTTCCGCGTCGGCTATTTTCCTCAACGAGTTCCGCGTATGGAAATTCGCGTTGCGGGTACTTGTACAAATACTTCATGTACGAATGCGTTGGTGTCGAGTCGAGATAGAAGTAATACTCTTTTACGTCCTCACCGTGATTGCCTTCACTCCCAGTGAGTCCGAAGATACGCTCCTTCAGAATCGGATCTCTGCCATTCCAGAGTGCAAGCGCGAAACAAATTTTCTGGTGTCGATCACTGATGCCTGCTATGCCGTCTTCGTTCCATCGATACGCACGGGAGCGAGCATGATCGTGCGGGAGGTAACCCCAGGCATTGCCGTTTGAGCTGTAGTCTTCGCGCACGGTTCCCCATGCACGTTCGCTGACGTATGGTCCCCACCGTTTCCAGTGAGCAACGCGCCTGCGTGATTCTTCGAGTCGTTGCCCTTCTGCCGTCAAATTTGATTTCCTGTTTGCCATTGATCTTGCGTTAGGCTGCTTTGAGTTCAGTGTGCCCGCATTTGGGGCAGCAATGTGCTTCCTTCAACACGCCTCCGAAAATTGAATCAATGATTTTTGGATCGTCGATGCCGTAATCAACCTTCATTGCGTGATGATTCATTTCGGCACCACAGTTAGGACAAATCAGTTTGGTTTGTGACATAGAGATTACCTCCAACTTGAAGATTAGTCGGTTGTGATGTGGCAGACCTTACAAAGGAGTGTCCACAACCTTCCAGGGTCGACCTGTAATGAACGCTTAACGTTTATTCAGTTGCTCGCGGAAGTAACTTCGCCAACTCTCCGGCAACGCCTCAACAGCAACTGCGCGCCGCAAAAGTTCGACGTTTCCCCTGTCTCGCGAATAGAGGCGGGTAACTTCATTGACGGTCACACTCGGCTCATTTCTTTTCACTAAAGCAAACTCATCACTGACGCCCACTTCTCCTTCTGCCAACACTCCCAAATAAAAACCTGAGCGTTCGCTCGCGAGAAACTTCTTGATGATGTCAGTTCGACCAAATCGGATACCGAGTTTGTAACAAGGCATGCGCGGTTCCGTGACGATAACTGTTGCTGAACCAACCCGGAATTGATCGCCAATGTTGAGTGTTGTTTCAGAGAATCCGGTGACTGTGAAATTTTCTCCGAACATTCCATACGGCAAGTCCATGTTGGGAAGCTCACGTCGCCAGTAGTCGTAGTGTTCAGCTGGATAAACGTAGACCGCTTTCGTTGGTCCACCATGAACGGAAAGATCCGCCTGTCGATCGCCGTCGAGATTCAGCGTTCTCAACATGACGCGACCTTCGATGGGTTGTTTAAAAATAGCAGTCGAAACAGGCTCGTCGTTACGCAATACGAGTTGCGGACGGCCAACTTGGATGGAAATGATTTTCATAAGCAAAGAAAGGTTCGAGACCCTACAGCGTCACATTCTCTCTCCCGTATCGAAGAACCTTCGACATCCAAATTAACTCCTTCAGAAACTGATCGACTCGTTTCACATATGCAGTGTCGAGTAGCATTCCAGCTTCGTCGAACAATTTGTGCGCGCCGGAAAAGTTTCCATCCCAAAAAATCGTAACCAGACCCAACTCTCTTAATACCGGTAGAAGATTTTCGATCATCCGCGTACCACCGAAGCCGCCGGCAGAAACACCACAAACGCCGACAGCTTTGTGGATGTACTCTTTTAGATTCGTATCGAGCGCGTGCTTCAGGAGGCCTGGATAACCGTGATTGTATTCCGGAACAACCAACACGAGACCATCAGCTCGTTCACAGGTTGCTGAGAAGACCGGGTCTTTAATCGCTTCGCCCGCGTCGTCAGTGGCGAAGGTCAGGTCGCGAAGATCGATCAATTCAGTCTCGACACCCTCTCGTTTCTGAACTTCATTGAAAACAAACCGTGCGACATTTTCACTTGCACGTCCTTTGCGAGTCGTGCCGAGAATCACAGGAATAAAAACGGGTCGATTCATTTGTGGTTCCTTGAAGCGATATTTTTAGAATAGGCTACTCAGACGGTCATAAATTAATGGCGCCGCCCACTACTTCTCAACAATTTCCATCACATGGCCATCAGGATCGCGAACGAGTAACCCCTTAGAAAAACCTAACCTGGTTTCATTGAGTGCAACTGCACCAGGAGATACGAACAAATATTTGCCCTTAATCAGATTCTGCGCCACACCGTCGACGGAACCAACCGTTAGACTCGTTTGCCAGTGAAACAGATCATTAGCTCTTGCATCAGCAGGATAAGCACGACCGTCGCGTGGCGCCAGGTACTCCAGAAACTCTATCCCTGGGCCACCATTTACTGCACGCATACCGGTGATTCGCAATCGCGCTCCAAACACGTTGTTAAGGTGCTCCTGTTCAGTGCCATAGTTCTCACTAGTGCCGCCGACCTGCAACCCGAGAGTGTCTTGGTAGAACTTTAAACTGGCATCGGTGTTACTCACGACGATCGCTGTGTGATCAATTCCCAGAAAAAGACTCGTCATTCTGTGCCATTTCTCGGCGCCTTTGCCTTCGGGAAACTGCAGTATTTCCAACGCGTGTTTATCCGGATCCTTGAAATAAAAAGCTCTGATACCGCCAGCATTTTTGTTCCAGTCAGGGAGTCGTTGTGGACCTGTCGACGCGTGTTCGACTTTGTTCTCACGTAACCACGCGTAGGCCTTGTCCATATCGCTGGTGATTATAGCCACGTGTTGGAACCAACGGTCATTACTTCGCGAGTCGACAGGGACAGGACGTCCTTTAGGCGCCAGGTATTCGGTAAGTTCAATAAACTCATTGCCAAGTCGCATCCGCACAACTCGCATGCGAACTCCAAAGACGCCTTCCAGTCGTTCGTAGTCCTCACCTGTGACCTCAACGTCTGAAACTTTTTCAAACGAGAGAACCTTTGAATAAAAGTCGACGGAGCGATCCATGTCTGAAACAGTCATCCCGACTGGACCAATCTCGCCGACTATTGTGGCTGCTGCGGAAAGGAAGGGGACGCGCGAACCAACAACTGGAATTCGCGCGTCCGTTGGCAGGACCTGTGTGGCAAGCAGAATCGCAAGAATTAAAACCGAAGAGATCGGAAACCGTCGCGATGAACTTATGCATAATTTAGTGAGCATGTTTCATTAGCCCTTTGAGGTCTACTGTTCTCAGTTCAATCAAGCCGCTCCAACAAGTGTTCTCCGACACGAAGAGCGTTCGCCATGATCGTCAACGCCGGGTTAACTGCACCGCTCGATGGGAAGAAGCTCGCGTCTACGACATACAAATTGTCAATTTCGTGTGCGCGGCAGTTTCTATTGAGAGCTGACGTCTTCGGATCGTCACCGAAACGAATGGTTCCGTTCTGATGAGCAACAGCAGCGAGCGGGAGTCTCTGGCCCACGAACAAATTGTATGCCAACAAACCCTGGTGACATTCATGACCATGAACGTCGCAGTTGGTTTGTTTCATCACTTCCTTCAGTTTTGCCTGCAGACGATTGTGACCCTCGAGATTATTTAGTTTGTAACTGAGCACGATCTTTCCTTCGCGATTAACGGTCACGCGGTTATCAGGGTCAGGCAAATCTTCCGACGTCAACCAGAAGTCGAGTGAATGTGTGGCCATCAACTCAAGTGTCCAACCAGGTGCGATTGCGGGAGCTCCGGCTTTCAAAGTGTCAGCGTCGAGCTTGCCGACGAAAGAAATGTGGCCCATTGGGAAATCCCAATCGCGCGATCCGAAATAGAAGTCGTTAATCGCAAGCGTTTTCTGGAAAATTGTAGGATTCGGACATTTTGAGAGCGCCATCAAAATCGAATTGATATGGCCCATGTAATGTCGACCTACGGTGTCTGAACCATTCGCCAGTCCGTTGGGATGTTTGTCATTGGCTGACTTGAGTAACAAAGCAGCTGAGTTCACCGCGCCACAAGAGGAAACGACTATCGAGCCCGAGTACTCTTCTCGCACTCCATTTCTGTCGACTATGACTTTTGAAATCTGTCGACCTGACGAGTCAGTGTCGAGGCGGACAACCTGTGCATTTGTTACCAGCGACACGTTGTCGCATTGGAGCGCAGGATCGACACAGATCGTTTGCGCGTCTGACTTAGCGCCAACAAGACAGGGATGTCCGTCGCACGTGTTGCAACGAATGCAGGCACTCGTACGCGGATTCTTTTCGTTAATCTTGATGCCGAGCGGAACGTGAAAGGGCGTCAGCCCAGCGCGCTCCAGATCGTCTGACAAATGTTGAATTCGTTGCTCATGACTGACTGCCGGATAACGGTAGGCTGCACTTGCACGAGGCTCAGTCGGATCTTCACCGCGATTCCCATGGACCTGGTAAAGATGTTCGGCCTGCGTGTAGTAAGGTTCCAGCTCGTCGTAGCTGATGGGCCAGGCAGGCGACATGCCGCCGTGATGGCGAATCTCATTGAAGTCGCGTTCGCGTAAGCGAAACAAGGCGGAGCCGTAAAATTTTGTGTTGCCACCGACGTAGTAGTTTGTGTGTGGATGAAGCGCACTGCCGCTGGCGTCAAACCATGCCTCCTTCGTGTTGTATTTCCCCTCAAGGTTGACAGCTTTTGTACTCCAATTATCTTTTTCGCGAGGCACGTAGTCGCCTCGTTCGAGCAGCAGGATCTTTTTT
>Ga0070671_100003583_pt1 | contig 12139 bp, 6 predicted proteins | sample KBSS73metaG_FD_65341 | JGI IMG/M metagenome (GOLD analysis project Ga0070671, IMG submission 65341) | Switchgrass rhizosphere microbial communities from Kellogg Biological Station, Michigan, USA - KBS S7-3 metaG | ecosystem: Host-associated > Plants > Roots > Rhizosphere > Soil ...
GACGTGTCGGTTGCTGGTCGGAATATCGATAAGGTGCCCCGGCTGGAGGGAGCGGACGTGGCTTGAAACGAGCTGTCCGTCGACCAGGTTTCCGGCTGAAAGCGGCATGAGGGTAACGAGCGCCAGCGACGCGGCAAGCGCGCCGGCGACGCCTGGCGCGAGCCATCCCGGGAGCAAGTGGCGCCCCGCTCGCCGATCATTGAGCTCGGGATGGGCCGCAATCCTCTCGACGAGCGCATCGGGCGCGACGTGCCGAACACCCCGCATGCCAAGAATGCCGTGGACCGCTTCCAGCCGTTCAAGCTCCTGGCGGCAGCCCTCGCAGCGAAGGACATGCGCTTCGGCGATCGCGGCGTTGAGCGCGTCAAGTTCGCCGTCGACCAGCGCGCCGAGCATCAGCTCGTTGTCAGCGCAGGCACTCATTGTTCGAGCTCCTCGTTTCATTCCTACCTGCCGCCGGGAGCAGCACCTTTGCGAGCATGGCCCGACCCCGCGACAAGCGGGACATGACCGTGCCGATTGGAACGCCGGTTACTTGCGCGATCTCGGCATAAGCAAGCTCCTCAAGATCGCGAAGGACAACCACTTCCCTGAACGGCTCCGGCATTGCCTCAATTGCTCTGCGCACGTGTTCAACATCCGACTTGGTGGCGAAATCCTCTTCTGGCGTTGGCCCCGGGTCAGGGGTCCCGTGCATTTCCTCGGCGATCTCGGCGGGGAGGTTGCCCTCAAAGACGGTCAGCGCTGCGAACTTGCGCTTGTTCGTCACGGCCGAGCGCGCACAATTGCGGACGATCGTGAACAGCCACGAGCGTTCGGAGCCCCCGCGAAATTGGCCAAGCGCCCGGTAAGCCGACAACATCGCATCTTGGACGACGTCCTGGCAAAGCTCTTCGTCGCGGGTGATGAAGCGCGCCAAGTTATACGCGCCGTCGATATGAGGCAAAATCAGCCGTTTGAAATCCTCGGCATTGCCGGCACCGGGCACTCCAGCGCCCGGTGCCGGACCGTTGCCTTCCGGTACGTCCGTGAAGCGGGGGAGGGTCATACTTCACGTTCGTTTTGCCGGTCAGCTTGGTCACGCTTTGACGATAACCGTTCCTGTCATGTGCGGATGAAGCGAGCAGAAATATGGAAACTGCCCGGCCTTGGCGAAGGTGAACGAGAATTTGTCACCGCTATCGAGCACCTTGGAACGGAACATGTTGTTGTTGGCGACAACGGTGTGGGGAATATCATCGTCATTGGTCCAGGTGACCGTGGTCCCGGCCTTGACCGTGATGACCTGGTTCTTGAACGTGAAATTGCCGATCTGGACGGTGGCTGGAACAGCAACTGCAGCCGCCGCCGGCTTCGCCATTGCCGGCTTGGCCGGGACCGCTTTGGTCATCCTTCCAGCCGGAGCGGCGATGCCGGCTCCGGCAAGAAGCGAGAGGTTCGCGGCGGCAACCAAGGCCGAGCCAAGGATCATCGAGCCATAGAAAGCGCGGGTCATGTGAGGTTCCTTCTTGAATCAGGCAGCGAGGGTGGAATCGATGAGGGCGATGCTTTTCCGGCCCGGAACGAAGAGCGCGTCGGTGATCCCCAGCATCGAATGGAGCTGCTCGGGCGCGACCTTGAGCGGTCCTGGCGAGGGCGCCGTGCCGGGCGCCGGCTGCGGGAACGCGGTCGAGCGAGCGGTGTGAAAGGCAATCCGTCCTTCGACCTTCTGCGTGATCTGGTGGATGTGGCCGTTGAGCACGGTGACCGACCCGAATCGCGCGAGCATCTTCAGCGCTTGGGCGCCATCGTCAGTGCCCCAGCCCCAGTCCGCGTAGACCGTCCAGAGCGGGATGTGTGCGAAGACGACAATGGGGGTTGAAGAGGGCCGGCCGGCAAGGTCGGCTTGGAGCCATTTCAATTGCTCTGCGCCAAGATTGCCCATGCCGCCGGGCTTCAGGTCTGCGACATTGACCAGCGCGATGAAATGGACGCCGCGATGGTCGAAGCTGTACCAGCCCGCCCCTTTGCTGCCCTTGCCGAACCGCCTGAGGAAGGCTTTGCCGCCTTCCGGATCGAGCATGTCGTGCTCGCCCGGAATATAGAAGACCGGCAGCCCGAGCTCTTTGAGCATCTGCTCGGCATCGTCGAATTCTTCGTCGCGCGAGAGCTGCGAGACGTCGCCGGTGTGGATGACGAAGTCCGGCCGCTGTGGCAGCGCCTTCAACTTGGCGATGGCTTCGCGGAAGGTGGCGCGCGCATCCGCGTTCGGGGGCTTGTTGAAGCCGATGTGACTGTCGCTGATCTGCGCAAAGGTGAATGGGGCGATTCCGCTGTGCTTTGGCGCCGCCAACGCCGCATCGAGCCCGATCGAGCTTCCAATGCCGCCGTCGAAGGCGAACAAGGCGCCCGTCCCGGCCCAGGCCATGCATTTCAAAAAACCGCGCCGGTCGTTTTCCATATCGTCAAGCATCGCAGGCCCTTTCGTGAAGCACTCGAAGGCCATGACTGCGCGAGCGACTGGTTTATTCCCGGGCGTGCGCTTTTTTTGGTTAATCGGGTTGGCGGGGCGAGGAACGGGGGTTGAAGGATCGCCGCCAGAAAGCAGGCGGCAGTTGTCGCTCCGTCAGCAGATGACGAGTTTGCGCGCCATTTCAGCCGACCTTCTTTTTGCGCGGTTTGGCCCTGATGACGGTCGGCGCAATCTCGCCGGTCATTAGCTGAGCGAGCGCTGCATGGAGCTGGACATCTTCGAGGATGAAGAAGAGCCCGCCGCGCCCGTTCTGGCTGCTTGCGCAATTGTTGCTGAGACGGCCCTGCTGGTTAAGGTCGCCGAAGATTACATAGGGGTGGTTTCCCTCGATAGACACCCCAAGCTTGGCATGGTTGCCGCCGCCCTTGAGGCTGATCGTCTTGTCTTTCCAGCTGCCGGTTACGGCGACTTCCACGGGGCCGGGCTCGCCGAGGTCGCTCCTCCAGCAGACAATCTGCCGACCGCGAACCGTCGTCGGGATGCGGGGCGCCGCCCACCAGGTTGCGGTCCGGAGGCCGGTGCCGCCGAGCCTTGCCGACACCATCTGCCAGGGTGGCACATGAAGCGCGGAGGGCTTGGCGATCAGCCTAACGCCGCTTGAGAGCGTGGCCTCGATGAGGCTGGTCGAGGGTGACTTGGCACCAAGGCGCCGAGCGCGCTCTTGAAGTTCGCTCGGCCCGCCGATGCGGGCAAGCTGGGGGTTGGCGACATCGGTCACGACCGAGGCGTTGGCCAGCGCATCTAGCAGCAGCGCCGTGTCGGCAGGAGAAAGCTGGAGCGCGAAGAAGTGCTGACTGTAGAGGATGTCGTTGGGTTTAGCGATGCAGCCGAGCGTGTTTCCCGACCCGTTGCGCGGGGCCGCGGCTGTGCCGGAGCCAGGCCAGGACGGCGTTGTAACCTGGAGGATCAGCCCATTGCCCGAACCATCCCAGGCGATGATGCCCTTCGAATGCCCCCAGGGGCCGCCGCAACTGTCCCCGCAGCCCCTGATCGCAGGATGGCGGTATAGTTGGTCGTTCCAGACGACGAAGTTGAGGTTGCCGTTATAGATTTCGCTGAAGGTCGCTCCGAGCGGGTCCGCGAGACTGGTGCCGATGAGGCCCATTCCCTGCAGGAGCGCGGCGAAATGGCTGTTTGCAGTTGCGTAGTCGAGGCTTGCGCGCTTGGCCTGCGGGCTGCCGCCGAACATGCAGCTTTGCACGGGCTTGGTGGGAAAGCTTTGCCCGTTGAGTTTGAAGGCGAACACCCATTGATGGGGCGCTCCTGCCGACGCGAGCGGCTGCGGCGGTGCTAATGGCTGCGCTCCCGCCGGCACCGAGAAGAAAGCGGCGATCGCCGCAAGGATCGGAATTTGGCCCGCTGCGCGGCGCATTGCTGCACCTCACTTCCCCCCAAGGGCTGATCCGAGCGCTTGTTGATTTATGCTAATGCCTGACCTTGGTAAAGTTCCATCGGACTGTACTCGGGCTGCCGGATTGCCGGATGCTGCTTCGCCGGATGCTTTCAAATTTGTAACGGAATTCCGTATTAAAGGTCAGAAATAACGGAATTCCGTTCCGAGCCTGGTGAATGCAGCGGTTTGGTGGCGGGCATTCACGGGCGATCGAAGGCGCCGGTTACCGCGCGTTCGACCAATGATGCGAAGATCGGCGGCGCTTCCTGCATCGGGTAGTGCCCGCAATTCTCAATGCTCCGTACCGTAAGGCGCGGGCAAAGCGCTTGCAGGGCGGCCCGCACCGCTCCCGGCCGCATGAGCTCGTTCGGATCTTCGTTGCCGGCGATGGCGATGACCGGCGCTTCGACGGTCCCCCCAAGGTCGGGGACGCCATCGCGCGCGAACATGTCGACATAGTCGGCAACCGCCTGCGGCTCCGCGCTTTCCCGCCACTGTTGAGCCTTGAGGCTGATCCAGCTCATCGAAAGCCGGCTGCCCCACATTTGCTGCAACGCCTTGATCCGCTCCTCATCGTCACCAAAAGCGATCCTCTTGGCGGCTTCGATGAGCCCCGGCGAAGCGCCGCCTCCCGGTGGCGGCGGACCGATGAGGACCAGGCGCTCGACCCGCATTGGCGCGCAGCACGCAAGGTGCAGCGCCGGAACGGTGCTCATCGAATGCGCAACCCAGGTGAAGCTTTGCCAGCCTAAGCTCTCAGCGAGGTCGATGACATCGGCGGCGGCCTGCGGGGCGTCATAGGGACCGCCGGCCGTCATCGAGCGCCCATAACCGCGAAGGTCAGCAAAGACCCAGCTGACGAGCCGGTCGTCGAGATAGGGCTCGGTCGCGAGCCAGCTCTGCGTGTCGCCGAGCCAGTCGTTGGTGACGATCGCGCGCGCTCTGCCAGTACCGAACCGCCGGTATCCAAGCGCCGGGAAGAAGCGCTTGGATAGTGGAGGCGGAGGCGGCCTCAGAGCGAGACCTGCAAGGTGACCCGGGTCGCGACATTGGTCCGGCCCTCGTGCTGCTCGGCCGAGACTTCGCCGCTGATCCGGCCCGCGCCGCGGCCAAAGCTGGCCCGCGCTCGCTCGACCCAGCCGCCCTTGCGGTCCTCGGGCAGGAGCGTGAACGGGCTCCCACCGGCAAAGTGCGCGGTGGTGTTCCCAAGCCGCCCGGATAGGATCTCGCGGCGGCCGCCTTCGACTTCCGCGGTGAACCAGGCCCGCTCCGGCCGGACGCTGCCAATACCAAGGTTGAGGGTCGCATTGCCGGCAAGCTCGTCGCTCTTGCGGCTGTTCACGATGAGGTCGACGGCACTTCCCCCGCCATGCTCCTCAAAATTGTCCTCGTGGAGGCGATTGTAATCGAGCGACAGGTTCGGGCGAACTCGGATCCCGCCGAGCTCCTGCTCATAGCTTGCGCCACCTTCGAGCGAGATGAGGTTTCCAAGCCAGCGGCCGTTCGAGGTCCGGACGATCGTTTCGCTACCTGTCGAGCCGGCGAACTGGCGGCGGCTGTTGAAGTGGATGACCGCATCGGACGCCCAAGCGTAAGGATGGAAAGCCCCGAAGTCGCCGTGCCAGTAGAGCGAATATTCATATTGCTTGGTGCGGACTTCATTATGCTCCGTATCGGTGTCGCGGTCGCGGCCACGAAGATAGCCGATCGAGGCCCCGAAGTTCCCGGCCCTGGTCTTGGCTTCGGCACCACCGGCGGTTCCCCAGCCGGTTGCGCGGTAGCCAGCGGTCTCGTTGCTGGCCTTGCTCGAGTTCCAATAAACATGATCCATCCAGATCGCCCAGCGATCGTGATCGATCCTCGGCGTTCCGCCGCCCTCGGTTCCGCGGGCAAACGCCCGTGCGCCTGCGGTCACGGTTTCGAACAGGCCGCCCGAATAATTGGGAAGGAGGCTCGAAACCGCCCGCCGAAGCCCCTGCGGGTCGGGGATATTGGCAAGGACGGCGCCCACCTTGGGGTCACTTGCAGCTGCCGCAACGATGGGATCGATTGCTGTCTTGCCGGCATCGTTGAGGCCAAGGTCGGCGATCGGACGGCGGACGACATCGAGCGCAATCTCCGTCGCGGTCCTGGTGAGCTTTGCCGGCAAGAACAGGATCGGGACCGCGATGTCGTTGGCGGTGAGGTTGTCGCCGCCCGTGATCGAGCCCGCGGTGATGAGTGCAAGATGGGCTGAATCGGTGAAGATGCCGGTCGGGCGCAAGAGCAGCTTCGAGCCCGCCGCGAAGCGCGCCTCGCCGCTTACCAGATAGTGGGTCGCGGTCCGTGCAGCGGCGTCGATATTCACGGTGAGCGTCCCGCCATTGAGGACCTGAAGGGTGTTCAAGGGGACGTTCTGGATGCCGGTGAGATCGAGCGTTCCGCCATTCACCACCAAGTCCGTGTTTTGGGATCCGGCAAGCGTCCCGGTGAAGCGGCCGGTTCCCGAGATGCCAAGGAAATCTTTGCCGCCGCCAAGGTCCAGCCGGCCGGTGAGGCGCGACGCGCCGCTAACGGTGATCGCCGCCGTTCCGCTCCCGAAGGTCACGTTGCCGGTGAGCGAGGAGGCCCCGGCGACATCGAGGCTGTTGTTGCCGCCTGAAAAGAGGACGTTGCCGGTGAGCGAAGCCAAATTATCGAGCTCAATCGTATCGCCGCCGTCGCGGAAGCTGACGTCGCCCGTGAGCTTTGCACCGTCGAACACACCGAGCGTCCCGGCGCCGTTCCCGAAGCTGACTTTGCCAGCGACGGTCGAACCGTCTTCGAGGTCGACGTCGTCATTGCCGTCACCAAGATCGATCCCGCCATTGGCCGCATTGAGCGTTGCATTGCCCTGAAGCAGGACGCTGTCGTTGCCAGCGCCCGTCGAGAGCTGGCCAGTGAAGCCGGCGCTCCCCGACAAGGTGACCACATCCTTGCCCCCGCTCAACAGGGCATTGCCGGCATATTTGGCGTTATCGGCAAGGCTGATGTCGCTGGTTCCGGCGCTAGCGAGGTTGAGCTGGCCGCTAAGGCTCGCTCCGTTGGCAAGCGCGATGGTCACCGGCGCGCCGCTGCCCGCAGTGACGTTGCCGGTGATCTTGGACGTATCTTTGAGGCTCAAGTTCGCTTGCTCGAGGAGGCTGAGGTCGCCGGTTGCTGATGCGCTGTTCGAAAGCGCGATGTCGATCGAGCCGCCGCCGCCGGTCGCCCCAGAAGCAATGATCGCACCGGTGAGCGCAGCAGTCCCCGAGAGCTGGAGCCGGTCGGCGCCGCCGCTCTGGAACAGTACCCTGCCGGCAACGGTACCCGCCTGGATGTCGACGAGATTATTGCCGCGGCCAAGAATGACGTCGCCTACGATCCGCGGCGCTGCCGCGCCAGGCGCTGCAAGCATCTGGCGGACGACGAGGTCGGCGCTGTTCCCGCTCGCGTCGATGGCGCGGTTGCTGCCGGAGCCTGCAACGCCGCTTGCCGAAATGGTGCCGCTGTTGACGATGAGGTTGAAGCTATCGGACGAGCCTTCGATCGCGGTCGCGCTGCGGCCGCCGGTGGCAACCGCCTGGATCGTGCCCGTGTTGCGGATCGTCGCGATCGAGCCCGTTCCGCCAAATTCGTTGAGGAGAATCCCGCGCGCCGAGCTTGTGGCGCCGGTCGTTTGCGCACTGATGGTGCCGTCGTTGCGGATCTGCGGTGTCGTCACATTTTCAAAGAGCGAGGAGACTGCCGTCGCGTCGGCTCCTACTGCCCGCGCAGTGACCGAGCCCGTGACACGGATGCCGCCCGCGATGCTGGCTCCGCCGCCGTCGGCGCCAAGCTGGATGCCGGTCGATTCATGCCCCGAATAGACGCCGTCGCTAAGGAGCGAGCCGTCGACCTCGAGGCCAAAGCCGTTGCTTCCCGAGGTAGGCCCGATCGTCACCGGGCCCGAGCCGTCGCCGATCGCGAGACCGGTCCCGCCAAGCGCGCGTACATTGGCGCTCGAGGTAAGCTCGATGCCGTCGGTGACGTCGGTGTTGACGAGGACCGCTGGCCCGGAGCCGAGAAGGTCGTCGGCATCAAGCTGGCTGAGGTTCGCTGGCGGTGTGGGGAAACGGTAACCCGTCACCGTGAGATTGCCCGACAATTGCAGCATGCCGGTGATCTCGCTCGTGAAGCCGCGGTTGAGGACGACGCCCGACGCATTGGGGCCCGAGACGTTGACCGTGCCGCCGATCCTGATGTCGCCGTTGATCCCGTCGTTGACCTCGACGCCGCGGCTATTCTCGCCGGTGACATCGATCAGGCCCAGATTGACAATGCTCCCCTGGGTCACTCCATTCTCATTGCCGGTTTCGATGCCCGTCGAATTCTGGCCGCGGACGATGATCTGGCCCGTGCTGCCGTTGATCACGTCCCCCGTGGCGACCACCAGCCGGATCCCGGTGCGTCCGGAGGCCATTGCGAAGGGGCCGTCGGGGTTGCCGCCGGCGTCGAGCGCCGGCCGGTAGCTCTCGTCGAGTTGGATCAGACCGTCGTTTTCGATTGCTCCTGGAAGGGCGTTCCGGTTCGCACCGGCGACAACGACGCCAATGGCGCCGTCGGTCCCGTCGAGGAGGATCCGTCCGCCCTGGTCGATGAAGCCGGCGTGACCGTTGTCGACGATAAGGCCGGGGCCGGCGCCCGCTGGCATGACCGTTCCGGTCGGACGGATTTCGACATCGTCGCCAGCACCGCCGTTGAGGGTTGCGGTATCGATAGTTGTTGTCGTGGTCCCCGTAACCATGGTGGCCGCGCCGGCGGCGCTCGCAATCAGGGCAAGAGGCGTCAGGCAGGATGTGGTAAGCAGTCGGCGCAAGTGGCCCTCCCATTTTATCAAGAGGGATTGCCAGCTCCTGGCTGCCTTCCCCCGTTAGGAGGTCCAGAGTCGGACTATGGTCCGTTTATTCCCGGCGTAGCGAGAATAATTGGGGATATGATGCCTCCTCGCGGCCGCGATCCGGCAGCGAGAAATTGTCGAGAGCGCCGGATCTTCGCCCTGCTCGAAGCGCCCGTCATGACGTTTGGCGGGAGAGCAGCCGTCGGAAGTTTCCAGGCGCCCTCCCGCGTCCAGGCGCCCCTGGTGATGGGCGTCTGGACTCTCAACCTGTCCTAGAGCGCAACCTGCAGCGAGACGCGGGTCGCGACATTGGTCTTGCCGTTCTGCTGCTCGGCCGAAACCTCGCCGCTGATCCGACCGGCGCCATGGCCGATCGAAGCGCGGGCGCGCCCGATCCAGCCGCTGTCGCGGCCTTCCGGCGTCAGCGTGAAGGAGCTGCCGCCCGCAAATTGCGCGGTGGTCGAGCCAAGCTTGCCCGAGAGGATCTCGCGGCGGCCGCCTTCGAGCTCGGCCGTGAACCATGTGCTCGTCGGGCTTACGCTGCCGACGCCCAAGTTGAGGGTTGCATTGCCGGCGAGCTCGTCGCTGGTGCGGCCGCTGACCTTGAGGTCGACGGCGCTACCGCCGCCGCTCTCCTGGTACCCATTTTCGTGAAGCCGGTTGTAGTCGAGCGACAAGTTCGGGCGAACCGTCAGCCCCCCGAAGCGGCGCTCATAACTCGCGCCGCCTTCCAGCGAGACGAGGTCGCCATGCCACGAACCGAAGCTCGTCCGAACGACCGCCTCGGTCCCGGTGTTGCCCGTGAACTGGCGGCGGCTGTTGAAATGAACGCTTGCGTCCGATGCCCAGGCATAAGGATGGAAATTCCCGAAATTGCCGTTCCAGTAGAGTGAACCTTCATATTGCTTGGTCCGGACTTCGTTGTGGGGCGTATCGCTGTTGCGGTCGCGGCCGCGAAGATAGCCGATCGAAGCCCCGAAATTGCCCGCGGCGGTTTTCACCTCGGCACCACCCGCGGTTCCCCAGCCGGTCGCCCGGAAGGCGGCCGTGTTGCCGGTGCCCTTGCTCGAATTGAAATAGACATGGTCCATCCAATAGGCCCAGCGGTCGTGGTCGACCCGCGGCACATTGCCGCCCTCGACCCGCCGGGCGAGGCTTCGGGCGCCCGCGGTCACGGTCTCGAACGCGCCGCCCGCATGGTCGGGGAGGAGCGTCGCGACCGCGCTCGAAAGCGCTGCCGTGCTGTCGATATTCATGAGCGCGGTCCCGAACTTCGTGTCGCTCGTCGCGGCCGCGAAGATCGGGTCGAGCGCAATGCCGCCGGAGCCGGTGAGGCCGAGCTCGGTGGCCGACTTCCTGACCAGGTCGAGGCCGATCTCGGTCGCGCTCCTCGTCAGCTGGAGCGATTTGAACAGAAACGGCACGGCAATCTGGTTGGCGGTGAGATTGTCGCCGCCGGTGATCGAGCCTGCAGTGATGAGCGCCAGGTGCGCCGAAGTCCCGAACATGCCGATCGGCCGCAGCAGGAGCTTGGACCCCGTGCCGAAGTTCGCAACGCCCGACACGATATAATGAGTCGCCGAACCCGTCGCGCCGGAAATGTTTACCGTGAGCGTTCCGCCATTGGAGACGTCGAGCGAGGCGAGCGTCACATTGCCGATATTGGTAAGGTCGAGCGTTCCGCCGCTCACCACCAGCCGGCTGTTCTGCGACTGGGCGAGCGAGCCCAGCAGGCGCGAAGTGCCCCCGATCGTCACCAGTCCGGCGCCACCGCCAAGGTCGAGCTTGCCGGTGAGGAGCGAGGAGCCGCCGAGCGTCACCGTCGACTTGCCGTTGCCGAACGTCACGTCTCCCGTGAGCGTGGCGGTATCGGCCAGGGCCAGCTGGTTGTCCGCGCCTGCAAAAGCGACCTTGCCAATGACCGAGCTTGCACCGGCGACGGAGAAGCTGTCGCCTCCGTCCAGGAATGTCGTCGGGCCGGTGAGTTTGGCTTGGCCGCTCAGGGACACGCTGTCATGTCCGTTTCGGAGCAAAAGATCCGATGTCAACAATGTCGCGCTATCACTCAACGTTACGATATCATCGCCATCACCAAGATCCGTAGCGCCGCTGATCATCGCATTGCCAGCAAGAGCGAGCCGGTCCGAATTGGCCCCGAAGCTGACGTTGCCGCTGATTATGGCGCTGTCGGCAAGGCTGAGCTGACTGCTGCCTTCGCCGAGAATCGCGCGTCCCGTAACCCGGGCATTGTCCGACAACGAAACAACGTTGCCGGCGATGCTCACAAGAATCAGGTCGCCCTTGAGAAGCGCGTTGTCGGAGAGGTTGATCGTGGCAGAAGTGGCGCCGGAAGAAGAAATGTTGCCCGTCAACACAGACGTGCCTGCAAGCGTAACGCCGGTGCCAATGCCGTCACCCCCTAAGGCAACCGTCCCAGTGAGCTTGGCTGCGTCCGCAAGCGACAGATGATTGTGCGCGCCTGCGAAGGTGACATTGCCAGCAATCGAAGCGCTGTCGGCAAGCGTCAATGCGTCGTCGCCATCGGTGAAGCCGATACTCCCGGTCTCCGCCGACTGGCCGATGAGGCTGAGACTGTCGTGGCCGTTTCCAAAAGCAATATTTCCGGTCGAAAGGGTGGCCTGGCCTGAAAGGGTGACCGCATCATCGCCCGCCCCGAGGGTGAGCGCGGTCGCGTTAACGGCGGCATTGCCCGAAAGATCGAGATGGTCAGTGCCGCCGCCGAAGGCAATCGAGCCGTTCCAGCTCGAATGATCAGCGAGGCTAAGGCTGTTGTTCCCGCCGCCGAGATTCGCATTGCCAACGAATTGGGCGGTATCGGACAGCGTTATTGTGTCGTCGCTGGATCCGCCGATCGTCAGCTGGCTGTTGAGGACGGAAGCATTGGCGAGGGCAATATGGACGGGGCCGGCGCCGGTTGCGTTGATGTCTCCCCGGAACCGGGTGCTGTCGGCAAGGCTGATGTCGAGCGGCGTGCTGGCATTGAGATTGCCGAGGATCGCGCTGCCGCCGGAGAGCGCGATTGCGAGCGAGCTTCCAGTTGCAGCCGGCATGTCGGTGATGTTGCCGGTGAGGCTCGCATCGCCCGACAATTGCAGGCGGTCGGCGCCGCCCTTTGAAAAATCGAGATCGCCGGTGACCGTACCGGCTTGGAGGTCGACGAGATCGTCGCCCGAGCCGAGAACGACATCGCCAACGATTTTTGGTGCGGGCTTTCCGACTGCGGCGGCGAGCTGGCGGATGGTGACACCCGCCGTCTCTAGATGGACGTCGATTGCCCGGTTGTTGCCTTGCCCGAGCGCGCCCGTCGCCGAAATGGTGCCGCTATTCTCGATCAAGG
>Ga0070671_100003585_pt1 | contig 12138 bp, 13 predicted proteins | sample KBSS73metaG_FD_65341 | JGI IMG/M metagenome (GOLD analysis project Ga0070671, IMG submission 65341) | Switchgrass rhizosphere microbial communities from Kellogg Biological Station, Michigan, USA - KBS S7-3 metaG | ecosystem: Host-associated > Plants > Roots > Rhizosphere > Soil ...
AATAATGCGATGCGGCATGGCCTTTATCCCAAGTTGAAGCTGCCTTCAGTCGGCACATTCTAAGGACTTCTCGAGCTGGAAGGCGGGCGATCAGCCTTCGCTTGACCAAAACTGGGTCAAATTTTGCTTCACTTAACCCGGTCGGCATTTGCTATAGATCAGCGATGACACGACGTCCGACATACGATGCGCGCACCGCGGCCGAGAAGGCGTTCAAGGCGGCGACCACCAAGCCGATCGAAGCGCCACCGCCGAAAGCGCCTTCGCTCCCAGGCGCCAAGGAAACGGTGTCGTTGCGCATCGATCGCGACGTGCTCGATTTCTTTCAGGAGGATGGCCCGGGCTGGCAGGACCGGATCAACGCTGCGCTACGCAAGGCCGCGGGAAAATAACGTCAGGTCGGTGGGGCGCACGGCCGGTAGGGCACTGCGGAGCACCAATTCGCGATGACTTCACAACGTCCAGAAGGGGAGCTCACCATGCGACATTCGTTCGGACTACGTGCGGCGCTGATGGCATTGACCGTCGCCCTCGTCGGCCTCGGCCTGTCATCCTCCGCTCGGGCCGATAGCGGCACCATCACCTTCCGCGTGCTCAAGGGTGGCTGGTTCATCGGCGCGTCCGGCGGCAGCGGGACCCTGTTCTTCCACGGACGGCGCTATCCGCTGTCGATCGGCGGCCTAAGCGTGGGCCTGGTGTTCGGTGGTTCAGAGACGTACTTCCAGGGTACGGTCACCAATATCCGCAGCCCGTACGATGTCACCGGTATCTACGGCGCAGCCGGCGCCGGCGCCGCGGTCGTCGCAGGCGGGCAGGTCATCGTATTGCGCAACGAAAAAGGCGCAGTCCTGAGACTGAGCGGTCAACAGATCGGATTGCAGATCAACGCCGACCTGAGCGGACTGAGCGTTTCGGTGCGATAGTCGCCAGTCAGTCGCCGGTCATACGCGTTGACGAACGGGCGATGTTGCTGCTCCAGCTGCGCGGAGCGGTCGGGACGCGCCCGGCACTATTTGCTTGCTGAATGGCCCGCAGGTTGAACATTTTTCCTCGTCATGCGCGGGCTTGACCCGCGCATCCATGCCGATTGGCCGCTAGTCGACAGCGCAGCAGGGATTGCCGGGTCAAGCCCGGCAAAGACGGGGAGAGGTGCGTTTCAATTCAACCGGATCATGCTTTACACGGTTGCGCGCTTCTTGCGCGCTCGCGCGGGCACGCTGCGGCCGGCGCGGATCATGAGGAATGCGCCCGAAAAGCTACCGGCGATTGTCCAGGTGCCGGCAATTTCAGTGGCATTGCCATTCAGGTCACCTCTGTAGCTCACCGCGCCGTATCCAAACCCGGGCGGATCGTAGGTTTTGACGAAGGCGACGGTACGGCTCTGCCGGTGTCCCGAGAGCAGCGCCAAGTGCGTCTTGCGCGGACAGCCGGGCAGCGCGCAGGGCTCATGCGTCGAGCCGGTAATTTGACCGCCCGACTCGATGAGCGTCGCGGTAAAGGCGACGGACCCGCAATCGGGCTGGTGGAACACGCCGTTCCAGACTCCGGTCAGATTGTCTGCCGCGCTCCCCGGGTTTTCATTCATCGCGACGCGAACTCCCAGGCACGGCGGCATATTAGCTGGGAACCGCCGTGGCCGCCAAAGCTTCGCCCCGAGGCTTGCCCGTAAACCCATCCACCGGCTGCCTCGGACTGGTGTTCCACCGGGGACACAATCTCAATTTCGCCCTATACTGCCCGTTTCTTCTATCTGGGACGAGGCAGTCTTTCTGGGGACGTCTGTGGCGGACGGGGTTTCCTACTTCTCGCGCTTCACGGTGAAGTTCACCGAGATCCTCGCCGTCGGGATGGCCACGGCGGTCAGCGGCTACTTGATCGCGCACGTCAGCGGGTTTCTGTCGTCGCCGGCGCCATCCCCGATACTGCCTGCACCCAACGCCGGCGAAGTGACCGTGAACCATCCGGCTCCGCCCAGCGCCGGTGCAGTGACCGTAAACAATCCGGCTGCGCCGAGCCTCCCCGTCCAGTCGGCCTCTCCCGGCCAGCCCGCGCCGCCGGCCCCGCTGGTTTCCACCGACGCTAACGAATCGCACGCGGCACCGTCGCAGGAAATCGCGACACCCGCCAAGCCGCCCGCACGGCCAACCGTGAGCGCGGCGCCCGCGCGCAAACGCGGCGCGCACGATACGGGTACGGCGGAGAGCAAGCCGAGCGAATCTGCCGAGAAGCCTCGCGACGCCGCTCAAGCCAAGCCGCGAGAGCCCGCCGAGAAGCCGCGCGATACGGCTGAAACCAAACCGCACGAGGCCGCCGAGAAGCCGCGCGACACGGCGGAAACCAAACCGCAGGAACCCGCCGAGAAGCCGCGCGATAGTGCCGAGGGCAAGCCGACCGGCGATGGAAAGCCGCGTGATTGGGAGTCGGTCGAGGCGCGGGTTCGCGCCGCGCTTGCGAATGCTGGTGCGAACCGGCCTGCGACGGCGGATGCCCCGCCACGCCAAGCCGACGTGCCGCAGCCGCTACCGGCGGTCACCGTGCAGCCGCCGGCCGCCGCCGCGCAACCGCGGACGATCGAGGATCCTTCCGTCGCCAACGCTGCCGCGGCCCCGAGTGCCGCAAGCTCCGAGGCGCCGATGGCGGCGGCGGTGCCGCAGGCTCCCTCCAAGCCCGAGCCACTCCCCGCGGTTGAGATAAAGTCACGACCGGTCGCCGATGTTGAGGCCGTCCCGCCCGCGCAGGCAGCCGCCGCTCCGGCAGAGGGTGAAACCCAAGGCGAACCGGCGGACCTCGTCTCCGCTATCAGGAAGCTCCCCGAGATATTGCGCAACGACAAGCCGGTGCCCGCCGGCGAAGCGCCGCGCCCGCCGATGCCGGTCGGCCAATAGCCGCCGCGTCGGCTCAACACCGCAAGGCTGGACAATCCCTCGAGCGATTGCAGACAGATCGCGTCAGCGCGGACGCTGGAGGCCCGCCGCCGCTATGACGGAAGGCGAGCGGAAGTTTCAGATCGTCCGATAGCCGCCGTCGGCCATGACGATCGAGCCGGTAACGTACGCCGAGAGGTCGGAGGCCAGGAAGATGGCCGGACCGACAATGTCCTCCGGCTTGCCGGCGCGGCCTAGCGGCGTGTGATCGAGAAAGACCTTCACCAGATCCGGGTTGGTCTGCCGCACCTTTTCGTTGAGCGGCGTCTCGATGAAACCCGGGCCGATGGCGTTGACGCGCACGCCCTCCTTGCCGAGCTCGGCGGCGAGCGCGCGGGTGAAGCCGAGCACGCCATGCTTCGAGGTCGTGTAGGCTGGCGAGTTCGGCGTACGCACGTGCATGAAGGATTGGATCGAGGCGATATTGACGATGCGCCCCTTGCTGGCGCGCAAGGCGCCAAGAAACGCATGCGTCACGTTGAAGACGCCGTTGAGGTTCACCGCCATGATGTCCTGCCAATCCTTGAGCAAGGCATCGGCTTCGCCCACGAACGCATTGCGCCGGTTGATGCCGGCATTGTTGATAAGGATCGAAACGGGACCGACGCGGCTCGCGACGTCCGCAGCGACGGTGCGGCAGGCATTGCGGTCGCTGACGTCGAGCGTGAAGGCCTGCGCCTTGCCCCCGGCTGCCCCGATCTCGGCTGCCGTCTTCGCCGCCCCCTCGCCATTGACGTCGAGCACTGCAACCTGCGCGCCCTCGCGGGCAAAGCCAAGCGCGATGGCGCGGCCGATCCCGGAGGCCGCGCCGGTGACGACCGCAACGTGATTTTGCAAAAGCCCAGGCATCTATCGCGTTCCCCCTTCGCATGAAGCGTGCGAGCATAGCAGCAACGCGCGCGCCGACGACAGCCGTTCCTCTTCGACTCCGCGGCGGCATGGTACTCGCGCGATCGCCTGCCCCGTTTGCCGCGAAGCGGCACGACGACGTCAATCTTCGAGATTGAGGCGATGGGCGTCGCCCTGTTTCAGGTTCGTGTGAAACAGCGGGTCGGTGAAGTCGCCGGCGCGTGGGCAGATGCGCGAAAGCTTCGCCTCGCCCGCGTTGTCCTGGATCTCCTCGGTCAAGTCCAGCATGGCGCCGGAGCGAACCAACACCAGCCTCGTCGCGGCGTCCTCGTCCACCTCCGGGTCGGTGTTGTGCGGGGCCGCGGCAGCAAAGCCCTTGTCGGCCGGCACGAACGCGGCCGTGAAGTGGCAGTGGTATTTGGCCCAGCCAAAGGTCGTCATGCCGAACGTCGCGCGATAGCGCCCCTCGCCGCCGTCGGCCGCAAGGAGGAGCTCGGAATCGTGGTTCTTCCATAGCCCGGCGAGCGAGGTCGCCGGCGCGAGGCTGCGCAGGAAGGCGACGCGCTCGCGGAGCTGCGCCTCGAGATCCGCCAACGCATCGGAGTCGCCGCCGCGCCGCAGGCGCGCGATCTCGGCGCGCAGCTCCTTTCCCTCGGGCGGGCTTTGCTTGCCCCAGACATCGCCCTCGAAGCCGGTGTCGAGGTTTTCGAGGAATTTCTTCTGATCGGCCCGCAATGCCTTCGCGGTGGCCGGATCGAGGCCGGCGATCGCGTGTTGCCACGCCGCCGCAAGCTCCCGATCGGCCGTTGCAATGCGGGCATCGGCGCAGGTCGCGAGCTCGCGCGCCGTCTTTGCCGTATGGCAGTCGAATGACGGCTCGGCGGCAAGCGGCGCCGCGAGCCGAGGTGCGAGCAGCAGCAGAAGCGCGAGGGGAACGGCGGTGCGGAGCATCCAACGGCCGACCGCTATTTTTTCAGCAGCCGGTCGCGCTGCTTGATCAGCCGGTCGAGCTCTTCCTGTTGCTGGGCGATCCGGTCGGCATTGCGGTCCTCGTCCTCGGCGCCCGACTGCGCGGCAGCCTGCTCGATGAGCTGCCGAATATTGTCGCGGGCGATGGCAATGCGCTGTTCAAGCTCGGCAAGCGAAAGCGAGGGGCCATTGGTCATCGAGTCTCTCCGGTCCTGGGAATTAGCGGCGATTGTAACCGGGATTTGGCGGCGCGAAATGCCCGCAATTCGGTCACACCCGATGAAATGCCGCGCCGCGCGTATTGAATCAGGGGAATAGCCGACTTGCCACTAGCCCTTCCGGCCTTCCCTGTACAACGACCAAACCGCGAAGAGCGCCGTGAGGGTCGCGAGCAGGAATAATCCCGAGAGCAGCGTTCCTTCGACGGGCCATTGCAGCAGACGAGCGAGATCATGAGCACATACGCCGCGAAGGTGAAGACGAGGCCGTAGAGATAGGGCCGTCCCTGCATTGCGGCGAGCACGGCAATCACCGCGACGGCCGCTTCGAGAATGATCGAGACAATCAGCATGGCGATCGAGGCTGTTTCCGCGCAGCCGGGGAAGTCCGTCTACAAGCGCGTCCCCAGCAGCTGTTTGGCGATCGTAGCAAGTAGCCCGCATGGAGCGAAGCGTAATGCGGGATTGGGCGGCGTGGCTTGTCCCGGATTTCGCTTCCCTCCATCCGGGCCACTTGCTCCCCACAGGGTATCGCTTCGCTCGATCCGGGCAGCAAAGCGGACCCCCGCCGGAGGCGCCGAAAAAACGTGTGTGTTGCTGCAGAGAAACAGGCGGGGGGCGGCCCGCACAGTATGGTTGCGGGCGGCCAAGCCTGTCCGCATCTTCAAGCGTCTTTAGGGAGCAAACACGCATGCGCATCTTATCCGCCCTTCGTGCCAGCCTGATCGCGTTGCCGGCCTTGGCCGGCGTCGCCTTCGGCTCCGCCGCATACGCCGACAGCGGCGGCATCAGCTTCAGCGTCATCAAGGCGGGCCTTGTCATCGGCGGCTCGGCCGGCTCGGGCACGCTCACCTTCCACGGCAAACGCTATCCGGTCGGGATCGGCGGCATCAGCTATGGGTTCACGTTCGGCGCTTCCGAGACGCGCTTCCACGGCACCGTGACCAACATCCGCAGCGCGTCGGACGTCTCCGGTGTCTATGCCGCCGGCAACGTCGGCGCGGCCATCGGACGGGGCGGGCAGGCGATCGTGCTCACCAACGGCAAGGGCGCGGTCCTGTCGCTGAGCGGCAGTTCGGTCGGCGCGATCGTCAGTGCCGATCTCAACGGCTTGGTGATTACGGTGAAGTAAGCGCTGAGGCTTTTCGGCTTTGTTGGTGGGCTGAGCCAAACGAAGCCCGCGAGCAGAGACTCCCGCAATCGCGTCGCAATGACGCATTCTCGTTCGCGCCAGGACGAACTACCCCCGCCCGCTATGCTTGCGCGCCGCGTCGAGGTGGCCGAAGTGCTGCACCGGGGCGGCCATCAGCAGGCGATAGCCTTCGCGCACAACGCGCTCGGCGTTGCCCTGCTCGACATGCGGATGGCCGACGACGACGTTGTGCTTCTTGCAGGTGTCGACGACACGTTTCATCCATTCCAGCACGACCTTGTGCTCGTATTGCCGCGGATAGCCAAGCTCCTGCGACAGGTCGCCTTCGCCGATGAGGATGCAGCCGATGCCGGGCACGTTGGCGAGGATGTCGTCGAGGTTTTCGACGCCGCGCGTATCCTCGACCTGTAGGACGCAGAAAATCTCGCCCTGCGGATTGAGCGGCCAGACGTCGGCCTTCTGGTAATATTCCTGCAGCGACAGGCCCCAGTAGCGCGCCGCGGCCGCCGGACCGTCGCCGCGCAGGCCGGGCGGTTCGTAGAGCGGCTTGCCCTTGAGCCGCGGGTAGCGGCAGGCGCCGACCGCATTGGTGGCTTCCTCGACGGTCGAAATATGCGGGAACACGAGGCCGTAGCAGCCGACATCGAGTGCCTGTTTGGCCTGCCATTGCGCCATTTCGCCGCCGTTGACCGGGACGCGGGCCAGCGGCGTCACCACCGGCGCCAGCGACGCACCGGCGAGCTGCGCCCGGTTGAGCATATATTGCAGGCAATCGCGCAACTGCCGGCCGTCCCACGGGCTATGCTCCATCTCGAACACGCAGCCGTCGAATTTGGACGTCGCCATCGCGACCGCGCTGTTGACCTCGGCGGGCGCGAAGCAGGTGAGCGCATGATGGCCCTGTTCGAGCGCACGGATGACGCCATTCAGTCGCGGAAGTTCAGCCATGTCGTCGTTTCCCCCGAAAGCTTGGCCCGCACCTTCCGGGTGACGGCGCAAGGCATCCCATAAGACATCCTATACGGAAGGCGTTGCTATACGAATGCCGCCGCGGTTTGACAATCGCGCGCCGCCCCGTAGCATCGCCGTCAACAAAACGGCGCCCCAATGATCATCGACTGCCACGGCCACTACACCACCGAGCCGGAGGACCTGCACCGCTTCCGCAAGGAACAGACCGCGGCAGCCGACGCTAAGAACAAGGCGGGGCCGCCATTGCGCGCTTCGCTCAAGATATCGGACGACGAGATCCGCGAGAGCATCGAGCAGAACCAGCTCAAGCTGCAGCGCGAGCGCGGCACCGATCTGACCATCTTCTCGCCGCGCGCCTCCGGCATGGGCCACCATGTCGGCGACGAGAGCGTGAGCCTCGAATGGTCGCAGATTTGCAACGACCTGATCCATCGCGTCTGCACGCTCTTCCCGCAGAATTTCATCGGCGTGTGCCAGCTGCCGCAATCGCCGGGCGTGCCGCCCAAAAACTCCGCCGCAGAGCTCGAGCGCTGCGTCAAGGAGCTGGGCTTCGTCGGCTGCAATCTCAATCCCGATCCGTCCGGCGGCTATTTCAACGCGCCGCCGCTCACCGACAAGTGGTGGTATCCGCTCTACGAGAAGATGGTCGAACTCGACGTGCCGGCTATGATCCATGTGTCCAGCTGCTGCAATCCGGCGATGCACACCACCGGATCCTATTATCTCAACGCCGACACGATGGCGTTCATGCAGATCATCCTCTCCGACCTGTTCAAGGATTTTCCGTCCCTCAAGCTTGTCATTCCGCATGGCGGCGGCGCCGTGCCGTTTCATTGGGGCCGCTTCCGCGGGCTCGCGCTCAACAACGGCCGGCCCGAACTTGCCGAGATCATCGGCGACAACATTTTCTTCGATACCTGCGTCTATCATCAGCCCGGCATCAATCTGCTCACCGAAGTGGTGCCGGCCGACAATATCCTGTTCGCCTCCGAAATGGTCGGCGCGGTCAAGGGGATCGACCCCAAGACCGGCTTTTACTTCGACGACACCAAGCGCTACGTCGACAAGGCGCCGGCGCTCAGCGACGCCGACCGGCGCAAGATTTTCGAGGGCAATGCCCGCAAGGTGTACAGCCGCCTGAGGACCAAAGCGGCTGCCAGGGCCACCGTTTAGGAACGCATCGGATCGACGAGATCACGTTGGCAAAATCGCGGCGCAAGGCGAAGCCGAACAAACTTCAGCTCGTCAGGATCGGCCACCGCGAGGTGGAGACCTTCGGTCTGGGCCAAGGCTTCTGGACCGACCTCTACCATCGCTCGATGACCGTTCGCTGGCCGGTGTTTTTCGCCAGCGCTGCACTGATCTTCATCGTGCTCAATGCCGTATTTGCCGGGCTCTTTTCGCTCGGCGATCATCCGATCGCCAACACCGCCGGACGGGGATTTCTCGATCTGTTTTATTTTTCGATCGAGACGCTGGCGACGGTCGGCTATGGCGACATGCATCCGCAAACCAACTACGGTCACCTCGTCGCCACGGTCGAAATCTTCACCGGCATGTCGTTCCTGGCGGTGATGACCGGGTTGATCTTTGCCCGCTTCTCACGGCCGCGCGCCCTTTTCGTGTTCGCCGATCATCCGGTGGTCACAACGCGCGACGGCCACCCCACTTTGATGATCCGACTCGCCAATGCGCGGCACAACACCATCTCCAGGGCAACCGCGCGGCTGTGGCTCATCCGCGCAGAAATCACCAAGGCCGGCGATCAATTTCGCCGCTTCTACGAGCTGAAGGTCGAACGCTACGAGCATCCGATGTTCGTGCTGAGCTGGACGCTGTTTCATACCATCGACAAAGACAGCATCCTGCACGGGGTGACGGCGGCGGAACTCGAGCAGGCGGACGCCTTTCTGGTCCTCAACGTTGACGGCCTCGACGACGGGTCAGCACAACAGCTTTACGCCCGGCACATTTATGCGCCACACGCCATCCGGTGGCGGCATCGCTACCGCAACATCGCCAGCGTCTCGCCGGAAGGACGGTTCCAGCTCGACTACACCAAGTTTCACGACGTGGTGCCGGAAGACTAGCCGGCCGTACCGAGGCGCGTGGCACAACGTGACGGGCACGCGGGGCAACGCGGTATCAGCGGTGTGCCTTCTTGCCGGCGCAGGACCGGCTTCCACTTATAGGCTAACATGCCGCGCCAAATAGCGGCCCGAGAGAGGCTCCCATGTCCATCCGACCGGTCAAGCGCATCGTCTCCTCCAAGCCGACGATCGAGGGCGCCGGCGTGCACCTGCGGCGCGCCTTCGGCTTCGGCGACACCACCGAGTTCGATCCGTTCCTGCTGCTTGACGATTTCCGCAACGACCGCCCGGACGAATACCGCGCCGGCTTCCCCTGGCATCCGCACCGCGGCATCGAGACCATTACCTATGTGCTCGCCGGCAATGTCGAGCACGGCGACAGCCTGGGCAACCGCGGCAATCTCGGCGCCGGCGACGTGCAGTGGATGACGGCCGGGCGCGGCATCCTTCATCAGGAAATGCCGCAGGGCGACGCGCAGGGCCGCATGCACGGCTTTCAGCTCTGGGCCAACCTACCCTCCTCGCTGAAGATGACGGCGCCGCGCTACCAGGACATCAAGGCTGGTGAAATTCCCGAGATGGTCGATGACGACGGCAGCGTCGTGCGCGTCGTCTGCGGCGACTTCTGGGGCCGTCGCGGCCCCGTCGAGGGCGTCGCCGCCGATCCGCGCTACCTCGACATCTCGGTGCCGGCAGGCAAGCGCAAGACGTTGCCGGTCGAACTCGAGCGGCACGCTTTCGCTTATGTGTTCGAAGGCTCCGGCAGCTTCCGCTCGGCCTCGCAGCCGTTCGGGGTGCTGACCGAAAAGAACGACGGCGGCAACGACATTCTGGTCCGGGAGCAGACCGGCAACCGCTCGCTCGTCCTCTTCGACAGCGGCGACGAGGTCACCGTGCAGGCGGGCGATGAGGGCATCCGCTTCCTCCTCGTCTCCGGCAAACCGATCGAGGAGCCGGTCGCCTGGTACGGGCCGATCGTGATGAACACCCAGGCCGAGTTGCAGCAGGCCTTCTCCGAGCTGCGCAGCGGCACGTTCATCAAGTAATCCGCCACTTTTTTCGGCAGACGGAATGGCATCACGCCGGCTGCGCCTGCGGCGCGCGCTTGAGCATGCCGCGCTGCGGGTCGTAGCCGATCACCGCGGCGGCAAAAAATACCACCGTCGCACCGACGACCACCGCCGCCGAAACGGCGTCGAATTCGCCATAGAGGGCGAAGCGGATCAACTCGACCGCATAGGTGAAGGGGTTGGCGGAGGAGATGTAGTAGAGGAACTCCGAGCCGCCCTCGCGCAGCCGCCACAGCGGGTAGAGCGCCGAGGAGAAAAAGAACATCGGGAACATCACGAAGTTCATGGCGCCGGCGAAGTTTTCCACCTGCCGGATGTAGACCGACAGGAACAGCCACAGCGCCCCGAGCATCAGGCTCGACACAATCAGCGCCGGCAGCACTTGGAGCCAGCCGATAGGCTCGAAGGTGACGTCGAAAAGAATGCAGACGGCGAGAAACACGTAGCACGTGATCACCGACAGCGCGGTGCCGGCGGCGAGCTTGCAGGCGAGCAGCACCCAGCGCGGCAACGGCGCGGTGAGCAACAGCCGCATCACGCCCATCTCGCGGTCGTAGACCATCGACAGCGACGACTGCATGCCGTGAAACAGCAGGATCATCCCGAGCAGGCCCGGCACGATGTAGAGCTGATAGGGGATGTAGGTCTTGTACGGTGGGATGATCGAGACGCCGAAAACGTTGTAGAAGCCGGCAGCGAACACGGCGAGCCAGATCAGCGGGCGCACCAGCGCCGACAGCAGCCGGCCGCGCTGCTGGGTGAATTTCACCATCTCGCGCGTGGTGACAGCGCGCAACGCCCGCAGGGTGTGGACGAGTTGCATGGACCGCCTCCCGCTCGTCCCCGCGCAAGCGGGGACCCATTTTCTCAATGCCGCCCTACCTGGATTCCCGCTTCCGCGGGAATGAGCGGAATATGTCTTATTTGTTCAAGTGACACTTCGACTCCGGCTCGTCGTCGCCGAGCGTATCGAGTTGGTTGACCCGGTGGAAAAAGCCTTCGATCGGCGCGGTGGCGACGACCTCGTAGGGCGCCGCGAGCAGGATCCCCTGGCGCAGCTGATGATCCCAGGGCCGCACGCTCATGGCGAGGCCCTTGGCGCCGTCGAAATCGCTGTCGCCGAGGATGAACGCGCGCTGCTTGGCGAACTCGGCCGAGTGCGTGCGCATCACCGACTGCACGATCATCTTGACCGCCATCCAGGCCGCCCAGTCCGGCCCTTCCATGCGGCGGCCGCCCGATTTGCGGTCGAAGCGCGAATTGACCTGCGGGCCGCCGTTGCGCTCCCAGGTCCAGTGCCAGGCGACCGGCTCGAGGTCGATGCTGCCGATGACCGGCCGCGGCCGCACTAGGTGGTAGGGCACGGTGCGGGCGAAATCGAAGGTGTCGTCGGCGACGAACACGGCGTCGAAATCGCGGTTGACCGCGCTCAGCAGCGCGGGATCGTTTGCCTCGCGCTCGCGCGGATCACTGCCGGGCTTGAAATGCTGGTGGGCGACGATACGCGCGCCGAACTTTTGCGCCGAACGCTCGAATGCCCCGGTCATCGTCGCGTCGGCCGGCTGCGGCCCTTCGAGGATGAGCAGGTCGCGCCATTTGCGCGAGATGAAATATTGCACCAAGCCGTCCATGAGCTGCGCGCGGCTCGGAAAGACATGGACGAACTCGGCCGCGCACACCTCGCGACGCAGGGAATCATCGGGCTCGGAGACATTGAACAGCAGCGCGTCGCGTCCATGGACCGCCGCGGCCAGCGGCTTGTATGCCTCGGTCGGCGCGTCGATGAGGAAAAAATGGGTGCCGGCATCAAGCGCCGCGAGCACGGCGGGCGCCACGTCTGCCGGCGATTTGGCGACAATGCGGTCGAGCGTGAAATCGGCGTTGAGCACGCGC
>Ga0070671_100003588_pt1 | contig 12130 bp, 11 predicted proteins | sample KBSS73metaG_FD_65341 | JGI IMG/M metagenome (GOLD analysis project Ga0070671, IMG submission 65341) | Switchgrass rhizosphere microbial communities from Kellogg Biological Station, Michigan, USA - KBS S7-3 metaG | ecosystem: Host-associated > Plants > Roots > Rhizosphere > Soil ...
TACATCGTCGGCGTCGAGCAGCTGACCACCACCACGCTGCGCAACGTGGTCGGCGGCATGACGCTGGAGCAGACGCTGACGTCGCGCGATCAGATCAACGGGCAGCTGCGCGGCGTGCTCGACGAGGCCACCGGCCGATGGGGTCTTCGGGTGGCGCGAGTCGAGTTGCGCAGCATCGACCCGCCGCCGTCGATCCAGGATTCGATGGAAAAGCAGATGCGCGCCGACCGCGAGAAGCGAGCCATGATCCTGACCGCGGAAGGCTCCCGCGAGGCGTCGATCAAACAGGCCGAAGGCCAGAAGCAGGCGCAGATTCTCGCCGCCGAGGGTGCCAAGCAGGCAGCGATCCTCGCCGCCGAGGCCGACCGGCAGTCGCGCATGCTGCGCGCCCAGGGTGAACGGGCGGCGTCCTACCTACAGGCACAGGGCCAGGCCAAGGCGATCGAGAAGACCTTCGCCGCGATCAAGAGGGGCAGGCCGACCCCTGAGATGCTGGCCTACCAATACCTGCAGACGCTTCCGCAGATGGCCAAGGGCGAGGCGAACAAGGTCTGGCTGGTGCCCAGCGACTTCGGCTCGGCCCTGGAGGGCTTCACCAAGATGCTGGGCGCCCCCGGCTCGGACGGTGTGTTCCGCTACACCCCGTCGCCGGTGGAGGAGGATCTGCCTGCGCCCGAGGACGATTCCGACGAAGTCGCCGAGTGGTTCACCACGCAGACAGACCCGGCGATCGCTCAGGCCGTCGCCAAGGCCGAGGCGGACGCGCGTGGCTCATCGGGCATCGGCGCCTTACCGCCGCCAGTGCCGCAGGACACGATGCCGACGATGCAGTATCCGCCGCTGTCACAGCAGCGGCAGGACGGTCCGCCGCAGGCGCCGGGACGGCACGGCGGCTAGTCCACTCAGCTGGTGATCGCCGGCTCGGTGTCGTGCGCCGAGTCGGCGAGCCGGTCGCGGTGATGGCGCCGGTGGGTGCGGATCTCGTAGATCAAGCCCGCGACGCCGATACTCGCGGTGCACAGCGACACCACGAAGAGCAGCGGGCTGACGTGGCCGGTGAGCGCGTCGCCGAGGATGACCACGGCGGCGGTGCCTGGCAGCAGACCCACCACGGTGGCCAGCGTGTATGGCAGCACACGCACCGCGGATGCCCCGCACGCGTAGTTGACGACAGAGAACGGCATCGCCGGGATCATCCGCATCGAGATCACCGTCGGCCAGCCGCGCTCGCGTAGCCGCGCGTCGACGGATTCCACCCGGGAGTGCTTGACCAGTCGACTCAGTTGCCAGCCCGCGGCGCGCACCACCAACAGCGCGATGACAGCGCTCACGGTGCTGGCCAGCACTGCCAAGGGCACACCCAGGTACGGCCCGAAGAGCAGGCCCGCGGTCAGGGTGAACACGGTGCGGGGAAATGGAAAGACCGTCACCACAATGTGTGCCGCCAGGAACGCCAGCGGGAACCAGGGGCCGGCCGACCTCACCCAATCACGCAGCTGAATGGCCGTTGGCAGCGGAACCAGCCAGGCAACTGCGACAAGAATCACAATTGCTGTCAGGATCGCGATGAAGCGGCGGGGCGAGACCGTCGATGCCGTGGAAATCGCCGCAGCACGCAGCGCGCGCAGGGTGCTGACGACGGGTTTCACGCCTACCAACACTACGGCCCGCGCCGCGGCGACACGTTCTGCGCATCCGTGTGAGTCGGCCAACCGGCAGGCGCTGCTGTGATGGCGATCATTTAGCCTGATGGCTGTGCAGAAACCCGGCGTTACGGATTCCGATATCGCGAGGTGGCGCTCGGCGGTAGCCGGCGTCCTTGCCAAAAGCACCCGGCGTGACCCCGCGGATTTGCCCGCCGAGCCTGAGCGGCTGCTGGACTCGCCGACCTACGAAGGTTTTCCGGTCCGCCCGCTCTACACCTCGCTCGACGAGCTGCCGGAACCGGCGCTGCCGGGGCAGTGGCCGTTCGTCCGCGGCGGCGATGCGCTGCGCGACGTCAAGTCGGGCTGGCGTGTCGCCGAAGTCTTTCCCGTCAACGGATCCTCGGCGGCCGACGCGAACGGCGCTGTGCTGGTCGCGTTGACCGAAGGCGTCAGCGCGCTGGTGCTGCGTGTCGGCGGCTCGGGGCTGGATCGGCTGCTCGACGGTGTGTTCCTCGATCTCGTGCCGATCGTGCTCGACGCGGGTGCCGATTATGTCGCGGCATCGGATGCGGTGTTGGCACTGTTGACCGACCTCGATGACGACCAACGCTCGCGGCTTTCGGTGGATCTCGGCGCCGACCCGTTGACCGCGCCGCTGAGCGGGCGCGCCACGGCGAACCTCGCCGATGTCGTTGCGGTGGCCGCGAGGGCCACTGGGTACGACGGCGGCGTGCGCGCGATCACGGTCGACGGCCCGGCGTTCCACAATCTCGGCGCCAGCGCGTCGTGGGAGTTGGCGGGCAGCATCGCCGCGGCCGTCGGGTATCTGCGGTCGCTCGGGGACGGCGGCATCGCACCGCGGGATGCGCTGCGGCAGATCAGTTTCCGGTTCGCCGCTGACGACGACCAATTCATGACCATCGCGAAGCTGCGCGTGGCGCGCCAGCTGTGGGCCCGAGTGGCCGAGGTGGTGGGGGAGCCCGACGCGGGAGCCGCCCGACTGCATGCGGTCACGTCGCTGCCGATGATGGCGCAGCGCGATCCGTGGGTGAACATGCTGCGCACCACAGTGGCGGCGTTCTCCGCGGGGGCAGGCGGGGCTGACACCGTGCTGGTCCACCCGTTCGACGTCGCCATCCCGGGTGGGTTCCCCGGCACCGCAGCCAGTTTCGCGCGTCGCATTGCCCGCAACACCCAACTGCTGCTGCTGGAGGAGTCGCACATCGGCCGAGTGCTCGACCCCGCGGGCGGCTCGTGGTTTGTCGAGGACCTCACCAAGAGCTTGGCCGAGCAGGCGTGGAAACACTTCCAGGACATCGAATCCCGCGGCGGTTTCAAGGCCGCCCGCGACTACGTCGTCGCCCAGATCAACGAGGTGGCCGAGCGCCGTGCCGACGACATCGCGCATCGGCGCACGGCGCTCACCGGCGTCAACGAGTATCCGAACTTGACGGAACCTCCACTGCCGCAAGGTGATTCCCTCGAAAACGTGGTGCGCTACGCCGCAGGCTTCGAGGCGCTGCGGGAACGATCAGACGCGTTCCTGGAGAAGACCGGATCGCGGCCGACGGCATTGCTGCTGCCGCTCGGTCCGCTGGCCGAACACAACATTCGCACCACGTTCGCAACCAACCTGCTCGCCTCCGGCGGCATCGAGGCGGTCACCGAGGACACGGGTGCGAAAGTCGCGGTGATCTGCGGCACCGACGCCCGCTACGCCGCAGAGGCCTCGGCGGCTGTCGAGGCCGCGCGCAAAGCCGGCGTTTCGCACGTCCTGCTCGCGGGCCCGGAAAAGGCTGTGGCCGAGACTGATTCGAAACCCGACGGGTATGTGACCGCCAAGATCGACGCGGTCGAAGTGTTGTCCGACCTGCTTACCCGATTGGGGGCCTGAGGTGACCGCGACTACCGGAATCGGCAGTTTCGCCGACGTACCACTGCACGGAGAGCAGAACAGCGCGCCGGCCACGGCAGCCGCCGTCGCCAAGCACGTCGAAGCGGCGGCCGCCGCGCACGGCTACACCCCGGACCAACTGGATTGGGCCACCCCTGAGGGCATCGACGTCAAGCCGGTGTACATCGGCGCAGACCGCGATGCCGCCGTCGGGGCCGGCTACCCGTTGAACAGTTTCCCCGGCGAGGCGCCGTACATCCGCGGTCCGTACCCGACCATGTACGTCAATCAACCGTGGACCATCCGCCAGTACGCCGGGTTCTCCACCGCCGCAGAGTCCAATGCGTTCTACCGGCGCAACCTCGCCGCAGGCCAGAAAGGCCTTTCGGTCGCATTCGACCTGGCGACCCACCGAGGCTATGACTCCGACCACCCACGCGTGCAAGGCGACGTCGGAATGGCAGGCGTGGCAATTGATTCCATTCTCGACATGCGCCAGCTGTTCGACGGCATCGACCTGTCGACGGTGTCGGTCTCGATGACGATGAATGGCGCGGTGCTGCCGATCCTTGCGCTGTACGTGGTGGCCGCCGAGGAGCAGGGGGTGCCGCCGGAGAAGCTGGCCGGAACCATCCAGAACGACATCCTCAAAGAGTTCATGGTCCGCAACACCTACATCTACCCGCCCAAGGCGTCGATGCGGATCATCTCCGACATCTTCGGCTACACCAGCACCAAGATGCCGAAGTTCAACTCGATCTCGATCTCCGGCTACCACATCCAGGAGGCCGGTGCCACAGCCGATTTGGAGCTGGCCTACACGCTTGCCGACGGCGTCGAGTACATCAAGGCGGGACTCGACGCGGGCCTGGACATCGACAAGTTCGCGCCCCGACTGAGCTTCTTCTGGGGCATCGGGATGAACTTCTTCATGGAGGTCGCCAAGCTGCGCGCAGGCCGGCTGCTGTGGAGCGAACTGGTCGCGGAGTTCAGCCCGAAGGACGCGAAATCGCTTTCGCTGCGCACACATTCGCAGACCTCTGGCTGGTCGCTGACGGCGCAGGACCCGTTCAACAACGTCGCGCGCACCTGCATCGAAGCGATGGCCGCCACCCAGGGACACACCCAGTCGCTGCACACCAACGCGCTCGACGAGGCGCTTGCGCTGCCGACCGACTTCTCCGCCCGCATCGCGCGAAACACCCAGCTGCTGCTGCAGCAGGAGTCGGGCACCACGCGGCCCATCGACCCATGGGGCGGCTCGTATTACGTGGAGTGGCTGACCCATCAGCTCGCCGAGAAGGTGCGCGCGCACATCAAAGAGGTCAACGAACACGGCGGCATGGCGCAGGCGATCAGCGACGGCATCCCCAAGATGCGAATCGAAGAGGCCGCCGCGCGCACGCAGGCCCGCATCGACTCCGGGCAGCAGCCGGTGATCGGCGTCAACAAGTACCAGGTTGACGAAGACCATGAGATCGAGGTCCTCAAGGTCGAGAACAGCAGGGTGCGCGCCGAGCAGATCGCGAAGCTGCAGCAGCTGCGCGCCGACCGCGACCAGTCGGCGGTCGACGCCGCGCTGGCGGAACTCAGCTCCGCTGCTCAATCCGGGGAAGGCAACCTGCTCGAGCTCGCCATCAACGCGGCCCGCGCCAAGGCCACCGTCGGCGAGATCTCCGATGCGCTCGAGAGGGTTTGGGGGCGCCATCAGGCCGAGATCCGTACCATCGCCGGGGTCTACCGCGACGAAGTCGGAAAGGTCAGCAATATCTCCAGCGCCACAGAGTTGGTCGAGAAGTTCGCCGAGGCCGACGGCCGCAGGCCCCGCATCCTGGTCGCGAAGATGGGCCAGGACGGGCACGATCGCGGCCAGAAGGTGATCGCAACGGCGTTCGCGGACATCGGCTTTGACGTCGACGTCGGCTCGCTGTTCTCGACTCCGGAAGAGGTGGCGCGCCAAGCCGCCGACAACGACGTGCACGTGGTCGGGGTGTCGTCGCTGGCCGCCGGGCACCTGACGCTGGTGCCGGCGCTGCGCGACGCGCTCGCCGAGGTGGGCAGGCCCGACATCATGATCGTCGTCGGCGGGGTCATCCCGCCCGGCGACTTCGACGAGCTGTACGCCGCCGGTGCGACGGCGATCTTCCCACCGGGCACAGTCATCGCCGACGCCGCGATCGGCCTGCTGCAGAAGCTGGCCGAGCGGCTGGGCTACAGCCTCGGCTAGATGACCACCCAGGTCGAAGAACTCGCGGCGGCCGTCCGCAGTGGCGACCGCGCGGCCCTGCCGAGAGCCATCACGCTGGTCGAGTCGACCCGCCCGGATCATCGCGAGCAGGCGCAACAACTGCTGCTCGAGCTGATGCCCGAAGCGGGCGGCGCCATGCATGTCGGCATCACCGGGGTGCCTGGCGTCGGCAAGTCGACGACCATCGAAGCGCTCGGCATGTACCTGATCGAGCAGGGTCACCGGGTCGCGGTGCTGGCCGTCGATCCGTCGTCCACCCGCACCGGCGGCTCGATCCTCGGTGACAAGACCCGGATGGCGCAGCTCGCGGTGCATCCCGACGCGTACATCCGGCCGTCGCCGACCTCGGGCACTCTCGGTGGCGTCGCGAAGGCCACCCGCGAAACCATCGTGTTGCTCGAGGCGGCAGGCTTCGACGTGATCCTGGTCGAGACCGTCGGTGTCGGGCAGTCCGAGGTGACCGTGGCCAACATGGTCGACACGTTCGTGTTCCTGACGCTGGCACGCACCGGCGATCAACTGCAGGGCATCAAGAAGGGCGTGCTCGAACTCGCCGACATCGTGGTGGTGAACAAGGCCGACGGTGAGCACGCGGCCGAGGCCAAGAAGGCGGCACGCGAACTCGCCGGAGCGATTCGCCTCATCTATCCGCGCGAAACCCTTTGGCGCCCACCGGTTCTCACTATGAGCGCGTTGGAGGGCAGCGGCCTCACCGAGCTGTGGGACACGGTGCTCAAACACCGCCAGGTGCTCAGCGACGCGGGGGAGTTCGAGACCCGCAGGCGTGCCCAGCAGGTGGACTGGACGTGGTCGATGGTGCGCGACACCGTCCTGGACCGGGTGCTGTCGCATCCGGCCGTCCGCAAGATCCGCGCCGAAGTCGAGCGCCAGGTGCGCGACGGCGAACTGACCCCCGCCCTTGCTGCGCAACAGCTGCTCGATGCGGCTGACGTGCGGTGATCTAACTAATTGGTAACACTTCGTTTATTTGCCGGGGTTGCAGGTAAATTCAATACATTGTGACGGGTGTCAAAAGCCGGGAGCGCAGCGCAGCGCTCCCACGCGGCATACAGGGCGCGGCCGACTCCAGCTTCGCCTGCACGGTGCGTGCGTTCTCCCAGCTGTTCCCCGGCAAGCGGTTCGGTGGCGGTGCACTAGCTGTCTACCTTCACGGCGAACCAGTGGTGGATGTCTGGACGGGATACGCCGACCGGCGCGGCGCCGAGTACTGGACCGCCGATACCGGCGCGATGGTGTGGTCGGTGACGAAAGGTCTCGCGTCGACGGTCATCCACCGACTGGCCGACCGCGGGCTGATCGACTACGACGACCCCGTCGCGGCCTACTGGCCCGAGTTCGGTGCCAACGGCAAGGCTGAGATCACCGTCCGCGATGTGATGCGGCACCGCGCCGGGCTGTCCCAGCTCAACGGGGTGAGCAAGGCCGAACTGCTGGACCACATGGCGATGGAGGCGCGCCTGGCTGCGGCGTCGGTGAACAAGGTGCTGCACGGCAAGCCGGCGTATCACGCGCTGACGTATGGCTGGCTGATGTCGGGCCTCGCCCGCGCCGTCACCGGCAAAGGCATGCGCGCTCTGATCCGCGAAGAGCTGGCCGAACCGTTGAACACCGACGGGTTGCACCTGGGCCGTCCGCCGGCCGATTCGCCGACGCGTGCCGCCCAGATCCTGGCGCCGCAGCGCACACTCAGCAATCCGGTCTTCAACTTCGTCGCGCCCCGGATCGCCGCTATGCAGTACTCCGGGGTGTTCGGCTCGATGTACTTCCCAGGCATGAAAGCCGTTGTGCAAGGAGATATCCCGTTCCTCGACTCGGAGATTCCCGCTGCCAACGGCGTGACGACAGCTAGAGGCCTGGCCAAGATGTACGGGGCGCTGGCCAATGGCGGGCGCATCGACGGCGAGCAGTTCCTTTCGCAGGAGCGGGTGACGGGTTGCATCGGCAAACCAAGCCTGCTGCCGGACCGAAACATCTTCGTGCCGTTGAGTTTCCACCTGGGCTACCATTCGCTGCCGTTCCCGCCGGGGCTGATGCCTGGCTTCGGGCATGCGGGGCTGGCCGGTTCGGTGGGCTGGGCCGATCCGCAGACCGGGCTGTCGTTCGGGTTCGTGCACAACCGACTGCTCACCAGGATGGTGCTCGACCAGGCGACCTTCGCCGGGATATATGCGCTGATCCGTCGCGACGCCGCGCAGGCGCGCACGCGCGGCTACCAGACGGTGCCAGCATTCGGCGCGCCCTACGACGAACAGAAGCCCGTCGCGCTGTAATTCAGCGGTTGGCGTTGGTGAACCACTTGGTCTTGTTGCGCCAGGACTCCGCCGAGGTGATTGCGAACCCCGCACCGCACATGCACGCGAACACCCACACCAGGGTGGTACCGCCCCACGTTGTCTGTAGCGGCGTAATGAAGGCCGTGGCCAGCCGGACGACGCACGCCGCCACACCCGCCGCCGAGGCGACGAGATAGATGTTGGCCACCCGGCGGGAACGCGGATCCTTGCGCAGCACGAGCAGCGCCCTGGCGCCGTAGGTCAGCAGGTAGATCAGCATGCCGCAGAGCAGCAGCCAGTAGATGTTCAGCCAGAAGTCGGTGGGCACCTGGAAGAAGTCGGCCTTGTATATCTTCGCGCCGTTGCCGAGGGTGAACGTGACCAGCAGCAGCGGGATGCACAGTGTCGCCGGGTATTCGACGTATTGCTTGAAGGTTCTCTGCAGGGAGTGGTCGTCCTGCAGCCTGCCCAGCGCGTTGTACACGACGGCGGATGCGGCGACGATGTAGAGGTCGTGGCCGATGTAGTCCTCGAGATTCCACTTGCCGGTCATCGCGTGCAGCCAATGGCCGAGCGTCTCCGACGCCCACGGCGACATCAGCAGAACCGCGCCCCCCTGCAATGCGATGTTCAGGGTCGCAGCGAACTCCCAGCGAGACGACCAGGTGACGCGACGGATCCACAAGCTCCACCCAATACATGCCAGGGTGATCGCTATCAGGGTTGCCAGAGCCATGGGAATCGCCTTCGTGCTGAGCCTGCCAGCAAAGTGTACGGCTTATCCGGGATTAAAGAGGAGGAGCGTCCGCCCTCGGTTTCATCTCGGATAGCTTCGGCGGGCGGGTCGACTGCTTGGTCTGCACGGTGTCCTGCACTGCCGTCATCGTCGTGAACGGGGCCGATTCGACGTAACTCCACACTTCCTGGCGGCTCATCAACCCGAACTGGATCTGCAAGTCGGGGTAGCTGAGCACGAACCTGTCGGCGACTCGCCGCAGCTCCTCGGCGTTCGGATAGTCGTCGTCCTTGATTCGCCGGTAGTAGGTGCTGCTCGAGATCCCCAGTGCGTCATAGATGTCCTTGGCATCGATGTCGCCGTCGAGGAGATAGTCAAGCAACGCCTTGAGCTGTCTGCCGTTCTCGTCGGTCCGTGGCATGCACTTACGATAGCTGGACTTCCCGGTTTTGGGCAGTACCCTTCGCAAATCGGATGGCTTAGCCGTTATTGACGCAGGTGTCACACTTTTGGGAGGGCTCTCCCAATTTTGGGAAAGCGGTGTTATGTTAGCTACATGGTTGCTCCCCATTTAGCTGATCAGACCAGCGAGATGACGTATCCGGTCGACACCCTGGCCATGGCCACGTTGCGGGTTGTCGACCATGACATTGCGGACGGGACGGCTCCTGTCCTCGACAAACTGTCCAAACTCCCTTCCGAAGAGGTGACCGCGGAAGTTGACGGAGCAACGGAATGGCTCGGGGTAGCGGCCGACGAGATCTTGCTTGCCGCACTCGGCCGGACCATCGCTCGCACCATCGGTGACGGTGTCGTCGCAGTCGACGTCACCGGCGAGCGGCGCTGGCTGCTTCATGGCATTCCGCTGCTGTGCGCGACGTCGCTACACGCGAGTCCGACGGAGATGCTCCGTGACGTGCATCGCCTGCTCAGTGCAAGCCCCGCGCCGTCGTCCCCGCTGTCGCCGGAGATCTTCCTCAACTACATCGGCACACTGGCCGATGGAACCGACCCGTCATACGAGACGCCGCCGGGCCTTGGATACGCACTCGAGCTGCGGGTGTACCGCATCGACGGCGAGCTGCACCTCGACTGGTGGTACGACACCACCCGGTTCGACCGCTACACGGTCGAAGAGCTCGCGGAACAGTTCCCGCTGGCGCTCTTCGAGATGACTTCAGACGCCGCCGCTCCGGTCTGACGTCACCGGGCATCTTCCAGGCGGAACCCAACCTTCATCGTTACCTGGAAGTGCCCGATGGCGCCTTCGGCCAGGTGCCCACGAACCGACTGCACCTCGAACCAGTCGAGGCCGCGCATGGTCTCCGAGGCACGTGATATCCCGTTGCGGATCGCTTCGTCGATGCTGTCGGGCGAGCTGCCGACGATCTCGATGATTCGGTACGTGTGTTCGCTCATGTCGCGAAGCTACGCGGTTTGGGGTGCCGCCATGTCGGAGTCGGCGAGCGCGTCCGTCTAGATGCACGTGCTGGGGTATGGTTTCCGAACCAGTTGGTTCGGGAAATTCCGGGAGGGCATTCAGTGGACATCGACAAGGCTCGGAGGCGTTTCGCCGAACTGCGTGGGCAGCGCGACGTGAGTCCCGCAGACCTCGACGAGATCTGGTCGGCGCTTCCCACCGTTCGGTCCACCGACATCGTCGGCAGCTGGAAGGGCGGCGAGTTTCACACCGGGCACAAGATGAACGGGCAGCTGGCGGCGGCGCGCTGGTTCGGCAAGAACTTCAAGTCGGTCGACGACGTCGAGCCGATCGTCTGTTACGACGATGACGGAAACCTGTTCTCCAACAACGAATTGAGCCGCGGCGGCGCCAGCCTGTGGGACATCGAATTCCGCGGCGAGATCACCGCCACGATGGTGTACGACGGCCAGCCCGTCTTCGATCACTTCAAGAAGGTCGACGACGACACCCTGATGGGCATCATGAACGGCAAGCGGCAACGAGTCAGCGGCAACCTGCTGTATTTCCTGCTCGAACGGGCCTGATGCGAGCAGCGGGGCATGCCACCCGTGAGCGCATCTTGGCAGCCGCCAAGGACGAGTTCACCGAATACGGCTTCGCGGGCGCGCGTCTGAACCGGATCACCTCGACGGCGCGTGCGAGCAAGGAGCGGCTGTACAGCTACTTCACGAGCAAGGAGCAGTTGTTCGAGGCCGTTGTGGCGCAATGGATCGAGGACGCGCCCTACCGGGCGCCGCTGACCGCCGAGGATGTGCCGGGCTACGTTGAGGCGCTGTTCGACAATCTCGTCGCGGACCCTCGCGGAGCCCGGCTGCAGCGCTGGATAGAACTCGAGGCACCGTCTGGACTGTCCGACGACCACCTGCTGCGACGGTTGTTCCGGGCGAAGCTCGCCGAAGTGCGCCGCGGCCAGCGGGCCGGCCTGATCGACGCGACCTGGCACCCGATGGACCTGGTGACGATGTTGACCGATATTGCGCAGTCGATGGCGGCGGGCGCGTCGGCGATCAGCAGCATCGCCGGCGAAGCCCGAAAGGGTGACACGTTGGTCGAGCGCAGGGCCGCGGCGGCAGAGGCGGCGCGTCGTCTGGTCAGCCCTGATTTGCGGCGGCCACTAGAATCGACCTAACGGCACCGATCCGGCCATCACCGGGGAGCCTTCGGAAGAACAGCTGAGCCAGCCAAGTAGACCCGAACGGGTGGGCCCGTCATCGCCCGCAGTTGAGCGGCGCACATCTGTGTGCGCAAGCGGGGTGGTACCGCGGCGCTCGCGCACCAGCGCGTCGTCGTCCCCGTGCCTAGACATTGGCATGGAGACGACCCACCACAGTGACCGCATATCCCAAGCCGACATCCGGAGCTCCGAAGTTTCCGGAGCTCGAACTCGACGTCCTCGACTACTGGGAGGCCGACGACACGTTTCGCGCGAGCGTCGCGCGTCGTGACAGCGCACCGGAATACGTGTTCTATGACGGCCCGCCGTTCGCCAACGGCCTGCCGCACTACGGGCATCTGCTGACCGGCTATGTGAAGGACATCGTGCCGCGCTACCGCACGATGCGCGGCTTCAAGGTGGAACGCCGCTTCGGCTGGGACACCCACGGGCTGCCCGCCGAGCTCGAGGTGCAGCGCCAGCTCGGCATCGCCGACAAGGCCCAGATCGAAGAGATGGGCATCGAGAAGTTCAACGAAGCCTGCCGTGAATCGGTGCTGAAATACACCAACGAATGGCGGGCCTACGTCACCCGGCAGGCGCGCTGGGTCGACTTCGACAACGATTACAAGACACTGGATCTCGGCTTCATGGAGTCGGTGATCTGGGCGTTCAA
>Ga0070671_100003590_pt1 | contig 12130 bp, 11 predicted proteins | sample KBSS73metaG_FD_65341 | JGI IMG/M metagenome (GOLD analysis project Ga0070671, IMG submission 65341) | Switchgrass rhizosphere microbial communities from Kellogg Biological Station, Michigan, USA - KBS S7-3 metaG | ecosystem: Host-associated > Plants > Roots > Rhizosphere > Soil ...
CGCGCCAGCTCAATCCGGCGCTCATGAACTTCGATCAGTGGGTGGCGGCGAACAAGAGCAAAATCCCTCTGTAAATTCCTGACGCTGGAGCGTGTGGGATTTTGGCTCACGGCTCAGGGCTCAAGCCTGAAACAAGAACGGCCGGTGGAATCCCACCGGCCGTTTCTTTTTGACCTGGGCCGGACAGGCATGAGCCTTGAGTCCTGAGCCCTGAGCCTTCAATTCGGATTCGCCAGCCTCTTCCTGCGCGCGAGCATCTCCTCGATCTGATACAGCCGCCCCTTGATCTCGCCGTTGTCCGGCTCGATCTCGAGCGCCTTCTTCAGCGTGGCGACGGCTGCCTCGTCGTCGTGCCCGCTCTGCGCGATCGCCTTCACGACCAGCGTGTTCACCGACTTCGGGAAGAACTCCAGGTTCAGGTCGGCGAGCGGGATGGCCACGTCGGGCCGTGCGTTGGCGAGCCGGCGCGCGACGCCGAGCAGCGTGTCCTCGCCGAAGTCGTAGGACCCGCGCCCGAAGTACTGGCCGCGAAGGTCGCGATACTGCTTGACGGCGGCGTCGGCGCCCTCGCGCACGCCGGTCAGAATCAGGATGTCGGCGAGCGGGCGTGGGATCGCCACACCACGGTGGCAGGTGGCACAGCTCACCGCCGTCGCTTCGCGTGCGGTCTTGCCAGTGGCCGACTGCACCGTAGCGTTCAGCGACGCGGTCATCGCGATCATCTCGCGCCCCACCTCCAGGCGCGGCTTGCCGTTGGCCGTGACCTTCGGCTCGGCGCCGCGGCCGGCGTGGCAGTAGTCGCAGGTGACCCCCAGCGCCGCGGCCACGCTGGCCATGTCGGGGAGCGGCGGTTTGGGCGGCGCCTGCTGGGCCAACGCAGGCGGCGCGAGCGCGAGGCACGCAAGAACGCAGACGGCCGGCGTTTTCATGGGCGCAGTTTACAATCGTGTCCCCATGAACACACGTGTTGCCGCACTCCTCGGGGCAGCGGGGCTCGCCGCGTTCGCCGCGGCGTTCCTCTCCCCCACTCTCGCAGGCCAGACCGCGACAGCCGCGTGCGCCGGCGCCCGCGATCTGCGCCTGATCAACGGCAACATCGTCACGATGGACGGCCGCGGCCGTAGCGTGCGCGAGGTCACGATTCAGGACGGGCGGTTCACGGCGGTAGGCCCGCGCGGCGGCGGGCAGCGGCTCAGCGCCTGCACGCGCACCATCAATTTGAACGGACGCACGGTTGTCCCCGGGCTCATCGACAACCACAATCACATCGTCCTGCTCGGCATCCGCCCCGGCTACCACACGCCGCTCGAGAACGCGACGTCGATGGCCGAGGTGCAGGCCGTGCTTCGCGCGCGCGCGCAGAACGTTCCGGCGGGCGCGTTCATCACCTCGATGGGCGGCTGGAATCCGGTGCAGTTCACGGAGAAGCGGCTGCCGACGCTGGCCGAGCTCGACGCCGCCACCATGCGCCACCCGGTGCTGGTGTTCCAGGGCTTCACCGGCCCCGCCGCCACCAACACGCCCGGCCGCACGTTCTTCGCGTCGAAGGGCATCGCGGTGAGCGACACCGGCCAGATCGCCGCGAACGCGCCGTCGATGGCGGCGCTCAACGCGCTGCGCGCCGTCCAGACGTTCGAGGACCGCAAGCGCGGTTCGGCAGAGGCGATGGCCTACTCGGCCAGCGTGGGCGTGACCACCAACGCCGACATGGGCGCGTTCAACCTGCCGGGCACGCCGGATCTGCAGGGGTCGTTCGAGGCCGACACGCTGGCCAGCGCCAACCAGTTCCGCATGTACGACGCCGTGCTGGCGCTCGCGCGCGAAGGCAGGATGACCACGCGGCTGCGCATCTACTTCCTGACGATGGACACGCGGCCCGACGTGCCGGTGCTGTCCGAGCGGCTGCGCAACACCTTCGGCGACTTCGGCGACGGGATGGTGAGGGTGTCGGGCGTCGGCGAGTTCGCCTCGCAGTGGCCGCTCTTCGGCCCGGCGACGCCGACCAACTACACCGCCGCGCTGCAGGCGGTGGCCAAGGCGGGCTGGGCGTTCCAGCAGCACAGCCTGTCGCCGGCCGAGAACGAGCTCACGATCAGCACGTTCGAGACGGTGAACAAGACCACGCCGATCAAGGACCTGCGCTGGTCGCTCGCCCACGTCGGGTCGATCGACGCCGCGGGCATCAACCGGCTCAAGGCAATGGGCGCGGCCATCGCGGTGCACCCGTTCCAGTACCTCGCCGGCGGCCGCGGCGGCCCGCCGCTGCGCACGATCGTGGACAGCGGCATCAAGGTGGGCGCGGGATCGGATTCGGCGCAGATCTCCACCCTCAACCCGTGGAACATGATTTCCTACATGGTCACCGGCCGCAGCTCCGACGGCATGCTGATCAACGCCGGCCAGCAGCTCACGCGCATGGAAGCGCTGCGGCTCTATACCGCCGAGAACGGCTGGTTCCTGAAGGAAGAGAAGGACCTCGGGACGATCGAGGCCGGCAAGCTCGGCGACCTCGTCGTGCTCAGCGACGACTACTTCAGTCCGATGCGGGTACCGGACGACAAGATCCGCTCGCTCCGCTCAGTCCTGACCGTCGTGGACGGAAAGGTCGTGCACGATGCGCTGGCGGCGCGATAATCGGATCAACCGTCGATCATGGAGGGTTCCCATGCGCCTGATTTCGAAGGCTCTGTGCCTGCTCGCCGTACTCACCGCGGCGTGCTCCAGCGGCAATGCCGGTCCGACGTTCGACGCCGCTGATCAGGACAAGATCAAAGCGGTCATCCAGCGGCTGACCGAGGCGTTCAACGCCAAGGACGCCGCCAAGGCCGCGGCGCTCTACACACCCGAGGCGGTGGTGATGCCGCCCAACAAGGCGCTGTCGCGCGGCCGCAACTTCGTGGAGCAGTACTACACGAGCCGCTTCGGCGAGGGCGCCACCGAGCTCGCGCTGCAGCCGAACGAGATCAAGGGGTCGGGCACGCTGGCGGTGGCCATGGGCGACTACCGGCTCACCCTCGCGCCGCCGCAGGGGCCCCGGCGCCGCGACCGCGGCAAGTTCGTGTGGATCTTCCGCGAGCTGAACAACGTGTGGATGATCGACGGCATCATCTTCAGCAGCGACTTCGCGGAGCTGCCGCCGGCGTAAGACGGCGACGCGCCTCGGCTGCGATCGACGCCGGATGAGTCCCTCGAATCGGCACGCGCAGCAACATCTACCCGGCCATCCCTGCGTTCCGGGCGAATCGCCAATCGTGCGGCCGCGGGCGCACGGCACGCGTTGTGCTCTTCACACCCCTTGACACGTCGCACACCGCGGCAGATTCGAGGAAGAAGACATGGCAACCGGTACCCTGCGCGACGCTTTCGTCGACGAACTCAAAGACTCGTACGACAGTGAAAAGCAGCTCATCAAGGCGTTGAAGAAGATGGCGAAGGCGGCAAAGGCCGACGAGCTGCGGACTGCGTTCGAGACCCATCTCGAGGAAACTCAGGGGCAGGTAGAACGCCTCGAACAGGTGTTCGGCTTGCTGGACGAAAAGGTCAAGGGCAAGCACTGCGACGGCATCGCCGGCATCATCGAGGAAGGCAGTGCGGTCATGGACGAGGATTTCGACGACGCCACCATGAACGCCTGCCTGATCGCGTCGGGCCAGCGCGCTGAACACTACGAGATGGCGGCGTACGGCACGCTGGTGGCCTGGGCTCGCGTCCTCGGACTCGACGACGCCGCCGATCTCCTGCAGCAGACGCTCGACGAAGAGAAGGCTGCAGACAAGAAGCTGTCCTCGCTGGCCGAGGGCGGAATCAACGAAGACGCCGTCGGGTCGCCGAAGACGAGCGGCGCGCGGGCTCGCACCGCTCGAGCCCGATCGTAAGACCTCCACCCGTTTCTGACACTACGCGCCACAACGCCGATACGGCATTCGTGTCTGCGTCGGAGCCCCCACGGCTCGGGCGCTTCCGGAGAAATTCATGATTCACTACCGTTCCATTCAGCTCCTCCAGGCCCTTCTGCTGTGCGGCCTGATTGCGTCCTCGGCAGCCGCGCAGACCGCGCCGGACAACACCAAAGTGAACACGCGCGACCGCGCCGCGGGCGCCGTGACGGCCGATCAGCAGAAGGAGACGCCCACGGACCGCGATCTCACCAAGCGGATCCGGCAGGCCGTCGTCGGCGACAAGTCGCTGTCGACGTATGCGCACAACGTGAAGATCGTCGCCCGCGACGGACAGGTCACGCTCAAGGGGCCGGTCAACACCGACGCCGAGAAGCAGGCGATTGAGAAAAAGGCAATTGCCGTAGCCGGCGCGAACCGTGTGACCAACGAAATCACCGTAGCCGCGACCCCGGCTGCCAAGACTCCCAAACAGTAAGACCCCCATCGCAGGAGACAGACATGGAAGACAAGAAAATCGCGGTATTCGGCATCTATCGCAGCCTCGCGCAGGCCGAGACGGGCGTGGACGCGCTCGTCGCGTCGCGCTTCAGCAACGCGGACGTCTCGGTGCTGGCCCCGGATCAGCAGGGCACCAAGGACTTCGCGCACGAGAAGCACACGAAGTCACCCGAGGGGGCCACGACGGGCGCGGCCACCGGCGGCGTGGTCGGCGGAACCGTCGGGCTCCTGGTGGGGCTCGGCGCGCTGGCGATTCCGGGCCTCGGCCCGTTCATCGCCGCCGGGCCGATCATGGCAACGCTCGCCGGTGTGGGCGCCGGCGGTGCGGTCGGCGGCCTGATTGGAGCGCTGGTCGGCATGGGCCTTCCTGAATACGAAGCCAAGCGATACGAGGGCCGCGTCAAGAACGGCGGGGTGCTCCTCTCGGTGCACTGCTCGACCTCTGACGAGGTGACGCGAGCGAAAGCGATCCTCGAGCAGACCGGCGCCGACGACATCGCGTCGTCGGGCGAGAAGCGCGGCGAAGAAGCGGTCGCCGTGCCCGCCCGAGATCGCGATCGCAGGTTGATGTAGAAGTCGCCGATCCGGCGCGGCCCTTGCCGCGCCGGAGTTCGTCCTGGCTTCAGCGCCCGTCGGCGGCGCGCGCGGCCTTGAGGATGTTCTGGAGGCCGTAATTCCCCTCGTGGCACTCGAAGGGCATGACGGGACGCGGGTCGTGCGTCAGCGGCATTGCGATCGTCCACGGCCGCTCCCACGTTTCGGGATCCTCGATCGTCGCGGTCCAGTCGATCGCGTCCTGCGACACCTTGGTGAACCGCTCGACGATGCGCAGCGTGCGCGGATCGGCGCCTCGATACGCCGTGAGCGCGTTGAAGTTGGTCGTCTCCACGACCAGCGTGCTCCCCTCCCAGTGTCCACGCGCGTCTCCCATGTAGGAGCGGACGCCGGGGCGCACATGCGGGCGCCCGTCCACCGGAATCACGCGCGACTCGTGAATGATCTCGTAAGTGATCACCACGAAGCCGGGCGTCTGGAAGATCTGGTAGTTGTTCCCGTACATCACCGGGATCATCGAGCCCGGCACGCCGCGTGAGATGCAGCGCTCGAGCAGCCCGAGATCCTCGGGGCCGTTGAACGGACCGCCCAGGAAGCTGCTCTTCGCGCGGCCAGCCGCCTGCGCGCGGCGCCGCCCATTCGCCGTGAGCGGCGGCACGTGGCCGTCGGGCGGATCGACGATCAGCCACGGCTGCCGGCGCTTCTTGAGATCGAGGATCTGCAGCCACCACTCGTCAGGCCCGCGCGGCCCGGGCGCCAGCCCCTCGATGGCTTCCTTCTCGGCGTCGCGCCGGAACGCCGCCACCTCTTCGGACGTCAGGTCCTCGATCCGCTTGCCCGCAAACCGTGCGGGACGCTCGAGCGGCGTCGCGTACTCGTTCGAGTTGGTGTAGTCGCCCTGCAGGTCGGGATCGCCCCACGGTGTGCGGCCGGGCGTGTACTTCTGCGCGACCGCTGGCGCGGCGAGCGCGACGGCGACGATGAGTAGAAGGACGGGCCGCCTGAAGGCGGCCCCCACGTGCGTCACCGCCCTTTACACTCGCGCTGTCGATGTCGGAGACGGCGCCGCCTTCTCGATCCAGCTCTTGATCACCTCGAACACCTGCCGCCGGTTGTTCTCGAACATCGCGAAGTGGCTGTTCCCAAGCAGACCACGCTGCTTGAGGTCGATGAGCTCCGCCTTGGCGCCCGACGCCGTGAGCGCGTCGATGATCGGCCCGCCCGGACGCCCGCCGCGCTCCGACAGCAGGTACATCACCGGCATGTTCTTCAGCCCGGGTAGCGGCGTGCCCGCCGTGCCGCCCGGACCGACGAGCGGTGCCGTAGCGCCCTCGAACGAGGCGAGCGCCTTCACCAGATTCGGCCGTTCGTTGGCCACGATCCATCCAAACGGCCCGCCGGCCGAGTGGGTCAGCACGACGCACGGCCCGATGCGATCGACGAGCTGCGCTCCGTAGCGCCGCCACAGGTCCTGCGCGAGCTGTCCGTTGCGCGGCGTGGAGTTGGCCGCCGCCACCAGCTGATCGACGAGCGGATCGCCCACGTCGCCCGTCGTACCGGGCCACTGCTTGTTCGGGCCGCGTGCCGAGGTCACCGTATCGCGCGTCAGCAGGTCGTAGGTGACCAGCGGTCCGATCTCGCCAAGCGCGTCCGGGTGATACACGGAGCGGCCGTGGCCGGGCCGATCGACGAGGTACACGGTGTAGCCGGCCTGCACGAAGTGGTGTGCCCAGCCCGAGCCGCCGCCGAGCCCCATGTAGTGCACCATCTGGCCGCCGCCGCCGTGCACGAGCACGATCGGCAGCGGGTAGCGCGGCTGCGCCGGCTCGATCTTCTGCACGAACATCGGCGCCACTTCGATGGTGCCGTACGGCATCGTCTTGTGCTCGGTGCCCACCCAGAAGCTGCTGAAGTCCGCCAGCTTCAACGCCAGCGAATCGCCCGCCTGCCGCCGCGGCGCCGGCGCCTGGTTGTTGCTGCCGGTGACGTTCTTGTTCATCCAGTCGACGAGCGGCTGCAGCACCTCACGGTTGTTCTTCTCGGCCATCATCATGTGGCCGTTGCCCTTGATGCCGAGCGCGCCGAGACGCAGTTCCTCGGCCTGCACGCCCGCCTGCTTGAGGAAGGCGACGCCTCCGGGGTTGCCGGGCGATGCGAACGACGAATCGGACGTCACCATCAGGACCTTGGTGTTCTTCAGGTTCGGCAGCTTGCGCGCCGGCTCTGCCTGCAGGAAGTAGCCGGCAATGCCCGGCTCGGGGCTGGCGACGTAGGTCGTCTTGATCTCGGACGGGTCGGTGACCGGCGGATCGTAGGTGACCGGCACGCTCGACATGCCCCAGCGGTTGCCGCCGGCGAATCCGGAGCCGGCGCCTTCGATGATGACGGTCGCCTTCACGAGATTCGGCCGCGCCTCGGCGACGAGCAGACCGAAGGGGCCGCCCGCCGAGTGGGTCATGATGATCGCGGGACCGATCTTGTCGAGCAGATCGGCGCCGGCCTGTCGCCACGCGAGGTGCTGGACGTTCAGCTGACCCGCGGGACCCGCGTTGGCCGGTTGCGGCGGACCGGCGGCCGCGGCGCCTCGCCCACCGCCACCGCCCGCGCGACCGGCCGGTGCACCGCCCTGCCGCGCGCCCGCGGCGCCCGCAGGAGGCGGCGTCTGGACGTAGCTGCCACCCAGGCCGGCCACGAGTTGATCGAGATCGGGCGAGCCCACGTTGCCGGGACCGGGCCACTGATTGGCGTTCTTCTGATACTCGTTCGCCGGCTGCGCCGGATTGCCCGACGGCGGCGTGAAGCGCCCGGCCAGGCTCTCGAGCGTGATGTGGTTCGCCGGGAACCCGCCGTGGAGATCGGGATGGAGCGGCGAACGCCCATGGCCGGGGCGATCGACCACGTAGACCTTGTATCCCTCCTGCACCAGGTATTGGAACCAGCCGGGACGTCCGTCCGGCGTTTCCATCCAGTCGGTGCCCTGTCCGCCGCCGCCGTGCACCAGCACAACCGGGAACGGACGCCTCACCTGCGCCGGGATCATGTACTCGACGTACATCTGCTGGCCGCCCACGTAGGCGCCGCGCGCCGTCTCCGCGCGCTTGACGTTCACCCACATGTAGCTCCACTCGGCGACGTCGAGCGGAATCTTCTTCGACGTGGCCACGGCCGTCTGCGCCAGGCCGGCTGCGTTGGCCGTGCCGGTTGCGAGCGGGCCGAGTGTGGCCGCGGCAGCGCCGGCGACGCCGAGCGCGGCGGCGCGGCTCATGAAATCGCGGCGGCTGATCTGGCCGGTGGCGAATTCGGTGTAGAGGCTGGTGACTTGGACATCCTTCGACGGGGAGGGATTTGTGCTCATGGGCGCTCCGGCGTGCGGCTGAAGAACGATCGAACGGGCTTGCCGCGCCGAAGCTGCGCCGAAGCCCAGAGGGCGGAGGCGAGGCGAAGGCGGGCGTCGCAAGCATCCGGCAATCGCGCGCCGGTGTCAACGTTTTGGGAGCGGGATCAACTCCTCGCCTGCGTCGTCGTACAGACGCAGTACCGGTTCCGACGCCTCGACCGCGCGCCCCCGGTCCAGCAGGACCAGGGAACGCTCGGATGTGAGGCTCCAGTGCGAGCGCGCGCGCGTCCGCACCGTGGCATTGAGCCTTTCCAGGAGCGTCTCGTCCAGCGGATGGGTCGCGTCTCGCCACGCCGCCACCGGGCGGATGACGACCACGCCGTCGAGCATGCGCCAGGCGTAGCGCCGATCCTTCGTGACGACGGCGTCGAGCGCCTGGCGGAGCGGGACGCCGCGCACGTCGAGCGGAGTCGGCCGCACGCTCACGATCGGCCTTTCGCGTACCACGGACGGACGAATCGGCCCCCGCACGCGCTCGGCCAGTGCGCCCGCTTCCTCGAACCCTAGCGGAACGCCCAGGCGGATGGCGATCGCCACCACCTCTGTGACGTCCACGCCCGTGGCGTCGTCGGGCATCCGGACGGAGAGGGGATCCGGCGAGACGTTCTGCGCAATGGCCGCGCAGGGCGATGCCAATACCGCAACGACGCCCACGACAATTGACAGCGCTCGCGTCGGACTCGCCCGCATTTTCGGGGCTCCTGGGGGTGCCGCCCTGAAACGAAGCAACCGCCGGGCCAGAGTGGCGCAGCGGTGGTCAAAGCGTTAGCATTTGTCAGGCCGTAAGCCCTAAGCCTTAAGCCGACAGGAGCGCTTTCATGATTTCCCTCGACGTGAACGGCAAACGCCTCGACGTGGACGTGAGCGGCGACATGCCGCTGCTGTGGGTGCTCCGCGAGAACCTGGGCCTCACCGGCACCAAGTTCGGGTGCGGGCTCGGCCAGTGCGGCGCCTGCACCGTGCACATAGACGGTGTCGCCACGCGCTCGTGCATCACCACCGCACAGCAGGCCGCGGGCAAGAAGGTGACGACCATCGAAGGTCTGTCCGCCGACTCGAGCCACCCGCTGCAGAAGGCGTGGGTGGCCGAGCAGGTGCCGCAGTGCGGCTACTGCCAGTCGGGCCAGATCATGACGGCGGCCGCGCTCCTTGCGAAGACGCCCAAGCCGACCGACGCGCAGATCGACACCGCGATGACCGGCAACGTCTGCCGCTGCGGCACGTATCAGCGCATTCACCGCGCGATTGCTCGCGCGGCGCGCGCGTAGCGGGAGGCAGCCATGACCAAAAACACCACGACAGTCACGCGGCGCCTCTTCCTGAAGACCACGGCCGTCGCCGGCGGCGGGCTGATGATCGGCGGCTTCGCGCCCGGCGTCGCGCAGCCGGCCAGCGCGGCCGGCGTGCTCGAACCGAACGTGTGGGTGAAGATCACCGCCGACGGCAAGGCCCGCATCATGCTCTCGATGCTCGAGATGGGCCAGGGCGTGATGACCGCGATGCCGATGCTCCTCGCCGAGGAGCTCGACGTCGACTGGAACAACGTCACCACCGAGTGGGTGGGCGCCGACGCGCGCTACGGCAACCCCGGATTCGGCGGCGCCCAGACGACCGCCGGCAGCAACAGCACGCGCGGCATGTGGAAGATCCTGCGCGAGGCGGGCGCCGGCGCGCGCGCCATGCTGATTTCTGCGGCTGCCAAGGACTGGGGCGTTCCGGAAAGCAGCGTCACGACCGACAAGGGGTTCGTCATTCACCAGGCGAGCAACCGGCGCGCCGCCTACGGATCGCTCGTGGATAAAGCGGCGGCGCTGCCGGTGCCGACGACCGTCACGCTCAAGGATCCGAAGACGTTCAAGCTGCTCGGCAAGGACGTGCCGCGTCTCGACATCCCAAGCAAGGTGAACGGCACCGCCGGCTTCGGCGTGGACGTGAAGCTGCCGGGCATGCTGGTCGCGCGCGTCGTGCGCTGCCCGGTCTTCGGCGGCAAGGTGGCGAGCTTCAACGCCGACAAGGCCAAGGCCGTGCCCGGCGTGAAGCACGTCGTGCAGATCTCAAGCGGCATCGCGGTGGTGGCCGACGGCTACTGGGCGGCGTCGAACGGGGTAAAGGCGCTGCAGGTCACGTGGGACGAAGGGCCGCTCGCCACGCTCTCATCGGCCGACATCACCAAGAAGTACGCCGAGCTCGCGCAGAAGCCGGGCGTGCCGGCGCGCAAGGACGGCGACTTCGACGCCGCCTACGCCAAGGGCGCCAAGACCATCGAGCGCGTGTTCGAGGCGCCGTACCTGGCGCACGCGTGCATGGAGCCGATGAACTGCACGGCCAACGTCACCGCGGAGCGCTGCGACGTGTACCTGTCGACACAGTCGCAGACGACCACGCAGCAGGTGGCGATGGCCGTCTCGGGCCTGCCGCAGAACAAAGTGTTCGTGCACCCGCAGTTCATGGGCGGCGGCTTCGGCCGTCGCGGCGAAGGCGACTTCGTGGCCGACGCGGTGGAGACGTCGAAGAAGGTCGGCGCGCCCGTGAAGGTGATGTGGAGCCGCGAGGACGACATCCAGCACGACTACTACCGCCCGGTCACCTACGTGCGGATGTGGGCGGCGCTCGACGCCAACGGCAACCCGACGGCCTGGCAGCAACGCCTCGTGCAGTCGTCGCTGATGAAGAAGCTGAACCCGGATTCGCTCAAGCAGATGGGGGGCATCGACCCGATCTCGATGGAGGGCGCCGCGACGCTGCCCTACGACATCCCGAACCTGCGCGTCGAGTACACCGAGACCGATCCGGGCGTGCCCTACGGATTCTGGCGCTCGGTGGGCAGCTCCGTGAACGGCTTCGTGACCGAAGGATTCATCGACGAGGTGGCGGCCGCGGCCGGCAAGGATCCCTACGAGTTCCGCCGCGCGCTGCTGTCGAAGCACCCGCGCCATCGCGCCGTGCTCGACATGACGGCCGAGAAAGCCGGCTGGAAAACGCCGCCACCGCAGGGGCGGGGGCGCGGCATCGCCGTGCACGAGTGCTTCGGCTCGATTATCGGTCTCGCCTGCGAGGTGTCGGTGACGAACGGCACCGTGCGTGTGCACCGCAACGTCTGTGTCGTGGACTGCGGGTGGGTGGTGCACCCGGACACCATCAAGGCGCAGATGGAGGGTGGGCTCGCCTACGGGCTCACCGCGGCGCTCAAAGGCGAGATCACCATCAACAAGGGGCGTGTGGTGCAGAACCACTTCGGCGACTACCAGCCGCTGCGCCACCCCGAGATGCCGCAGACCGAGGTCTTCATCATGCCGAGCGTGGAAGCGCCCGGCGGCATCGGCGAGCCCAGTACCGCGGCGATGGCCGGCGCGCTGGTGAACGCCGTCTATGCGGCCACAGGCAAGCGGGTCTACAGCCTGCCGATCAAAGCCGCCGCGCTCCGAGGCGGCACCGCCTAGACGCGGTCGCGCCTCACGACGGCCTTCTTGCCGCGGATCGTCGCGCCGCGCATCGACGCGATGATCCCGTCCACGAGGTGCTCGGGGACCTCGACGACCGAGAATTTTTCGGCGATTCGGATCCCCCCGATCGCGCTCGACGGGATCCCCGCCTCGCCGGCGATCGCGCCCACGAGGTCGCCCGGCCGTATCCCACCCGCTCGGCCGGCGCCAACGAAGAGACGGGCGGTGCCCTCCTGGCTCGGCCGCGCGCGTTGCGGGTGACCAGGCGCCTCGCGCGGCGGCAGAACCACGGCAATCTCCTTGTCGGTGTCCTCGCCCACCGTGGCCAGGTGCGCAAG